>Ga0247826_10000137_pt1 | contig 11756 bp, 11 predicted proteins | sample 12C_Control_Day1_FD_200152 | JGI IMG/M metagenome (GOLD analysis project Ga0247826, IMG submission 200152) | Soil microbial communities from agricultural site in Penn Yan, New York, United States - 12C_Control_Day1 | ecosystem: Environmental > Terrestrial > Soil > Agricultural land | place... | reverse complement strand
CTCTGCGGCGGCGCCGCAGAGAGCGCCGGGCCTCGGACACCACCGCCGGCAGGAGGGTCTCCGGGACCGGCTCGTGTTCACCCGGCGGCTCCACCACCTCCAACGGCACCTTGCTCAGCAGGCCGGGCAGCCCGGCCAGCTCACGGACGGCCCGCGAGCACTCCTCACAGCCCGGCAGGTGGCGCTCGTACTCCGCGCGCTCGGCAGGCGACAGCGAGCCGAGGACGTAGACGGCGTCGAGGTGGGCGAACTCGCACCTCATGCGACCACCCCCATCTCCTCGAGCGCGAGCCGCAGGGCGCGCAGCGCGTAGTGGGTGCGCGACTTCACGGTCCCCTCGGGGATCCCGAGCCGGATCGCGACCTCCGCCACCGGGCGACCGCGGTAGTAGCACTCGACGAGCACCGCGCGGTGGTCGGCCGACAGCGAGGTCAGCGCCTCGGCGACCACCCAGGAGAGCAGCAGCTCGTCGGTGCGGTCCCCCGTCGGCTCGATGTCGGGCGGCTCGGCGGTCGCGAACTCCCGCTGCGAACGGCGGGTGCGCCACTCGTCGATCACGATGTTGCGGGCGACGGTGAACAACCAGGAGCGGACGGAGCCCCGCGACTCCGTCAGCACCGCAGAGTTGCGCCAGGCGCGCAGCAAGGTCTCCTGCGCCACGTCCTCCGCGCGCGCCCGGTCGTTGCCGGTCAGGTGCAGGCAGAACGCCCACAGCGCCGCCGAGTGGTCCTCGTGCAGCTCCTGCATGGCAATCTCCGGGTCTTCCGTCATTCACGCCTCCCGTCCATTGACACGGATCGGGGCCGGGCGAGGTTCAACGCGAGGCCGGCCCAGATGCCCACGGCGAGCGCGGCGAACACGTAGGCGTTGCCGACGAGGTGCTCGAACCAGCGCCAGTCGAGCTCCCGGCCCTCGCTCCACGGCGGCCAGACGATGGGGCGTGCCACGAAGACAGCGGTCCACAGGACAGCACCCCACCGGCTGCGCTCCCACAGCACCAGCGTCACCGGCACCGCCCACACCCAGTGGTGCGACCACGAGATGGGCGAGGCGAGCAGCATCGCCAGCGCGCCGAGGCAGGTGCCGAGCACCCGTTCGCCACGCCGCCACCACGCGGCCGCGGCGAGCAGCAGCGCCACGGCGATCGGGCCGGCGACCGCCACCCAGAGCCAGGTGGGCGGCGACTCGTCGAGCAGGCGAGCGAGGGCGCCGAACACCGACTGGTTGTGCGCGAGGACCGGCGGCCCGACCCGGGCTGGCTCGAGGAGATCGTCGGTCCAGTACGTCGCCGCCCCCGGGATCGCGACCAGCCCCACCAGGACGGTGCCGGCGAACGCGACCGACGCCCGGGCGGCGGCGCCGCGGTGCCCGACCAGCACCAGCAGCACGACGAAGACCAGCGGGGTCAGCTTGACCCCGGCCGCGATGCCCACGAGCACGCCCGACCACCGCCGCTCGGGCCGCACCAGGTCGACCAGCACCGCCAGCATCAGGATCAGGTTGACCTGCCCGAACGAGAGGTTCTGCCACACCGGCTCCAGGCACAGCGATCCGGCGCACACCAGCACCAGCAGCCAACCGGGCGTCGGTACGCCGAGCGAACGGCGTACGACCACGACGGTGGCGGCGAGGCACGCCGCCGAGGCGCCGGTCCACAACGCCGCCGCGAGCCACCCCGGCAGCAGCGTCAGCGGTGCCATCACGATCGCCGCGAACGGCGGGTAGGTGAACGGATAGCCCGTGACGGGGTCGTCGGAGCCGTAGATCGACCACTGGTCGAGCAGGCCGTGGCCGCCGTACCGGTAGACGTGCAGGTCGGGGTACTCCCCGACGATTGCGCCGGCCACTGCGGCGCCCAGGACCACCGTCACGACAGCGACCAGGCGGGATGCCACCACCGATTCAGCGTATCCGCGCGACGGGCCGCCGCGGTCTCCCGCGACGGCCCGCCTGCAGCGGCCGGCTCAGGCCGGCACGCCGGTCACCACCCCGGCCGCCACCGTGCGGTTCCCCTCGCGGACGGCGAAGCCGAGACCCGGCTCCATGGCCACCGGCCGCTCGAGCTCGACGGTCACCTCGACCGTCTCACCGGGCTCGACCCGCTCCCGGCCACCGAGGTCCATCCCGCCCGACACGTCGGTCGTTCGGAAGTAGAACTGGGGCCGGTAGCCGGGGCCGAACGGCGAGTGCCGCCCGCCCTCGGCGGCGCCGAGCGTCTCCAGGCGGGCGGTGAACCGGGTGTGCGGCGTCACCGTGCCGGGCGCGGCCAGCACCTGCCCGCGGCGTACGTCCTCACGACGGACACCGCGCAGCAGTACCGCTGCGTTGTCGCCGGCCTGGACGGCGTCCAGGGACCTCCCGAACGACTCCATTCCGGTGGCGACGCTCGCCACGGTCTCGCCGAGGCCCACGATCTCGACCGCCTCACCGAGCCGCAGCAGGCCGCGCTCCACGGCGCCGGTGACCACGGTGCCCCGGCCGCTGATCGTGATGACGCTCTCGATCGGCATCAGGAACGCACCGTCGTAGTCGCGCTCGGGCACCGGGACGTAGTCGTCGATCGCGTCGAGCAGCTGCTGCACCGACGCGGCCCACTGCGGGTCACCGGCGAGCGCGCCGGCCGCGGAGACCCGGACCACCGGCACCTGGTCGGCGGGATAGCCGTACTCGCCCACCAGCTCGCGGACCTCGAGCTCGACCAGGTCGAGCAGCTCCGGGTCCTCCGCCGTGTCGGCCTTGTTGAGGGCGACGACCAGGTAGGGCACGCCGATCCGGCGCGCGAGCAGCAGGTGCTCCCGCGTCTGCGGCATCGCCCCGTCCTGGGCGGACACGACAAGGATCGCGGCGTCCACCTGGGCCGCGCCGGTGATCATGTTCTTCACGTAGTCGGCGTGCCCTGGCATGTCCACGTGCGCGTAGTGCCGGGTGGCGGTCTCGTACTCGACGTGGGAGACGTTGATGGTGATCCCGCGCTCGAGCTCCTCCGGGGCCCGGTCGATGCCGTCGAAGGCGACGAACCGGGTGGCGGTCGGGTCCGCCTCCGCGAGCACCTTGGTGATCGCGGCGGTCAGGGTCGTCTTGCCGTGGTCGACGTGACCCATGGTCCCGATGTTGAGGTGGGGCTTGGTGCGGACGAACTGGCTCTTGGCCATGGCACTGCTACTTCCTTCGTGCAGAAATTGGGACGCAGGACCCTCGGTGGTGGGACGACCCACCTCCGCGGTCCTGCGTTCTGCAGGAGGTGAGTCAGCGTCGCGCTTCGACCCGCGCGACAACGGCCGAAAGGCAGGAGCCGTTCAGCGTCGCGAGGGGAGCAGCGAACATGAGGTTCATGGTGAGGGCTGAACACCGCGGGCCGCCACCGCATTCCGTGCCCCTAGGCTTCGGGGGTGCGACTGGCCACCTGGAACGTCAACTCCCTGCGCTCCCGCATCGACCGGGTCGAGGCGCTCCTCGAGCGGCACGACCTCGACGTGCTGGCCCTTCAGGAGACCAAGGCGCGCGAGGACCAGCTCCCGCTGATGGGGCTGCAGTCCATGGGCTACGACCTCGCGTACGCCGGCACGAACCAGTGGAACGGTGTGGCGATCCTGAGCCGGGTGGGCATCGAGGACGTCGAGGTCGGGTTCGCCGGCATGCCCGGCTGGGGCGACCCGGTCGCCCCCGAGAGCCGGGCGGTCGGAGCAACCTGCGGCGGCGTGCGGGTGTGGTCGCTGTACGTGCCCAACGGCCGCAAGGTCGACGACCCGCACTACGTCTACAAGCTCGACTGGCTGGCCCGGCTCCGTGAGGCCGCACAGGCCTGGCGCGACACGCCCACGGCGCTCGTCGGCGACTGGAACATCGCGCCGCAGGACGAGGACGTCTTCGACATGGCGGCGTTCGCCAAGGACACCCACGTGACCCCGCCGGAGCGGGCGGCGTTCCAGGCCTTCCTCGACGACGGGTACGTCGACGTGGTGCGGCCGCACGCGCCCGGCCCGGAGGTCTACACCTACTGGGACTACTACCGGCAGCGCTTCGAGCGCAACCGCGGCATGCGGATCGACTTCGTGCTCGGCACCGCGTCGTTCGCCGAGCGGGTCACCGGCGCGTTCATCGACCGCGACGAGCGGGCCGGCAAAGGCGCCTCCGACCACGCGCCGGTGATCGTCGACCTAGGGGAGTGAGAGGGCCTCCGCGCGTCCGTTCCTGGCCGGGGCAGTTCGCCAGAATTGGTGATTCAGGGCACGCGGGAATGTCTCACCCTTGCCGCATGTGGACTCGACCCGCAAAGGATGGTCACCGGGAGACGGCCCGTCGCCCTGCCGCAGCGATTCCCGCCGCGGACGTCACGCCCGTCTCGGATGCGCCGGTCCCGGCGTCCAGCGAGGAGCACCCCGCACTCCTCCGGATCCGCCGTGCCAACAAGCTGGCGGAAGAGATGCGTTCGACCGGTGGTCGCCACCGACAGGAGACGTGACGGACCTCGAAGCGCGAACGCCTCGTGCGCCCCTCCACGGATCGCGGACGTTGGTGGTGAGTCGCCTCCCCTAGTGCGGGGCGACGGCGAGGGTGACGACCCGGGTGACGCCGCCACCGAAGTCACCGTCGTAGCGGACCGTGAACCTGACGTCGTGGGCGTGCAGCCGGATAGGGGAACTTACGCGAGCGGTCACGTTCCGTAGTGCGCTCCCTTCCGGGTGGCAAAGGTGGGAGCCCGGACAACGTGTCCTCAGACGTTCTGTCGGTGCCCTCGTTCATCCTGGGTCACATGGACACGATCGCGGTGCTGACCGCCCTCGCCGCTGGGCTCGCCCTGGGCTGCGTGGTCGGCGTGCTCTGGGCGCGTTCCCGGCCGGCGTACGCCGCCGGGCTGGTCGAGCAGGCCGAGGTGATGCAGGGCCTCGACCGGCTGAGCGACCAGATGCACCACCTCGACCGGCAGCGGGCGCTGTGGCAGGGCGAGTTCCACGAGCACGTGTCGGCGCTGCAGCGGGAGACTCGGTCACTGTCGACGGCGCTGCGCAAGCCGCAGGTCCGCGGCCGCTGGGGCGAGCTGCACCTGCGTCGTGCGGTGGAGCTGGCGGGGCTGGTCGACCGGTGCGACTTCGACGAGCAGGTGCGCCTCGACGACGGGGCGCAGCGGCCCGACCTGGTGGTCAACCTGGTCGGTGGCCGCCGCGTGGTCGTCGACGCCAAGGTGCCGCTCGACGCCTACCTCGACGCCACGTCGGCCGACGACCCGGACACGCGCGAGGGCCACCTGGTGCGCCACGCGCGACAGCTGCGCACCCACGTCGACGCGCTCTCCTCGAAGGCCTACTGGCGGGCGCTGCCCGAGACCCCGGAGTTCGTGGTGCTGTTCGTGCCCGCGGAGTCGTTCCTGTCCGCCGCCCTCGAGACCGACCCGGGCCTGCTCGAGCACGCGGCCGAGCGCCGCGTGGTGCTGGCCACGCCCACCACGCTGATCGCGCTGCTGCGCACCGTCGCGCACGGCTGGGGCCACGAGGCGCTAGCCGAGCGGGCCCGCGACATCCACCGGCTGGGGCGCGAGCTGCACGGTCGGCTGGCCACGCTGAGCGCCCACCTCGACCGGGTGGGCCGCTCCCTCAACACCGCCGTCGGACACTACAACCAGGCGATGGGGTCGCTGGAGTCGCGGGTGCTGGTGAGCGCCCGCCGGTTCTCGGAGCTGTCGGTGACCGACGACGAGCTTCCCGGCCCCCGTCCCGTGCCGCTCCGCGCGGTCGACCTCCCCGAACGGCGCGCCGCCCCGGCCGACGAGGGCGAGGATCCTACGTTGGTGTCGTGACACACGCTCGGACCGTGTGGGAGGAGGGGCGCGAGCCCGGCCGTCAGGTCGTTGCGCTCGGCACCGCCGTCTCGCTCACCGCCGTCCTCGTCGACCTCGCGATCACCGACGAGGTGACGGTGCTGTTCGACCTGGTGTTCGTGCTGCTCTGCGTCTTCCTCGCCCTCGACGTGCGCCCCGCCGACTTCTTCACCGCCGGCGTGCTCCCGCCACTGCTGATGACCGGCGTCTTCGCGATGCTCGGCCTGACCCGCCCGACCACGCTCGGCGAGAAGGGCGACGGCGCCGTACAGGCCGTCATCTCCGGGCTGTCGCACCACAGCGAGGCGCTGGTGACCGGCTACGCCGTCTGCCTGGCGGTGCTGCTGATCCGGGCCCAGGTGCTGAGCCAGCGGGCTACTCGAAACGACCCGGGTCCCCGGCTCCGCGCCTGAGCACCTCCGGCTCGCCCGACGACCAGTCGATGACGGTGGTGGGCTCCGCGGGGGTGTCGCCGGCCTCGATCACCAGGTCGACCTCGTGGTCGAGGTCCTCCTTGATCTCCCAGCCCAGCGTCCGCGGCTCGGTCTCACCCGGCAGGATCAGCGAGCTGCTGAGCAGCGGCTCGTCGAGCACCTCCAGCAGCGCCTGCACCACGACGTGGTCGGGGATCCGCACGCCGACGGTGCGCTTCTTCGGGTGCATCAGGCGGCGCGGCACCTCCGGCATCGCGGGGAGCACGAACGTGTAGGGGCCGGGGGTGCTGGCCTTGATCGCCCGGAACGCCGAGTTGTCGACGTGCACCAGCTGGCCGAGCTGGGAGAAATCCTTGCAGACCAGGGTGAAGTGGTGCCGCTCGTCGAGCCCGCGGATCCGCAGGATCCGGTCGCGCCCCTCGCGGTTGCCCACCCGCGAGCCCAGCGCGTAGCCCGAGTCGGTGGGATAGGCGATCAGGGCGTCGTCGCGCAACGCGTCAGCGATTTGCTGCAGCAGCCGTGGCTGCGGGTTGTCGGGGTGGAGCGCGATGAACTTGGCCATGGGAGTGAGCTCAGTGCCGGCCGGCGGCCTTGAGGTCGCGACGCAGCTCCTTGGGCAGCGCGAAGATCAGCGACTCCTCGGCGCTGTGCACCGCACGTGCCTCGGGGTAGCCGCGCTCGGCGAGGAACTGCAGCACGCCCTGCACCAGCTCCTCGGGCACGCTGGCGCCCGAGGTCACGCTCACCTTGTCGACCCCGTCGAGCCAGGACTCCTCGATCTCCGATGCGTCGTCGACCCGGTAGGACGCCTTCGCCCCGGCCTCCAGGGCCACCTCGACCAGCCGCACGGAGTTGGAGGAGTTGCCCGACCCCACGACGATCACCAGGTCGGCATCGACGGCGATCTCCTTGACCGCGAGCTGGCGGTTCTGGGTGGCGTAGCAGATGTCGTCGCTCGGCGGGTCGAGGAGCTCGGGGAACCGTTCCCGGATCGCCGCCACGGTCTCCAACGTCTCGTCGACCGACAGCGTGGTCTGGGAGAGCCAGGCGACGCGCGACGGGTCACGCACCTCGATGCCGGGCACGTCCTCGGGACCCTGGACGAGCTGGATGTGGTCGGGCGCCTCGCCCGCGGTGCCCTCGACCTCTTCGTGGCCCTCGTGCCCGATCAGCAGGATGTCGTAGTCGTCGCCGGCGAAGCGCTTCGCCTCGTGGTGGACCTTGGTGACCAGGGGGCAGGTCGCGTCGATCGTCTTCAGCTCGCGCTCCTCGGCCTGCCGGTGCACCTCGGGCGAGACACCGTGAGCGGAGAACACCACGGTCTCGCCGGTCGGCACCTCGTCGAGCTCCTCGACGAAGATCGCGCCGCGCGACTCGAGGTCGGACACCACGTGCTTGTTGTGCACGATCTGCTTGCGCACGTAGACCGGGGCGCCGTACAGGTCGAGCGCCTTCTCCACCGTCACCACGGCCCGGTCGACGCCCGCGCAGTAGCCGCGCGGGGCGGCCAGCAGGAGGGCGCGTTCGGCATCCTCGGGCGAGAGGATCGGCGGACTGCCGAGGTCGGTGCTCATGGCCAGAGTCTACGGACGGGGGCTCGCGTCCCGAAGTTCGCGTCCGGGGGCGCTTGGGTAGCGTTCCGGGCGTGATCGAACAGCCACAGCACTACCCCTCCTGCAGCGCCTGCGGCGGCGAGAGCCTCGAGCCGGGCTTCGTCGAGGCCTGACGGGTGCGGTACGTCGTCTACGGTGCCGGCGCCGTCGGTGGCGTGATCGGCGGCCACCTGCAGCCGGCCGGGCTCGACGTGACCCTGGTCGCGCGCGGCACGCACCTGGCGGCCATCCGCCGCGACGGGCTGGTGCTGGACCGCGCGGTGGGCCGCGAGCCGGTGCCCGTGCCCGCGGTCGGCAGCGCCGCGGAGGTGACATGGGACGGCGACACCGTGGTGCTGCTCTGCGTGAAGGGTCACCAGACCGCCGCCGCCCTCGACGACCTCGCGGCGCACGCACCCGCGGGGACCGTGGTCGTATCGGCCCAGAACGGGATCGCCAACGAGTCGGCGATCCTGCGGCTGTTCGAGGCGACGTACGGGATCTGCGTGATGCTGCCCGCGACCCACCTGGAGCCCGGCGTAGTGGTGCAGAAGTGCCACCCGACGCCAGGCATCCTCGACCTCGGACGGGTGCCCGAGGGCGTCGACGCGACGGCCGAGGCGATCGCCGCCGACCTGCGCGGAGCCGGCTTCGAGTCGGTGCCACGACCCGACATCATGGCGTGGAAGCGCCGCAAGCTGCTGATGAACCTCGGCAACGCCGTCGACGCCACCTGTGTGCCCGGCGCCGCGGCCACCGAGCTCGAGGAGCTGGCCCGCGCGGAGGGCGAGCAGGTGTACGCCGTGGCCGGGCTCGCCTGCGTCTCGAGCGCCGAGGACAGGGAGCGACGCGGCGACATCCTGCGCCGCCGCGACGACCTGCAGGTCCCGCTCGGCGGCTCGACGTTCCAGAGCCTCAGCCGCGGCACCAGCACCGAGGCCGACCTGCTGAACGGCGAGATCGTGCTGCTCGGCAGGCTCCATGGCGTGCCCACGCCGGTGAACGCACTGCTCCAGCAGACCTGTCGGGTGCTGGCCCGCGACGGAGCGCCGCCGCGCAGCCTGGACCCGGCCGACCTGCTCGCCCAGCTGTCCTAGGCCGCGCGCCCGCTCTCCTCCACGGCCAGGCGATGGACGTCGCGCAGCAGCGTGGCCGCCGCTACTGCGTGGCCGCGGGCGTTGCAGTGGATCAGGTCGCTGGAGAAGATCGACGGGTCCTGCGACAGCGGGTGCTGCCGGTTGTCGGAGACCACGCAGCCCAGGACCTGCTGGGCGACCTGGTGCATCACCTCGTCGAGCACGCCGAACTTCGCGGTCATCTTCCGCCCGATCTCCTCGGGCAGCAGCCCGGAGCCGCCGATGTCGAACAGCCCGATCAGCACCACCCGGGCGCCGGCCTCCGAGAGCCGGCCGGCGAGGTGCGCCAGCTCGGACGCCGTACGGTCCCTGTCGAAGCCGCGTTCGAAGGCGTCGTTGCCCCCTGCCGAGAGCACCACGAGGTCGGGCCGTCGCTCGAGGGCGGCGTCGAGCTGGGTGGCCGTCACCTCCGCGATCTTGAGGCCGGTGACCCCCAGGTTGGTGAACGACAGGTCCGGGGGGCCGGCGGCCAGCGCGTCGTGCAGCCTGTCAGCCATGCTCAGGTCGAGGTAGCCATGGGCCGGCTCGCGTACGCCTGCCGCCACCGAGTCGCCCATCACCACCACGCTCCGGAAGGGATGGCCCTCCAGCAGCACGGCCCCGTCCTCGAGGGTCAGCACGTGCGGGTCCCGGAGCTCGGCCGGTGCCATCGTGCCGCTCCTCTTCCCGGGGTCTCCGCGGCGTTGTTCGGCGGAGGAGCGCAGCGGGGGAGCCGGAGAACGTCGCGGGGTGTTCATGCTGCCTCCTCCGCCGCGACAGGGACCTTGAGCGGGGGCGCGGTCGGTGCCGCGATCCGCAGCCGCGGAGCCAGCGCGGCCACCGCCACGCAGGCGAAGGCGGACATCAGGTAGACGCTCCGCGGGCCCGCCACCGGGTCGGTCCCAGCAGCGGCGACGAGTGCCACCATGACGCCGACGCCGAGACCGCCGCCGACCTGCCGGGCGGCCATGTTGAGGCCGGTCGCCGCGGCGAAGCTCGCGGGCGGCGCCGAGAGGCTGGCTGCGCTCGAGACGCCGACGCTGATCGCACCTGTGCCCGCGCCGCCCGCCAGCCCGGCGGGCACCATCCACACCAGGTACGCCGGCTCCGCGGGGATGCCGAGGCCCAGCCAGAATCCGGAGGCGCCGAGCGCCACGCTTCCGGCCAGCACCAGGGCCCGTGCCGACGGACGACGGCTGCTGCGGCTCAGCCCGATGCTCACCACGGCCGACGCGGCCGCCCCGGGCGTCATGCCCAGCCCGGCCTCCAGGGCGCTGTAGCCCCAGACCTCGATCAGGAAGATGGTGGTCACCAACAGCCACGAGTACAGCGCGATCCCGAACAGGACGGACACCAGGTTCGCGGTCGCGTAGGTCGGGTTCTTCCAGAGCGACACCTCCAGAGCAGGGACCGGATGCCGCCGCGAGCGCAGCACCACCACGGCCAGACCGAGGACGCCGACCACCAGGCTGACGACCACGGCGGGGCTGGCCCAACCCCAGTCCTCGCCCTCGGTGACCGCGAGCACCACCAGGCCGACAGCCGCACCGAGCAGGAGCGAGCCCGCCAGGTCCGGAAGTCGCCCGTCCTGCCGGTCGCCGCGCGGCAGCCGGAGCGCGGCTGCCGCGAGCACGACTCCCAGGGGCACGTTGACCAGGAAGAGGGCTCGCCAGTCGAGCACCTCGACGAGTGCCCCGCCGACCACCGGTCCGGCAACGGCGGCCACGGACGCCGACGCGGTCCACAGGCCGAGGGCCGCGACCCGTCGCTCCGGTGCACTGTGCGCGAGCACGATACCGAGCGACGACGGGATCATCGCGGCGGCGCCGACGGCCTGGACGCCGCGCGCCACGAGCAGCACCTCGACGTTCGGTGCCAGCGCCGCCGCGAGGGAGGCCGCCGTGAAGACGCTCACGCCGCCGACGAAGAGGAGGCGGCGGCCGAGCACGTCCGCGAGCCGACCCAGGGGTGCGAGCGCCGCGGCGAACGCCACGGCGTACAGCGAGACCACCCAGGACAAGGTGTCGAGGCCGGCGTCGCGGTAGTCGACGGCCAGGCTCGGGACGGCGAGGTTCGCGATGGTGACGTCGATGAACGCCAGGAAGGAGCCACCACAGGCGAGCACCAACGGCAGCCGAGAAGCCGGGGAAAGAGTCATGTGTCAGTTTTAGCAAACGATCGTTCGCCTTGTAAATAAGATAACGCCCGTTCGCTATGATGGCGGCATGGCCGGCCGACGATCCGACTCCGACGCCCGGGAGACCCGCTTGGCGATCCTGCGACGTGCTGCCGACATCGGCTCCGTGGAGGGTCTGCGCGGCATCACGATCGGCCGGCTCGCGACCGACCTGGGCATGAGCAAGGCCGGCGTCGTCGGCCAGTTCGGCTCGAAGGAGGCGCTGCAGCTGGCCACGATCGAGCTGGCCTCCGACATGTTCCGCGAGGCCGTCTGGGCCCCCGTCGAGGACGAGCAGCCCGGCCTCCCACGGCTGCTTGCGGTCTGCCGCAGCTGGGTCGCCTACCTCGCCGACCCGCCGTTCTCGGGCGGGTGCTTCCTGGCGCTCACGAGCATGGAGTACGGCGCCCAGACCGGTCAGGTGCACGACGACCTCGCCACCGTCCTGTCGCGCTGGCGGCGCACCCTGCTCCGCGACATCCGTCAGGCCATCAGCCACGGCGACCTGCCGGCGGACACCGATCCGGAGCAGGTCGTGTTCGTCCTCGAGTCCCTCGCCAACGGCACCAAGGGCGCGAAGCAGCTGCACGGCGACCCCGACGTCCCCCACCGCTGCCTGGTCGC
>Ga0247826_10000136_pt1 | contig 11768 bp, 9 predicted proteins | sample 12C_Control_Day1_FD_200152 | JGI IMG/M metagenome (GOLD analysis project Ga0247826, IMG submission 200152) | Soil microbial communities from agricultural site in Penn Yan, New York, United States - 12C_Control_Day1 | ecosystem: Environmental > Terrestrial > Soil > Agricultural land | place: USA... | reverse complement strand
CGCCCTCGGCGCCGGGCCCAACCGGATGAACCGCGCGGTGGTCATCCGCGCGGCGGCCGGCCTCACGGCATACCTCGAGGAACAGGACCCCGAGCCGTTCGTCGTCATCGGCTACGACGCCCGACACAGCTCCGACGTCTTCGCCAGGGACACCGCCGCAGTCGTCGTCGGCGCGGGCGGCCGTGCGTCGGTGCTGCCCCACACCCTGCCGACCCCGGTGCTCGCCTACGCGATCCGCCACCTCGGCGCCGACGCCGGCGTGATGGTCACCGCGAGCCACAACCCGCCGCAGGACAACGGCTACAAGGTCTACCTCGGCGACGGCAGCCAGATCGTGCCGCCCGCCGACGCCGGCATCGCCAGCCACATCGCCCGGGTCCGGGCGATCGCCGACGTGCCGCTGGCCGACGACGGCTGGGAGACGCTCAGCGACGAGGTGCTCGAGGACTACCTCGACGCCACCGCGGCGATCGTCGACCCGCAGAGCCCGCGCGACCTGGCCGTCGTGCACACCGCCCTCCACGGCGTGGGCAGCGACACCCTGCTCAGCGTGTTCGAGCGGGCCGGCTTCCCCGCCCCCACGCCAGTGGCCAGCCAGCAGCACCCCGACGCCGACTTCCCCACCGTCTCGTTCCCCAACCCCGAGGAGCCCGGCGCCATCGACGCCGCGCTCGAGGTGGCTCGCGAGATCGGCCCCGACCTCGTGCTGGCCAACGACCCCGACGCCGACCGGTGCGCGGTGGCCATCGCCGACCGCGGCGACTGGCGGATGCTGCGCGGCGACGAGGTGGGCGCCCTGCTCGGCGCGCACCTCCTGCGGCGCGGCGTGGCCGACGACGCGGTCTTCGCCAACTCCATCGTCTCGTCGCGGCTGCTGGCCGCGATGGCCGCCAAGGCGGGCATCGGGCACGAGGAGACCCTGACCGGGTTCAAGTGGATCGCCCGGGTGCCGGGACTGCGCTACGGCTACGAGGAGGCCCTCGGCTACTGCGTCGACCCGGGCACCGTCCGCGACAAGGACGGAGTCAGCGCCTGCCTGCTCATCGCCGAGATGGCGGCCGGCCTCAAGGCCGAGGGCCGCACGCTCACCGACGTCCTCGACGACCTCGCGGTCGAGCACGGGGTGCACGCCACCGACTCGTTCTCCGTGCGGGTGGCCGACCTGTCCCTCATCGGGTCGGTCATGACGCGCCTGCGTGATGAGCCGCCCACCGAGGTCGCCGGCACCGCGGTCGAGCGCGCCGACGACCTATCGGTCGGCTCCGAGGTCCTGCCGCCGACCGACGGCCTGCGCTACTTCCTCGCCGACGGGTCGCGGGTCATCGTCCGCCCGTCAGGGACCGAGCCCAAGCTCAAGGTCTACCTCGAGGTCATCGAGCAGGTACCGGGACGCGACGGCCTCGGGGCTGCACGCGAGCGTGCAGAGGTCCGGCTGGCGGCGATCCGCGAGGCCATGCAGCGGCTCACGGGTGTCTGACCACAGTCTGAGACACCGCTAGACTCGTTCGGTGAGTACCTCCACTGCACCGCGCGAGTCCGTCGACGCGACTGAGCGCGCCCGCGACATCCTGGGTGTGTCCCGCCTGACCAACGCCGCGCTGACCAGCTGGCTGCACGGCCTGCCCGGCGTCGACCAGGTGGGCTGCGAGGCCCGGGCCGCCGGGCTCGGCACCCGGTCGATCAAGACGACGTCGAAGGCCTGGGCCATCGACATGGCGATCTCGATGATCGACCTCACGACCCTCGAGGGTGCCGACACCGCCGGAAAGGTCCGGGGCCTGTGCGCCAAGGCGCTCAGCCCCGACCCCACGGACGCGTCGACACCGCGACCGGCGGCGGTCTGCGTCTACGGCGACATGGTGCCCACGGCCAGGGAGGTCCTCGGCCGCAGCGGGGTCAACATCGCGGCCGTGGCGACCGCCTTCCCCTCGGGCCGGGCGAGCATGGCGGTCAAGCTGGCCGACACCCAGGACGCCGTCAGGGCCGGGGCCGACGAGATCGACATGGTCATCGACCGTGGCGCCTTCCTGTCAGGGCGATACCTCGACGTGTTCCAGGAGATCGCCGAGGTCAAGAAGGCCTGTGGCTCAGCACGGCTCAAGGTGATCATGGAGACCGGTGAGCTCGTGACCTACGACAACGTGCGCCGGGCGTCCTGGCTGTCGATGCTGGCCGGCGGCGACTTCATCAAGACCTCGACCGGCAAGGTCTCCCCTGCGGCCACCCTCCCGGTCACGCTGATCATGCTCGAGGCGGTCCGCGACTGGCGCGACCTGACCGGTGAGATGGTCGGCGTCAAGCCCGCCGGCGGAATCCGCACCAGCAAGGACGCGATCAAGTTCCTCGTGGCCGTCAGCGAGGTCGCGGGCGAGGACTGGCTCGACCCGCACTGGTTCCGCTTCGGCGCCTCGAGCCTGCTCAACGACCTGCTGCTGCAGCGCCAGCGCATGCGCATCGGCGCCTACTCCGGTCCCGACTACGTGACCGACGACTCCCCCAGCCTGTACTGACGCCCCTTCGGACCTGAGGACCCCCACCAATGGCCAAGTTTGAATACGCACCGGCCCCGGAATCCCGGGCCGTCGTCAACCTCAAGCCCTCCTACGGGCTCTTCATCGGTGGCGAGTTCACCGAGTCCGAGGGCGGGTCGGCGTTCAAGTCGATCAGCCCGGCGACCGAGGAGGTCCTCGCCGAGGTCTCCGACGCCTCCGAGGCCGACGTCGACCGCGCCGTGACCGCCGCCCGCCGCGCCTTCAACGGAGCCTGGGGCCGGATGTCGGGCGCCGACCGCGGCAAGTACCTCTTCCGCATCGCGCGCATCCTGCAGGAGCGGGCCCGCGAGTTCGCCGTCCTCGAGAGCCTCGACAACGGCAAGCCGATCCGGGAGAGCCGCGACGTCGACGTCCCCCTCGCCGCGGCGCACTTCTTCTACCACGCCGGCTGGGCCGACAAGCTGGACTACGCCTCCCTCGGGGCTAACCCCCGGCCCCACGGCGTCGTCGGGCAGGTCATCCCCTGGAACTTCCCGCTGCTCATGCTGTCCTGGAAGATCGCCCCGGCCCTCGCGGCCGGCAACACCGTGGTGCTCAAGCCCGCCGAGACGACCCCGCTGACGGCGCTGCTGTTCGCCGAGGTGTGCCAGCAGGCCGACCTGCCGGCCGGCGTGGTCAACATCGTCACCGGCGCCGGGACCACGGGCCAGGCCATCGTCGACCACCCCGGCATCGACAAGCTCGCCTTCACCGGATCGACGGGCGTCGGCAAGATGATCGCGCGCTCGATCGCCGGCACCCGCAAGAAGGCGACCCTCGAGCTCGGTGGCAAGGCCGCGAACATCATCTTCGACGACGCGCCCATCGACCAGGCCGTCGAGGGCATCGTCAACGGCATCTTCTTCAACCAGGGACACGTCTGCTGCGCCGGCTCGCGTCTGCTCGTCCAGGAGTCGATCGCCGACGAGGTCGACAAGCGCCTGAAGCGCCGCCTGGCCACCCTGCGCGTCGGCGACCCGCTCGACAAGAACACCGACGTCGGCGCCATCAACTCCCGGGCCCAGCTCGACCGCATCACCGAGCTCACCGCCGCCGGCGAGGCCGAGGGCGCGACCCGCTGGTCCCCGGAGTGCGAGCTGCCGAGCAAGGGCTTCTGGTTCCGCCCGACGGTCTTCACCGGCGTGAGCCAGACCCACCGGATCGCGCAGGAGGAGATCTTCGGCCCGGTGCTCTCGGTGCTGACCTTCCGCACCCCGCACGAGGCCGTCGCCAAGGCCAACAACACGCCCTACGGGCTGTCGGCCGGCGTCTGGACCGAGAAGGGCTCGCGCATCCTCTGGATGGCCGACCAGCTGCGCGCCGGCGTGGTGTGGGCCAACACCTTCAACAAGTTCGACCCGACCAGCCCCTTCGGTGGCTACAAGGAGTCGGGTTACGGCCGCGAGGGCGGCCGCCACGGCCTCGAGGCCTACGTCGTGACGGGAGAGTCCAAGTGAGCCCCACCCCTGCGCGCACCGCCCCTGCGGACACGCGTGTTGACGTGCGGAAGACCTACAAGCTCTACATCGGCGGGAAGTTCCCCCGCTCGGAGTCGGGCCGCTCCTACGAGGTCTACTCGGCCGGCCGCACCCCTGCCTTTCTGGCCAACGCCGCGCAGGGCTCGCGCAAGGACGCTCGCGACGCCGTGGTCGCGGCGCGGGCCGCGTTCGGCGGCTGGGCCGGCGCCACGGCATACAACCGCGGTCAGGTCCTCTACCGGGTCGCCGAGGTGATGGAGGGCCGCCGCGCCCAGTTCGTCGCCGAGGTCAGGGCCAGCGAGGGTGTGACCGAGCGCCAGGCCGAGGCGCTGGTCTCCCAGGCCATCGACCGCTGGGTCTGGTATGCCGGGTGGTCCGACAAGTACGCCCAGGTCCTGGGCGGGCTCAACCCCGTCGCCGGACCCTACTTCGACATCTCGGCTCCCGAGCCCACCGGTGTCGTCGCAGTGCTGGCGCCGCAGGCCTCCTCGCTGCTCGGCCTCGTGTCGGTGCTCGCGCCGGTCGTCGTGTCCGGCAACACCGCGGTCGTCCTCACGAGCGAGCTGCGCCCGCTGCCGGCGATCACGCTGTCGGAGGCGCTGGCCACCTCCGACGTTCCCGGAGGCGTCATCAACCTCATCACCGGCCGCACCGCCGAGGTCGCGCCCTGGCTGGCCTCGCACCGCGACGTCAACGCCATCGACCTCGCCGGCGCCGCGGGTGCCGACGGTGTGGTGTGGGGCGACCTCGAGCTCGCTGCCGCGGAGAACCTCAAGCGCGTGGTGCGCCCGGCCGGCACCGGTGCCGACGCGGTCGAGCCCGACTGGACCCGGACCCCTGACCTGTCACGCCTGACGGCCTTCCTCGAGACCAAGACCGTCGGCACCCCAAGGGCCGCTGACCCGTGGCGCCTCTCTCGACTCGGGGCAGGCGCGCCGGGCATCCCCGGCGCGTTTGCCTCGACCCCGAGGCAGGGAGGGCGCGGTGACCGAACGGCACGCGCGCGTCGTCATCCTTGCCGGCCCCAGTGGGGCCGGCAAGTCGCGCCTGGCCACCCGGCTGCAGCACGCCCACGGGTGGCCGATCGTGAGACTCGACGACTTCTACCGTGACGAGGACGACCCGCAGATGCCGCGCAGCGAGGAGCTGGGCATCATCGACTGGGACCACCCCGACTCGTGGAACCGCGAGGCCGCCCTCGACGCCCTCGGTCTGCTCGTCACGGAGGGTCGCGTCGAGACCCCCGTCTATGACATCGGCGCCAACCGCGCCGTCGACCGGGCCGTGGTCACGGCCCGGCCCAGCGACATCATCCTCGCGGAGGGCATCTTCGCCGCCGAGATCATCGCCGACCTCCACGAGCTCGGACTCCTCGCCGGCGCCTTCTGCGTCCACCACCAGCGCTGGGTGACGTTCGCGCGGCGCCTGGCCCGCGACCTGAACGAGCGCCGCAAGCCGCCCCTGACGCTGGTGCGCCGCGGCCTGGCGCTGGCCCGCGAGGAGCCGTCGGTCATCCGCCGTCAGCAGGCCCTCGGCGCCAAGCCTGCCCGGGCTTCGGACCTCGAGGGGCACCTCAGCGCACTGGCCGCGCTCGCCGCGACGTGAGGGCGGACCCCCGGCTCGGAAGGCGTTGTCGCTGATAGGTTCTCGGCATACCGCGGAAGCGGCTGGCTTGAGGGGGTCAGATGAGTGAGGGCACAGTGCCCGGCGGAGCGCACGGCGGGCCGCCCACCGGCGCGCAGGCCGGCAGGGACCCTGGTGCCCCTGCCGGCAGCTGGGCTGTGCCGGGCGGCGCTACCCCTCCCCCTCCCGTCCTCTACCCGGGCACAGCGCCGGGCGGCCCGGGCCACGACACAGCGGGCACGGCATACCCCGTCGCCCCCCAGGGGCACCCGGGCCCGGCGTGGCAGGGCGGTCAGCCGGTCTGGGGCGCCGGCCTTCCCACCTACAAGCCGGGCATCATCGCGCTGCGCCCCCTGAGCCTCGGCGACATCGTCGAGGGCAGCTTCGCGTGCCTGCGCCGCAGCCCCCGCACCTTCCTCGGACTGGCGCTGCTGACCTCCCTCGCGGTGCTGCTGGCGGCCGGCCTGCTCTTCCTGGTGGGATACCTCGTCAGCACCTCGCTGGAGAGCCCCGACACCGTCGACCTCTTCCTGGCCTTCGGGCTCACCTCCTCGGTCGCCGTGCTGCTGTTCCTGAGCTCGGCCACCTCCATCGCACTGTCCGGAATCCTCGCCTACCCCGTCGGTGAGGCCGTGCTGGGCCGGGCCGCCACGATGGGCGAGACGTGGCGCCGCACCCGGCGGTACCTGCCTCGGCTGATGGGACTCTGCCTCCTCCTCGTGGTGCCGGCGACCGTGGTGTTCGGGCTCGTCATCGCCCTGACCGTGTGGGGGTTCACCGAGGGCGCGCCCGCCCTGGGCGCCGTCGGGGTCGTGGGGACGGTCGCGCTGCTGCTGGCCACGCTGTGGTTGGGCATCAGGCTGTCGCTGGCGACCCCGGCCCTGGTGCTGGAGGACCTCGGCGTCATCGCGTCGCTGCGGCGGTCATGGCGGCTCACGAGCGGCCTCTTCTGGCGCACGCTGGGCATCCTGCTGGTCTCCAGCGTGCTCATCGGCGTCGTGCAGTACGTGCTGTCGTTCGCGGTGCAGATGGCCGGCATGCTGCTCGGCCTCGTGCTCGCGTCGATGTTCAGCGGAGCCACGTCAGAGGCGGCTGCCGGCGTGGTGATGGTGGTGGTGTCCGTGGCGGGCAGCCTCATCAGCGGCATCATCACCCAGCCCTTCCTCGCTGCCGCGCTCGCTCTGCTCTACACCGACGCCCGGATCCGCAAGGAGGGCTTCGACCTCGCCCTCGCCCGCGCCGTGGCCGACGCTGGCCGCGGCGGCCTTCGCTGATGCGTGCCGTCGACGCCGTGTCCCGGCTGGCCACGGCGCTCGACCCCGGCAACGGCGAGGCCCGCGGCTGGCTGGAGCGCGAGCTCGAAGGCTCGGCCTACCGCGAGCACAACGACCCCATCGCCCGGGCCCTCGATGCCATCGAGGGTTTCATCGACGGCGTGCTGAGCGCTGACCCGACCGCTGGCGGCGCTCTCCCCGCCAGCATCGCCGGGCTGGTGACGGCCGCCGTGGTCGCCCTGCTGCTGTTCGCGCTGCGCTATGTGCGCCGCGACGGGCGTCGCGCTGCCCCGGGGCCGGAGGCAGTGCTCGGGCAGGAGCGCCTCACTGCAGCACAGTTCCGCGAGCGCAGCGCCCGGGCCCTGGACGAGGGACGCCACGGCGACGCGGTGCTGGACACCATGCGGGCGATCGCCCAGGGCGCTGCCGAGCGGACCCTCCTCGACGAGGCGCCGTCGCTGACCGCGCACGAGATCGGGCTGCGGCTGGCCGAGCCGTTCCCGGCCCTGGGGGCCGAGCTGCGCTGGGCCGCCGACCTCTTCGACGCCGTGGCCTATGGGCACCACGACCCCGACCGAGACCAGGCCGAGCGCATCATCGCCCTCGAGGGCGCCCTGTCGCGCACCCGACCCGCGCCCCGGCTCCCCCGGACGACCGCGGACCACGCCGTGGCCGGGACTGGTGGCACGCCGTGAGCCTGACCGTCTGGGACCGGCCCGAGGCAGGGCCGGCTCCTGGTCCTGACGCCACCGCGGGTGGCCCTCCGGACGCCGGTGGCCGCGGCACCCGTCCGGGCCAGGGCTCGCGCCGCCGGCGGGTCATCGTCGCGGCCGCCGTGGTGCTGGCCTTCCTCCTCCTCGTGGCAGGCGTCCTGGCCCTGCGCAGCCGCAGCGGCAACAGCGACCCCCTCGACCCCCGCAACCCCGGCTCCGACGGCGCCCAGGCGGTGGCCCGCGTGCTCGACGACCGGGGCGTGGCCGTCCACATCGCCCGCAGCCAGGCCGACCTCCGCGGCCTCGACGCTGTCGACGCCGACACCACCGTCGTCATCACGCGCCCAGACGCACTGTCTGCGGAGACGGCGGCGGCCACGTGGGAGATCGTCCGCGATGCCCGCCGGGTCGTCCTCGTCGAGCCCCGCAGGTTCGTGCTCGAGTCCCTCGGGCTCCCGGTCTCGCCGGCCGGTGCGGGCGCCCCGACGCGGTCGCAGCGAGCGGGGTGCGTCATCGCCGGCGTGAGCGCCGGGGACGAGATCTCCGCGGTCGGGAGCGCCTACACGAGCCCCCGCGACGACGCCGGCCGCTGCTTCACGTTCGAGGGGGTCTCAGCGCTCGTCCGCCTGGCCCCCGAGGCGTCCGGAGGGCCGGAGGTCGTGGTGCTCGGCGCGGGCGAGATCCTCAGCAACGGTGAGGTCACCCGTCACGACAACGCCGGTGTCGCCCTGCGGCTGCTCGGCCAGGGTGACCGGCTGGTCTGGTACATCCCGTCCTACCTCGACGTCTCGCCGCAGGACACCACGCCGGAGTCCGAGCTCCCCCGCGCCCTGGGTCCTCTGACCTTGCTCCTGCTGGTCGCGCTCCTGGCCACGATGCTGTGGCGGGGCCGCCGGTTCGGGCCCCTGGTCACCGAGCCGCTCCCGGCCGTGGTGAGGGCCATCGAGACCACCCAGAGCCGGGGCCGCCTCTACCGCCGGGCCCGCGACACCGAGCGGGCCGGGGCGATCCTGCGCGCAGCAGCGGTGCGGCGCCTGGCCCTCTACCTCGGCCTGCGTGCCGAGGTGCCGCCCGGCCCGGTGGCGGAGGCGGCCGCCCGGGCCACCGGCCGCCCCCTCGCCGACGTCGATGCCCTGCTCGCGGGGCGCCCACCCGCCGACGAGGACGAGATGATCGCCCTCGCCAACGACCTGACCACCCTGGAGAAGGAAGTACACCGCCCATGACGGACCACCCCTCGAGCCCCCGCCCCGACGAAGCCCGCCGCGCCCTGCTCGCGGTGCGGGCTGAGGTCGCCAAGGCCGTGGTGGGACAGGATGCCGCCGTCACCGGCCTCCTCATCGGCCTGCTCTGCCGCGGCCACGTCCTGCTCGAGGGCGTGCCCGGCGTGGCCAAGACCCTGCTGGTGCGCAGCATCGCCGCGGCCCTCGACGTGGAGACCAAGCGCGTGCAGTTCACCCCCGACCTCATGCCGGGTGATGTGACGGGCTCGCTGGTCTTCGACGGCGCCACGTCGGAGTTCTCCTTCCGCGAGGGCCCGGTCTTCACCAACCTGCTGCTCGCCGACGAGATCAACCGCACCCCGCCCAAGACCCAGGCCTCCCTGCTCGAGGCGATGGAGGAGCGCCAGGTCTCGGTCGACGGCCACCCCCGCCGGCTTCCGGCGCCGTTCATGGTCGCGGCCACCCAGAACCCCGTCGAGTACGAGGGCACCTATCCCCTGCCCGAGGCCCAGCTCGACCGGTTCCTCCTCAAGGCGGTGCTTCCGCTCCCGCCGCGCGAGGACGAGGTCGCGGTCATCCAGCGCCATGCCGCCGGCTTCGACCCCCGCGACCTCGCGGGAGCCGGGCTGCGCGCCGTGGCCACCGCCGACGACCTCGCCGCTGGCTCGGCGCTCGTCGCCCAGGTGGAGGCCTCGCCCGAGGTCGTGGGCTACATCGTCGACATCGCCCGGGCCACCCGCCACTCCCCGTCGCTCTCGCTCGGCGTCAGCCCTCGCGGTGCGACCGCCCTGCTCGCGACGAGCCGCGCGTGGGCGTGGCTCAACGGGCGCGACTTCATCACCCCTGACGACGTCAAGGCGCTCGCCCAGTCGACGCTGGCGCACCGCCTGACGCTGCGCCCGGAGGCCGAGCTCGAGGGCGTCGGCGTCGCCGCCGTCCTCGACAGCGCCATCAGCTCGGTGCCGGTCCCCCGGTGACCCCGCAGCCATGATGGTGACCGGCAGGCTCGTCGGCCTGGTGCTGTGCGGTGTCATCCCCGTGCTGCTGCGGCCTGCCGCGACGACGGTCTGGCTGTGGGCGCTGCTGTGCCTGGTCGCCGTGGCCCTCGACGCCGTCCTCGCGGGGAACACCCGCGCCCTGCACCTCGAGCGCCTGCCCTCCACGCAGGTCCGGCTGGGCGAGGCGGGCAGCACCACCCTGCTGGCCACCAACACCGGGCGGCGCACCTTCCGGGGGTCGCTGCGCGACGCCTGGCAGCCGTCCGCCGGCGCCACCGGCAACCGGCACCGGCTCGCGGTCCCGGCGGGCGAGCGCCGGGCCCTGCGCACCCGGCTCCAGCCCACGCGCCGGGGCGACCGCCAGGCCGACCGCGTCACCGTGCGCCGCGTCGGACCCCTCGGCATCGCCGGACGGCAGCGTTCGTATGCCGTGCCGGGGCACCTTCGCGCCCTGCCGCCGTTCCACTCCCGCCGCCACCTCCCCTCGCGCCTGGCCCAGCTGCGGCAGCTCGACGGCCGTTCCGCGGTGCGGACCCGCGGCCAGGGCACGGAGTTCGACTCGCTGCGCGACTACGTCGAGGGTGACGACGTCCGCAGCATCGACTGGCGGGCCACGGCGCGCCGGCGCTCGACGGTGGTGCGCACCTGGCAGCCCGAGAAGGACCGCCACATCGTGCTGGTGCTCGACACCTCGCGCACGTCGGCAGGCCGCGTCGGCGACACCCCGCGCCTGGATGCCGCCATGGACGCCGCCCTGCTCCTCGGCGCCCTGGCGTCGCGCGCCGGCGACCGGGTCGACCTCATCGCCGGCGACCGCAGGGTCCACCGCAAGGTGGTCGGGGCGAGCCGCACCACGCTGCTCGCCGACCTCGTGACCGCGATGGCCCCGCTCGAGCCGGCGCTGCTCGAGGCCGACTGGCGGCTGCTCACCTCGGAGGTGACCCGGCTGAGCCGCCACCGGGGGCTCGTGGTGCTGCTGACGCCGCTCGAGCCGGCCGCCATCGAGGAGTCGCTGCTCCCCCCGCTCGGCGTCCTCGCGCAGCGGCACCGGGTCGTGCTGGCGTCGGTCTCCGACCCGGCGCTCGGCGCGATGCGCTCGGGCCGGGGCGACGCGCCCTCGGTCTACGACGCCGCGGCGGCCGAGCGGACCATCGCCCTGCGCCAGCGGACTGCGGCGGGTCTGGGCCGGCTCGGTGTCGAGGTCCTCGACGCCGACCCCGAGCACCTGCCCGTGGCCCTGGCCGACCACTACCTGCTGCTCAAGAGCCGCGGACTGCTCTGACTTGGCGTGCCCCTTTTGACCGCCTGCGCGCAGGCATGCGCGTTTGACGGATCAGTCGACGATGGCGCGCGTCATCCCGCCCACATAGACGCGCCCGGCCGAGCCGTGGTGGTCCCGCAGTGAGAACTTGGTGCCTTCAACCGAACCCCGGCAGGGAAGCAAAGTCGACGAGTACCTAGGGCGCCCTCGAATCGGGTGAGGGTCGCGGTGCCAGCCCTAGGTGCTTGAAGGGCCTGAGCACTACTGCGTGAGGCAGGCCCTCGGGACTCAAGTTGCAGCCCGTGTTGGGGTCCCTCAGAGATGACACACGAGCGTCCGCTGAAAACTCTTAGGATGCCCCTGCGCCGTGTTTTGCGAATGCGCCGACGCTCGCGATCATCGGACCTGACCAGGAGTCATTGAGGGGGTGGGATGTCCGAGTCCCATGCAGCGGAGGCAAGACCCGCAAAGTGGTGGCTACCGGGCCAGCACGAAGACGGCGTTCCCGGCCTCTACTGGATAGACGCGGAGGGAACGGCCCACGCGACCCTGCACGGGCAAATGAATGATTCGATCAGACCATGGCGCGCTGTTCCGGTGCCGCTGCTCCACGGAAACGTCATGGGCATGATGGTCACGCTGTGCGATTCGCGGCCCATCGGGGGAA
>Ga0247826_10000135_pt1 | contig 11772 bp, 9 predicted proteins | sample 12C_Control_Day1_FD_200152 | JGI IMG/M metagenome (GOLD analysis project Ga0247826, IMG submission 200152) | Soil microbial communities from agricultural site in Penn Yan, New York, United States - 12C_Control_Day1 | ecosystem: Environmental > Terrestrial > Soil > Agricultural land | place: USA... | reverse complement strand
GATCACGCCGCGCGCGAACCCGGTCTCGGAGGTCGCCGCCCTGCGCGCCGCGCAGCTGATCTCGTCCGGCCTGCGGGCGCCCGTGGCCGACCGCGACGCGCTGGCGCTGGGCGGGATGCTGGGCGGGTACGTGCTGGGCATGACCGGCTTCGCGGTGCATCACGTCGTCTGCCAGACGCTGGTGCGCACGGCCGGCACCCCGCACGGCATCACCAACGCGATCGTGCTGCCCCATTCGATCGCGTTCCTGGGGCCGCGTGCACCGCGGGAGATGGGCCTGCTCGAGGAGGCGCTCGACGCCGACCCGGCGGCCCTTTCGGCCCACGCGGGGCAGACCCGGCTTCGCGAGCTGGGTGTCGAGCGGGAGCGGCTGGCGGAGGTCGCGGCGGCGGCCGCGGTACGGCCCGAGCTGGGCGGAACCCCGGGCGGCGCGCCTGTGGAAAAAGACCTGGAGGCTCTGCTCAACCACGCCTGGTGACGGATGCGCTAGCATCTGATTGCAGGCGCAAACCGACAGGCGGGGCGATGCGCTACCCGTTCGACCAGTGGATCGATACGGGCTCCGATCTGTCGGGCTGGTCCAACACGGCGGGGAGCGGCGCTTGAGCGGCGTGCTGGCCCATCGCCTTCTGACCGAGCGGGACCTGCGGCGAGACGCCGGCCGGCTGTGCGACCAGGTCTTCAACGCGACGTCCGACGGAATCGTCATCTCCCACATCGAGGACGGCCACATCGTTGCGGCGAACGACGCGTTCTGCCAGATCACCGGCCATCCTCGCGACGAGGTGCTGGGCAGCACCAGCACCGAGCTGGGCATCTGGGACGACCCGGCCGACCGCGACCGGCTGACCGACGCGATCCTCGAGCACGGTTCGGTGACGGGCATCGAGGTGCGCGGCGTGACCCGCCACGGCGATCTGCGCGACGCCGAGGTGTCGGGCCAGGTGGTCGAGATCTCCGGGCAGCCGCTGCTCCTGATCGCGGTCCGCGACGTGACCCGGCGCAAGCTGGCCGAGCGCGAGCGTGACCGACTGCTCGCCCGCGAGCACGAGGCCCGGATGCGCGCCGAGGCGGTCTACGCGCAGCTGGAGACATTGGTATCTGCCGCTCCCGTCGGCATCGCGCTGGTCGACCGCCAGCTCCGGTACCTGCACACCAATCGCGTGCTGGAGGACGCCGTGCCCGACCACCGCCGCGCGCTACGGCCGTTCCTGGCCGACGTGCTGGACAGCCGGCAGGCGATGGTCAACGTCGAGCTGGCGGGGCCGCAGGGCACCTGGCTGGGATCGTTCTCGCCGGTGGTGCACGCGGTGGACGGCGTGCTCGGCATCGGCGTCGTCGTCGTCGACATCACCGAGCGGAAGCGCGCCGAGACCAGGCTGCGCGAGAGCGAGGAGCGGATGCAGCGCGCGCTCGCCCAGCTGCTGCGCGCCGAGGAGGACGAGCGCGAGCGAATCGCGACCGACCTGCACGACGACACGATCCAGGTGATGGTGGCGACGCTCTACTCGCTCGACCGTGCGCAGCGGGGTGCGACGGCGCTGCCGGAGGACACGGTCGCCCGGATCCGTGCAGCCCGGGAGACGCTCGAGGACGCCATCGGACGCGCGCGCGGGCTGGCATTCGAGCTGCGACCGCCGCTGCTGGAGGCCCAGGGCCTCGCCGCAGCGGTGCGCGCGCTGGCCGCCTACCGCGCGTCCGAGGCCGGTTTCAACTGCAGGGTGACGGCGACGGCCAAGCGCTTCCCCGCGGCGACCGAGGTGCTGGCGTACCGGTGCATCGCGGAGGCGCTGGCCAACGCCGCCAAGCACGCGCGGGCGGACACCGTCAACGTGCGCATCGGCTACCGGCGCGGCCGGTTGACGATCGACGTCCGGGACGACGGCCGCGGGTTCCGCCCGGAGCGGCCGCTCCCCCGCTCCGTCGCGCACTTCCATCTCGGGCTGGGGGTGCTCAAGGAGCGGGTGAGGTTGGCGAACGGGGACATCGAGATCGAGACGGCGCCCGGAGAGGGCACGCGGGTGGCCATCTCGTTGCCGACGGAGGAGCGCAGCACGTAGGTGGGGGACGGGGTCTGACCCTCTTTGTTGCCTCGTGCAACAAAGGGGTCTGACCCCGTTGTTGCACGACCGGTGCTTGCCCGCCTCGACCCGCGCCGGGTTCGACGTACTTGCCTACGCGTCGAGCCGGACGTCCTCGAGGTCGAGGTCGCGAATCACCGTGTTCATCACCTCGTCCGAGATCTCGCCCGACCGGCGCATGTCGACCACGGCTTCGCGCTCGGCATTCAGCAGCTCGTGCCGAAGCCGCTGATACGCCAGTGAGCGCTGCTCGATCGTCCCATCGTCGGTCGCGTCGAGGCGCGCCGTGAACCGGCTCGTGCGGAAGCTGTACAGGCCGCGGATCCGTTCGGCCGTGTCCTCGCGCACCCACTCCTCCGCCTCCAGCTCGGCGAGCCGGTCGACGGCCGCCTCCGCGGCGCGGATCCGGGCCAGCGACTCCTCGCGCTCGGCGTCGCCGTCGGACTCCAGCCCCAGCATCCGGATCACGCCGGGCAGGGACAGCCCCTGCACGACCAGGGTGAAGAGGATCACGCAGAAGGCGAGGAAGATGATCAGGTTGCGCCCGGGGAACGGATCCCCGGCGTCGGTCAGCTGCGGCACCGCCAGCGCTGCGGCCAGCGTGACCGCGCCCCGCATGCCGATCCACGAGATCAGGGTCGGGTACTGCCAGGGCGGATAGGGGTCGCGTTCACGCAGCCGACGGGACATCAGGCGCGGCAGGTAGGTCGCGGGAAAGACCCACACGAACCGGACGACGATCACAGTCGCGCAGATCGCCGCGGCGTAGCCGAGCAGCGTGCCTGCCGACTCGCCCTGCAGGCCGTCCAGCACCACCGGCAGCTGCAGCCCGACCAGTGCGAACAGGAAGGCGTTGATCAGGAAGACCAGGATCTCCCACACCGCGAGGCTCTGGAGCCGGGTCTCCGGCCGCATCAGCTCCGGCGCGTGCCAGCCGAGGTAGATGCCTGCGGTGACCGCGGCGATCACCGCCGAGGCGCCGACCAGCTCGGCCGGGATGTAGGCGAAGTACGCCGTCATCAACGAGAGGGCGATCTCGGCGCGCGGATTGTTCAGCGGCCGGCGCAGGCGGTAGACGATGTAGCCGACGAGCAGGCCGATCGCGATGCCGCCGGTGACCGCGCCGACGAACCGCAGCCCGGCGTCCGTCATCGAGAACGCGCCCCCGATCGCCGCGACGATGCCCACCCGGTAGATGACCAGCGCGCTGGCATCGTTCACCAGGCTCTCGCCCTCGATGATGACGATCAGCCGCCGCGGCACGCCCAGCCGGCTGGCGATGGCGTTGGCGGCGACCGGGTCGGTGGGCGAGACGATCGCCCCGAGCACCACGGCCGACGCCCACGGCAGGCCGGCCACATGGTGCATGACCACGGCGACGACCGCGGTGGTGGCGATGACGAGGCCGATCGCGAGCAGGCCGATCGGCCGCAGGTTCGCACGCAGGTCGCGGAGCGACGTGAAGAAGGCGGACGAATACAGCAGTGGCGGCAGCAGCGCCAGCAGCACGATGTCCGGCGGCAGCGCCAGCGTGGGGACGCCGGGGATCAGGGCCAGGCCCAGCCCTCCGAGCACCAGCAGGATCGGGTACGGGACCCGCAGCACCGGCTCCAGCGCCAGCAGGCCGCCGATGGCCGCCAGTATTCCAAGCAGCACGATCAGGTCGTGGCTCGAGATCGAGTCGTGCACGAAGCGGAAATCTTAGGCGGGGACGCGACGGCCGACGTCGCGAGGCACCGCGATCGCCAGCACCGCCGCTGCGGCGGCGACCACCGTCGTCCCGTGCAGCGCCGCCACAAGGCTGGCGTTGTCGGCGAGGACGCCGAGCAGCCAGGCGCAGGCCGCGCCCAGCCCCACCGACAGGCCGATCGTGATGCCCGAGGCAACGCCGACGCGGGACGGCAGGCACGCCTGGCCGAGCACGATGATCGTCGCGTAGTTGGCGTCCGTCGCCAGCCCGATCGCCGCCATCAGCAGGAACAGGGCGACGACCCCCGCCGCCGGCAGGACGAGGCACAGCGGTACGCACACGACCAGGCTCCACACGACCAACCGGCGATGGCCGAACGAGTCGGCGATGCGTCCGCCCGCCAGCGTGCCAACGGCGCCGGCCAGCAGCAGCACGGCGACCGCCGCGGCACCGACGGCCTCGCTGCCGCCCAGCCGGTCGATCACGAACAGCGGGATGAACGCCTGCAGCGCAAAGGTGACGCCCGTCCGCAGCGCGCCGGCACCGGCGATCAGCGAAAACGCGCCCCACCGATCGGCCCCCAGCTGCGCGCCCGCGCGCCGCTCGGCGGGCGGCCGGAGGTGCTCGAGCGCCGGCAGCTCGCGCATCAGCAGCAGCGCCGCCAGCGCGGTGACGACGGCGATGCCGATCATCCCGCGCAGGCCGAAGGCCAGGGCCAGCGGCACCGTCAGGATCGGCCCCAGCGCGAACCCGATGTTGCCGCCGACGGAGAACGTGCTCATGCCGGCCGCCCGGCCCTCGGCCGCATAGCCGGCGAAGCGCGCCGCCTCGGGGTGGAAGGCGGCGACGCCCAGCCCGGCCACCAGCAGCGCCAGCAGCGTGGCCGGGTACGAGCCCGCCCAGCCGGCCAGGGCGATGCCGATCCCGCCGAGCGCCCCGCCGAGGGGCATCATCCACGCCGCGTGGACGCGGTCGGAGACCAGGCCGAACAGCGGCTGCACGATCGACGATGCGGCGCTGGCCGCCAGCAGCAGCCCCGCAGCGGCGCCGTAGGAGAGGCCGCGCTGCTCGACCATGAACGGCAGCATCGCCGGCACGGCGCCCTGCACCAGGTCGCTGGCGGCGTGCCCGGTCGACAGCACCAGCAGCGCGTGCCGGCGCGTTCTCACGCCGTGACGCCGTTCAGGGCTAGCCGCACCACGGCATCCTCGGCGCGCCGCGCCCGCCAGCGATGGCCCGAGCGGAGGTGGCGGTACGTCCAGCCGACCTGGTTGTAGAGCACCGTCGCCGTCTCGTCGAGATCGCCGCCGGGATCGAGCGTGCCGTCGGCGACACCGTCCTCGAGCAGCCGCCGCAGCGGCGCGGTGAACTCGCGCCGCGTCAGCGCATCCTCCCCGGCCTCGTGGTACACGGCGTCCCATGCCTCCGCAGCCAGCGCCTCGAGCAGGTCGAGGTTCGCCTCGGTCAGACCGCACAGGGCGCGCAGCGCCAGCTCCAGCCGGTCGGCGGCTGAGCCGGAGGCGGTGATCGCCGGCCACTGGGCATCGCGCTCCTCGCGCGCCATCTCGTCGCGCAGCGCGGCGATGATCGCCTCGCGGCTCAGCCCACGGCGGTGCAGCGTCATCCGGGAGACGCCCATGGCGACGGCGATCCGCTCCATCGTCGCGCCCTGCGGACCGTGCTCCGCGATCGCCTTGCGCACGCCGTCGACGACGCTGTTCGGCTCTGTCTCACTCATGATACAGACTGTAACAGGTCGCCATCCGCTAGCGTCGGCCAAGCATGCTGCGCGAGTTCACCGACGCCGCCGAGTTCGCCGAGGCAGCCGCACCGCTGCTGCTGTCGGACGTCGGCCGGTACAACCTCATGCTGGGCATCAGCCACACGCTGGTGACCGCACCGGAGCGGTATCCGGAGCGCCGGCTGTGGGTGGTTGAGGACGCGTCGGGAGTCGTCGGCGCCGGCCTGCGCACGCCGCCGTTCCACCTGCTGATCGCGGGCTCGGTCGAGCCGCTCGCCGCTACCGGGCTCGACGTCCCCGGCGTGAACGGTGCCGAGCCCGAGGTGCACCGGTTCGCCGCGGCCTGGGCGGCGGCGACGGGTGGCACGTCGTCCGTGCATCTGCGCCTGGGCGTCCACCGCCTCGACCGCGTCGAGGACGTGCCGGTGCCGTCCGGCCGCATCCGCCGCGCCGAGCCGGCCGACCGCGACCTGCTGGTCGGCTGGATGCTCGACTTCACTCAGGAGGCCGGGCTGCAGGGCGGCGAGGGCCACGCCTCCGAGTCGGTCGACGCGAAGCTGGGGAACGCCGACGACCTTGTCGTCTGGGAGGACGACGGTGCGGTGGTGTCGATGTCCGGCTCGTCGTTCGCGCCGCCCGGCTGCGCCCGCGTGGGCCCGGTGTACACACCCCCCGCCCGGCGCGGTCGCGGGTACGCGACCGCCCTGGTCGCCGAGCTCAGCCGAAGGCTGCTGGCGGCCGGCCGCTCACCGTGTTTCCTCTACACCGACCTGGCGAACCCGACCTCCAACGGGATCTACCGCAGGATCGGCTACCGGCACATCTGCGATGCGGCCGAGGTCGACCTCCGCGCCGCTGTCTCCTGAGAAGACTTCCGCCCGGCCCGGCGAATAGGATCGGTTGATGGAATCCTGGCTGGACCAGCTCTGGGACGCGATGACAGCGGTGTCGCTGCCGCTGCTGATCCTGGGGCTCGCCTTCCAGACCGCGCAGACGCTGCTCGTCGCACTTGCATGGCGCAACATCCTGCGCGCCGCCTATCCGGCCGCCGGCGTCACGTACCGCCCGATCGCCGGCTACTACGCGGGCGGCAACGGCCTGAATGCGATCCTGCCGGCGTCCGCGGGCACCGTCGCCATGCTCGGCCTGTTCCGGGCGAACATCGCCGGTGCGACGGTCGCAGGCGTGGTCGGCGCAACGGTCGTCCAGAACATCTTCTTCGTCGTCGTCGCCGTGCTGGTCTACGCCTGGCTGTTTCTCAGCGTCGCCGGCTCGTTCGAGGTCAAGCTCGGCTGGTTCGCCGACCACTGGGTGCTGACCATCGCGATCATCGTGATCGCCGCAGTGGTGCTGACGATCGTCATCCGCAAGGCGTGGAACCGGCTCCGCTCGACGTGGGAGAACGCCAAGGAGGGCGGGAACGTGCTGGCCGACCGGCGCAAGTTCATGATCCAGGTCGTGGGCGTCGAGGCGCTGTCGTACATCGCCCGGATGGGCGTCAACGCCACGTTCATGTACGCCTACGACATCCCCGTCTCGGTGGAGAATGTCTTCCTGATCGTCGCCTCGTCGTCGATCTCCTCCACCGTCGCCATCGCGCCGGGCGCCGTGGGCGCGCAGACCGCGATGACCAACGTCGTGCTGAAGGGCGTCGCGCCCTCGGCGACGATCAGCGCCTACGCCGTCGGGCAGGCGATCATCACCACGGCATGGAACGCGGCGTTCGGCCTGTCTCTGCTGGCCGCCACCATCGGCTGGAAGGAGACCCGCGCGCTCGTCCACGTCCGCAAGAAGAAGGACGGCGACGACGCAGACGCCGACCCGACGGTGGGCGACGATGGGGCTCCACCTGCCGTTTGACCTGCCGGCGGGGGCGCGGATCCTCCGCGAGGACGGCCCGGGGCCCTTCACCACGCACGTGCTCTACGAACTGGCCGACGGCCGCCGCCGGGAGTGGAGCTCGCGGCGCCACCGCAAGCGGCGGCGCTCCGGCGGCGCCTACTGGGCGCCCGGCCGGCTGGGCTGGTGGATCGCCGCGCTGTTCGCGGTCGGCTCGTTCTGCTTCATCCTCGGCTCCGTGCCGGGCTACGCGTCGCTGGTCGGCTTCCGTCCCGACGCGATGACCTACTTCATCGGCTCGATCTTCTTCACCTCGGCGTCCTACCTGCAGTTCGTCGAGTGCATCAGCGCGCCGTCGGACGGCGGCGGGCATCGCCGCTGGTTCGCCGTTCAGCCGACCCGCATCGACTGGTGGGCGACGGCGATCCAGCTGGTCGGCACGGTCTTCTTCAACTTCACCACGTTCGACGCGTTCGCCCAGGGGCTGCCCACGAAGGCCGAGGATCTGGTCGTGTGGACGCCGGATGCGCTGGGCTCGATCTGTTTCCTGGTGTCGAGCCAGCTGGCCTATGCCGAGGTCGGGCACCGCTGGATCTCGTGGCGGCCGCGCGACCTGGGCTGGCGGATCGCCGCGATCAACCTGCTGGGCTCCGTGCTGTTCGGCATCTCCGCCATCGCGGGATGGGTGCAGCCGTCGACCGGCGACCTGCTGAATGCCGCGCTGGACAACTCGGGCACGCTGCTGGGCGCCGTCTGCTTCCTGCTGGGCGCCGTCTGGATGATGCCCGAGGGCCAGTCCGACGGAGATGGGTGACTCAGCGCGCCGGGGCGACGAAGGCGCGCGCCCGCGCGGCCTTCACCTCCGCCGACAACGTCGGCAGGTCATAGCTCCCGTTGTGGCGCAGGCCGTTGATGAAAAAGGTCGGCGTGCCGGAGACGCCGCTCAGGTCGGCGGAGTCCACGTCCTCGGCGATCCGGTTGGCGGCGTTCCGCCCGTGCACGGTGTCCCGCATCCGCTCGACGTCGAGACCCAGCTGCTCCCCGTAGCCCAGCAGGTCGCGGATCCGCAGCGCCCCCTGGTTGGCGAGCAGCAGATCGTGCATCTCCCAGAACGCACCCTGGTCTGCAGCGGCCTCGGCCGCCTCGGCCGCCAGCTGCGCGTTCGGGTGGACGTCGTTCAGCGGTAGGTGCCTCCACACGTACCGCACGTCCCCGTGGTCGGTCAGCAGCTCACGGATCACCGACTCGGCCTGGCCGCAGTACGGGCACTCGAAGTCGCCGTACTCGACGACGGTGACCGGCGCGTCGGCCGGGCCGCGGATGTGATCGCGCTCCTCGTCCACCGGCACCGCCAGGTCGACGATCGCCTCGGATGTCCCCACCAGCGCCCGGATGCGTAGGCGCAGCGGCAGCCGAGCCGTCGCACGGAACAGCAGCCACGTGCACGCGGACGAGACCAGCGCAGCGCTGAGCACCCCCAGCTTCGCCTCCTCGAGCTGCTCGCCCTTGAACGCCAGCGTCGCGATCAGGATCGACACGGTGAAGCCGATGCCGGCGATCGCTCCGCCGCCGGCGACCGCCGCCCATCCGACCGGCGGGCGCAGCGTGCCGCGGCTGAGGAACGTGACCAGCCACGCGGTGCCCGCGACGCCGATCGGCTTGCCCACCACGTAGCCGACCAGGATGCCGATCGTGATCGGCGAGGTGAACGCCCGCGAGAGGAAGCTGCCGTCGATCACGATGCCCGCGTTCGCCAGCGCGAACAGCGGGACGATCACGTAGCTCGTCCAGGGATGGAAGACCTCCTGCAGGCGCACGTTCGGGGAGATCGCGGTGCGCACGCCCGACTGCGCCGAGCGCGCCAGCTCGGGGGTCGGCTGCTCGCGGAACGCCCGGAACAGATCGGTGGCGCGCTCGAGGTCGCCTCGCGCCGCCGGCGACGCGTACACGAGCAGGCCCATGATCAGGCCGACGACGACCGGGTCGACGCCCGACTGCTCGACGGCCAGCCAGGCGGCGACGCCAAGCGCCGCGTAGACCGGGCCGATGCGGAGGCCGAGCAGCCGCATTGCCAGGATCAGGGCGAGCACGGCGAGCGCGGCCACCAGCGGCCCGGCGACCACGTTGTCGCTGTAGAAGAGCGCGATCACCGTCAGCGCGACGACATCGTCGACGATCACGACGGTCAGCAGGAAGGCCCGCAGCCGTTCCGGGAACCGCGGTCCGACCAGGGCCAGCATGCCGAGCGCGAACGCGGTGTCGGTGGACATCGCCGTGCCCCATCCCGACGCCGACGAGTCGCCGGCGTTGATCGTCAGGTAGATCAGCACCGGTACGGCCATCCCGCCCAGCCCGGCGAGCACGGGCAGCGCGACCCTCCGGCGCTGGCGGAGCTCGCCCATGTCGAACTCGCGGCGCGCCTCCAGGCCGACGACGAAGAAGAACAGCGTCATCAGCCCGCTGTTCAGCCAGCCGCGGAGGTCGAGGGCGATCGAGTGGTCGCCCAGCCGGATCGCCAGCTCGGTCGTCCAGACGTCGTCGTAGGACGACGCGTCGACGTTGATCCAGAGCAGCGCGGCGACGGTCGCCAGCAGCAGCACACCGGCGCTGCCCGTCTCGGTGCGCAGGAACTCGCGCAGCGGCGTCTCCAGGTTGCGTGCCCAGGCGGTCTTGCCGGACAGCGGGCCGGTGCTGTTCGTGTCGGCCATTGCGCGCAGTGTGCCAGGGAGTGCGCCTACCCAGTTCGCGGCTGGAACGGGTGCATCTGGTCCTGACCGGGCTCGACGCAGCCCCACTGCGCCTCCGGCACCTCGTTCCAGGCGCCGGGCAGGTCGCCGAGCGGCTCAGAGACGACCAGCCGGGACTCGTCCGAGAGTTCCGCCAGCGCCGGCACCTCGGGGTGCAGCTGCCGCAGCTGGTCGATGCGGGTGCTGTAGAACAACGAGCGCGACTGGCCCTCGCTGGAGTAGCGGAACGCCCAGATCCGCTCGCCGTCCGTGGTGGCCACGGTCATCTGGATCGGATGCTCGACACCCCGTGCACGGCCGGCCTGCTCCACCAGGCCGACCATCCGCTCGACGGCGGCGGGCGGGTCGTCCTCGAGCCCGAACGTCAGCGCCAGGTAGAACATCGTCTCGCTGTCGGTCGTGCCCTCGATCGACGGGAACAGGTCGGGATCGACCGCCATCCGCAGCTCGTGCATCGACTTGTCGAACTCGCGGATCGCCCCGTTGTGCATCCACAGCCAGCGGCCGTGGCGGAACGGATGCGTGTTGGTCTCCTGGATGGCGCCGCCGGTGGACGCCCGGATGTGCGCGAAGAACAGCGGCGAGTTGATGCTGGCCGCCACCTCGCGCAGGTTCCGGTCGTTCCAGGCCGGATGGATGCTGTGGAACGTCCGCGGCCGGCCGTCCCCGTCCTCGGTGTACCAGCCGACACCGAAGCCGTCGCCGTTCGTCGTGGTGGCGCCCAACCGCGAATGCAGGCTCTGGTCGACCAGCGAGCGGGCGGGTTTGACGAGGAACTCCTCGAGGCGGATCGGCGATCCCGAGTAGGCGAGCCAGCGGCACATCAGGTGGTCCTCTCTGTGGTCGTCATCAGCGGGCCAGCCCGTTCGCCCGCATCGCCCGCCGGTAAGCGACGGCGACCGCGTCGAACGTCAGATGCAACTCGTCCGCGAGGTCGAACGGCACCTGCTCGGGTCGCTGCGACTCGACGATGCGCTGGTCCTGGTTGAAGATCGTGTCCTCGAACGACTGCAGCACCTCGGGCGGCTGGTCGAGGTCGTAGTTGCGGCCCATCACGACGTAGCCGACGCACTCGCTGGCGCTCACCGGCTGCGACGCGAACAGGTACAGCATCCCCTTCTCGCCGCCCCAGCCGAGCCGTAGCACGATCGTGTACGGGAGGTGCAGCTGGTACACGGAGCGGCGCTCCGGCGCCTGCTCGTCCTCGTTGGCGAAGACGGGGAACTCGTCGGTGTTGGCCGCCTCGGGGCGGACGACCCGGTAGTGCAGGACGTGGCCCTCGGTCTCGACGGTGTGCTGCGGCACGACCGGGCGCTCAGGGTCGCCGAGCAGGCCCGGATGCACCCAGGGGAAGTGGCCGAAGTCCGTGAAGTTCTCGAGCTGGCGGGAGGCGTCCGACGACCACCGGTACGGGCCGGCGTTGACGACGACCCAGCCATCGCGGCCGAGCTCGGGCGCGTCGGGCAACTCGAACCGCGGCTCCTCCAGCGCCACCCAGATCAGCCCGAACCGCTCGGCCGCGCGAAACGCCGGGATCCGCGCCTTGGCCGGCACCCGGGTCGGATCTTCGAGCTGCGGGATCGCCGCGCACCTGCCGTCGGCCCGGTAGCGCCAGCCGTGGTACGGGCAGACGATCTGGTCGCCCTGCGTCCAGCCCAGCGACAGCGCCGTGCC
>Ga0247826_10000134_pt1 | contig 11774 bp, 9 predicted proteins | sample 12C_Control_Day1_FD_200152 | JGI IMG/M metagenome (GOLD analysis project Ga0247826, IMG submission 200152) | Soil microbial communities from agricultural site in Penn Yan, New York, United States - 12C_Control_Day1 | ecosystem: Environmental > Terrestrial > Soil > Agricultural land | place: USA... | reverse complement strand
GATGGGCTGCGACAGGATCCCGGGATTCTGGGTCTCGAGCACGTTGCGCCGGTACATCAGGACGACGCCGTCGACGCCTGCGGGCGGCGGGATCGGGCCGAGGAAGACGGTGACGTTGTCGACGCTCGGGTCGAACTTCAGCGTGCGGAGCGCGAGCTCGAGGCCCATGCGCCGCACGAGGATCCCGCGATCGGTCGACGCCGTCCCCGGGATCGCGCAGCTCTGGCCTGCACCGCAGAGCGAGTACTGGATCGCGTCCTCGGGCTGGACGAGGAGCGAGTCCTTGTCCTTGAACCCGTCACCGGGGCGGATGACCTGGTAGCCGACACGCAGGTAGCCCAGGTTCCCGTCCTGGAGCGTGTTGCGGCTCGCGACGACGTTGACGAGCTCGTCGCCGTTCGGCAGCCGGTAGTTGCGCTGCACCTGGTCGGCGATCTGCATGGCGCCGAGCTCGCCGGGCTCCGAGGGGCCGGCCTGCGCCGTGCCCGTGGGCAGCGACTCGGACGGCGCGGGGTCACGCAACGCCTCGACGATGAGCGCGCCGACCGCGACACCGGTGGCGAGCGCGAGCAGGACGTAGACGATCCCGAATCGCCGCCGGTACCCGGAGAGGCGCGCGCGCTCCTCGCGAGGCATGGACTCAGTCGGCTGCGCCGGCTTCGCGAGCGGCGCGTCCACGAGACGGGGCTCGACGCCTTCGCTCATCGTGTCTCGACCTCCCTCGGCTGCGGCCTGCGCTCGGGCGCGGAGAGCGCGAAGAACGGCGCCGGCCAGATCCCCTCGTCGCTGTAGTCGAGCTCGGGTACACGAAGGCCGACCGAGTTGAGCAGGTCGATGAGGTCGTCCCCGAAGATCTCCTTCTTCTCCATCAGCACGCCGGCGATCCGGTCGAGTCCCTCGCGGTTCGTCGTCGCGAGGTTGTGCGCGACGACGTACGCCTGCCCGATGATCTGCGCGGCGGCGCGCCGCTTGGACGGGTCGGAGAGCGCGCCGGCGATGGGGTCGGGCGCCATCGGGCCGCCGCCGCCGCCCATCCGGTTCATGATCTGCAGGCCGATGCCCTCCATCCGGTCGAGCGCGCGTCGCCGGGCCTCGTCCTCGGTCTCACCCTCCTGCGGCGTCGCCACGAACGGCTGCGGGCCCATCGCGGCCGCGCCGACCATGCCGGCGGCCTGGGCGGTCACCGACATCACGTCGCCGCCGACACCGGTGGAGTTCTCGTCGTAGAACACGCGCTCCGCCGCCATCGCGCCGAGGCCCCAGACGAGCTGCGCGAACATCTCGCTCTGGAAGCGTGCGAACCGCTCCTCCTTCTCGCGCGCCTGGTGGTGGCCGCCCGAGTCGCCGCGCCGGCGGATCGAGAGACGCGTCGACTCGAAGTCCTTCATGAACGCGTGCCCGGCGATCGCGTGACCTGCCTCGTGGATCGAGATCGCGCGACCCTCGCGTTCGACGTACTCGATCCCGATCGCCGTGCCGGACTCGAGGGTCGTGATCGACTCGACGAGATCCTCCCAGCTGAACCGCTCGCGACCGGAGTGGTGCGCGATCGTCAGCGCCATCGACGTCACCTGCTCGATCATGGCGGGCGAGTAGCCGTTCGTCACGCGGGCGATCTCGTCGCGCCGCCGGGGCATGTCGAGCTCGGGGTCGTGCGAGACCTTGTTGATGTAGAGGTCGATGATGTCGAGCCGGTCGTTCTTGGTCGGCGTCCTGAACCAGACGTGCCGGCCCATGCGGCCCGGGCGGATGAGCGCCGGGTCGAGCCGGTCGATCGGGACATTGGTCGCGCCGATGAAGTACACCTGCTCGTCGCGCGGGCGCGGCGCCGGAAGCCGCAGTGACCGTCCGCCCACGCGGCGGGGCACGATGAAGCTCGCGTCGAGCAGCGTGTTCGTCTTGTTCGTGATCACGCGCTTCATGAACGGCGGGTTGTCGATGCCGTCCATCACGACGAGGAGCTGGTTGAGCGCCATGCCGCCCATGCCGCCGCCCATACCGCCGGGGAACATGAAGCCGTAGAAGCGCATCAGGTTGGCGGCGAAGGTGCTCGGCCCGAACGTCGGCGTCTCGCGGCTCGCAAACAACCGCTCGCGCCAGGACCGGGTCTCGAGGATCATGTCGCCGGAGGGGTTGAGCGAGCCCCAGGGGCCGTAGAAGAGCTCGTCGTGCATGCTCATCGGAGTGAGCGGCGGCGCGGTCGAGTTGCCTCCGAAGCCGGTGCCGAGCGAGGCGCGCCGCATGCCGACGGCGTCGATCTCGTCGATGAAGACGATGCAGGTCCCGCCCCACTTGCGCGCGGCCCGCTTCGCCTTCCAGGCGAGGTAGCGGACGACGATCGCGTCGATGCCGATGAACGTCGCGGCGAAGCCCGAGCCCGGGATCGAGACGAACGGCGAGTTGAACCCGGTCGCGAGCGCCTTCGCGAGCATCGTCTTGCCGGTGCCAGGCGGCCCGAAGAAGAGGACGCCCCGCTCGCGCTTGCCACCGTGGCGCTCGAACTGCTCGCCCGACTGCCAGATCGAGACGACGCGCCGAACCTCTTCCTTCGCCTCGGCCTGGCCGCGGACGTCGTCGAGCTTCACGCCCCACTGCGCGTCGCCCGGCTCGAAGGTCTTGATCTGCGTGAGGTTCATCGCGAGCAACGGGCCGAACAGGATCCCGAAGTTCGCGATGAAGAGGAAGAAGACGAAGACGACCTGGATCCAGAGCGCGGGCGACGAGAGGATCGTCCCCATGCCGTCGAGGATGAAGCCGATGGTCCCCCACCACGTGCCGCCGCGGAAGAGCCAGACGACAGTGATCAGGACGAAGAAGAGGACGAAGATCTTGAACCAGAACCGCCAGAACCACGCGCGCCGGCGGCTGACGACGTCCTCCTCGCGGAGCTCCCGGCTCTCGATGCCGAACAGGCTCGGCGCGGGGATCAGCTTGCGGAAGAGGAGGTCGGCGAAGCCGCGGAAGACGACGACGACCGCCACCGTGGCGAGGAGCGCCTTCCACCAGGCCATGTCGTTCTGGCGCGTGAACCAGACGTAGACCGCCGGCGAGGTGATGACCGCGACCGCCGTGGCCGAGCGTGTCAGACGGCGCCAGCTCTTCGCGAGGTCCTGGGAGACCTCTGCCTGGGGCAGCCCTTGCAGGGGAGGATCGACGGTCGCCATCGAATCAGTGTACGCAGCCCGTTTCGCGGCCAGATGTTGGCGGACTGTTAAGCACCCGCCACGATACGCCTCGGTGGGTGGGCCGCGTGGGAGCACTGCTAGCGTCGGCCGCATGACACAGGCGACGCTTCACACCAGCGAGGGGCCGGTCGAGCTCGAGCTCTATCCGGACGAGGCCCCCAAGACGGTCGAGAACTTCACCAAGCTCGCGGCCGACGGCTACTACGACGGTCTTGCCTTCCACCGCGTCATCCCCGACTTCATGATCCAGGGCGGCTGCCCGACGGGCGACGGGACCGGCGGTCCCGGCTACACATTCGAGGACGAGTTCAACGAGCACAAGATTGCCCGCGGCGCGCTCGCGATGGCGAACGCGGGGCCGAACACGAACGGCTCGCAGTTCTTCATCGTGACGGCCGACGCGTGCCCCTGGCTCGACGGCAAGCACACCGTGTTCGGCCGCGTCACGTCCGGACAGGACGTCGTCGACCGCATCTCGCTCGTCGACCGCGACCCGCGCGACCGGCCGCAGACGCCGGTCACGATCGACCGGGTCGAGCTGAGCTAGGTAGTTTCGCGAGCGGGAATCCGCCGAGCGGATTCCCGCCGCTCGGATCCCCGCCTGCGGCGGGGCAGATCCCTAAAGGCGCCCGCTTTCGCGGTCGCAACCCCCCTTGGTCATGACGCCACGCGGTTAGGCTCACCTTCATGGACTTGACTGGCAAGACGGCGGTCGTCACGGGCGCCTCGTCAGGCATCGGCGCGGCGACCACACGGCTGCTCCGCGGTGCGGGTGTTCGGGTCGCGGGGGGCGCGCGCCGCACCGAGCGGATCGACGCCGACGTCGCCCTCGAGCTCGACGTGACGGACGAGGCGTCGAGCCGCGCGTTCGTCGACGCCGCGGCCGAGGCGCTCGGCGGGATCGACATCCTGTTCAACAACGCGGGCCTCGCCCTCACACGCGTGCCCTTCGACGAGTCGACGGAGGACGTCGAGGCGACCGTCCTCCACACCAACGTCGACGGTGTGCTGCGCATCACGCGGCTCTGCCTGCCGCATATCCGCGACGAAGGGCACATCCTCTTCATGGGGTCCGTCGCGGGGCGCCAGGCGTATCCGCACGGGGCGTCGTACATCGCGTCGAAGTTCGCGGTGCGTGGCTTCTCGTACGCGCTGCGGGAAGACCTGCTCGGTAGGCCGATCCGCGTGACGACCGTCGACGCGGGGCTCGTCGAGACCGAGTTCTCGCTCGTCCGGTTCGGCGGGGACCGGGAGAAGGCGGACGCGGTGTACGAGGGGATCGATCCCGTCACCCCGGAGGAGGTCGCGGAGTGCGTCCTCTTCGCGCTGACGCGCCCGCTGCACGTGAACCTCGACGAGATCGTGATCAAGGCGCTCGCACAGTCGAGCGGCGCGCGGGTGGTGCGCAGGGCGACCTAGGTGGCGCTGACGATCCTCGAGGGCTCGACGTTCTGCATCTGCGACGAGCTCGGCGACGTCCGGGGCGGCCTCGGCGGGCTCTACGCGCACGACACGCGCTTTCTCTCGACGCTCACGCTGACCATCAACGGCGCGCGGCCGCTCCTGCTCTCGTCGGGCAGGGTCGAGTACTTCTCGGCGGCCTTCTACTCCCGCAACCCGCTGGCCGGCGGTCTTGACCAGGATTCGCTCTCGATCGCGCGACACCGCTTCGTGGGCGACGGCCTCCAGGACCATGTGGTCATCCGCAACGAGACGCGCGCCCCGCTCGCCTTCACCGTCGAGCTCGACTTCGGGACGGACTTCGCCGACATCATCAGCGTCAAGCAGCACGACTTCGCGCTGGGCGACCCGCTGCACGCTCCGGAACTGCCGCCGCCCGCAGAGGCGCGGTTCGACGCGCGCGCCGGCCGGGTGGTGCTCGAGGAGGGACAGGGGCGCGGCGGCCGTACCCAGGTCGTGCTCTCGCGCACGGCGAGTGGCGACGCAGGAGTCGTTCGCTTCCCCGTGGCGCTCGCGCCGCACGCGTCGTGGGACGTGCGCATCGATGTCGCCGTGTCGCTCGACGGCGAGGTGGAGCACCCCGAACAGGTCGAGCACCGCTTTGGGACGGAGCGCGCGCGCGTCCGGGAGTCGTTCGACGCATGGTCGCTCCGGCTGCCGCGTCTCTCGACGACGTCGGACGAGCTCCGCCACTCGTTCGACCAGTCCGTCGCCGACCTGGCGGCTCTCCGTTTGCGGGCCGGCGAGGGGCCAGGGCACCTGCCTGCCGCGGGTATGCCGTGGTTCATGACCGTGTTCGGCCGCGACACCATCATCACGAGCCTCCAGACCATGTTGCTCGGGCCCGAGCTTGCGATCAACGCGCTCGAGACGCTGGCGGCGCTCCAGGCGCGCGACGACGACCCCACGATCGATGCCGAGCCGGGGAAGATTCTCCATGAGCTGCGCGCGGGTCGGGCCGCGGAGAAGTGGTTCGCGCGGTACTACGGGACGGTCGACGCGACACCGCTGTACCTCGTTCTCCTGTCGGAGGTGTGGCGTTGGACGGGCGACTCCGAGCTTGCGCTGCGGCTGCGTGCGCCGGCGCTGGCCGCCCTTGCCTGGATCGACGACTACGGCGACCGCGACGGCGACGGCTTCGTGGAGTACCAGCGGCGCTCGGCCGGCCTCGAGAACCAGTCGTGGAAGGACTCGGGCGACTCTCAGCGCTTCCGCGACGGCCGGTTCGCAGAGCCTCCGATCGCGCCGGCGGAGGTGCAGGGATACGTCTACGACGCAAAGCGCCGGCTGGCCGAGATCGCCCGTCACGCGTGGGCCGACGAGCCGCTCGCGACCCGTCTCGAGGCGGAGGCCGACGAGCTGGCCGGGCGCTTCGACGCCGCCTTCTGGGTGCCCGACCGTGGCGGCTACTACGCGCTCGCGCTCGACCGCGAGAAGCAACGGGTGGACGCGCTCTGCTCCAATGTCGGCCACCTGCTCTGGAGCGGCATCGTCCCGGAGGAACGGGTCGAGGCCATCGTCGCGGCGCTGACGCACGACGATCTCTGGTCGGGGTGGGGGGTACGCACGATGTCCAAGTCGGACGCCGCCTACAGCCCGCTCAGCTACCACAACGGCACGGTCTGGCCGCACGACACGGCACTCGCGGCGTGGGGGCTCGCCCGGTACGGGCGGTGGGCCGACGTGCGTCGGATCACGCTCGCGCTCCTCGAGGCTGCCCGTCACTTCGACTGGTCGCTCCCGGAGGTTTTCGCCGGCTTCGATCGTTCGGAGACGCCGTTCCCGATCGCCTATCCAACGGCGGCGCGGCCGCAGGCATGGGCCGCCGGCACGCCGATCCTGCTTCTGCGTCTCCTCCTCGGGCTTGAGCCGGACATCGCCCGGCGACAGCTCGGCATGCTCGCAGGGGCAGAGCCCGCCCCGGGGATCGGCATCATCCTCGAGGGCGTGCAGGCGCTCGGGCAGTCGTGGGACGTCTTCTGTGGCGCAGGAGAATCTAGGATCGAGCTCGTGACATGAGAGTCGCCGTCCTGAGTCCCGTCTGGTTCCCCGTCCCACCCGCCGGGTACGGGGGGATCGAGTGGATCGTGTCGTTGCTCGCCGACGGCCTCGTCGACGAGGGCCACGAGGTGACGCTCTTCGCATCCGGGGACTCGCACACCAAGGCGCGACTCGAGTCCGTCTACCCGGTGGCCCCGAGCGAGTGGATCGGGCACACGTTCTGGGAGTTGCGGCACGCGGTCGCCTGTCTCGGGCGCTTCGGCGAGTTCGACGTCATCTCCGACCACACCGGCCTTCTCGGCCTGGCGCTCGGGTCGATGGCGCCGACGCCCCTCGCGCACACGGTTCACGGGCCTCTCTCGGGAGAGCCGGGCGCTCTCTACGAGCAGATCGTCGCCATGCTCCCGCACGCGGCTCTGATCGCGGTCTCCGACGAGCAGCGTCGACCCAAGCCCGACCTGCCCTGGGTCGCCACGTGCGCAAACGCCCTCGACCTGTCCGTCTACCCGTTCCGGCCGGAACGCGGCGACTACCTCCTCTTCCTGGGGCGGATGACGGCCGACAAGGGTGCCCACCGCGCCATTGCCGTGGCGATGGAGCGCGGGCTGCCACTCAAGCTCGCCGGCAAGTGCCGCGAGCCCCTCGAGCAGCAGTACTTCGACGAGCTCGTCAGGCCGCACCTCTCCGACCGGATCGAGTACGTCGGCGAGGTGACGCACGGAGAGAAGGTCGAGCTTCTCCAACACGCCAGAGCGACGCTCTTCCCGATCGAGTGGGAAGAGCCGTTCGGGCTCGTGATGATCGAGTCGATGGCCTGTGGGACGCCGGTGATCGCGACCCGGTTCGGGGCCGTGCCGGAGGTGATCGACGACGGCGTGACCGGAGTGATCGTGCCGTCGTGGCGGGACATGGGCGACGCGCTCGAACGCGCCGATGCGATCGACGCGCAGGCGCAGCGACGGGTCGTCGAGGAGCGGTTCTCGCCGGCGCGCATGGTCGCCGACTACGTCGCGGCGTACGAGCGGACCATCGAACGCTGGGCCGAGCCGGCCGCGACGACCTGATGACCCGCTGAGCGGCGGATGCGCCTGCGGTCACCGTACGACCGGCAGATCTTCCGCCTCGCACTGCCCGCGCTCGGCGCGCTCGCGGCAGAGCCGCTGTACATCCTCGTCGACACCGCGATCGTGGGCCATCTCGGGAGGTCGCAGCTCGCGGCGCTCGGCGCCGCCGCAACCGCGCTGTCGGTGCTCGCCACCTTCAACTTCCTCCAGTACGCGACGACCGCCCAGGTCGCGCGCGCGAGCGGCGCGGGCGAGGAGCGGGACGCGCGCCGGCTCGGGGCGCAGGCGCTCTGGCTCTCGCTCGCGGTCGGCCTCGTCCTCGCCGCGACGATCGCGATCCTCGCGCCGCAGGTCGTCGCGCTCGTAGGCGTCGAAGGACAGAGCGCCGACTACGCCGCGACGTACCTGCGGATCGTGGCGATCGGGGTCCCGTCGTTCTTCCTCGCGCTCGGCGGCCAGGGCTTCCTGCGAGGCGTCGCGGATCTCACCTCGCCGCTCGTCGTCATCGTGGCGGCGAACGTCGTCAACCTCCTGCTCGAGGTGCTCTTCGTATACGGCTTCGGCTGGGGCATCGCGGGGTCGGCGTGGGGCACGGCGCTGGCGCAGACCTGCATGGGCGCGGCGTTCATCTGGCTCGTCGTCAGGCGGGTCGGGAGAGCCGACCTGCGGCCGGCGTACCGCCTCGCCCGGAGGCTGCTCTCGGTCGGGAAGTTCATCTTCGCGCGCACCGCTGCGCTGATCTCCGCCTTCCTGCTCGCCGGCGCGGTCGTCGCGCGCATGGGGGACGCCGAGCTCGGTGCCTACCAGATCTCGTTCCAGCTCTGGCTCTTCCTGGCGCTCGTGCTCGACGCCGTCGCGATTGCGGGTCAGATCATCGTGGGGCAGGAGCTCGGTGCCGGAAAGCCCGGCCGTGCGTTCGATGCGAGCGCGCGGATGATCAGCCTTTCCGTCGCGCTCGGCGCCGTGTTCTCCGTGCTCCTGCTCGCGCTCGGCAACGTCCTTCCGCACGTCTTCTCGCAGGACGCGGCCGTGCTCGAGCAGTGCGCGCTGCTCTGGCCGATCTTCGCGCTGATGCAGCCCATCAACGGTGCCGTCTTCGCGCTGGACGGGATCCTGATCGGCGCGAGCGACGGCCCCTACATCGCAGGGTCGATGGTTGCCGCGTTCCTCGCATGCACGGCGTCGCTCGGCGTCGTCGTCGCCGGGGACTTCGGTGTGCGCGGCGTCTGGGCCGCGCTCGCGGTCCTCATCGTCGTGCGCGCGGCGACGATGGGCGCCCGCTTCGCCCGCAGGCGCTGGCTCGTGACGGGGTGGGCGTAGAGTCCCCTCCGTGACCGGGTCGAACGTCCTCGGGGAACCACTCGAGCCCTGCAGCTTCGCTCCCCTGACCGGCTTCTGGCGCGACGGTCACTGCCGGACGGGCGGGGAGGACATCGGCGTCCACGGCGTGTGCGCGGTCATGACCGACGAGTTCCTCGCCTTCAGCGCCTCGGTCGGGAACGACCTCTCGACCCCGCGTCCCGCGCTCGGGTTCGGAGGTCTCGTCGCGGGCGACAGATGGTGCCTCTGCGCCGATCGCTGGCAGGAGGCGTTCGAGGCGGGCGTCGCTCCGCCCGTCGTCCTCGCGGCGACGCACGCTCTCGCGCTCGAGTTCGCCTCCCTCGACGACCTCCGAACGCACGCGGCGCCTGCCTGAGGGCGCCGGGTCAGCCGCGTCGGCGCGGGCGGAGCCGGTGGGCGACGACGAACCGCTCCTCGAACCCGTAGCGCCGGATGTTCCGGTAGGACGAGCTCGGGCTCCCGTCTCGTAGCTCCCCCGTCTCGGTGACGAGCGTCGTGCAGCCCGCCGCGAGCGCCCGCTCGATCCGGACGGCGAAGAGCGCGCCCTGACCGCCCTTGCCACGGTGCTCGGGCACGGTCCCGGCCATGCCGAAGTAGGCAGCGTCGCCGTCGATCCAGACGGCCGCGGCGGCAGCCGGCTCGTCGCCGTCGAGCGCGAGAAACGCGTGCCAGGCCGTGATCCCGGGAATCGCCGCGAACCACGGAAGCGCGTCGTCCGGGAGCCCGTAGGCGGTTGCGACGACGCGTGCCCATGCGTCGAGCGTTGCCGCACCGACCTCGACGATCCGGAGTGCCGTCTCGACGGACGGTGCGGGTGACGGGCCCCGCTCGAAGAGCATCCAGCCCCAGCCGGGCTCGAGGCCTCGCGCCTCGAGCAACCCGTCGAGCGAGGATTCGGCGGACGGCGAGACCGCGACGTAGAAGCTCGTGTCGCCCATCGCCGTGAGCACGTCGTCGAGTTGCGCCTCGTTCACCGGCCCGTCGACGCCGAGCCCGACCACGCGGTTCAGCATCGGCGAGTCGGGCGAGTGCGGCGCGCGCAGGCACGTGGCGCCCCCGACGTCGATCGCCGCAGGCCCGTAGACCGGCAGGTAGGCGTCGAACGAGATCCGCTCGAGCGCGTGCATCGGCTACACGTCGGCCCTGGTGCCGATCGCCTCGAGCCGCTTCCGCCAGTAGCGCTCGAGGCCGAGGTAGCAGTGCCAGTACGGTGCGGCCCGGTCGTAGGCGTCCGCATCGTCCGGGTCCGACGCGGCGACGTCGGCGCGCGCGGCGGCGACGAAGGTCGGCTCGTCCATCCCGTGGCCGACCCGGTCGGCCCAGCTCCGCAGCGTCGCCCGGAGCGCGCCGAGGTGGCGCTCGACGTCGTCGAAGACGCCGAAGTGCACGAGTGCCAGCCGCCGCGGCGAGCGCCGCTCGATCTCGTCGATCGTGCGCTCCCAGGCATCGAGGTCGATCTCGGGCGGCGGCGTCGGTGCGAACACGAACCTGCCCGGGGCGATACGCACACCGGCCGCGTCGCCGTTGTAGAGCGTCCCGTCCTCGTGCTGGTACGAGACCTGGTGCGAGGCGTGTCCCGTGGCCGGGAAGCACTCGAGGCCGACGACGTGGTCGCCGACGACGCGGACGTTCCGCTCCGGGACGGGCTCGAGCGCGCCCCAGAGCTCGTCGAACGCATCGCCGTACAGCCGACGCGCGCTCGCCTCGAGCCGGCTCGGGTCGACGAGGTGCGGCGCGCCGATCTCCGAGACGTGCACGGTGAGCTCCGGGTGCTGACGGACGAGCGAGCCGGCGGCTCCCGCGTGGTCGAGGTGGATGTGGGAGAGGAGCAGGTGCTTCACGTCGCCGAGCTCGACGCCGCGGGCCTGGAGCGCGGCGTGGAGCGCGGGCAGGCAGCTCGCCGGGCCGCAGTCGAAGAGGGCGAGCCCGTCCTCGGTCTGGACGAGGTAGGAGGCGATGCGGCGCGTGTCGCCGCAGTGGAGGAGGTCGAGGACCTCGGCCGTCATGGTCGAGACCGTAGTCGGGTTAGCCGTACTGTGGGGGCGGGTAGCGGCTTGTAGCGTCGGCCGTACGAGCGATGAGTTTCGCGCGGGCCGGCAGTCATTGCCGGCAGCGACCATCCCACAAGGAGGCGAACATGCCTGCACCAACGCTCGTCACCGGTGCTCCGTGCTGGATCGACCTGTACAGCTCGGACACCGACAAGGCGACCGCGTTCTACCGGGATCTCTTCGGATGGAGCGCGGAGCCGCCGCAGGAGGGCTTCGGCGGCTACTTCACGTTCACGAAGGACGGCAAGCACGTCGCCGGCTGCATGCGCAACGACGGCGAGCAGGGGTACCCGGACGCGTGGGGCGTCCACCTCATGACGGACGACGTCGAGGCGGTCGCCGCGGCGACGCCCGAGCACGGCGGCAAGGTCGAGTTCGCGCCGATGGTCGTCGGCGAGAACGGCAGCTCGACGATGATCACCGACCCGGGCGGCGCGCACGTGGGCGCGTGGCAGCCGAACCAGATGAAGGGGTTCGAGCTGACGGGTGAGAACGGCACCCCTGCATGGTTCGAGCTCCACACGCGTGCGTACGAGCCGACCGTCGCGTTCTATCGCGACGTCTTCGGCTGGGACACGCACGCAGTCAGCGATACGGACGAGTTCCGCTACACGACGCTCGGCGAGGGCGAGAGCCAGCTCGCCGGGATCATGGACGACTCGCCGTATCCC
>Ga0247826_10000129_pt1 | contig 11821 bp, 13 predicted proteins | sample 12C_Control_Day1_FD_200152 | JGI IMG/M metagenome (GOLD analysis project Ga0247826, IMG submission 200152) | Soil microbial communities from agricultural site in Penn Yan, New York, United States - 12C_Control_Day1 | ecosystem: Environmental > Terrestrial > Soil > Agricultural land | place... | reverse complement strand
ACGCGGATCCGCACGCATTCGCATGCCGAGGACGCCGACCTGCTGATCGAGGCCGCGACCGAGGACGTCGATCTCAAGCTGAAGATCTTCAAGCAGTTGGACGACGTCGCCCACGACGGCGCCATCCTGGCGTCGAACACCAGCTCCATCCCGATCACCCGGCTGGCGGCCAGCACGTCGCGGCCGGCGGCGGTGGTGGGCATGCACTTCTTCAACCCCGTGCCGCTGATGCCCCTGGTCGAGGTGATCCGCGGGCTGGACACCGCCGACGCAACCGCCGCGGCGGTGCGCGAGACCGCCGAGCGGATGGGCAAGACTGTGGCCGAGGCACGGGACGTGCCGGGCTTCATCTCGAACCGCATCCTCGTGCCGATGATCAACGAGGCCGCCTACTGCCTGATGGAGGGCGTGGGCGATGCCGAGGCGATCGACACGGTGATGAAGCTGGGCATGAACCACCCGATGGGGCCGCTGACGCTTGCCGACCTGATCGGGCTCGACACCTGCCTGTCGATCATGGAGGTGCTGCACGAGGGGCTGGGCGAGAAGTACCGCCCGTGCCCGCTGCTGCGCACCTACGTCGAGGCGGGGCGCCTGGGCCGCAAGTCAGGCCGCGGCTTCTACCAGTACTGAGCGGCGGGTTCCGACCGCGCGCGTCAGCAGCGTGGCCGCGATCGCGGCGCCGGTGGCCGACGAGGCCGCGCCCAGCAGCCACATCGTGTCGTAGCCGAAGGTCTCTGCGACCAGTCCGGCGACCGGCGTCAGCGCCGAGGTGCAGCCGAACACGACCGTCGACGCGACGCCGACGGCGCGCCCCGCGCGCTCGGCGCCGGCGATCTCCCCGGCCGTGACGTAGAGGACGCCGTTGAACCCGAAGGCGCCGAAGGACAGCGCGCAGGCAACGACCACCGCCGGCACGACGCCGGCCCGCAGCGCCAACGGCATCAGCAGCGCGGCGCCGGCGGCGAGCGCGCCGGTCTCGGCCAGCGTGCGCGCGCGGCGGGTGCCGCCGTGGCGGTCGGCCAGCCGGCCCCACACCAGCCGCGCCGCGGCGGCGGAGACGTTGACGACGGCGAACAGCACTCCTGCCTGGGCGGCCGTTATGTCCAGCTCGCGGGCGGCCGGCACGATGTACGTCAGCGTTGCCGACAGTGCAAATGCGTAGAGCAGCCCGAGTGCCATCACCGGCCGCATGCCCGGCGCGGAGAGCACGCCGTCCAGGCGCAGGCTGGCGGTCTCGCCACCGCCGCCCGGGGAGCGCAGCGCGAACAGCGCGGCGGTCGACGCAGTCAGGCCGGCGGCCACCAGCATCGCCAGCCGCACGCCGCCGGCGTGGGCGAGCAGCGGCAGCATGGCCGCGCCGATGGTGCCGCCCAGCGGCACCGCCAGCTGGCGCCAGCCAAGCGCGATGCCGCGCTTCTCCGGCGGGAACTCGCGGAGCAGGGCGCTCATCCCGGCGACCGGCACCGACGCCGAGCCGATGCCGGCGACGAACAGCGCGCATGCGAACACCGTCGCGTCCGAGGACGATGACGCGATCACGTAGCCGGTCGCGTTCAGCGCGGCGCCGGCCAGCAGCACCGGGCGGGCGCCGAAGCGGTCGACCAGCATGCCCGTCGGCAGCAGGACGGCCGCCGATCCCAGCCCGACGGCGGCGAACACGACGCCGAACCCGGCCGGCCCGACGTCGAGAGCGTCGCGTACTTCCAGGCCGATCGCCGGGAGCCCGAACTGGACGATCGAAACCGCCGCCTGCGCCGCAACCGAGAGGATCAGCAGGGTGCGGGCGCGGCGTGTCATCGAGCCCCAGCCTAGCCGCCGACCGCTGATTGCGAAAACGTGTTGTTGGGATAGGATCATTGCCAAATGGCTATGTATCCGACCGCCCAGCTGCGCGCCTTCGTCGAGGTCGCCGCCGAGGCCAGCTTCACCCGGGCGGCGGAGCGGCTCGACATCTCGCAGCCCACGGCCAGCCAGCTCGTCCGGTCGCTGGAGAAGCGGGTCGGGGCGCCCCTGTTCGTCCGCGGCTCGCGCCGCGTGGAGCTCACCGCGGCGGGTCGCGCGCTGCTGCCGCACGCGGAGCGCGCCCTGGCGCTGGACGCCGAGGCCGAGGCGGCGGTCGACCGCGCGGCGTCGGTCGAGCGGGCGCGGCTGTGGGTCGCCGCCGGCGAGGCGCTCGCCACCTACGTGCTGCCGCCGGCGCTGGCCGATCTCAAGCATCGGCTGCCGCGGCTGGAGGCCGGAGTGATCGTCGGCGACGTCGCCCGGATCCTGTCGGCGCTGCGCTCGGGCGAGGCGGACGCGGTGCTGCTGACGGAGCACACGGCGCCCGCCGATCTGGAGTCGACCGTCTACGCGCGCGGCCGGACGGTGCTGCTCGCCGCTGCCTCGGAGCCCGTGCCCGACCGGCCGCTCGAGGTTGCCGACCTTGCCGAGCGGACGCTGATCGTGCGCGATCCGGGCACCGTCAACCGGCGCGAGATCGACGGCCTGCTGGAGCGGGCGAAGGTGCGGCCCGCCGGGCTGCTGGAGGCATCGAGCCTGGAGGCGGTAAAGCGCTGCGTGGAGGTTGGGCTGGGCGTGGCGATCGTCCCGGCGATCGCCGTCGAGCGGGAGCTCGAGCTCGGCGTGCTGCGCGAGCTGCCGATGGCGAAGCCGGCGATGGAGTTCGGCTTCTGCCTGGCGTGGCGCAAGGGCGAGGACCCTCCGCCGCCGGTGCTGATGCTGCTCGAGCGGCTGCGCGCTGCGCCGGGGTACATGGCGGTGGCGGTGCCAGGGGCATGACGCCCCTGGCACGCCGGTGGGGGTACCTGAATGCCTAGGCGGCGACGCGCTCGCGCAGGCCGCCGCTCAGCCAGACGCGGCTGGTGACGCCCAGGCGCGGGCGGCGATCCGCCGCAGGTCGGACGGGCCGACCGGCTGCGACGGGTCGATGGTCACGATCGGCAGGTGGTCGCAGCCCAGCGTCGCCAGCCCGCGTGCCAGCAGGTCGAGCTCGTCCGCACCGAGCCCGGCGTCGGCGAGCACGGCCTCGGGCCGGGCCCACTCGATCTGGCTGAGCGCCTCACCCGCGTCGCGGGCGACGACGATGTGGCAGGAGCCCTCGAGCGAGCTGCGCACCATGGCAAGCATGGCCGGGTCGCGGTCGACGACCATGATCGTGCCGCGCGGCGCCAGCTCGACGACCGGCGTCGGGTGATTCTGGTGGATCGCCGAGCGAGCGATCCGATCGGCAAGTCCGTACATCGGAGCAAGTCCTCCTGGGGAACGCGTGGGGCGGGGTGTTGCCGCCTGATCAAACCGGTAATCGCCGCCGCTTACAATTTCTTTACGTGACCGGATCCGTCCTGATGGTCGCGCTACGCTCCTCGCGGATGGTGCGGCTTGACCGGATCTACACGCGCGCAGGGGACGGCGGCGAGACGTCGCTCGGCGACGGCCGCCGGGTCTCCAAGGACGACTCCCGGATCTGGGCGTACGGCACCGTCGACGAGACGGGCGCCGCGGTCGGTGTGGCGGTGGCCGCCGGTCTCGAGCCGGCGGCGACGGAGCTGCTGCGGCGTGTGATGAACGACCTGTTCGACGTCGGCGCCGACCTGGCCGTGCCGGTCGACTCGACGCGCGGCCGGCAGCGCGAGCGGCTGCGCATCGACCAACGCCATGTCGAGGCGCTCGAGCGTGCGTGCGACGAGTGGTCGCCGCGCCTCGCGCCGCTCACCAGCTTCGTGTTGTCGGGCGGGACACCGCAGGCGGCGGCGCTGCACCAGGCGCGGACAACGTGCCGCCGGGCGGAGCGGCTGGCGGTGAGGCTGGCCGCCGACGAGCCGGTCAACGAGCACGCCATCGCCTACCTCAACCGACTCTCCGACCTGCTGTTCATCCTCGCCCGGGTGCACAACGACGACGGCCGTGCCGACGTGCTGTGGGAGCCCGGCGCGTCGCTCGCCGAGGAGCAGTAGATGTCGGATAACGGCGACCGCGATCGCGTCGAGCGCTCGACCATCTCCGGCATCCCCTACCAGCCGGTGTATACGCCCGAGACGACACCGATCGACTACGAGGCCGATCTCGGCGACCCGGGCAGCTACCCGTTCACCCGCGGCGTGTACGAGACGATGTACCGAGGCAAAGCATGGACGATGCGCCAGTTCGCGGGCTTCGGCACGGCGGAGGAGACGAACCGGCGGTTCCGCTACCTGTTGTCGCACGGGCAGACGGGCCTGTCGACCGCCTTCGACATGCCCACACTGATGGGCTACGACTCCGACCACCCGCGGTCGCTGGGTGAGGTCGGCCGGGAAGGCGTTGCGGTCGACACGCTGGCCGATATGGAGGATCTGTTCGCCGGCATCCCGCTCGACCAGGTGACCACCTCGATGACCGTCAACGCTCCGGCTGCGGTCGTGCTCGCGCAGTACGTGTGCGTGGCCGAGCGCCAGGGCGTGCCGCCCGAGAAGCTGGGCGGGACGATCCAGGCGGACATCCTCAAGGAGTACATCGCCCAGAAGGAGTGGATCTTCCCGGCCGAGCCCTCGATGCGGCTGATGATCGACATGATCGAGTGGTGCACGGAGCACATGCCGCGCTGGCATCCGGTGTCGATCTCCGGGTACCACATCCGCGAGGCGGGGGCGACGGCCGCCCAGGAGCTGGCGTTCACGCTCGCCGACGGCTTCGCGTACGTCGAGCGGTGTGTCGAGCGCGGCATGGACGTCGACGAGTTCGCGCCGCGGCTGTCGTTCTTCTTCAACGCCCACATCGACTTCTTCGAGGAGATCGGGAAGTACCGCGCCGCACGGCGGATCTGGGCGCGCGAGCTGCGGGACCGGTTCGGCGCGAAGCAGGAGCGATCGCTGCTGATGCGCTTCCACACGCAGACGGCGGGCGTGTCGCTGACCGCGCAGCAGCCGCTGATCAACATCGCCCGCACCGCGATCGAGGCGATGGCTGCGGTGCTCGGCGGCACCAACTCGCTGCACACCAACTCGTTCGACGAGGCGCTGGCGTTGCCCACCGAGGAGGCGGCCCGGCTGGCGCTGCGCACGCAGCAGGTGATCCTGCACGAGACCGGCGTCGTCCACTCGGCCGACCCGCTGGGCGGGTCGTGGCTGGTCGAGTCGATGACCGACGAGCTGGAGCGCCAGGCGTACGAGTACTTCGACCGGATCGACCGGCTGGGCGGCGTCGTCGCTGCGCTGGAGCAGAACTTCTTCCAGCGCGAGATCGCCGAGGCCAGCTATCGCTTCCAGCAGGAGATGGAGGCCGGCGTGCGGCGCATCGTCGGCGTCAATGCCCACACGGAGGGCGACGAGCCGATCCAGATCCTCAAGATCCCCGTCGAGGTCGAGGAGCGCCAGGTGACGCGCCTGCGCGAGGTGCGTGGCGGACGCAGCGGCGCCGAGGTCGAGCGTGCGCTGGCCGGCCTGCGCAGTGCCGCGGAGGGCGACGAGAACGTGATGGGCCATCTGGTCGAGTGTGCGCGCGCCTATGCCAGCGAGGGCGAGATCTGCGACGCCCTGCGCGAGGTGTGGGGCGTGTACCGCGAGACGCCCGTCTTCTAGGATTGCGCGGATGGACGCCTTCGAGACCTGTCAGCTGGAGGCCGAGCGCGCCGCCTCGGGCAATCTCTACCTGGAGTTCCTGCGCCGTGACTCGATGAGCCTCGGCCTCTACACGCTGGACGCCGGTGCGGAGGATCCACAGACGCCCCACGACGAGGACGAGGCATACGTGGTCGTTGCCGGGCGCGGCGCGATCATGGTGGCCGGCGAGAACCAGGATGTCGGCCCGGGGTCGGTCGTGTTCGTCGGCCGCGGCGTCGAGCACCGGTTCCACTCGATCACCGAGCGGCTACAGATCCTGGTGGTCTTCGCGCCGCCCGAGTCCGCGTAGCACAACCCGGCGTCGCCCGCCGTCACGATTCGGCCTGTTCACGCGCAGATGTGCGCCGATTCGCGCACGCTCGGCGTTGGCCCTGGCACTGTGCCCGGCACCACGCCCGGCACGGTGCCCGGCACCACGCCCGGCGCGGTGCCCGGCACCCCCGCGTCGCCTGGCTGCTGGCGCCGCCGGGATCGGCCGATCGGTACACTCGCCCCTCAGATGAGCCGCAGGATTCGAGTGGTGGTGGCCAAGCCTGGCCTCGACGGGCACGATCGCGGCGCCAAGATCATCGCGCGCACGCTCCGTGACGCCGGCATGGAGGTCATCTACACGGGACTCCACCAGACACCCGAGCAGATCGTTGAGACCGTGATCCAGGAGGACGCCGACGCCGTCGGCATCTCGATCCTGTCCGGCGCGCACATGACGCTGGTGCCGCGGATCCTCGACCTGCTGAAGGAGAACGGCGCGGACGACGTGCTCGTCGTCGTGGGAGGCACCATCCCCACCGACGACATCGTTGAGCTCAAGGCGCAGGGCGTCGCCGAGGTGTACACGCCGGGCGCGCCCACGGCGCAGATCGTGGATTTCCTGCGCTCCAAGCTGGACGCCGCCTGATGCCCGGCCTGCGGATCACCGCCGACGGCCGCGTGCACACGGTCATGGTCAACCGGCCCGAGGTGCTGAACGCGATGAACACGGCGCTCCTCGAGGAGCTGTTGGCGACGCTCAAGGACCTCGGCGCCGACGATCAGTGCGGCGTGATCGTGCTGACCGGCGCCGGCGACCGCTCGTTCATCGCGGGCGCGGACATCAAGGAGATGGACGGCAAGACGCCGCTCGAGGCGCGCGCCTACTCCGAGCTCGGGCAGGAGATCGCCCACATGCTCGAGGTGATGCGCAAGCCGACGATCGCCGCGGTCAACGGCTACGCCCTCGGCGGCGGCTGCGAGCTGGCGCTGGCCTGCGACATCCGCCTCTGCTCGGAGAACGCGCAGTTCGGCCAGCCCGAGATCAACCTGGGGATCATCCCCGGCTGGGGCGGCACGCAGCGGCTCGCCCGCGCGACCAACATCGGCTACGCCAAGGAGCTGATCCTGAGCGGCCGGATGGTGGATTCCGACGAGGCCTTCGAGCGCGGCCTCGTCCAGCACGTGTACCCGCTGGAGGAGCTGATGCCGCGGACGATGGAGCTGGCGCAGCAGATGGCGACCAAGAGCCCGGTCGCGCTGTACTACGCCAAGGAGTCCACGAACCGGGCGCTGCACGGCGACATCGGCGGCAACCTCGTCCACGAGGCCGACCTGTACTCGCTCATGTTCTCGACGGACGACGCCAAGGAGGGCCTCCGGGCGTTCGTCGAGAAGCGCAAGCCGACGTTCGTCGGCAAGTAGTCCAACGACACGTCACGGAGGGGTAGCTAGGTGAATATCGCAGTGTGCGTCAAGGAGGTGCCGAGCGCGACCAGCGCGAAGCGGCTCGACGCGACCACCCACAGGCTCGACCGCTCCGGCGACAGCGAGCTCAACCCGTTCGACCTGCACGGGCTCGAGGAGGCGATCCGCATCCGCGAGGGCGGGCAGGACGTCGGCGAGATCGTCGCGGTGTGCATGGGGCCGGAGTCGGCCCAGCGCCCGCTGCAGAAGGCGCTGGCGCTGGGGGCCGATCGGGCGGTGCTGGTCACCGACCCGGCGCTGGCCGGCTCCGACATCTCGGGCACGGCGTACGCGCTGGCCACGGTGCTGGAGAAGCAGAACGCAGACCTCGTGATCCTCGGCCAGCAGGCCGCAGACGCCGACTGCTACGTGATGGCCGCGGCTGTCGCCGACCACCTGAAGCGGCCGCTGATCACGCAGGTCGCCGACCTCTCGCTGGAGGGCGGCGGCGTCCGCGCGAAGCGCCAGACGGAGCACGGCTACGACGTGATCGAGGCGCCGCTGCCGGCCGTGATCTCGGTCTCCGACGCGATCAACGAGGCGCGGTTGCCCAACATCAAGGCGATCATGGGCGCCAAGAAGAAGCCGACCGAGAAGCTGTCCGCGGCCGACGCCGGCCTCGACACCGCGCGGGTCGGCGAGGCGGGCGCGCGCAGCGTCGTCAATTCCGTCTCGCCGCCGCCGCAGAAGGAGTCGGGTCGCCGGATCGAGGACCAGGGCGGCGACTCGGTCGCGGAGATCGTGGCCTTCCTGGCCGAGAAGGGGGTGGTCTAGGTGGCCGGTTTGCTGGTGTTCGTGCACCACGACGAGGGCGAGTTCGCGCCCAACAGCCTGGGGATGCTCGCCAAGGCGGCATCGCTGGGCGATGCAACGGCGTTCGTGGCAGGTTCGGGCGTTGACGAATCCTGGGCCGCCGGCCTGGGCGCGCACGGCGCGTCGAGGGTCGTCGTCGCCGACGACGGGGCGCTCGCAGGCGGGCTGTCGCAGCCGATCGTCGACGCCATGGAGCCGCTGGCACGCGATGCGACGGCCGTGCTGTTCGGCGCGGGCGTCGTCTCGGCGGACGTCGCCGCCGGGCTGGCCGCCCGTCTGGGAGCCGGCATCCACTGCGAGACCACCGAGATCGAGCTGGCCGACGGCGGCGTGGTCGCCACCCGGCCGGCGCTGGGCGACACGGTGATGGTCGAGTCGACCTTCACGGATGGGCCGGCCGTGGTGCTGGGCCGGGCGAACGCGTTCGCCTCGGAGGGCACCGGCGGTGGCGACGCCGCTGTGGAGCGGGTATCGCCGACGATCCAGGAGTGGTCGACGAAGGCGACGATGGCCGGCCGCGAGCAGCCTGAGGCGACCGGCGTCGACATCACCGAGGCGGACGTGCTGGTCGCGTTCGGCCGCGGCCTGGGCGGCCCAGAGAACATCCCGCTGGTCGAGGCGCTGGCGAAGGCGCTGGGCGGCGAGGTGGCCGCGACACGTGCCGTGGTCGACGCCGGCTGGGTGCCGTACTCGATGCAGGTCGGGCAGACCGGCAAGACCGTCTCGCCGAAGCTGTACCTGGCGTGCGGGATCTCGGGCGCGATCCAGCACAAGGTGGGGATGGCCAACTCGGGCACGATCGTCGCGATCAACAAGGACGCGAACGCGCCGATCCACGAGTTCGCCGACCTGTCGGTGATCGGCGACGCGCTGACCGTCGTGCCGAAGCTGACCGAGGCGCTCTCGAAGTAGCCATGGACCCCAGTGGCACGAACGCGCTAGGCTCTCGAACATGAGCCGCAAGGTGCTGGTCATCGCGAACGAGACCGTCGCCGGGCGTGAACTGATGGACGTAGTCAAGGAGCGCGCGGCGGGCGGGGAGGTGCTGGTCGTGGCACCGGCACTGAACTCCCGGCTGCGCCACCTGTTCGCCGACGTGGACAAGGCCCGCGAGGCCGCCGAGGGGCGACTGCACGAGTCGCTCAAGCACCTCGACGAGGCCGGCATCCACGCCCGCGGGGCGGTGGGCGACACCGACCCGGTGCGGGCGATGGGCGACGCGCTGTTCGAGTTCGACGCGGACGAGATCGTCATCTCGACGCACCCGCCCGGCCGGTCGAACTGGATGGAGAAGGGCGTCGTCGAGCGCGCGCGGGAGGAGACCGACGTGCCGATCACGCACGTCGTCGTCGACCTCGAGCGCGTCGAGGCGTAACCGCTAGGTCAGCGTGTACTCGGGGCCGCTGCCGCCCTCGGGCGGCGTCAGCCGGCCGCCGCGCGCCGTGATGGCGCCGCACTGCACGCAGTTCGACGGGCTAAGCTTGAGCCGTACCGCCGGCCCGCCGTCGTCGCCGTCGATCTCGTAGACCGCGGCCGGGCACATCGCGACCCACGCCTCGGCGACCTCACGAGGCACGGACTCGGCGACGCGGATGTGGTTCGGCTGGTCGTCCCGGCTCCTGTTGCCCGAGAGGAAGACGCTGGACAGCTTGTCGAACGTCAGCGTGCCGTCAGGGGCCGGGTACTCGCGGTCGCCCCGCTCCACGGGCTCCTCGGCGTCGCGGTGGAACTTCCACGAGCCGCCGGGCAGGGCGCCCCGCGTGATGTCCATGATGCCGCCGATCGGCGCCCCGACGAACATCCCCTTGCCGAGCGCCTGGCGCATGTTGCGCACCTTCCGCAGGTCGCTCCAGATGTGGCTGCGGCGCACCCGCTCGTCGTAGCCGGTGAGCGCGGCGGTGTTCAGCTCGGCGCCGCCCTTGAGCGCCTCGTAGATCGTCTCCGCCGCCAGCATCCCCGAGCGCATCGCGTAGTGGATGCCCTTCAGCTTCGGCACGTTGACGAAGCCGGCGCTGTCGCCGGTGACGATCGCGCCGGGCACGCTCAGCCTATGGGGGATGGAGAGGAATCCGCCCTCGGGGATCGTCTTCGCGCCCCAGCCGATCCGCTCGCCGCCCTCCAGCATCCGCCGGATCAGCGGGTGGGTCTTGAACAGCTGCAGCGAGTCGTGCACGGACAGCGACGCGTCGAGCGTGTCCAGTCCACAGACCAGGCCGATGGTCAGCATGTCCTCGCCCATCGGGTAGATGAAGCTGCCGCCCAGCTCCTTCCACTTGCTGCCCAGCCGGAACGGCCAGCCCAGCGTGTGGACGACGCGGTCGAGCGGATGGTCGACGCGCCAGACCTCCTTGACCCCGAGGCTCCACACCTGCGGCATGTCGCCGTGCACCAGGAACCGCTCGAACAGCGCGCCGGCCAGGTGGCCCTGCGTGCCCTCGGACAGCACCGTCGTCTGCGCATGCACCTCGACGCCGGGCTCGAACGAGCCGAGCGGCTGGCCGTCCCGGTCGAGGCCCTTGTCGCCGGTGCGCACACCGACCACCGACTGGCCGCGCACCAGCAGCTTCTGCGCGTCGGTCTCGGGCAGCACCATCACGCCCATCTCCTCGGCCCGCTCCGCGAGGTGCCGGCCCAGCTGGCTCAGCGAGAAGACGAAATTGCCCTTGTTGTGGAAGGGCGGCGGCGTGGGGATCCGCACCTCCCAGCCCTTGCGCATGATGTAGACCGACTCCTTGCGCACCTCGCCGTAGCAGCCGGGCAGCGACCCGATCTCCTCGCCCGGCAACAGGTCGCGCAGCGCGGATGGGTTGACCACTGCGCCGGACAGCAGGTGCGCGCCGACGACGCGGCCCTTGTCGAGCACGGCGATCGGCGTGTCGCCCAGCTTCTCGGCGGTCGCCGGGTCGGCCTCCAGCAGCTGTGCCAGCCGCAGCGCGCCGGCCAGGCCGGCGGGGCCGCCGCCGACGAAGCAGACGCCGACGTCGATCCGCTCGTCCTCCTCGGCCTCGGGGGCCTGCACGAACTCGCCGACCCGCACGGGCGGGCGGTAATCGGATGGTCGGCGGCGGGCCATGACGGACGATCCTAGCCGCCGATGCGGGAGCTGCGTCGCGAGAGGCGCGGTGCCGGTTTGCTCGCCCTGCTACGCTGAAATCACCATGAAGCCAGACATTCATCCCGCATACGTGGTCTCCCACGTCCACTGTTCCTGCGGCAACGATTTCATCACCCGGTCGACCAAGCCCGAGATGCACGTCGAGCTCTGCTCGGACTGCCATCCGTTCTACACCGGCAAGCAGAAGCTGGTCGACACCGGTGGCCGTGTCGAGCGGTTCCGGCGGCGCCAGGCGCGTGCCGGCTCCGGCTCCTAGCGGCGGCCGGATTCTCATGCGGCGCTCATTGCGCCGGGCGATCCTGCCGACCATGATTCCGATGGTGGTGATCCAATGAACGTCGGTGGCCAGGCCGTCCTGGAAGGCGTGATGATGCGCACCCCGTCCTCGTGGTCGGTGTCGGTGCGCCGCGCCGACGGCGAGGTCGAGACGGTGTCGCAGCCGGTGACCAGCGTCGCCGCCCGCCGGCGGTGGCTTCGCCTGCCCGTGATCCGCGGCGTCGTCGCGCTCGGCGAGTCGCTGGTGATCGGGTTCCGCGCGCTGGCCATCTCCGCCCACTACGCCGCGGATCACGGG
>Ga0247826_10000128_pt1 | contig 11829 bp, 7 predicted proteins | sample 12C_Control_Day1_FD_200152 | JGI IMG/M metagenome (GOLD analysis project Ga0247826, IMG submission 200152) | Soil microbial communities from agricultural site in Penn Yan, New York, United States - 12C_Control_Day1 | ecosystem: Environmental > Terrestrial > Soil > Agricultural land | place: USA... | reverse complement strand
AGCGATGTCCACATCGGCCAGCGCCCGCTCGAGCGACGCCTCGTCGAACATGTCGGCTGCCACCACCTCGGTCTCCGCCGCCACTCGCGGCGTCAGCCGATCCGGCGTCCGCGCGGCACAGCGCAGCGGACGCCCGCTCTGCTCGAGCGCCGGCAGCAACCGGCCTCCGACGTACCCGGTCGCCCCCGTCAGGAGGACGCGGCCGGCGGTCAGTTGATCGTATACCCCCACTGCCAACGGATCAGCAGCGCCGCGATCGTGGTGATGATCACCGCGATGATCATGCCGCCCTTGCCCCGCGGCGACAGGAAGTACCCGAACACCGCGAGCACCAGCGCGATCGGGCCGGTGTACAGCGGCTTCGTCCAGACACCCATCAGCGCGATCGTGAAGGCCACGCCGTTGAGGACGGCGATCGCGTCGTCCTTGTAGGACTCGTATTCGGGCGCGTTCTCTGCTCGCAACTCGACGCTCCTGGTCAGAAGACTCGGGACGGCTGCAATATTACCGGCGATGGCGGAGACCAGAGGCACGACGGTGCTGCGCAGGGCCGGCGTCGACTACCGGCTGCTGGAGTACGCGTACTCGCCGGGCGGCGCGGCGGCCGAGCAGGCGGCCGATTCGCTGGGGGTCGAGCGCGAGCGGATGTTCAAGAGCCTGGTGGCCACGGCCGGCGACCGTCTGGTGTTCGCGCTGGTGCCTGCGAACGCCGAGCTGTCGCTGAAGAAGCTGGCCGCAGCGGCCGGGGCCAAGTCGGCGGCAATGGCCAGGCCGGCCGATGCCGAGCGGGCGACCGGCTACCGGGTCGGCGGGATCAGCCCGCTCGGCTCTCAGCGGCCGCTGCCGGTGCACCTCGACGCCACCGCCGCGCGGTTCGAGCGGATCTGCCTGAACGGCGGCGGGCGCGGGACGATCGTCGAGGTGCCGCTGGCCGACCTGGTGCACCTCACCGGTGCGGTCAGCGCCGACCTTCAGGCGTAGCGGTCGCCGGCCAGCTCGGCAAGCTTGTCCATGCTGTGCGTCGCCTGCAGCGTGCGCACCGTACCCGAGCGCGAGCGCATCACCAGGGAGTGCGTCCGCGCCCCGCCGCGGGTGTAGCGGACGCCCCGCAGCAGGTCGCCGTCGGTAACCCCGGTGGCGGCGAAGAACGTGTTGTCGCCGAGCACGAGATCGTCGAGCGACAGCACCTTCTCGACGTCGTAGCCGGCGTCCAGCGCGGCCTGCCGCTCCTCGTCGTTGCGCGGCCAGAGCTTGCCCTGGAACTGCCCGCCCAGGCACTTGAACGCCGCCGCCGACAGCACGCCCTCCGGCGTCCCGCCGATGCCCCACAGCAGGTCGATGCCCGTGTCCGGGCTGGCCGCCATCAGCGCACCCGACACGTCGCCGTGCGGGATGAAGCGGATGCGGGTGCCGACGGCGCGGATCCGCTTGACCATCTCCTCGTGGCGCGGCCGGTCGAGGATCACGACCATCAGGTCGCGCGGGCGCACCCGCTTCGCCCTGGCGACGGTCTCCAGCGTCTCCTCGATCGGCGCATTCAGGTCGAGCTCGTCGTCGACGTCGGGCCCGCACGCCAGCTTCTCCATGTAGACGCACGGCCCGGGATCGAACATCGTCTCGCGGTCGCTGGCGGCGACCACGGCGAGCGCGTTGGGCTGGCCCTTCGCACACAGCTCGGTGCCCTCCAGCGGATCGACGGCGACGTCGACCGACACGCCGTGGCCGACGCCGATCCGCTCGCCGTTGAACAGCATCGGGGCCTCGTCCTTCTCGCCCTCGCCGATCACCACGACGCCGTCCATCTCGACCGTCGCCAGCATGTGGCGCATCGCGTCCACGGCCGCCTGGTCGGCGGCGATCTTGTCGCCGAAGCCCACCCAGCGGGCCGCGGCCAGCGCCGCCGCCTCGGTCACGCGGACGAGCTCGAGCGCCAGGTTGCGGTCAGGAGCTTCGGGCATGGCTGCTGAGCTTACCGTCTACGCGCGGGCCAGACGGGTGGCGACGCCGGAGATCACCTCGCGGTCGCGCAGCGGCTCGAGCCAGCGCTGCGGGATCGCGTCCGTCCCGTACCGCGCGCCGGCCAGCGCGCCGGCCACCGCGGCGTTGGTGTCGGCGTCGCCGCCCAGGTTTGCGGCGAACACCACGGCGTCCTCGAAGCTCTCGCGCCCGAACGCGGCGGCGTATCCGACGCGGAGGGCGGTCAGCACGAACCCCGTCCGCCGCTGCACCTCGTCCAGCAGGTCATCCTCGCCGGCCGCGGTCGCCGCCATCGCGGCCTCGGCCGCCGCCGACTCCGGCTTCGGCAACTTGCGCCCGTCGAGCAGCGCCGCCAGCGTCAGGTTGAAGAAGACGCAGGCGTCGGCCGCCAGCGGGTCGTGGTGAGTCATCGAGGAGTCGGCCCGCGTGCACCGCTCGAGCTCGGAGCGGTCGCCGCGGTAGCGGATGCCGATCGGCGCCGTACGCATCAGCGAGCCGTTGCCCGCGCTGCGGGCGCCGGACTGCTCGTGGTAGCGCTCGGCCAGGGCCCGCGCCTCGTCCGCCGAGCGGGCCCGCTCGAGCGCGCCGCGTACGGTGGAGCCGACGTCCTTGGGGCCGCTGCGGATCCACACCGCGTACCGGGCGAACAGATCGTCCTCGTCGTAGCCGTCGCGGTCGGAGAGGCTCTGTCCGAGCGCCAGCATCATCGCCGTGTCGTCCGTCCACTCCCCCATCGCCCACATCCCGGATGCCACCATGTCGCGCAGCGGGCCGCCGTAGCGCGCCGCGATCTGCTCGGGCGACAGCCACTCCAGGGCGGCGCCCAGCGCGTCGCCCACGGCCAGGCCCAGCAGGGCGCCGCGGGCGCGATCGACCACATCGGTCTTGGAGCGGCGAAACGGCACGACCGGTCAGGCTACACGGCGCAGGCCGGGCACCAGTAGGTGCTGCGCCGGGCCTCGCCCTGCACGTCGCGGCGGATCGGGCCGCCGCAGCGCGGACAGGGGCGCCCGCCGCACTTGTAAACCTCGCGTGGCAGCCGCCCGCCGTCGTCGACGCCGTGCCGCAGCACGTCGGTCGCCTCGGCCGCCAGTGCCAGCAGCCGGTCATCGCCGAGCGCCGAGACCGGAGCGAACGGGTCGACCCGGCAGCGCCACAGCGCCTCGGACTTGGCCACGTTGCCCACGCCGGCAAGCACGCGCTGGTCGAGCAGCGCCTCGCCGATCGGGCGGTCGACCAGGCGGGCGCGGCGCAGGTACTCCTCCGGGTCGAAGTCGCCGAGCACGTCCGGGCCGAGCCGCAGCCGGTGGGTGCGCGACCGCCGCACGTCGTAGCGGCTGGGATGGTGGATGACGGCGTCGCCGGCCGGCGTCCGCAGCACGTGACGGCCGCTGCCGGCGCCGCTCGGCCGCAGCCGCACCCTGCCGTGCATGCCCAGGTGCACGTCCAGCGTTCGCCCGTCGTCGGTGCGGATCAGCAGGTGCTTGCCGTAGGGCTCGACCGCCTCGATGGTCGCGCCCGCCAGCGCGCCCTCGGTCACCTCATGGCCGACGATCGGCGCCAGCCGACGCGCGGCCAGGACCAGGCTCTGGCCCTCAGGCACGCAGCACGACCCGCCGCGGGGCCTGCAGGAAGCCGTGCGCCATCAGCAGCCGTTCCGCAAGCGTGCCGCCGATCGGCTCGCCGTCCACCTTCTCGATCGCCAGCCGGCGGACGCGGCCGTCGGCGACCAGGCCGGTCAGCGTCTCGATCGCCGGCTCCAGCAGCTCCGGGTCGAGCATCACGATGCTGCGCCCGCCGCGCTCGACGTACAGCGCCGGTCCGCCCCCGACCAGCACGACGCGGGCACCCGCAGCGCGCGCAAGCTTACGCGGCGCCTCCGGCCAGGGGACGACGGTGCCCAGCGGGCTCGCCGGGTCCACCGCGGACAGCACGGCCGTCGCGCCGCCCGAGCCGGCGGATCGCACGTCGCGCAGCCGCTCGACGGCGGCCGGCAGGGCGAACTGGGCGCCGCCGAGGCCCTCGACGAAGTACCCGCGCTGACACAGGCCGCCCTCCTCCATCAGCCGCAGCTCGCCGTACACCGATGAGAAGCCGCCGGGGATGCCCTCGGCCAGCGCCGCTGGCCGGGTGAGCACTCCGTGGCGGTCGAGCAGCGCCTCGGCCAGCGCCCGCGCGCGGTCGCGGGGCCTCGGCTCCGGCTCCAGCAGGCGGTCGACCGGCGACCAGCGGCCCTGCGCCGCCGGAAGCTGTGCTGTCGGCCGCGCACGGCGGCGGACCAGCGGCTGGGGCACCGCCCGCGGCCGCCCACCGCCGCGCAGGGGCTGCCAGCTGTCGTTGGTCACCAGTCCGGCCCACGCCAGCTCCCAGACGTCTGCGAGCAGCTCGCGCTCGGTGCCTCCCAGCTCGGCCTGCAGGTCGCGGAAGAACAGTGCGCCCGACCGGCGCAGGGCGTCCAGCACCGGGTGCTCGCGGTCCTCCGACCGGCTGAGCAGGAACGGCGCGTCCTCGCGCAGCACCAGCGCGACGCGGTCACGGCCGGCGCCGACCCACACCGCCTCGCCGGCGGCGCACAGCACATCCAGGTCGGACGGCCGGTAGCCCGGCACGCGCACCGGCAGGATGTCCTGCTCCCATGCCTGCACGGGCAACGCGACGCCGCCCAGCTGCGAGATCACCTCGCGCACGCGGTCCGGCCCACGGCCCAGATCGCGGCCGATGCCGTGCCAGGTCGGCAGGAACCGCACCAGGGCGTCGCGGTCGACCGGCTCCACCTCGCGGCGCAGCGCGGCCAGCGTGCGGCGGCGGACGCGGCGCAGCACGTCGGGCGCCACCCACTCCTCGGATGCGCCGCCGGGCCGGAAGGCGCCGCGCAGCAGCTCGCCCCGCTCGGCCAGCGCCTCCAGCGCAGGCAACGGGTCGACCCCCAACCGACCGCGCAGCTCGTCGGCGGTGAACGGCCCGTGCGTCCGAGCGTGGCGCGCGGCCAGCCGCTCCAGGGGCTCGTTCACCGGGTCGAGGAAGGCGGCGGGCAGCCCGGGCGGGATGGCCGTACCGATAGCGTCCCGGTAGAGCGCGGCGTCCTCGGCGGCGATCACCCGCTCCCGGCCGGCGATCCGGACGGCCACCGCGCGCCGCTCGCGGACCAGCTGCTCGGCATGCGGGACGTCGGCCGGCGCCATGTCGCCCAGCCGGCGCAACCGTTCGTGGTCGTCGTCGGCCGTCCGCCGGCGGGCGCCGCCGCCGAGCTCAGACTCGACCTCGGCGATCGCGTCGCCGTCCAGCAGCTCGCGCAGGTCGCCGGCGGAGAGCAGCTCGCTGAGCAGCGCACGGTCGAGCTGCAGTGCCTGCGCGCGGCGTTCGGCCACGGGCGCGTCGCCCTCGTACATGTAGGTCGCGATGTAGTCGAACAGCAGCGAGGAGGCGAACGGCGAGGGGCGCTCCGACTCGACCTCGATCAGCCGCACCTCACCGCGGCCGATCCGCTGCAGCAGCCCGCGCAGCGCCGGCACCTCGAAGACGTCGGCCAGCAGCTCCCGGTAGGTCTCCAGCACGATCGGGAACGAGCCGTGCTTGACCGCCACCTGCTGCAGGTCGTGCGCCTTCAGCCGCTGCTGCCAGAGCGGCGTGCGCTGGCCCGGACGGCGGCGCGGGATGAGCAGCGCGCGGGCGGCGTTCTCGCGGAACCGACCCGCGAACAGCGGGCTCGATGACACCCGCTCGACCAGCAGGTCGTCGAGATCCTCGGGGGCGATCGCGATCAGCTCCAGCGGCGGCGGCTCGTCGGCGTCGGGCAGCCGCAGGGCGATGCCGTCGTCCGACCACATCGCCTCCACCTCGATGCCGGCGGCGGCGCCCATCCGCGCCTCGATGGCCATCGCCCAGGGCGCGTGGACGCGGCCGCCGAACGGCGAGAGGATGCAGATCCGCCAGTCGCCGATCTCGTCGCGGAACCGCTCGACGACGATCGTCCGGTCGTCCGGCACGACGCCGGTCGCCTCGCGCTGGTCGTCCAGGTACGCGGCCAGGTTGCGGGCGGCCAGCTCGTCCAGGTCGCCGAAACGACGCTTGCGCACGGCCTCGCCGACGGCGACACCCAGCTCGAACGGGCGGCCGATGCCATCGCCCTTCCAGAAGGGCATCTTGCCGGGCACGCCGGGCGCCGGCGAGACCAGCACGCGGTCGCGGGTGATCTGCTCGATCCGCCACGAGGTCGCGCCCAGCTGGAACACCTCGCCCTGCCGGGCCTCGTAGACCATCTCCTCGTCCAGCTCACCGACGCGGGCGCCGGAGTCGGCCAGGAACACGCCGTACAGGCCGCGGTCGGGGATGGTGCCTCCGGAGACGACGGCCAGGCGACGAGCGCCGTCGCGGGCCCGCACCGTGCCGGCGATCCGATCCCAGACGATCCGCGGCCGCAGCTCGGCGAACTCGTCCGACGGGTAGCGGCCGGCCAGCATCTCCAGCACGCCCTCGAACTGGGCGCGCGACAGCTCGCGGTAGGGATACGCCCGGCGCACCAGATCGTGGAGCGCGTCGACCGGCCACTCGTCCATCGCCAGCGCCGCCACCACCTGCTGCGCCAGCACGTCCAGCGGCTGCTTGGGCACCCGCGTGTGCTCGATCTCACCCTCGCGCATCCGGCGGACGACCACGGCGGTCTCCAGCAGGTCGCCGCGCCACTTGGGGAAGAAGCGGCCGACCGACGCCTCGCCGACGCCGTGGCCCGCACGGCCGACCCTCTGCAGGCCGGCCGCCACCGACTTGGGCGACTCGATCTGGACGACCAGGTCGACGGCCCCCATGTCGATGCCGAGCTCGAGCGACGACGTCGCGACCAGCGCCGGCAGCTGCCCCGATTTCAGCAGCTCCTCGACCTCGAGCCGCTGCTCGCGGGCGATCGAGCCGTGGTGCGAGCGGGCGACCGGCGCCTCGGCGAGCTCGTTCAGCCGGTTGGCCACGCGCTCGGCCGAGCGGCGGTTGTTGACGAACACGATCGTCGAGCGGTGCGCCTGCACCAGCTTCAGCAGCCGCGGGTAGATCGCCGGCCAGATCGACTGCCGCGGCTCGCCCTCGACCGTCGGCGCGGCGCCCAGTTCGCGCATGTCCTCGACCGGGATCACCACCTCCAGGTCGAGCGGCTTGCGGTGGCCGGCGTCGACGATCGTCACCGGCCGGTCGCCGCCCAGAAAGCGGGAGATCTCCTCCAGTGGGCGCTGCGTCGCCGACAGCCCGATCCGCTGCGGCTCGGTCGCCGTGATCGCCGACAGCCGCTCCAGCGAGAGCATCAGGTGCGAGCCACGCTTGGTGCCGGCGACGGCGTGGATCTCGTCGATGATCACCGTCTCGACCGAGCTCAGCACCTCGCGGGCGCCGGAGGTCAGCATCAGGTACAGCGACTCGGGCGTGGTGATCAGGATGTCCGGCGGGTTGCGGCGGATCGCCGCGCGCTGGGACTGCGGGGTGTCGCCGCTTCGCAGCGCCACCGCAACCGGCGGGTCGGCGGCGATGCCGGCCAGCGGCGCGCGCAGGTTGCGCTCGACGTCGTGGTTCAGCGCGCGCAGTGGGGAGACGTAGAGGACGCGGGTGCGCCCGCGCTCGCCGTCGGCGCACAGCCGGTCGAGCGCCCACAGGAAAGCGGCCAGGGTCTTGCCCGACCCGGTCGGTGCCAGGATCAGCGTATGGTCGCCCGACGAGATGGCCGGCCAGCCCTTCACCTGGGCCGGAGTCGGCTCTGCGAAGGTGCTGCGGAACCACCCCGCGACGCGATCGGTGAACGGTGCCAGGGGGTCGCGCGCCATACCTGCAATCTAGCCAGGGCGTATGCTCGGCGGGAAGACGCGCTGCTCCGGACGCGTCGAGTGTGGCGGAGGAATGCATCCGCGTGAACGTCGAGGTCGAGATTGGCTCCATGGTCTCCAACTACCGCGTCGAGCGGCTGCTCGGCAGCGGCGCGATGGGGACGGTGTATCTCGCCCACGACGTGCACCTGGAACGGCCGGTGGCGCTCAAGCTGCTGGCGGCCGAGCTGGCGCGTGACGAGCGCTTCCGCGAGCGGTTCCTGCGGGAGTCGCGAACGGCCGCCCGGCTGGAGCACCCGGCGATCGTCCCGATCTACGCCGCCGGCGAGGCGGAGGGCACGCTGTTCCTGGCGATGCGCTACATCGAGGGGTCCGACCTGCGCGACATCATCAAGCGGCAGGGGCCGCTCGATTCCGACCGCGTCGTCGCGATCGTGACCCAGGTGGCCGAGGCGCTTGACGCGGCGCACGAGGCCGGCCTCGTGCATCGGGATGTCAAGCCGGGCAATATCCTGGTCGACCCGTCGGGCCGCGCCTATCTGTGCGACTTCGGCCTGGCCAAGCATTCGTCGACGGTCAACAGCCTGACACGCGATACCGCGTTCGTGGGCACGATCGACTACATCGCGCCCGAGCAGATCCAGGGCGGCTCAGTCGACGGGCGGGCCGACGAGTACGCGCTCGGCTGCGTGCTGTACGAGGCGCTGACAGGGCTGCCGCCGTTTCGTCGAGACAGCGATCTGGCCGTCGTGTTCGCCCACCTCAAGGAACCGCCGCCGCTGCCCACGGCGATCCGGCCCGAGCTGCCCGATGGAATCGACGCGGTCGTGGCGCGGGCGCTGGCCAAGCATGCCTCTCAGCGCTACGCCTCCTGCGCCGAGCTGGCGCGGGATGCCGCCGTCGGACTGGCCGGAGGCGAGGTCGACGCGCCGCCCCCGCGCGAGCTGGCGCACGCCTTCCTGATCACCGACGTCCGCGGGTACACGCGGTTCACGCAGCAGCAGGGCGACGATGCCGCCGCCCAGCTCAGCGAGCGGTTCATCCGGTTGGCCACCGTGCAGATCCAGCAGTTCGACGGACGCGTGATGGCGACGCACGGCGACGAGGTGGTCAGCGTGTTCGAGTCGCCGCGCCGCGCGCTCCGCGCGGCGCTGGGCATCCAGGCCGCCGTTGTGGCCGACGGGTTCCCGCTGGGCGTCGGCGTCGGGCTGGACGCCGGCGAGGCGGTCGAAGTGGGCGACGACTACCGCGGCGGCGCGCTCAACATGGCCGCGCGGCTGTGCTCCGCCGCCGGCGGCGGCGAGGTGCTGGCCAGCGAGCCGCTCGTCCACCTGGCCCGCCGGGTCGAGGGCATCGCGTACCTGGAGGGCCGGATCGAGCGGCTGAAGGGCATCGAGCAGCCGGTCAAGGTCGTTGAGGTCGTGCCGGCCGAACGCGGCGACAGCCTCACCGGGCGGATTCGCCGGCGCATGCACGGCCGCCGCTGGGGCCGCGCCGCAATCGCCGCCGGCGCGGTGATCGGCGCCCTCGCCGGCCTCGCCGTCGTGCGGGCCGGATCGGACGGCGGTCCGCCGGCGATCGGGTCGCATCCCAACACGATCGCCGCTTTCGACACGCATACTCACGAGCTCGTCGGCGAGGTGCATCTCGGCGCCGATCCCGGCGACGTTCAGTCGTTCGCCGGAGCGATCTGGACGATGACCTCCGGTGGGACGTTGAACCGGATCGACCCGAAGAAGTTGCGCGTCACTGAGTCGCTCGCGGTCGGCGAGGGACCGTGGACGACGGGTGACGGATCGGTCTGGGCGATCGCGGACGACGACCCGACGGCACTGATCCGGATCGATCCCACCTACATGACCAAACGCGAGATCCGGCTGCATACTGACACCCCGGACACCGGCTTCCCGCCATCCGTGGGGATCGCGGTCGGGGGTGGGCTCGTGTGGGTGGCCGGCAACGCCCACGTGGAGGGGTTCGATCCAGCGACCGGCAAGCTCATCCACAGCTATCCGATCAACGGCGCCTGGTGGCTACGGTTCGAGGACGGCGCGCTGTATGTCGCATCGTCGCCCACTGGTTACGTGCGGAAGGTCGACCCCGACACCGGGGACATCCTCTGGAAGACACAGTTCCAGCCGTGGATCAACGACCTGCTGGTCAGTGGTGGATCGTTGTGGGTCGTCATCGGTGCGGATGCGACGGTGCATCAGGTGGCGCTGAACGACGGCAGGGAGCTGGCAACGATCGCGACGGGGCCACCCAACAGCGATCCACAGACCATCACGGCCGGCGACGGTGCACTCTGGGTCGACAACCCGCGGCGCGGCACCGTGGCGAGGATCGACCCGGTCAATCCTCGCCGCAGGCCGCAAAGCTTCCCCACGGGGCACGCGGCTGCCGGGTTGGTCGAGGAGGATGGGCTGCTGTTCGTCGGGCTGTTCGCGGGACCGGCCGACGACCTGAAGGGCGTGACTGGCGACGTCGCGCGGGTCGGCATGCGCGAGGACTGGCTGAACGAGCCCGACCCGGCGCTGGCCTGGAGCCGCCCGCTCTGGCAGCTCGAGTACGCCACGCTTGCCAAGCTCTACAACTACCCCGATCGGGCCGGCAGTCCCGGCGGTGTTCTGATTCCCGAACTGGCAACGGCCATGCCGAAGTTCTCGGACGGCGACCGCACCGTGCGGATCACCGTGCGCGATGGGTACCGGTTCTCTCCGCCGTCCGGCCAGCCAGTGACTGCCGAGACCGTGCGCCGGTCGATCGAGCGCGCGCTGTCGCCGGATCTCGCGCCCCAGACACCAGGTTCCGTCTATCTGACCGACCTGGTCGGCGAGCGTGCGTTCTTGGCCGGCAGCGCGGACCACGTCAACGGCATCTTGGTCAACGGGAGCACCCTGACGCTGCGCTTCAGAACGCCGCATCCGGATGTCGCGGCGCTGCTTGCCATGCCGTTCTTCGGCGTCGTGCCCGACGACACCCCGTGGACGCGGCTGAGCACCGCACCGCCCAGCGCCGGGCCGTATTACGTGACCACGCACAATTGGTACGTGGTGGCCAAGCGCAACCCGAACTACGGCGGCGACAGGCCGCACGAGCTCGACGCGATGACGTTCGAGATCGACGTCGCCACGGGCGAAGCGGCCAACCGGATCGCCGCCGGCACCCTGGACATGGTCTCCGAACAGCCGCCGGACACCGGCGCGATCTCCGCCGGCGGCGAGATCGCGAAGCGCTACGGCGAGCCACGGGCCGGTGGGCCCCGCTGGCAGATGACGCCGACCAACGGCCTGTCCTTCTACATGCTGAATATCAACCGGCCGCCGTTCGACGACCTCTCCGTCCGGCGGGCGGTTGCGTACGCGATCGACCGTCCGGCGCTCGCGACGGCCGACCAGGCGATGCCGGCGGACGGGTATCTGCCGAAGGACATGCCCGGCGTCACCGGGGCGCATATCTATCCGGTCGACGGGCCTGATCTGGCAAAGGCCCGGACGCTGATGCACGGCCGTACCGCAACGGTCGTCCTGGTCACGTGCACGTCCGGCGTGTGCCGCGAACAAGCGCAGATCCTGCGGCGCAACCTCGCGGCCATTGGCATCGAGTTGCGTGTTCGCCAGATGGAGAACATCTACGACGCTGACCCGGATACGTGGGACATGTCCGCCCGCCAGTGGATCCTCGATGAGTACGACCCGCGCGGAATCATCGGGACGCCGATGTTCGACGCCGACCCCGGACTCAACCCGACCGGGTTCGGGCCTGCACCGCTGCGACGGGCTCTAAACCGGGCTGAGGCCGCCTCCGGGGCCGAGCGGGCCGACCGGTTTGGTGCGCTCGAACGGCGGATCCTGCGCAGCTCCGTGCCCTGGATTACCTACGAGCAGCTCGCGGCGCCGGTGTTCACTTCCGGCCGGCTCGGCTGCGTAATTGCCAGCCCGGCGTACAGCGGCGTCAACATCGCCGCGCTTTGCCTGAACGGCTGACGGTTGCCGACCCGGCGTGCGGGCCGTACCGTTTGCCGATGGCAGTGGTTGACCGGCCGATGGCC
>Ga0247826_10000126_pt1 | contig 11859 bp, 10 predicted proteins | sample 12C_Control_Day1_FD_200152 | JGI IMG/M metagenome (GOLD analysis project Ga0247826, IMG submission 200152) | Soil microbial communities from agricultural site in Penn Yan, New York, United States - 12C_Control_Day1 | ecosystem: Environmental > Terrestrial > Soil > Agricultural land | place... | reverse complement strand
GGGTTGGCCGGTGCGGGGTCATGTGCACACGGTAGAGGGGAAGCGCGGCGTGTAACAACGGGGTCTGACCCCGTTGTTACATCGGCTCAGCCCCGCGGCTCGCCGTCGAAGTAGTCGAGAGTCTCGATGCGTCCGATCACGCCGAGCCCTCGCCAGTAGATCTTGCGCGAGCGAGGATACCAAGCCATGTCGTTGGGCTTGCGGGTGCCGTAGATCAGCATCGTCACGCCCTCGGGTCCTGCGCGGAACGCGTGGCCGATTCCCGACCCCGGCGGCCGGCCGACCACGTGGCCGGGGCGGATCTCGATGTCCTCCCGGGCGACGCCGCGCGTCTCGGCGACCGGCGAGGGCCACAACTCGAGCATCGCCGATCCGTCGAGGATCACGAACAGCTCCTCCTCCTCGGAGTGGCAGTGCGGCGGCGACCCGGTCGCCCCGGGCTCCAGCCGCTCCCAGTGCAGGCCGGACAGGACACTGCGCTCGCGGGTCGCGAGCGGCGCCGACCACACGCCGGGCGCCGTGTCCTCGAGCTCCACCTCGTCGACGTTCAGGATGTTCGGCGGTCGGGCGGCGGGCTCGCCCACCGCCAGCGACGGCGACTGCGCCTCGACATCCCAGGGATCGTCGTCCCGCCCCTCGGCCCACGGCCAGCCGAAACGGATCGCCCGCGATCGCGGCAGCCAGCCGATCTCAGTCGGATGCCGCGTACCGAACACCAGGTAGTCGAGGCCCGTCTCCCCCGCGATGAAGGTGTGCTCCAGCTCGTTCGGCCGGTGGATCACGCAGTCGCCGGGCCGCACCGCGTGGACGGCGTCGTCCTGCCAGGCCAGGCCGTCTCCGGCAAGCACGAAGTACAGCTCCTCGGACGCGCCGTGGGAGTGGGGCGGCGTCGGCAGCCTTCCCGGCGCCACCTTCACCCGGTTCAGGCCGACCGTCATCGCGCCGGCCGCGTCGCCCAGCTGCTGCCAGGTCGCATCCATCTCGCCCTTCGCGGCGCGGTGGGAGTCGACGTCATCCCAGTGTGCGAGGCCCACGGCGGCAGTCTAGGCGCGGCACCCGAGCCTGAGGCGAGTCCGGGTGAGGCGCTCTGTACGCTCTCCGGCGTGAGCGCTCGGATCCTGCTTGTCGAGGACGACCGCTCGATTCGTCAGCTGGTCGAGCTCGGGCTCGAGCGCGCCGGCTTCGCCGTCACGCCGGTGGCGGACGGTCGCGAGGCGCTCGATCGCTTCCGGTCCGGCGCGCACGATGCGATCGTGCTCGACGTCATGCTGCCGTCCCTGGACGGGCTGGAGGTGTGCCGCGAGATCCGCCGGACGAGCCAGGTGCCGATCATCATGCTGACCGCCCGGGCGGAGACCCCGGACATCGTCGCCGGTCTGGAGCTGGGGGCGGACGACTACGTGACCAAGCCGTTCGAAGTGGCGGAGCTGGTGGCGCGGATCCGATCGGTGCTGCGGCGCACCGCGTCCGCCGATCCCCGCCGGCCACGCCGCATCGGCGATCTCGAGATCGACGAGGACGCATTCCAGGCGCGGCGGGACGGCGCACCGGTACCGCTGACCGCGACCGAGTTCCGGCTGCTGGCGGAGCTCGCCCGCCGCCCCGGCCGTGTGCTCAGCCGCGACGTGCTGCTCGAGGCGGTCTGGGGCTACGGCTACCTGGGCGACTCGCGGCTGGTCGACGTCGCCGTACAGCGGCTGCGTGCCAAGGTGGAGCGAGACCCCGCCCACCCGGCGCTGATCGTCACCGTGCGCGGGGTCGGCTACCGGCTGGAGGAACCACCTTGACCGCGCCGCGTCCGTCTCCCGGCCGGCTCCGTCGGCGGCTAGCGATCGCCTTCGCCCTCGTCGGCGCCGTCTCGTCGGGGCTGCTGGCGATCGGCTCCTACGCCGTCGTCGAGCGGGCGCGCACCACCGACGCCCAGGACCGAGCTCTCGTCCAGGCGAAGGCGAATCTGCAGCTCGCTCGCTCGGCTGCGTCAATCGAGCAGCTGCAGCGCCGGCTGGCGTCCCGACCCGGGTTCGCGACGGTGCCGGTGGTGGACGGCAAGGCCCAGCCGGGCACGCTCCCCGTGCCGCCCGACCTGTCCCGGCTGGTCGGTGATGGGAACCTGGCCTACCGCTGGGCGACGGTCCGCGGCCACCGCTATCTCGTCGTCGGCGCGCCGTCGCGTGGCGCCGAGCTGTACTTCTTCTTCGACGAGCAGCAGCTGCAGGATGATCTCGACCAGCTGCGGGTGATTCTGATCGGTGCGTGGCTCGTGCTCGCCGCGTTGTCGGCCCTGGTCGGCATCGTGCTCGCACGCAGAGTGCTGGCACCCGTCGGCGAGGCCAGCGCCGCGGCGCGGGCGCTTGCGGAGGGTCTGCTGGAGACGCGGTTGCCCAGCCGGGGCGCCGACGAGTTCGGCGAGTGGGCGTCCTCGTTCAACCAGATGGCGGACGCGCTGGAGGCCAAGATCGTCGCGCTGTCGCTGGCCCGCGAGCGAGAGCAGCGGTTCACGGCAGACGTTGCGCACGAGCTGCGCACGCCGCTGACCGCGCTGGTCAACGAGGCTGCGATCCTGCGCGACCACATCGACCGGATGCCACCTGACGCCCAGCGGGCGTCGCGGATGCTGACCGACGACGTCACCCGCTTGTCCCGGCTGGTCGAAGACCTGCTCGAGATCTCGCGGCTCGACGCCGGTGCTGAGCCGGTGCGCACCGAGCCGGTCGATCTCGGACTGCTCGTGCGGGCCGTGCTCGCCGAGAACGGATGGGCGGGCTCGGTTGCCGTCGACGTCGACGTCCCGCCCGTGGTGTCCGACCGTCGGCGGCTGGAGCGCGTGATCGTCAACCTGATCGGCAACGCGCTGCTCCACGGCGGCGGTCGGGCGGAGGTCTCCGGTCGCGTGGATGCCGGCCGCCTTGTGCTGACCGTGACGGATCACGGGCCGGGGATCCCGGCGGGCGAGCTGGAATCGGTGTTCGGCAGGTTCGCCAAGGCCGGCGGGGGTCAGGGCGGGAGCGGCCTGGGCCTGGCGATCGCCCGCGAACACGCGTCGGCGCTGGGTGGAGACGTCCAAGTCGAGAGCAAGCCGGGGGCCGGCGCGGCCTTCTCACTGAATATTCCTGTTGCAGAACCGTTACCCGCGGGTGATGGCCCCGTTGCCTTTGACGGCGAGGATGGGGACATGTCCACACGGGAGCTGAGCTCATGAAGCACCTCGTCGCCCTCATCGTCCTGCTGCTTGCCTGCGCCGGGTGCGGCGCGGACACGGCCACCGTCGTCTCAAGTGTCCCGGCGGGATCGCAGGGATCGTCGTCTCCTCCGGCGACCTCCGAGCCCGACCCCGGCACGTCCCAGCCCGCTCCCGGCTCGACCGAGCAGCCTCCGCCCGCCAACCCGGTTGAGGTGCAGACCTGGTTCACCCGCGGCGAGTCACTCTGGTTCTCGAAGTCCCTGGTCGAGAAGCGCCCCGGCATCGGCACCGAGGCCGTCAACGCACTGGTCGGCGGCCCGCGCCAGTTTCTGCGCGCAGCGGGAGTGTCGACGGCGGTGCCCGCTGGCACGCGGCTGCTGGGGCTCAACATCGCCGGCGGCATCGCAACCGTCGACATGAGCAGCGAGTTCGCGGCGGGCGGCGGGGTGCTCTCGGAGCGGATGCGGCTGGCGCAGCTCGTGTACACGATGACCCAGTTCCCGTCCGTCCACGGTGTGCGCCTGCGCCTGGACGGCAAGGACACCACGGTCTTCTCGGGCGACGGGATCGTGCTGCCCGATCCGATGCGCCGCTCGAGCTTCTCCGACCTGCTCCCGGCGATCGTGGTCGAGACGCCGGGCATCGCGAACCTCGTCGTCGGGCCGATCGTGGTCAAGGGAACGGCCAACGTGTTCGAGGCGAACGTCAGCATCGAGCTCGTCTCGGGGAACGGCAAGGTGCTGGCCAGGACGTTCACGACGGCGACCTGCGGCACCGGCTGCCGTGGCCGCTACCAGGCCACGCTGGACTACACGCCGAAGCGCCTGCAGGACGTCACGCTGCTCGTCCACGATGACGATGCGGCCGGCACGGGAACGCCCCCGCACCAGGTGGCGATCCCGATCATCCTCAAGCCGTAGGCCGCCAGGTCTACGATCCCGCCCGTGCCCGTATCCTTCGAGGACGTGGCCCCGGGTCTCGCGATCTGGCGCACCGCGCACCCAGACTGGCGCGAGGGGCTGGACTGGCCGGAGACGGTGACCTCGACGCTGGTCGAGTCGCGCGGCGAGGTCGCCGTGCTCGACCCGAGCGCACCGCCGGATTCCGACGAGGCGTTCTGGGCACACCTCGACGCGCTGCGCCCGACGATGGCGGTGATCCTCAAGCCCGACCACGTCCGCGGCGTCGACACCTTTGTCGAGCGATACGACGTCCGGCCGTTCGGGCCGTCCCTGTTCTGGCGCCACGAAATCCCGGATGCCGAGCTGGAGCCGATCGAGCCGGGCACCGTCCTGCCCGGCGGGCTGGAGGCGCTGTACGACGGCCGCGGCCGCAACGAGACGCCGCTGTGGCTGCCCGAACAGCTGGCGCTGGTGTTCGCCGACGCGCTGACCGCGCCGCACGGCGAGCTCCTGGTGTGGGGCACGCCGTGGCACGAGGAGCGGACGCTGCCGGCGCTGCGGGCGATGCTCGACCTGCCCTTCCAGACGGTGATCGTGGCCCACGGTGAGCCGGTGCACGACCGTGCGGCGTTCGAGCGCGCGCTGTCGGCGCGACCCTGGAGCGGCTGAGCGTCCGCGCGGTACGCTGCGGCGATGTCCGGCCGCGTCGAATTCGTCCTGCGCTTCCGCGCCGCCGCCTACGAACAATGGAAGGCGGTCTTCGACGACCAGATCGAGGTGCGGGTGCGCCACGGGGCCACTGGTCACCGGATCTGCCGGCTGGTCGGCGACGACCACGACTACGAGGCCGTGGTCGAGTTCGCGTCGCTGGGCGGCGCCCGCGGATACGCGGACGAGGTCGGCAGGCTCGAGCTGCAGCGGCGGGCCGCCGTCGAGGGCGGCGGCCATCACCGCCGGCACTGGGACGAGAGCATCCGGGAGACCGTCGACACCGCCGTCTACGACTGAGTCGCCGATGACCCGGATCGAGGACTACGCGCTGATCGGCGACCTACAGACGGCCGCGCTGGTCAGCCGCAGCGGGTCGATCGACTGGTGCTGCTTCCCGCGGTTCGACTCCGGTGCCTGCTTCGCGTCCCTGCTGGGGACGCCGGATCACGGCCGCTGGCTGCTGGCGCCGGCCGACACCGTCGACGTCACCAGGCGCTACCGCAGCGACACGCTGATCCTGGAGACCGTGTTCGAGACGGGGGACGGCGCCGTGCGGGTGATCGACTTCATGCCGCCGCGCGGCGAGGCCCCGGACATCGTGCGCATCGTCGAGGGGCTGGACGGCAAGGTCGAGATGCGCTCCGAGCTGGTGATCCGGTTCGACTTCGGACGGGTGCTTCCCTGGGTGCGCCGCGTCGACCACGCGCGGATCGCCATCGCCGGGCCGGACGGCCTGTGCCTGCGTACGCGGGCGCCGGTGCGCGGGCAGGACTGGACGACAGTCTCCGAGTTCACGATCGAGCCGGGCCACCGGATCCCGTTCGTGCTCACGTGGTTTCCGTCCCATCACGACCCGCCGGCTGCGATCGACGCCGAGGAGGCGCTGGGCGACGCCGAGCAGTACTGGCTCGAATGGGCGCGCTCGGGCAGGCATGTCGGCGGCTACCACGACGAGGTGCACCAGTCGCTGCTGGTGCTCAAGGCGCTGACCTATGGGCCGACCGGCGGGATCGTGGCGGCGCCGACCACGTCACTGCCGGAGCGGCTGGGCGGCGTCCGCAACTGGGACTACCGCTACTGCTGGCTGCGGGACACCACGCTGACACTGCTGGCGATGCTCGAGACCGGCCACCACGACGAGGTCGAGCAGTGGAAGCACTGGTTGCTGCGTGCGGTGGCGGGCGATCCGGCGGACGTCCAGATCATGTACGGCATCGCCGGCGAGCGCCGGCTCGACGAGTGGGAGCTCGACTGGCTGCCCGGCTACGAGGGCTCGAGCCCCGTCCGTGTGGGCAACGCCGCGTCGTCGCAGCTCCAGCTCGACGTGTACGGCGAGATCCTCGAGGCCCTGTACCAGAGCGCCCTCGCCGGGGCGGAGCAGGACTCCAACGTCTGGTCGCTCGCGCGCAAGCTGCTCGGCTGGCTCGAGCACGGCTGGCGTGAGAAGGATTCGGGACTGTGGGAGGTGCGCGGCCCGGCCCGCCATTTCACCCACTCCAAGATGATGGCCTGGGTCGCGTTCGACCGCGGCGTGCGGTTCCACGAGGAGCTGGACCAGCACGGGCCGATCGACCGCTGGCGGCGCGCCCGCGACGAGATCCGCGCCGAGCTCCTGGAGCGGGCCTGGAGCTCCAAGAAGCAGGCGTTCACGCAGTCGTACGACTCCGACGCGCTGGACGCCAGCGTGCTGCTGATGCCCAAGGCCGGATTCCTCGAGGCCACCGACCCGCGGATGGTGTCGACGGTCGCCGCCGTCAAGCGCGAGCTCCTGGTCGACGGACTGGTGCGCCGGTACATCCCGGAGGACGAGGGGGTCGACGGGCTGCCGGGCGGCGAGGGCGTGTTCCTGGCGTGCTCGTTCTGGCTGGCCGAGGTGCTCGCCCTCCAGGGGGAGCACGACGAGGCGCGGGAGCTGTTCGAGCGGCTGCTCGACCTCCGAAACGACGTCGGCCTGTTGTCCGAGGAGTACGACCCGGTCGCCCGCCGGCAGCTGGGCAACTTCCCGCAGGCGTTCAGCCACCTTGCGCTGGTCGGCGCCGCGCTCGCGATCGGCGGCGGCGGGCGCTGACGAGGGGGCGGGCCGGCCCCCTTTGGCTTGGAGGACCGGCCCGCCCGTCGGTCGTCGACCCCTGGTCCCGGGCGTCTTCCAGCTCCCCAGCATCGCCCAAAGCCAAGGTAGTCCCTGTATCGGCAGATCTGATACTGCAGTTTAGAGCAGTGTCGCTCGTCACTTTCGGTGGGCGAACCGGATGACCCCGGTGATCGAAGACCGCGCAGCTAGCTCTCTGTAAAGCGACCGGTCTTCCGTCGACACCGAAAGGAGCTGTATCAAGATGATCAAGCGCCTCGCACTGACGGCGCTGTTCGGAGCGGCCCTGCTGACAGGCGGTGCAACGAGCGCATTCGCGTCGAGCCACCGTGAGGCACCGTTGATTTCCCAGGATCCCGAAGCGGATCTGACCGATGTCTATGGCTGGGTGGATCGGGCCGATCCGTCGAAGGTGAATCTGATCGTGAACGCGGTCCCGTTCGAGTTGCCCAGCGGGGCACCGAACTATTACCAGTTCGGCACGAACGTTGCCTACGACATCAACACGGACCGCAACGGCGACGGCAAGCCCGACGTCACGTTCCGCTTCCGGTTCACGAGCCACGTCCGCAACACCGGGACGTTCCTGTACAACCTGGGCGAGGTCGACTCGCTCGGATCGAGCAACCTCAACGTCTATCAGACGTACTCGGTTGTGAAGATCACCTATCCGGGCGGCAAGCCCACCTACAGCACGGTGGCATCGAACCTGCCGGTGGTCCCGAACAACGTGGGGCCGAAGTCGATGCCGAACTTCGCGTCGCTGGTTCACCAGGGCGTGAAGACGCTGAACGGAGGAGGCAAGGTGTGGGCCGGCCAGGCCGACGATCCCTTCTTCCTCGACCTCGGCGGCATCGGCGACCTGCTGAACATCCGGGCGCAGGGAAGCGCTCCGGACGCGATCGCCGGCTTCAACGTGCAGTCGATCGCCATGCAGGTGCCGAAGTCCTGGATCGTCGGGTCGAAGCCGACGGTCGGGATCTGGGCCGACACGATGAGGCGGAACATCAACGTCCTCACCGGTGGCGGCTCCGGCGAGTGGGTGCAGGTCGAGCGGCTTGGCAACCCGCTGGTGAACGAGGTGTTGATCCCGCTGGCCAAGAAGGACGACTGGAACCACAAGACTCCGGCGACCGACAGCCAGTTCGACACCTACTTCCTGAACCCGGGCCTGGCCGGGCTGCTGGGCGCTCCGGCGACCGGCCGCACGGACATCCTGTCGGTGTTCCAGACCGGCGTGTCCGGGCTGAACAACACCGGATCGCATCACGCCGAGATGCTGCGTCTGAACACCAGCATCCCGCCGTCTGCGAATCCGAATCCACTCGGCGTTCTTGGTGGTGACAACGCCGGCTTCCCGAACGGTCGCCGGCTTGCGGACAACGCCACGGACATCGAGCTGAAGGCACTGGCGGGCGCGCTGCTCGGCAACGACACGAGCGGTGTCTCCCAGGGCGTCACGCGCAATGACGTGCCGTTCATGGGCCAGTTCCCATACACCGGTATCGCCCACAGCGGTTTCGAGGCGATCCACCAGCTGCCCACCCCATGACCGACCAGGCGGGGGCGCGGTCGTTCGCGCCCCCGCCGCTCCCCACCTTTGAGGCCATGATCGACACGATTGCAAAGCCGATTCCCGCGTTCGTCGTCCTTGTCGCGGGCGCCGCGGCCACCGTCGCCGTCGCCGTTGCTCTCCACGGCAGCGCGTCGTCGCATCCCGAGCCGACGCAGGCCGAGCGCGCCGCGGCCGCACCGCTTGTGGCCCCGCTGCCGTCGCCGGGCGAGAGCACGAGGTCGCAGATCGACCGCTTCACCGCCGCGCTGGCGGCGGCCCCGCGCGACCCCTCCGCGTACGACAACCTCGCCTTTGCGGAGCTGCAGATGGCCCGCGAGGACGGCGACCCGACCTGGTACACCAAGGCCAACCGGCTGCTGGAGCACGCGGTCGGGCTGGCGCCGCGTGACGCCGCCGCGCTGGCCGGCCTCGGCTCGCTGGCGATGTCCCGCCATGATTTCGCGGACGCCGACCGGCTCGGCCGGAACGCCCTCGCTCTGGCGCCCGACAACGCGTTCGCACTGGGTGTGATCGTGGACGCCAACGTCGAGCTGGGCCGCTACGCCGTGGCCCGGCGGATGTTGGAGCGGATGCTGGCGACCAGGCCCAACCTGTCGTCCTACGCCCGCGCCTCCTACCTGCTCGAGTTGCACGGCCGTGTTGCCGCCGCACGCAGGGCGATGGTCGAGGCCGTCCGCTCGGGTTCTCCCGCCCGCGAGAACACGGCCTGGGCGCAGGTGCAGCTGGGCAACCTCGACTTCAACCATGGCTACTACCGGCTCGCGGCCGCCGGGTACGCCGCGGCTCTCCGCACCTCGCCCGGCAACGTCGCAGCACTGGCCGCGCGCGCCCGGCTGGACGCCGCGCTCGGGCGCTACGACGCCGCTGCCGACGGGTACCGCGCGGTCGTCGCGCGCTACCCGCTGCCGGCGTACGTGATCGCCTACGGCGACGTGCTGCAGGCCGCCGGCCGCCACGCGGCCGCGCAGCGCGAGTACGCGCTGGTGCGTGCCGAGGAGCAGCTGTACGCAGCCAACGGCGTCGATGTCGACATCGAGCTGGCGCTGTTCGAGGCCGACCACGGCGGTAATCCTGCCGAGGCGGTGCGCCGCGTCCAGTCGGTCGCGGCGACCGCACACAGTGTCACCGTCTGGGACGCCCTGGGCTGGACGCTGTACCGCGCCGGCCGGCTCGACGCCGCCCTGAGCGCGGCGAACCGGGCGCTGGCGCTGGGCACCGAGGACGCCGGATTCCTCTTCCACCGCGGCGCCATCGAGGCCGCGCTGGGCGACCGCTCCGCCGCCCGCCGCGATCTCGCGCACGCGCTGGCGGTCAACCACCGGTTCTCGATCCTGCACGCACCGATCGCGCGGCGCCTGCTCGCGGAGGTGTCGTGATGCGCAGGCTGCTGCTTCTGCTCGCCGCCGTGGCGGGTCTGTCGGCGATGGTGCCGGCCACCGCATCTGCCCACCCACTCGGCAACTTCACGGTCAACCGCTACAGCCTGATCGACGTCGGCCGCGGATCCGTCTCCGTCCGGTTCGTGGTCGACATGGCCGAGATCCCGACGTTCCAGGCGCTCGGCGGTGCGGGGACGCGCGACGGCCGCGCGATCCTGTACGCGCAGCGCGAGGCACCACGCTGGGTGCGTGGGCTCGACCTGCGGGTCGACGGCCGGCGCGTGCCGCTGTCGCTCGTCCCGGGCAGCGTTCGCGCGAGCCTTCGCCCCGGCCAGGCGGGCCTGTCGATCATGCGCGCCGAGCTCACCGCCTCCGCGGCGGTCGCCGGATCGGGGTCCCACGCGGTGAGCTACCGCGAGGCCGCGTTCGGCGACAAGGTCGGCTGGCGCGAAATCGTCGTCCACCACAGCGACGGCGTCGTGCTGACCGGATCGACCGCCGCCACCCGGGACGTCTCGGACATGCTCCGCCACTATCCCGCCGGCCTGCTGCAGTCGCCGCTCGACGAGTCGTCGGCCTCGCTGGCCTATCGCTACGGGTCGGGGGCGAGCGTTGTTGTCGCTCCCCGGCTGCCGTCGGGTGGCGTCGACGTGGGCACATCCGAGTCGGGCTTCACCTCGCTGGTCGGGCACCGCAACCTGACCCCCGGGTTCATCGCGCTCGCGCTGCTGCTGGCCATGGCATGGGGCGCGCTCCATGCACTCAGCCCGGGACACGGCAAGTCCATCGTGGCGGCGTATCTGATCGGGTCGCGCGGCACGGCCCGCCACGCGGCATTCCTGGGGGCGACCGTGACGGTGACCCATACCGCGGGCGTTGTGGCCCTCGGCCTGGTGACGCTGTTCCTCTCGCAGTACATCGTGCCGGAGACGCTGTATCCATGGCTGGGCCTTGTGTCCGGCCTGATCGTCGTCGTCATGGGCGCGTCGATCCTCGCCCGCAGGGTCTCGCGCGGCCGCGGCCATCACCACCACGGTCATGAGCACGATCATCATCATCACCACCACCACGAGCCCGGCCATTCCCACCTGCCACCCGGCGCCGACGGGTCGCGGATCACCACTCGCAGCATGCTCGCGCTGGGCGTGTCGGGCGGGATCCTGCCCTGCCCGTCGGCGCTGGTGGTCATGCTCGGCGCGATCGCCCTGCACCGGGCCGCCTTCGGCCTCGCGCTGGTGGTCGCCTTCAGCCTCGGGCTGGCGCTGACGCTGACCACGATCGGCGTGCTGGTCGTCTACGCCGGACGCCTCATGCAGCGTGTGCCGGACCGAGGCGGCCGGGTCGTCCGCTGGATCCCGGCGTTCAGCGCTGCGGTGATTACGGCGCTCGGCATCGGTCTGACCATCAGGGCGCTCGACACCTTCCCCGGTGGGGCGGGCGGGCTCGTCGACGACCTCGCCTCCCCGGCCGCGGCCGTCGTTGCCGGGCTCGCGGTGCTCACCGCGACGGCCGTCGCGGTCATCCGCCGGCCCTCCGCGCGCTTCACGACGACCGAAAGGACGCAGCCATGACCACCGTCACCGTCGCCGGACAACAGGCGCCTGCCGACCGGTCACAGTGGCTGCGGCTGGGCGGGTTCCTGTCCGCCGTCGGGTTGCTGCACCTGGTGGGCTGGGGGCTGTTCCTCTACTACGCACGCTCGGCGCCGGCGTTGGCCGGGCTGGGAATGCTGGCGTACACCTTCGGCCTCCGCCACGCGTTCGACGCCGACCACATCGCCGCGATCGACAACACGACCCGCAAGCTGCTGGCCCAGGGCCGCAAGCCGATGGGCGTCGGGTTCTTCTTCTCGCTGGGGCATTCGACGATCGTGTTCGCGCTGGTGGCCGGCCTTGCCGCCGCCACGCGCGCGGTCGATTCGCAGATCCCCGCGTTCCAGACCTATGGCGGCTACATCGGCGCGAGCGTGTCCGGGACGTTCCTGTGGGTGATCGGCGTGCTCAACCTGATCGTGCTGATCG
>Ga0247826_10000125_pt1 | contig 11868 bp, 12 predicted proteins | sample 12C_Control_Day1_FD_200152 | JGI IMG/M metagenome (GOLD analysis project Ga0247826, IMG submission 200152) | Soil microbial communities from agricultural site in Penn Yan, New York, United States - 12C_Control_Day1 | ecosystem: Environmental > Terrestrial > Soil > Agricultural land | place... | reverse complement strand
CTTCTTGGCCGCGGCGATGGCGCGGGCCTTGTTGCCGGTCAGGTGCAGCACGCTCGCCGGGGGCCCGACGAAGGTGATGCCGTGGGCGGCGCACTCCTCGGCGAGGTCGGGGTTCTCGGAGAGGAAGCCGTAGCCGGGGTAGACCGCGTCGGCGCCGGCATCGACGGCGGTCTGCACCACGGCCACCGGATCGAGGTAGGCGCGCACCGGGTGCCCCTTTTCCCCGATCTGGTAGGCCTCGTCGGCCTTGAGGACGTGCTCGGACTTGCGGTCCTCATAGGGGAAGACGGCGACCGTCTTGGCGCCGAGCTCGGTCGCGGCACGAAAGGCGCGGACGGCGATCTCGCCACGGTTGGCGACCAGGACCTTGCTGAACACGGGGGACCTCCCGGGGGGTGGGCGCGAAGCGTCGAGCCGATCCTAGTGAGGTGTTCCGGCACGTGAGATGTCGAGACCGGGATGCGGACCGCGCGAGAAGTGGGACCCGTGGGGGAGCGGTGCGCGGACAGGGCTGGAGCAGACGACCACGCAGAATGTCGTAGTCCTCACGCATTTGGCGTAGGGTCACCGACCGTCCAGTGCAGGGGACGATGGTGAGAGGTACGCACATGGCACGACACAGCACCACCCAGACCCGGTTGCGGCGCAGGCGCCGACTCGTGGGGGTGGCTGCGGCGACCGCACTCCTGGCCGGCGGCGGGGGCGCCGTGATGGCCCTCGGCGCAGACGACAGCGCACCGGTCGCTCACGCACCCGCGGCCACGACCCCGGCCTCCACGACGACCTCGACCACGACGCAGCCCACCCGGACCGCGACGACGGCGCCCCCGCGCAAGGCACGGGCCACCAAGGCCGCCCCGCGCCCGAAGCCCACGACGACCACCGCCGCGCCCCGCAAGCCCGCGCGCACGACGACCCCGCCAGCGCCTGCTCCGGCCAAGCCCAAGGCAGCCGCTCCCGCCCCGCGAAAGACGACGACCCCGGTCCGCACGACGACGACGACCGCGAAGCCCGCGCCGAGCCCCGTCTCCGGAGGCGTGGCCGACCAGGTGCTGGCACTGGTCAACAACGAGCGGGCCAAGGCGGGCTGCCGCAGCGTGAAGGCCAGCTCCGCGCTCCAGCGGGCTGCTCAGGGGCACAGCGCCGACATGGCGGCGAAGGACTACTTCTCGCACGACAGCCAGGACGGCCGCAGCTTCGCCGACCGGATCCGGGCCGCGGGTTACAGCGGCGGCTCCATCGCGGAGAACATCGCCGCCGGGCAGTCGACCGCCTCGTCCGTCATGAAGGGCTGGATGAACAGCTCCGGGCACCGGGCCAACATCCTCAACTGCAGCTACAGCGCCCTCGGCGTGGGCTACGCCAAGGGCGGCTCCTACGGCTACTACTGGACGCAGGACTTCGGCGGCTGAGCCGTCAGACGTCACGCATGCGACTGCGGGCCGCCCCAGGTGAGGGGTCGGCCCGCAGCCGTGTCAGGAGCAGAGGACGCTCGTGTCCGGTCAGAGGTTGACCGGGCGGAGGACCTCGGAGACGCCGTGGGCGATCTGCCGGTTGCCCTTGTTGATGTTCGGCCAGACGACGCGGGCGTTGCGGTCGTCGCGGTCGGCGTCGACGAGGTAGACCCGGTGGCTGTGGCGCACGTCGACCGTCAGCTTGCCGCCCTGGGCCGTCTTGAGCCGGGCCCCGTCGCTGTGCAGCGCGGTGCGGTAGTCGACCGTCGCGCCGGGCACCACGTGGTAGAGCAGGACGGTCTCGACGGTGTTGATGCCGAGCGACGCGACGGCACCGAAGACCGCCTTCTCGCTGGTGTAGCGCTTGCCGGTGAGGTCGGTGGCGAGACGCTCGAACGCCCGGTCGTTGGGCAGGAAGGCCGTCACGGGGGTGCGGCCGTCGGCAAGGACCTTGACGGGGGACTTCGGCTTGGCCTTCAGCACCGCGCTGACGGCGTTGTCGACGATGTCGAAGTCCCACGGGTTGCGGTCGAAGCCGGCCCCGTCGGCCGCGAGGACCTTCGCCAGGCTCGTGGTCCCCAAGGGCTTGCTGTGGTGTCCGCCAGGGTGCGCTGAGGCCGACGTGGCCGTGGCAAGACCGGCGACGGAGGCGAGGGCCGCGCTGGCGACCACGGCAAGGATGCGGTGACGCGTCATGGTGTTACTCCTCGGGTTCGGCGGTGCTGCCGGGTCCCTGCTGCGGTCCCGCCAGTCCCGCACCCCGGTGTGTCGGGCGTGGTTCGGACCTGTGCCGGACACGGATGGGCCACGGCGGGAATGGATTTGAGCCCATGACGCGTTGAGAGGGATACTGTGTGAGCAGTTGACAAGTGAACAGCGTGATGTGGACACCCCGTGCTGGGAGGCATGGGGGTGATCGGTTTCGACATTGGTCGGCATATCAGGGGAAGCGGGTCGAGGATGCAGGGTTATCTCGTTAACGCTCCTTGCAAACCAATAGGTGCCAATTCCAAGCGCACCGACTTCGCCCTCGCCGCCTGAGCGAGCCTCGAAGTCCGTCAGCCTCGGTTTGCTACTGACCGAGATCCTGGCGTCAGCTAGGTAGCTTGCTGCGCAGTCATGTCGAGGGACTGCGCGGGACTCTTACTCGACTGGGCCTGTCAGGGGACGTGTGCGCGCGAGCTCTGGGGCCGAGAAAATCCACAGCGCACTGCACCCGGAGAAGCCCTGGTTTCCCGTCAATGGACGCGGGTTCAATTCCCGCCACCTCCACCACAGTGCCCACATCACGCACTCACGCCCTGAGGGGCCCGGTCAGCAGACCGGGCCCCTCAGCTGTCTTCCTGGGGATGTGCCGGGCGGGTGCCCTGCGCCCGGCGGTGTGAGTCAGCAGGTGCGGGCGCCGGCGACGAGCCCTGCGAAGGCGGCGACCTGCTCAGCGACCGGCCACGCCAGGGTGGCGTCGCCTGCAGTGAGCTCGGTGACCGACCAGCCGGGGACCTCGGCAGCCCGCCACCGGAAGGCCAGGGCCAGCCGGTCGCTCTCCATGACCCGCACCGTCGCCTCCTCGAGGGCCTCGGAGTCAGCCTGGACGAAGACCCGGAAGGCGTTCGTGTGGGGCGGCTCCGGCAGCACGCGCACCGCGTCCAGGGCGGCCAGTCCCGCGGCGAGCTCGAGGGCACGAGCGGCGTAGGCCGCCATCCTCGGAAGGCGCGTGACGAGGCCGTGCCGCGCTGCCACGGCATACGGCAGCAGGGTGAAGAGGGTCCCGCCGTGTCGCACACGCCACCGGCGGGCCTGCGCCACGAGATCAGCCGGGCCGGCCAGGGCGGCACCGGCCATGCCCCCGAGCCCCTTGTAGAACGAGACGTAGACCGAGTCGGCGAGCCCGGCGATCTCCGCCAGGGGCCGCCCGTAGAAGGGCTGGCTCTCCCACAGGCGGGCCCCGTCGAGGTGCAGCGGGACGCCGCGCTCGCGGGCCCGGGCGCTGAAGGCCACGAGGTCCTCCCAGGGCGGCAGCAGGTAGCCCGCGTCGCGCAGGGGCAGCTCCAGGCTGACCGCTGCCAGCGGTCCGGGAAGGGCGTCGAGGTCGGCAGCGGTGGCGGGCCGCGGGTCCGCCGTCAGCTGTTGGACGTGCAGCCGGTGCATCTCGGACAGCGCGTCGAGCTCGTGGAGCACGAAGTGCGAGAGGCCGTGCACGGCCACTGCGTCGGTCGGCGACCGCTCGGCCCACGATCGCAGGGCAGCCTGCTGGGCCATCACGCCGCTGGGCATGAAGGCCGCGTCCTGCGTGCCGAGGAGCTCTGCCACCTCACGCTCGAGAGCCTCAACCTCACCACCGGCGCCGTAGCGGTCGAGGTCGGGCTCGGACGCCGCGTCGGCGACCTCCCGCAGCCATGCCTGGGGGGTGATGTCGCCGTGGCCGGAGAGCCATCTGGTGCAGCTGCGGCGTGCCGCGGACCGGCGGGCGGCCGCCTCGGGTTCGGGGTTCATGGCGCCACCGTAGGCGCCGGCGACGACCCTGGCGCGTGGGGTCAGCGGGGGAGTCGCGCGGGGCAGTCGGGGTCAGTGCCGTGCGGCTGCCGCGCCCGACCTGCGGCGCCCGGGGACAATGAGGACATGCGACTGCGCGGAGATACCCCGGCCGAGGAACGGATCGGGCAGCGGGACCTGGCCCAGTGGCGCTCAGCGTTCGGGCGCTCGCTGGTGCGGGTCGCCTTCACCCTCTTCCGCTGGACCGCCGCGCGCTGGGTGCTCGTGCTGACGGCGGCGGTGGGCGTCGTCATCGCGGTGGTGCTCACGGCGGCGTCGGCAGAGGTCTACGAGTCGGTGGTCGAGAGCGACGGTGTTGCGGGTCTCGACCAGCCGGTGCTCGACCAGGCGGTGCAGTGGCGCAGCCCCGGGCTCAACGAGGCCGTGACCTGGTTCACCGATGTGGGCGGCGCGGTGGGCATGCCGATCCTCGCGACGGCGGTGGTGCTGGCCATGGTGCTGGCCTGGAGGTCGTGGACGCCGATCCTGCTCACGGTGATCGCCGCGGCGGGGTCGCTCGCGATGACCTCCACGGGGAAGGAGCTCATCGGCCGGGCCAGGCCCCCGTTGCGCCTGGCCGTGCCGCCCTACGAGGAGTCACCGTCGTTCCCGAGCGGGCACACCCTCAACGCCACCGTGGTGGTCGGCGTGCTGGTCTACCTCATGCTGCGGCGGCTCGACAGCACCTGGGCGCGCACCGTGGTGGTCGTGGCCGGCGCCCTGTTCGTGGTCGCGATGGGGCTGAGCCGGGTGTTCCTCGGCCACCACTGGCTCACGGACGTCATGGTGGGGTGGACGCTGGGCCTGGCCTGGCTGAGCGTCGTCGTGACCGCGCACCGGTTGTTCCTCACGGTGCGCCGGGCGCGCCGGGCGCAGGCGGCGCAGTCCGCTCAGACCAGCTCGGTCGTCCAGGACTCGCCCTCGCGGGTGAACCCCAGCCGCTCGTAGTAGGGGTTGACCATCCCCGGAGGCGTGACGATGCGCCGGAAACCGCGCTCGGTGAACAGCCCGCTGCGGCGGTAGACGAACTCGCCGGGGGAGAAGTCGCGGAAACGCGGTGTCACGTAGTCGAGCTCGACCTGGGCCACGCCGGAGCCGGCGTCCCGCACGACCACGACGCCCACAGTCTCGTTGCCGCGCTGGACGAGGTATGCCGTCCGGTCGCCGTCCGCAGCCTCCTCGAAGTTCGGGAAGTACCGCGCGATGTCCGAGGCGTGCACCCGCAGGAAGTGGCGCAGGTAGGTGTCGTCGGCGCCGACCTCGAGGACCTCGTAGGCGGTCTCGTCGCTGCGCTCAGCCACCAGCTTGCGGATGAACCACAGGTTGATGGCCGACAGGACGACGTTCATCGCGACCATCGGCCAGATGTGCAGGATGGCGTTGAAGGCCACGAGGATTGCGCACGCGATGAGGTTGAGGACGCGGAAACGCAGGACGCGGGCCTGCAGGAGCGAGAAGACGAGCAGGGCGGACCCGGCCCAGCCGAGGGCCTGGACCCAGACCATCAGGCCCCGGTCACGGCTGGGCGCTGGTGCTGTCGGCCTGCTCGCCGGCGATCTCGGCCCGCACCGCGTCCATGTCGAGGCCGCGGACGCCGTCGATGACCTGCTGGAGGGCGGAGGCGGGCAGGGCGCCGGGCTGGGCGAAGACGAGGATGCCGTCGCGGAACGCCATCAGCGTGGGGATGGAGGTGATGTTGGCGGCCTGGGCCAGGGCCTGCTCGGCCTCGGTGTCGACCTTGCCGAACACGATGTCGTCGTGCTGGTCCGAGGCGGCCTCGTAGACGGGGGCGAACTGCCGGCACGGGCCACACCACTCGGCCCAGAAGTCCACGAGGACGATGTCCTCCCCGAGGATGGTCTTCTCGAAGTTCTCAGCGGTCAGGGTCGTGCTGGCCATGTCTACGTCCAATCCCATCGGACCACGACGGTCGCGGTCACCGTGTTCTCGCCCAGCTCCACCGGCAGGCCGCCGGTCTTGGCCGCCATGAGCTCGTAGCGGGGCTGGGCTCCACCCTGCACAACATCGGTCACCGCTGTCACCTTCCCGAGCTCGCGGCCGGCCAGGGTGGCGTACTGCAGTGCCTTGGCCCGGGCATCGGCGAAGGCGGCCGCGCGGGCCTGCTCCCGCACCGGCCCGGGGTCCGAGAGCTCGAGCGAGAGGTGGTCGAGGGTGAGGGCGCTGCCGGCGGCTCCGGCGAAGGCGTCGACCAGGGCGCCCACCCGGCTGGGATCGCGCACCGTCACCCGCAGCGTCTGGTGGGCGGCGTAGCCGATCACCTCGACGCCCTCGCGGTCGTGGCGCGGGCGCACCCCGGCGCCGGTGGTCTGCAGGTCGCGGGGCTCGACCCCGTGGTCGCGGGCCGCGTCGGCGAGGGCGGTCGCCCGGCCCGCGGCGTCGGCGAGGACGGTGGAGACGTCAGCGGCCTCGCAGCGCACACCCACGTCGAGGCGCACGACGTCCGGAACGCCGCCGGCGCTGCCCACTCCCGAGACCTCGACCATGCTGCCCACGGGCACAGACTAGGACGGGCGGAAGGGCTGTGGCATGGCATCGCGGCGGGCCAGCGTGGTGGGATGGACCGCCGCAGCGCCGCGGCACCCCGACGAGGAGAACCATGAAGCCGGAGCAGATCGCGCAGTACTGGGACGAGTACGCCGCGGAGTACGACCAGGAGCCGGACCACGGGCTGCTGGACTCGGACACCCGCGCCGCGTGGAAGGACCTGCTGCGGATGTGGCTCCCTCCCCACCCCAGCGACATCGTCGACCTCGCCTGCGGCACGGGCACACTCAGCGCGCTGGCCGCCGAGCTGGGGCACCGGGTGCGCGCGTTCGACCTCTCGCGCGAGATGGTGCGCCGTGCCCAGGCCAAGACGGCCCACTTCGGCGCGGCGGTCGAGGTCCGGCAGGCCGACGTCAGCTCGCCCCCGCTCGAGCCCCACAGCGTCGACGGCGTCCTGGCCCGGCACATCCTGTGGACGCTACCCGACCCCGAGGCGGCCCTGGCCACCTGGGCGGCGGCAGTGCGGCCGGGTGGCCGGCTGGTCCTCGTCGAGGGCAGGTGGACCTCGGTGGGCGTCGACAGCATCGACGACCCGGACCGCATGCCGTGGTCCGGCGGCGTCCGCTCCGCTGACCTGCGCGCCGCGGTCGAGCGGGTTGCCGGCGACGTGCACGTGGTGCAGCTGACCGACCCCGTGCTGTGGGGACGGGCCATCGAGGACGAGCGCTACCTGCTCGCCGCGACGGTGCCGGCGCGGTGACCGGCGGGCAGGAGCCAGCCGCGCCACGGGTGCCGCCGCGCGCCGGGCGCGTGGTCGCGGTGGGGTGGGTGTTCGCCGCCCTCGCCGCCCTGATGGTGCCGTGGACGGCCTACCTGTTCGTCAGCCTCCCGCCCTCGCAGCGGGCGGCCCACTACGACCTCGCCTGGGGCGGCTTCGACCTCGGACTGCTCGGGGTACTCGCCGCCACGGCGGTCGCCGCCGTGCGCCGGAGCCGGTGGCTCCCGATGGCCGCTGCTGCCCTGGCGACCCTGCTGGTCGTCGACGCCTGGTTCGACGTGCTGACCGCGCCGACCGGCGGCGAGTTCTGGACCGCCGTGGCCATGGCGCTGCTGGTGGAGCTGCCCCTCGCCGGCGTCTGCGTGTGGCTGGCGGTCAGCGGCCAGAGCCTGCTCGAGCGGCGCATCGCGCTCTCGGTGAGGCGCAGGTCCAGTTTGCGTCATCTGCCCTGAATCGAGACCCTGCTGCGGTGAGTCGCACAGAGATCCAGGAGACCAGCACGGCCCCGGCAACCCCCGGTCAGGGGGACAGCGGAGGACTCGGCGCTGGGCTCAAGCCCCGCCACATCACCATGATCTCCATCGCCGGGGTCATCGGCGCCGGCCTCTTCGTCGGGTCGGCCAAGGCGATCGCCACGGCCGGGCCCGCGGTGCTCGTGTCCTACGCGCTTGCCGGAGCGCTGGTCGTCCTCGTGATGCGGATGCTCGGCGAGATGGCCACGGCGCAGCCCGACACGGGCTCCTTCTCGACCTACGCCGACCGGGCGCTGGGCCGGTGGGCGGGTTTCTCCATCGGCTGGCTCTACTGGTGGTTCTGGGTCATCGTCATCCCCGTCGAGGCGACGGCCGGGGCGCTGATCCTGGGGGACTGGTTCCCAGCCGTGCCGCAGTGGGCGTTCGCGCTCATCATCACCGGCCTGCTGGTCGGGACCAACCTGCTGAGCGTGGGCAACTACGGCGAGTTCGAGTTCTGGTTCGCCCTCGTCAAGGTCGTCGCGATCGTGCTCTTCATCGGCCTCGGCGTGGCGGCGATCGCGGGCGTGCTGCCCGGCTCAGACACCGCCGGTGTCGGCCACCTCTGGCAGGACGGCGGGTTCATGCCCAATGGGCTCGGCTCGGTCTTCGCTGCCATGCTCATCACGATGTTCACCTTCATGGGGACCGAGATCGTGACCATCGCGGCAGCCGAGTCGCCGCACCCCGAGACCGGCATCCGCAAGGCGGTCAACTCGGTGATCTGGCGGATCAGCCTGTTCTACCTCGGCTCGATCTTCGTGGTCGTGGCCCTCGTGCCCTGGAACGCCGAGGGGCTCGCCAACGGTGACTCCGGCTCCTACCAGTTCACCCTCGAGCAGATGAACCTCGGCTGGCTCACCACGGCGCTGGAGTTCGTCATCCTCACCGCCGTCGCGTCGTGCCTGAACTCCGCGCTGTACACCGCTTCCCGCATGGCGTTCTCGCTGTCCACGCGCGGTGACGCACCGTCCGCCTGGTCGCGCACCACCGCGCGCGGCGTCCCCGCCCAGGCGATCATCGCCAGCTCGGTCATCGGGTTCCTCGGGGTGGTCGGGAACTACCTGCTGCCGGACCAGATCTTCGGGTACCTGCTCGCCAGCTCGGGCGCCATCGCCCTGTTCGTCTACCTCGTCATCGCCCTGTCCCAGCTGCGCATGCGCCGACAGCTGGACCGCGCCGGCCACCGGCCGCAGGTGCGCATGTGGCTCTACCCGTGGCTGACCTACCTCACCATCGGCTTCATCGCCGCGGTGCTGGTGCTGATGCTCGTGCAGGAGGGCCACCGGCTCGAGCTCGCGCTGAGCCTGGGGCTGGCCGCCGTCATCGTGGCGATCGGTCTCGGCCGTCGCGGGCGGGAGCGCGCCCCGGAGCCGGACGCGATCGAGCGACCCACCGCGGACCCGGTTCGGCATACCGAGCGGTAGGGCGAAAGAATGCGGGCCATGGCTGCCCTCCCCTCTGTCTCGAACTCCATCACCGTCCGCCTGGTCCTGCCGGCGCGCGCCACCGCGGTCAGCGAGCTGACCGGTGTCATCGAGAAGAGCGGCGGCCTGGTCACCGGTCTCGACGTGACGGCCTCCGGCCCGGACCGACTGCGCGTCGACGTCACGGCCGCGGCCCGCGACACCGCGCACGCCGACGAGATCGTCGACGCGATGCGCACCGTGCACGGCGTCGAGATCGGGAAGGTCTCGGACCGGACCTTCCTGGCCCACCTCGGCGGCAAGCTGAAGATCGAGTCGAAGGTGCCGATCCGCAACCGCGACGACCTGTCGCTGATCTACACGCCCGGGGTGGCCCGCGTCTGCACCGCCATCGCGGAGAACCCGGCAGACGCCCGCCGGCTCACCATCAAGCGCAACACGGTCGCCGTCGTGACCGACGGCTCGGCGGTCCTCGGACTGGGCAACATCGGGCCGCTGGCCGCCCTGCCGGTGATGGAGGGCAAGGCGGCGCTGTTCAAGCGTTTCGGCGACATCGACGCCTTCCCGATCTGCCTCGACACCCAGGACACCGAGGAGATCATCCGCACGGTCAAGGCGATCTCCCCGGTCTTCGCCGGCATCAACCTCGAGGACATCTCGGCGCCCCGCTGCTTCGAGATCGAGGCCCGGCTCCGGGAGGAGCTGGACATCCCGGTGTTCCACGACGACCAGCACGGCACCGCCATCGTGGCGCTGGCGGCCCTGGAGAACGCGCTGCGGGTGGTCAAGAAGGACCTCAGGACGGTGCGCATCGTCATGAGCGGTGCCGGGGCCGCGGGAACGGCGATCCTCAGGCTGTTCCTGAAGGCAGGGGCGTCGAACGTGATCGTCGCCGACTACCACGGCATCCTGCACCCCGAGCGCGAGGACATCGCCTCCGGCGAGCACCCGGCCCTGATGTGGTCCGCCACCCACACCAACGCCGGTGGGATGCGGGGCAGCCTCAGGGACGCCCTCGCGGGCGCGGATGTCTTCGTGGGCGTCTCGGCGCCGCACATCCTCACCGGCGACGACATCGCCACCATGAACGACGACGCGATCGTCTTCGCCATGGCCAACCCGGAGCCCGAGGTAGACCCCATCGCGGCGGCCCAGCACGCGACCGTCGTCGCCACGGGCCGCTCCGACTTCGCCAACCAGATCAACAACGTCCTGGTCTTCCCCGGCGTCTTCCGCGGCCTGCTCGACGCCCACTCGACGTCCATCACCGACGACGTCCTGCTCGCGGCCGCCGAGGCGCTCGCCGCGGTGGTGCACCCCGACGAGCTCAACCCGGCCTACATCATCCCGAGCGTCTTCAACCCCGACGTGACGAAGGTCGTCGCCGCCGCCGTGGAGGCAGCCGTCAAGGAGGGCGCCGCCCCCGTCATCGAGGGCTGATCCCGAGCTCGCCGGCCAGGAGCTCGAGGCTGCGCAGCTTGGCGGCGTGGTCGGGGGTCGGGCTGACGAGGGTGATCTCGTCGGCGCCGGCCTCGTCGGCCAGCGCCGTCAGTCCCTTGGCGACCTCGTTGGGCGGTCCGGCGAAGACCCGGCCGTCGAGGCTCGGCGCGAGGCGGGCGTAGTCCCCGGACCGGCGGAAGTCGCGGATCTCCTCCGTGGTCGGACGGGTCGTGTCGCCACTGCGGATCCGGCGCATGCTCAGCGCCCAGCCGGCCTTGAAGTCCTCAGCCGTCTCGGGGTCCTCGCTGGCCAGGGCCAGGGCGGAGATGATCACCCGCGGGGTGCTGCCGATCGCGGAGGGCACGAAGTTCTCGCGGTAGGCGCGCAGCGCGGCGACGGCGAGCTCCGGGCTCATGTGGTGGGCGAACACCGTGGTCATGCCGTTGGCCGCGGCGAAGCTCGAGCCCCAGCCGCTCGAGCCGAGCATGAGCAGCTCCGGCTGGGTGTCGACGACCGGCGTGGCGCGCACTGCCCCGAAAGGATGCCCGTCCGGCCACTGGTCGGTCAGGAACGCGATGAGCTCGGCCGCCTGCTGCGGGAAGTCGTCGGCGGTCAGGGCGTCCCGCGAGCGTCGCAGAGCGAAGGCGGTCAGCTGGTCGGTGCCGGGCGCCCGTCCGAGTCCGAGGTCGATGCGTCCGGGGTGGAGCATCTCCAGGGTCTTGAACCACTCGGCAACCTTCAGGGGCGAGTGGTTGGGCAGCATGATCCCTGCCGCGCCCACGCGGATCCCCGTGGTGGCGCCGGCGATGTGGGCGATGAGGATCTCGGGGGAGCTGCTGCCCAGGCCGACGAAGCTGTGGTGCTCCGAGATCCAGAACCGCTGGTAGCCGAGCCGGTCGGCCGTCTGGGCGGTGAGGACAGTGCGCCCTACCGCCTCGTGGGCAGGCACGCCCGCGGGGATGTCGACGAAGTCGAGGAGGGACAGCGGTCGGGGCGTCGTGGTGGTCACGTGGTGTGGCAACACCGGACCACACGGGGGGATTCCGCAGCGTCTAGGCTTCTGGCCCATGGGTGCGCGGGGTGTGGAGCAGCGGCAGCTCACTCTGCGTCGCCAGCTGTGGCTCGGCGTGTTCGCGATTCTGGCGCTCGCCCACCTCGCCGCCCTCTACTGGCCGCGGGTGTCCGTCGAGGGCCCCGTGGTCTGGAGCGACAAGGTGGTG
>Ga0247826_10000123_pt1 | contig 11891 bp, 12 predicted proteins | sample 12C_Control_Day1_FD_200152 | JGI IMG/M metagenome (GOLD analysis project Ga0247826, IMG submission 200152) | Soil microbial communities from agricultural site in Penn Yan, New York, United States - 12C_Control_Day1 | ecosystem: Environmental > Terrestrial > Soil > Agricultural land | place... | reverse complement strand
GCACCACCCTGTACCGCGCCGCCGTCGAGCAGGCGCTGGCCGGCGCCCGCTGTGCCGCTGTGGATCCGGGTCTGCCCTCGCGGGTGGACTGGTCGGACCTCGGCGCCTACCAGCTCCTGGCGACGGCCGAGGACCTGCACGGCTTGCCAGCGGTGCTCGCGCCGCTGGATCACGAGGGTTCGGGCCCGATGCTGCTGGAGACCCTCGAGACCTACCTCGACCTCGCCTGCGACGCCCGGCTCACCTCGGCGAGGCTGAACCTCCACCGGACGAGCCTGTACTACCGGCTCGGCCGGATCGGAGAGCTCCTGCAGGTCGACCTCGGGGACGGCATGACCCGCACGCACCTCCACCTCGCAGTCAAGAGCCGGCGCCTCACGAGAGGCGCCTGACACCGGGTCAGTGGCGCTCCTCGAGCCCGACCGCCTCCCGCAGCTTGGTGGTCGCCTCCTCGAGCTCGGGGTCGCCGCGGGACTGCGACTCCATCAGCGCGGCCAGCCCCTCGGCGAGGACGTTGAGCTTCTCCTGCGCCGCCTCCTCGGCCCGCCGGCTGGAGTTCTCCAGCAGCACGAGCAGCAGCAGTGCCAGCACGCTCGAGATCGTGTGGATGACCACCTGCCACGACTTCGGATCCGGCCACAGCGGCGCACTGACCAGCCACACGACCACGATCGCCAGGCAGAGGCCGAAGAACGGTGCCCGGCTGACCCGCTGGTGGACCGCCTCGACGAACTTCTCGAAGGCGTTGCGCCCGTCGTCCTGCTTCCGGTCGCGGGCGGCGTCGTTGCGGTCCATGCCTCAGGTTAGGGGGCGTGTACCACGATGGTGTCGTGGACTCGACGAAGATCCTCGCGATCGTGCAGGCCGGAGGCGCCGGTGGGCGCATGGACGTGCTCACCCTGGAGCGGGCGAAGCCGGCGCTGCCGTTCGGTGGGAGCTACCAGCTGCTCGACTTCCCACTGTCCAACCTCGTCAACTCCGGGATCGACGACGTCTGGCTCTCGGTGCAGTACCAGGCCTCCGCCCTCCAGGACCAGGTCCGCAACGGCCGGCCGTGGGACCTCGACCGCACGGGTGGAGGTCTGCGCCTGCTGATCCCGCAGCAGGGCACCGGCTCGCTGGACGAGGAGGGGTTCGCGCACGGCAACGCCGACGAGCTCTACCGGCTGCGCGACGACATCCGGGGCTCCGGGGCCGACCTGGTCCTGGTGATGAGCGCCGACCACGTCTACCGGCTCGACTACCGCGACCTGGTGGACACCCACCGAGCGAAGGACGCCGAGGTCACCCTCGTCGTCACCGACCTCGACAAGGTGTACGCCGAGGACCCGGGCGACCACGCCGTCGTCGAGGTCAACCGCCTCGGACGGGTGACCTCCTTCGCCTACAAGCCCGACCAGCCGGCGTCCTCCACGGTGGCCACCGAGGTGTTCCTCTACCGGCCCGACGTCCTGGTCGAGATGCTCGAGAAGCTCCACCACGAGCTGTCCGACGAGCCGCACGAGGGCGACGACGACATCGGTGACACCGGGCTGGGCGACTTCGGTGACCTGCTGCTGCCCCGCTTCCTCGATCGCGGCAAGGTGTACGCCCACCGGCTCGACGGCTACTGGCGGGACCTCGGCCAGCCGCACCACTACCTGAACGCCCACCTGGAGCTGGTCAACGGCGAGGCCGGCCTGTTCGACCGGGCCTGGCCGATCCGCACCCAGCAGCCGCAGCGCGAGCCGGCGTACGTCGTCAAGAGCGCCCGCTTCGAGGACAGCCTGCTCAGCGCGGGCAGTCGCGTGGCCGGCACCGTCGTACGCAGCGTGATCGGGCCCGGTGTCGTCGTCGAGGAAGGGGCCGAGGTGGTCGAGAGCGTGCTCCTCGGCGACACCGTGGTCCGCAGCGGTGCCCGGGTGACCCGTTCGATCGTCGACACCGGCTGCGAGCTGCTCGACGGTGCCGTGGTCGGGGACGCCGACGTGGCCCTCGACGACGCGGACGCGATCCCGATCGTCGGGCGCGACAGCACCGTCGGCTCGGCCCTGCCGGCGGGCTCGCGGCTCGCGCCGGGGACCACCGCCTGAACGGTGTCAAGAACACGTCAAGAACGCTCGTGGCAGCGGGAGAGGGTTGGACGCTGGACGGGTGAGCGATCTCCACGTCCCCGCGCCACTGCGCCTCGCAGACCTCCAGCCGACTCGTCTCCTCGTCGTCCTGTGGGGCGGCCTCGCCGTGGTCGACATCGGCCACCTGCTGGGTGCACCGCCGCTGCCGCAGCTCGCGGCGGTCACGGCGCTGGTCGCCGGGTGCGCGTTCGGCGCACGTCACGCCGTGGCTGCGGGTGTCGCCGCGATCGGCTGGCTGGTGGTCAACGGCTTCGTCGTCCACTCGCTGGGTCAGCTCGGTTTCGTCGGCACCAGTGACCTGCTGCGAGGTCTCCTGTTGTTGGCGGTAGCGCTGGCAGCCGCCGAGCTGGCCCGATGACCGCCCTGGTCGGCGAGAGCCGCACGCGAGGTTGGCTGTACGCCGATGCCCCGCGGGACACGACGCGGCACGAGGGCCAGCCGTGGTGGAAGGTGATGTGCCTGACCGGCGTCGACTACTTCTCCACCCTCGGCTACCAGCCGGGGATCGCGGCCCTCGCCGCCGGTGCGCTCTCGCCGATCGCCACCCTCGTGGTCGTCGCGCTCACCCTGTTCGGGGCGCTGCCGGTTTACCACCGGGTGGCGAAGGAGAGCCCGCACGGTGAGGGCTCGATCGCGATGCTCGAGCGCCTGCTGAGCTTCTGGAAGGGCAAGCTCTTCGTCCTGGCGCTGCTCGGGTTCGCCGCGACCGACTTCGTGATCACGATGACGCTCTCGGCCGCCGACGCGTCGGCACACCTGGTCGAGAACCCCACGCTCGAGCCGTGGCTCTCGGGGCACGAGCTCGCCATCACACTGGGCCTGCTCGCCCTGCTGGGCGGCGTGTTCCTCCGCGGGTTCACCGAGGCCATCGGGCTCGCGGTGGGTCTGGTCGCGACGTACCTCCTGCTCAACGTGGTGGTCATCGGCGTCGCGTTGTGGCACGTCGTACGACAGCCCTCGGTGGTGCCCGACTGGACCGCAGCCCTGACCAGCCAGCACGGCAGCCCGGTGATGATGGTGGCGGTCGCGCTGCTGGTCTTCCCGAAGCTGGCGCTCGGCCTGAGCGGGTTCGAGACAGGGGTTGCTGTCATGCCCCATGTCCGCGGAGACGTGACCGACACCGGGCGGAGCCCGCTCGGTCGGATCCGCGATACCCGCAAGCTGCTCACCTCGGCCGCGGTGATCATGAGTGTCTTCCTGGTCACGAGCGCGTTCGTGACGACACTGCTGATCCCGCCGGCTGCCTTCGCGCCGGGTGGCGGCGCCAACGGGCGCGCGCTCGCCTACCTCGCGCACGAGTACCTGGGGTCGCACTTCGGCTCGCTGTACGACGCCTCGACGATCGCGATCCTGTGGTTCGCCGGTGCCTCCGCCATGGCCGGACTGCTGAACCTGATCCCGCGCTACCTGCCGCGCTACGGCATGGCGCCGGAGTGGGCCGGCGCCGTGCGGCCGTTGGTGCTCGTGCTCACGGCGACGGCCTTCCTGATCACCTGGATCTTCGACGCTGACGTCGACGCCCAGGGCGGTGCCTACGCCACAGGGGTGCTGGTCCTGATCACCAGCGCCGCGGTGGCGGTCACCCTGGCGGCGCGACGTGCGCGCCAACGCTGGGCCACGATCGGCTTCGCCATCGTCAGCGCCGTGTTCGTCTACACGACGGCGGCCAACGTGGCGGAGCGTCCGGACGGGGTGAAGATCGGCGGCTGCTTCATCCTGGCGATCCTCGTCGCATCGTTCGCCTCGCGCTTGCACCGCGTCCTGGAGCTCAGGACGACCGCGGTGGTGCTCGACGCCCCCAGCCGGGTGTTCGTCCGCGACTGCGCCCGCCGGACGATCCGGCTGGTCGCGAAGGAGGCCGACACGCGTGACGGCCAGGAGTACGCCGACAAGATCCGCCAGATCCGGCGCGACCACGACCTGCCGCTCGATCCCGACGTGATCTTCGTCGAGGTCACCGTGGCCGACCCGAGCGACTTCGCCGGTCGTCTCGAGGTACACGGGGAGGTCATGCACGGCCGGTACCGGGTGATGACGATGGAGGCCAGCTCCGTGCCCAACGCCCTCGCGGCGCTGGTCCTGGAGATCCGCGACGAGACCGGGGTGATCCCGCACCTCTACTTCGAGTGGACCGAGGGCAACCCCGCCTCGCAGCTGCTGCGCTTCCTGTTGTTCGGGCACGGTGAGGTCGCGCCGGTGACGCGGGAGGTCCTCCGCCGGGCCGAGCCCGACCCGACCCGGCGCCCGCGCGTGCACGTGGGATGAGCCGCCCGAGGGATGACCAGTGACAATGGGCGGGTGAGCCCCCAGGAGCGCGTCGGCTCGCTGAGCCGGGGCCGTGTGGCGGCAGGTTGGGCGCTGGTGGCCGTCGGGCTGCCCGTGGTCACGACGGCGCTCCTCGCCGTACGACGCGGGCCGGGTCTGTCGTACGAGGTGATGGCCTACCTGGTGCTCGCGATCGCGTGCGCACTCGTCGGCGGCCGCTGGCCGGCCATCGCCGCATCGGTCCTCGGCACGCTCGCGCTGAACTTCTGGTTCACCGAGCCGCGCTACACGCTCGACATCGCCAGCACCCGCGACATCGTCACGCTGCTCGTCTTCGTCCTCACGTCGGTCGCGGTGGCGACGGTCGTGGACTCTGCGGCCCGTCGCCGCCATCGCGCCGTCGTCGCGGAGGACGAGGCGAACACGCTGGGAATGCTCAACCGGACCGTCCTCGGAGGCGAGTACGACGTGCCCGGGCTCCTCGACCTCGTCCGCGACACCTTCGGTGGCACCGCGGCGGAGCTCGTCGGCGACGGTGCCGCGGTGGCCGTCACGGACTCGGTGGTCCCCGTCGACGGGTCGACGCGGCTCGTCCTACGCGGGCGGGTGCTCGACGACCCCGGACGTCGGGTGCTCGGTGCCTTCGCCTCGCACCTCGGCGTGCTGCGCGAGCGCGAGGAGCTGGCCCGGCAGACCGAGGCCGCGCGCGAGCTCGAGGCCGGCAACCGCACCCGCACGGCGCTGCTCGCCGCCGTCTCCCACGACCTGCGCACTCCGCTGGCCGGCATCCGCTCGGCCGCGGAGACCCTCCTCACGCACGACGACCTGCTGACCCCGGACGATCGAGCGGCGCTGCTGGACGCCGTCGTGCAGGCGACGGCCCGGCTCACCAGCATGGTGAGCGACCTGCTCGACATGAGCCGGCTGCAGACCGGCGCCGTGAAGCCGGCGCTGGCGGAGGTGCCGCTCGGTGAGGTGCTCGACCGCGTGCTCAAGGAGCTTTCCGGAGCCGAGCGAGTGCTCGTCGGTCCACTGCCGACCGCCGTCGTCGACCCCGGTCTGCTCGAGCACGTGCTGGCCAACCTCGTCTCCAACGCGCTCCGGCACAGCGCGTCGGTCGGGGTCACCGGGGAGCGGCTGGGCCGACGCGTCGTCCTGCGGGTGGCCGACCACGGACCGGGGGTCCCCGTCGCGGACCGGGCCCGCATCTTCGAGCCGTTCCAGCGGCTCGGTGACGCACCCAGCGGCGACGGCGTCGGGCTCGGTCTGGCGGTGGCGCGTGGCCTCACCGAGGCCCAGGGCGGCAGCCTCCACGCCGAGGACGCGCCCGGCGGGGGGCTGGTGATGGTGCTCGACCTCGCGGGCGCGGACCGGCCATGAGGGTGCTGCTCGTCGACGACGACGCGACCCTGCGCCAGACCCTGTCGATCGGACTGCGGGCCGAGGGGCACGAGGTGCTGATCGCGGCCGACGGCCGTTCGGCCCTGGACGCCATCAGGGAGGACCATCCCGACCTCGTGGTCCTCGACCTCGGGCTGCCCGACGTCGCGGGGGTCGAGGTGCTGCGGCAGCTGCGGACATGGAGCCGGCTGCCCGTCGTCGTGCTGTCGGCCCGCGACGCCTCCGGCGACAAGGTGGAAGCCCTCGACATCGGTGCGGACGACTACGTCACCAAGCCGTTCGGCACCGAGGAGCTGCTGGCCCGGATACGAGCGGCGGGGCGACGCGCCGGCTCCGACGTGCCGGTCGTCGAGGCCGGCTCGCTCAGCATCGATGTCCCCTCCCGTCAGGTGACCCGCGACGGGGTCGTCGTACGGCTGACCCCGACGGAGTGGGGAGTCCTGGAAGCCCTGGTCCGGCATCCGGGTCGGCTGGTCAGCCAGCGCGACCTGCTGCACGAGGTGTGGGGTCCGTCGTACGGCCGCGAGACCAACTACCTCCGCGTGTACGTCGCCGGCCTGCGCAAGAAGCTCGAGGACGACCCGGCGGCACCACGGCACCTGCTCACCGAGCCGGGTCTCGGCTACCGGTTCGTGGTCTGAGAGTGAGGTCTCAGCGCCAGCGCGCCCTGAGGTACTGGTTGGGCCAGGGCGCGTCGTCGAACGCGACGCCGAGCTCGTGGGCGGCACGTAGCGGCCAGGCCGACTCGCGCAGGGCGGCGCGGGCGAGCAGCACCACGTCGGCTTCGCCGTTCGCGACGATCTTCTCGGCCTGCTCGGGCTCGGTGATCAGGCCGACCGCGCCGGTGGCGATGCCGGACTCGCGGACACCCGCTGCGAGCGGCACCTGGTAGCCCGGCTGCAGCGGGATCGAGGCCTGGGCGTTGCCGCCGGAGGAGACGTCGACGAGGTCGACCCCGTGCTCACTGAGCAGTACGCCGAGCCGCCGGCTCTGCTCGAGGTCCCAGCCGCCGTCGATCCAGTCGGTGCCGGAGATGCGGACCAGCAGCGGGGCCGTGTCGGGCAGCTCGGCGCGGACCGCGTCCACCACCTCGAGCACGAGACGCGTCCGGTTCTGGAAGGAGCCGCCGTAGTCGTCCTCGCGACGGTTCGACAAGGGGGAGAGGAACTGGTGCAGCAGGTAGCCATGGGCCGCGTGCACCTCGACGGTGTCGAAGCCGACCGACACGGCCCGCCGGGCAGCCGCGGCGAACGCCTGGACGACCTCGGCGATCTCGGCGGCCGAGAGGGCAGCCGGGGCGGCGTACCCCTCGAAGGGGACGTCCGACGGAGCGACGGTGTCCCATCCGCCGTCGTCGACCGGGACCGAGCCGGACCGCGGGTCCCACGGCCGGTAGGTCGAGGCCTTCCGGCCGGCGTGGGCGAGCTGGATCCCGATCGGGGTCCGCTGCCGGTGCACGAACTCCACGACGCGTCGCCACGCCTCGGCCTGCTCGTCGTTCCAGATCCCCGCGTCCTGGGGTGCGATCCGGCCCTCCGGCACGACCGCGGACGCCTCGGTCAGCACCAGCCCGAACCCGCCGGTCGCGCGGGCGCCGAGGTGCACCAGGTGCCAGTCGTTGGGCACGCCGTCGGTCGCGGAGTACTGGCACATCGGCGCCAGCCAGACGCGGTTGCGCAGGGTCAGACCCCGCAGCGTGATCGGCTCGAACAGCTTCGACAACAGGTTCTCCTCCAGGGGCGGGGACGTCACCGGAACAACCGGACGGTCACCGGGAGTGTTCCCGGACCAGACCACGGCACGCCCGGAATGAGCGGGTGGGGCGAGTATCCTGTTAATAAGATAAAGTCACTCTACTTACTACAGTGAGAGGAGGCTGAATTCAGATGACCGAGAATCACGACAACGGCGCCGTCGACGTGCACCAGCACCTCTGGCCCGCGGAGCTCGTCGACCGGCTGCGCGCGCGATCCAAGGCGCCGTACCTGCGCGACTGGACTCTCCACACCGACGGCGAGCCGCCGTACGACGTGGACCCGGCAGGCCATGACCCCGCGACCCGCGTCGCGGCGGACCGAGAGGCAGGGGTGGTCACGGCCTGCCTCAGCCTCTCCTCACCGCTCGGCATCGAGGGCCTGCTGAGCCCCGAGGCCCAGCCGATCCTCGACGCCTGGCACCGCGGGGTCCGGGAGCTGCCCGACCACTTCCGGGCCTGGGTCTCGGTCCCGACCGAGCACCCCGACATCGCCTCGGTGCGGCGGCTGCTGACCGAGGACCGTTTCGTGGGCCTCCAGCTCCCCGCGACCGAGCTGGCGACCCCCGCGGCGTGGGAGCGCGCCGCCGCGCTGCTGCTGGTTGCGGAGCTGTCCGGCAAGCCGGTCTTCGTGCACCCCGGCCCCGAGCCGCGCCGCGTCCTCGCGGGCACGCTCCCCGACTGGTGGGCGCCGGTGGTCGGCTACACCGCGCAGATGCAGGCTGCCTGGTGGGGCTGGCACGCCGTCGGCGGCCGCGGCCTGTTCCCCCGGCTCCGGGTGCTCTTCGGCGCCGGTGCGGGGCTCGCGCCCGTGCAGGTCGAACGTCATGCGCTCCGCGGGGGTGGGCGCACGACGGTCGACCCGCACGTCTTCGTCGACACCTCCGGCACCGGCACCCGGGCCCTGGAGGCGGTCGTCCGCGTCCTCGGCATCGACGCGCTCGTGCACGGCAGCGACCGCCCCTACGGCGAGCCGCTGACGCAGTTCCTCGGCGACGCGGCCACTCACGCGGTGCGCGTCGCCAACCCGGCCCGCCTGCTGAGAGCCGGGACCCGCCAGCTGGGAGGTGAGCAGGAATGGGCAGTGGCGAGCTGAGTGCCCTGGCCGAGGAGGCCGTGCTGGGCGGAGCGGGAGTCGCCGCCGAGCAGGCGGCGCCGTTGGCGACGTATCCCGACAACGTCACGGTCGCGGACCTGCTCCGACGGCTCCCCGACCGCGACCTGACCCAGATCGAGCTCGAGGCGCTGGCGGCGGGCATCGCCCACCAGCCGGAGGCGTGGGCCCACCACGTCGCGTTCGACGCCGACGACCGCGTCTACGTGTCGGTGCACCGCGACTCGCACGTCGACGTCTGGCTGCTCTGCTGGACCCCCGAGAACGACACCGGCTGGCACGACCACGACGTCTCGTCCGGTGCGGTCGCGGTGGTGGCAGGCGAGCTGGTCGAGAACAACCTGACCCTGGCCCACGGCGCACGCGAGACCCGCGTACCCGCCGGCCGGGTGTTCTCCTTCGGTCCCGACCACATCCACCGGCTCAACGGCGCCGTGCACGGCTCGATCAGCGTGCACGCCTACAGCCCGCCGCTGTGGCGGATGGGTCAGTACGCCGTCAGCGACGCCGGCGTCCTGCGCCGGGTCTCGTTGTCCTACGCCGACGAGCTGCGCCCGATCGACTGACGCGTCCTGTCGAGCCTCACGCCCCACCGTGTAGAAGTGGAGTCGTGATGGAACATCGTGAGCTCGGCAGGACCGGCCGTCAGGTGTCGGTCGTGGGACTCGGCACCTGGCAGCTGGGTGCGGACTGGGGAGAGGTATCGGAGTCCGACGCCCGGGCCGTGCTCGAGGAGGCGGCGGCGCACGGCGTCACGTTCTACGACACGGCCGACGTCTACGGCGACGGACGCAGCGAGCAGATCGTCGGCCGGTTCCTCGCGGACCACGGCGACGACGGGTTCACGGTCGCGACCAAGATGGGCCGCCGGCAGGACCAGGTCCCGGAGAACTACAACCCCGACAACTTCCGCTCCTGGATCGACCGGTCGCGGAGCAACCTCGGCGTCGACCGGCTCGACCTCGTGCAGCTGCACTGCCCGCCCTCGGCGACGATCGACGACGACGCGACGTACGACGCCCTGGACGCACTGGTCGAGGACGGCTCGATCGCGGCGTACGGCGTGAGCGTCGAGACCGTCGACCAGGCGCTGAGCGCGATGCGGCGACCGCACCTCGCCACCGTGCAGATCATCCTCAACGCATTGCGCCTCAAGCCGCTGGAGAAGGTGCTGCCCACCGCGATCGAGACCGGCGTCGGGATCATCGCGCGGGTCCCGCTGGCATCGGGCCTGCTGGCCGGGAAGTACGACGAGAGCACCACGTTCGCGCAGGACGACCACCGCAGCTACAACCGCGACGGCAGCGCGTTCGACGTGGGGGAGACCTTCTCCGGCGTGCCCTACGACGCCGGCCTGCGGGCTGCTGCCGACTTCACTGCCCTGGCCCGTGAGTCCGGTCCCGAGGGGCTGAGCCCGGCGCAGGCTGCGATCGCCTGGGTATGGCAGCTGCCGGGCGTCGCCACGGTGATCCCCGGAGCCAGCAAGCCCGGGCAGGCGCGGTCCAACGCGGAGGCGGGTGGCGCACCGGCGCTCAGCGAGGACTTCCTCGCCGGCGTCGGCCGGATCTACGACGAGCGGGTGCGGGAGCTGGTGCACGACCGCTGGTGATGCTCAGCCCACCGCGTCGAGGGCACGCTTCGCCACGTCGCGCGTCGAGGCGGCGGCGTCCCAGTCACCGGGGTCGCGGGTGTCGGTCCAGGTCTCGACCTGCTCGAGGGCCCAGCGGGACCAGCGCAGCACCCCGGTCTCCTGCTCGAGCGCCAGCGGCAGGGTGAGCGCGCTGATGTGGTTGCGCGCAGGGAACGGGGTGCCCTCGGCAGCCAGCGCGGCGATCGCGGTGACGCGCTCCTCGGCCTCGGCCACGATGCCCCGCAGCGTGCCGCGGAGCTGGTCGAGGTCGCCCGCGTCGGCGAAGAACACCTTGACCATGCCCTCGAACTCCAGTGTCCGCGGTGCGGGGGGCTCGCCCAGCCACTGGGCCAGGGCGGCGCGCCCCTCGTCGGTGATGGCGTACTCCCGGCTGCGGCGCTTGCCGGTGTAGCGCTCGGTGGCGACGGCGTACCCCCGCGCGGCGAGCTGCTTGGGCTCGTCGTACAGCTTGCGCTCGGCCCGCGGCCAGAACCAGTTCAGGCTGCGCTGCACCTGCTTGGCCAGCTCGTAGGTCGTCCAGGACCGGACCGAGAGCAGGCCGAGGACCGCGTAGGACGTCGTCGTCGGAAACGAAGGCATGGCGCATCTTGACATACTGCGTTGGGCAGTATCAAATACTGCCCATGACAGTATTGGACGCAGCACAGCGGTTGATGGTCGTGGTCGCCCACCCCGACGACGAGACCTTCGGCTGCGGCTCCCTGCTGCTGCGAGCCGCAGCCGCCGGACAGGTCACCGCGGTCTGCTGCGCGACGCGTGGCGACGCGGGCGAGTGGCCAGGCGATCTCGACCTCCCGGCCGGCGGGATCGCCGAGCAGCGCGAGCAGGAGCTGTACGCCGCGGCCGAGGCGCTCGGCGTGACCCGGGTGGACGTGCTGGACTTCTGCGACTCGGGCCTGGACGGGCCGGCCGACCCGACCACGCTCGCCGGTGCCGACCCGGCCGACGTCGCCGACCGGGTGCGCCGCAGCGTCGAGGCGTTCGGCCCCGACGCACTCGTCACGCTCGACGCCAGCGACGGCCACCGCGACCACGCCCGGATCCGCGACGTGACGCTGTCCGTCGGGCGGGAGACCGGGATCCCGGTCTACCTGTCCTGCCTCGCCCGGCGCCTGATGGCGCGCTGGGCCGAGGTGATGACCGAGCGCGACCCGGGCTCGACGTACCTGGCCCTCGGCGAGCTCGGCACCCCCGACGACCAGATCGACCTCGTGCTCGACACCGCCGCGTTCTACGAGCAGCGCGAGCGGGCGATCGCGCTGCACCGGTCGCAGACCTCACCGTTCGAGGCGCTCCCGTCCGACCTCCGACGCGAGTGGCTCAGCACCGAGCACCTCGTCGGACCCGTGGAAGGACACTGAGCCGTGTTCCGGGTGCTGGGCGGGATCGCGGCCGGGGAGCAGGCGCTGAGCCGTCGACTCGAGCGCGAGCTGCTCGGCCTGCTCGTCGCCGCTCGAGGTCGGCCGGTCTCCGTCGACCAGGTCCTCGAGGAGCTCTGGGACGAGGACGCCGGGCGAGCGGCGGTCCAGGTCGTGGTCTCCCGGCTGCGGGCCCGACTCGACCCGGCCGGCCGAGGACCTGGTCGACGGAGAC
>Ga0247826_10000121_pt1 | contig 11939 bp, 7 predicted proteins | sample 12C_Control_Day1_FD_200152 | JGI IMG/M metagenome (GOLD analysis project Ga0247826, IMG submission 200152) | Soil microbial communities from agricultural site in Penn Yan, New York, United States - 12C_Control_Day1 | ecosystem: Environmental > Terrestrial > Soil > Agricultural land | place: USA... | reverse complement strand
GTCGGCACGGGCACCACGGTGCGGCTGGTCTTTCCTGCGGCCCCGGCGCGCGAGCCGGCCACCGGTCTGCTCCACGAACCGCCGTGCGATGGCAAGCCCGAGCCCCGTCCCCTCGCTGCGCGTGGTGAAGAACGGCTCGCACACGTTCGGCAGCACGTCGGCCGGGATGCCGCGGCCGGTATCCCGGATCTCCAGCGCGACGCGGCCGTCCGCAGCCGTGCCTTCGAGGCGCAAGCGGCCGCCGCCGTTCATGGCGTCGAGCGCGTTGGACACGATCTCCAGGATGGCCGTCTCCACCTTCATCGGGTCGACGTACACGTCGGGGAGGCCGTCCGGGATCACGACGTCGAGCGCGATGTCGCGGTCGGCCAGCAGGGTGCGCAGCGGAGCGATGGCGCCGTCGACCAGTGCGGCGAGCCGCTCGCGCATCTGGTGCGTGGGCGCGGGCCGCGAGAAGGTGAGCAGGTGCGCGATGCGCTTGTCGAGGCGGTCAACTTCCTCGATGATGGCCTGCAGCGACTCGCGCGCGGCCGGCGAGTCCGGGTGCCGGAGCGCCAGTTGCGCCGAGGCGCGCAGGCTTGCGAGCGGGTTGCGAAGGCCGTGCGCCACGGCGGCCGCCATCTGGCCCACCGAGGCGAGCTTCTCCGATTCCACCAGCTGCGCCTGGGTGCGCTCGAGCTGGGCGATCTTCGCCGCCAGCTCGGCGTTGAGCGCCTCGCGCGCGGCGCTCGACTCGCGCAGCCGTGCGGTCATCTCGCCGAAGGAACGCGCGAGGTCGCCGATCTCGTCGCGCGCGTCGGTGCGGATCGGATGGTCGAGATTCCCGGCGCCCACCACGGCCATGGCGCTTCGCAGGTCGGTGATGGGCCGCACCAGGCTCCGCGCGAAGGCTGCCGCGAGCAGCAGCCCCGCCGCGATCGCCGCCGCCATGATGGTGAAGAGCAGGCGCCGCTCGCGGTCCACGATCTCCTCCACGCGCGCGAAGGCGCGCTGCACGCTGGCGGTGCGCGTCTGGCGGTAGATCTCGTGGTTCAGCGTGGTGAGCTCGGGAAAGAGTCGCGTCTTGAGCTCGCGTTGCGCCAGCATGTAGCCCGCGTCGCGCCGTCCGGCGACCGAGAGCACCATCACGCTGTCGGTGACCGAGTCGATCTGCGCGCGCAGCAGCCGCACGCTTTCGGCGTAGCGCCGTTCCTCGGGCCGCAGGCCGGCTTCCCAGCGCTCGAGCCAGTAGGTCACCACCTGCCGGTTGGTCTCGAGCTCCCGCGGGATGTCCTCCTCGAATCCGCTCAGCGCCCGCCAGACGATCTCCCCCTGCGCCTGCAGCGCCGACTCCACCTCGGCGTACGTGCGCGAGCGCCCGAGCCCCTGGCCCAGGTTCTCGAGCGCCTCACGCTCCAGCCGGTTGCTGCGATAGGCGAGGGCGGCCACCAGGAGCAGCGGAATCGCCATCAGCGCGAAGGCGAGGCCGAGGCGGCGTTGGAAGGTCATGCCTGGGAAGATACGCTAGTGCGCGGTGCCGCCACCCCCGCGCACCCGCCCGGTCCGGAACAACAGCAGCAGCGGCAGCGCCACGACGAATGCCGTGCCCATCGTGAGGAACACCTTCTCGAAGGCGAGCATGCTCGCCTGCTGGTCCACGAGGCGCTCGAGCACGAGGTGGGCGCGCTGCCGGGCCAGCCCCAGGCCGCCGCCCTCCTGCGCCATGCGCATGGTCACCTGCTCCAGCCAGCCGCGCGTGGCCGGCTCGTACACCGATACGTGTGCGCGCAGCGCCTCGCGACTCTGCTCGGTCCATCTCGTCAGGATGGTGGCCGTGATGGCGATGCCGAAGCTGCCGCCCAGTTGGCGGCTCAGGTTGTAGAGGCCGGTGCCCTGCGGGATCTCGGTGGGCTTGAGATCGGCCACCGACACGCCGGTGAGGGGCACGAAGATGCAGCCCATTCCCACGCCGCGCAGGATCATCGGCCAGAGCAGGTCGTGCATGCCGATGTCGACGGTGAAGCGGTAGTGCATCCACATCGAGGCGAAGAAGAGCAGCACGCCGATGGTGATGAGCGGCCGCACGTCGATCCGGTTGGCGAGCCGCCCCGCGAATGCCATCGTCACCGCCGTGGCCACGGCACCCGGGAAGAGCACCTTGCCCGTGTCCCATGCGCTGTAGCCGAGGAGGTTCTGCAGGAAGACCGGCAGCGCGAACACGCTCGAGTAGAGCGCGAAGCCCAGGATGCTCGCGAACACGAGCCCCACGGAGAGTTGCCGGTTCCGCAGGATGCGCAGGTTCACGATGGGGTGGTCGGTTGTGAGTTCGTGCCATACGAACGCCACCAGCCCGAAGATCGCCAGCAGCGCCTCGATCCGGATCTCGGTGGAAGCGAGCCAGTCCTTGCTCTCGCCGCGCTCCAGCATCACCTGCAATGCACCGATGCCGAGCACGAGGAAGAAGACGCCCAGCCAGTCGACGTGATCGGCGCGCTCGGTCTTCTGGCGCGGCTCGGGCACGTAGGACCAGGTCAGGTAGGCCGCGAGGATGCCGAGCGGAATGTTGATGAAGAAGATCCAGGGCCAGGCGTAGTTGTCGGTGATCCAGCCGCCAAGCGTCGGCCCGAGGGTGGGCCCCACCATCACGCCCATGCCGAAGATGGCGGTGGAGGTCCCGCGCTCTTCCTTGGGAAACACGTCGAAGAGGATCGCCTGCGCCGTCGAGATGAGCGCGCCGCCGCCCAGGCCCTGAATGACGCGCCACAAGACCAGCGTCTCGAGGCTGCGCGCCGTGCCGCAGAAGAACGACGCGACGGTGAAGAGGACGATCGAGCCGGTGTAGTAGTTGCGCCGGCCCAGCCGGTCCGAGAGCCAGCTGGTGAGCGGCAGGATGATCACGTTGGCCACGATGTAGCCCGTGCTCACCCACGCCACCTCGTCGAGCTGGGCGCCGAGATTCCCCATCATGTGGGGAATGGCGACGTTCACGATGCTCGTGTCCACCAGCTCGAGCACGCTCGCCAGCACGACCGCGAACGCGATCAGGTAGCGCGCGCGATAGATCTGTGCATCCGACCGCGCCAGCGGTCCGGGCAGTGCGATGGCCGTCACGGCCGGCTCAGCGCGCCCGGATCTTCACGTCGGCCGACAGGCCCGGCCGCAGTGGATGCGCCGGGTCCTGCTGCCCGTCCACCGCAATGCGCACCGGCACACGCTGCACGACCTTGGTGAAGTTGCCCGTGGCGTTGTCGGGCGGCAGCAGGGCGAAGCGGGCGCCGGTGGCCGGGCTCACCGATTCGACGGTCCCCTCGAACTCGACACCCCGATAGGTGTCCACCTCGAACGTCACCGCGTCGCCCGGAGTCACGTCGGCGAGTTGGGTCTCCTTGAGGTTGGCCGTGACCCAGAGCTCGTGAATGGGCACGATCGACAGCAGCGCCTGGCCCGGCTGCACCAGTTCGCCGGGCTCGACACGGCGGCGCGCCACGACGCCATCCACCGGTGCGAGGAGCACGGTGTAGCCCACATCGACGCGGGCCGTTTCCACCGCGGCCTGCGCCGCCGCGAGGCGCGCGTCGGCGCTGCGGATGCCGGCGCTCGCTGCCGTCACCTGGCTCGCGGCAGCGGCGGCGCTGCGCCGCGCCGCCTCGAGGTTGGCCGCCGCCTGGTCGTAGGCCGTCTGCGCCTGATCGAGCTGTTGCGCCGGAATGACGCGATTGGCGGCGAGTGAGCGATAGCGCCGCAGGTCCGTCTCAGCCTGGCGAAAGCGTGCCTCGGCGGCGCCCACGCTGGAGACCGCGCCGGCGGCCTGTGCGCGCGCGGTGCCGAGCTGTGCCGCGGCCTGGCCGGCCTCGCTCCGCCCACCCGCCTGCGAGCGCGCGAGTGCCAAGGCGGCCTCGGCTTGCCGAAGCGCGAGCTGCAGGTCGCGGTCGTCGAGCACGGCGAGCGTGTCGCCGGCCTTCACGAACTGGTTGTCGTCCACCAGCACGCGCGTCACGAACGCCTGTACCTTGGGCGCGATCGGCGTGATGTGGCCGTCGACCTGCGCGTTGTCGGTGGCGACGATGTTGCGCCGCGCCAGCCAGCGCACGAGGCCCCAGCCGGCCGCCGCAAGCACGACGGCGAGCAGGACCAGGCGACGGATGCGTGCCGCAGTCGAGGGCGCCACGACGTCGGGGGTGCTGGGCTCCGGGGCGGGGGCCTGCGCTTCCGGTGCCCGCGGGCGTGCGGGGCGCGGCTCGGTGTAGATGTCGGTCATCGTACGTCCTTACTTTTCCGTGGAGCCCGTGCCGGGGAATGCGAGCCCCAGCGCGCGGTATGCGGTCACGCGCGCGACGTCGAGCGCCACGCGTGCCTGGATCAGTGCGTCGCGGGCCGCGACGAGGCCCCGCTGTGCGTTCGTGGTTTCCACGCTTCCGGCCACCCCCGCCGTGAAGCGTTCCTGCGACTGCTGCAACTCCAGCTCCGCCAGCTCCACCCGCCGGCGTGCCACCGAGATCTGCTCGCGCGCCGATCGCAGGTCGATGACGGCGCTCCGCGCCTCGGCATCGACCTGCCGGACCGCGTCGGCCTCGCGCAGTTCCTGCGCCTCGATGCGCAGCGTCTGCTCGGCGTGGCGCCGCTGGCGACGGAAGCCGTCCAGGATCGGCACCGCCAGCCCGATCGCCACGTTCCAGGTGCCGTTGTAGTCGCCCGACAGGCCGGCGCTCTCCTGCACATACCCGCTCACCTGTGCGCTGGGGAGGTTCTCCCGCGCGATGGCGCGCTGCGTCAGCCTGGCTACCTGGGTGCGCTGCCGCTCGGCCGCGAGCTCGGGCCGGTTGGCGCCCGCGACCGCGACGGCCTCGTCCTCGGTGGAGGGCAGCCGCAGGTCCTCGACGCCGAGTGTATCGGCGAGCTCGAGGTGGGTGGCGAGCGGCAGTGACAGGGCGCGCAGCAGCTCGATCCGGGCGCGATCCCGATCGCCGCGCCCCAGCACGAGCGACGTGGCGATCGCCGAGAGGTTCACCTCGTTGCGCGTCACGTCGATGTCGGTGCCGACGCCCGCCGTGGCGAGCTCGCGCGCCTGCGAGAGCAGGTCGGCCGCGAGGGCGCTGTCGGCCCTACGGGCCGAGATGGTGGCGTCGGCGCCGAGGAGCCGGACGTAGGCGGCGCCCGCGCGCGTGGCGGCCGCGGCGCCGAACGCCGAAGCATCGCTCGCGGCGGCGGCGGCCGAATCGCCGGCAGCCTGCAGCCGGGCGAGGGCAGGCAGATCGAGCAGCGTCTGCGAGCCGCTCAGGCGGAAGCGCGTGACGTTGAACGGCTCCGTCACCAGTCCGGTGCCGATCGGAAGGCCGAACTCGTCGATGTTCTGGGTGCTGCGCGACCAGCCGGCGAAGCCGTTCAGGTTGGGCAGCAGGTCGGCACGGCGCTGGCCGATGCGTTCGTCGGCGATGCTGGCGTTCACGCGCGCGATCGCGCTCTGGGTGCCGTTGAGCTGCGCAAGGCGCATCGCCTGCTCGAGCGAGAGCGTGGTATCGCCCTGCATCACCGGGGCGATCGCAAGCAGCAGGGCGACGAGGCTCATCGCGCCTCCGCGGTCGATGATGCAAGCACGCCGTGCATGAGCAGGTCCAGTGCGCCGCGGCCCAGCACCTCCAGCGGCAACGGGTCCGGCTCGTAGGGTCCGAAGAGGTGCACCATCTTCGCCCACGATACGAGGAGCGTCGGGATGGCCCGCGCCGCGATCTCGGCCTGCTCCGGACGGAACTCGCCCGCGGCCACGCCCGCTGCGAGCACCTCCCGCAGCATGCCGCGCACGCGGAGGATCACGTTCTCGTAGTAGAACCGCGCCAGTTCGGGGAAGTTGTGCAGCTCGCCCTGGACCACCTTCGCGATCACCGTCGCCTGCGGATCGCTCATGATGGTCCACAGCTCGGTGATGAACCGCTCCAGTCGCTCGCGCGGCGTCCCCACGGCGAGCGCGTCCTGCAGCTGGCCGATGGACCGACCGGTGCGATCCAGCACCATGGCGCGGAAGAGCGCGTCCTTCGACTCGAAATAGAGGTAGAGCGTGCCCTTGCTCACGCCGGCCTGCAGCGCGATGTCCTCGAGGCGCGCCGCCGCAAAGCCCGAGCGTCCGAAGACGTCATGGGCGGCGGCGAGGATCTGATCGGGACGGAGTTCGGGGCAGCGCTGGCGACGCGGCTCGACGCTCTGGTTCACGGGACTCCCTTGCTGACTGACCAGTCAGTAAGTTACGTCACCGTGCCGATTCGTCAACCGGTCCCGAACGAGCCCGGCAAAGCCTTTCCATGCATGCACATAGATTTCTGAGACGCGACGGGCGAGAAGTCTTGCCTCCCCGGGGTACCAACACCTACTATACAGAAGCCCAGCCGGGAGGCCCCCTGATGGCGGATGCGTTTCGAAGCGCCGACGACTTCGATGAACAGGCCCACCAGCTCTACAATGAAGCTCGCTACGATGAAGCCCTCGCCCTGCTGCGCGAAGGGCTCTCCCTGTACCCCAGTTCAGTGGAACTCCATATCGGCTCCGCCTATGCCTGGATGGCGATGGAGGAGTTCGCCTGGTCGCGTCGCAGCTTCGACACCGCGCTGACGCTCGATCCCGACCACGAGGATGCGCTCGCCGGGATGGGCGAGGTGCTCCTCAAGCTGGGCGATCGCACCGGGGCCATGCGCTGCTTCGAGCGCATCGTCGCGCTGGGCTTCCAGGACGATCTCGAGCTGATGTTGCAGCTCGGGCGCGCGAGCTTCCGCGAGGGCCTGCTGGGGCAGGCGCATCGCTACTTCGAGCTCGCCGTGGGCTCGCACGCCGACTCGCCCGACGCCGCGGCGTGTCTGGGTTACGCGGCGCACCGGCTGGGCAACGACGCCGGCGCGCTCTTCTGGATCCGTCGTGCGCTGGAGATCGAGCCGCATTACGCCGAGGCGCGGATCTACCTCGCCAACATGCTGTACGACCGGGGCGAGACCGAGGCCGCGCTGCGACACCTCGAGCGCACCGAGCCGGACGATCACTTCGACGAGCTGGGCCTGTGGCGCTGCGTGGAGCTCAAGAAGACGGTCTACCGCCTCCCCGACGAGGACCCGGAGCTGGCGCCGTGGTACCAGCGCCTGGGCGAGGTGGCCGGTGAGCCCGACCCGCTCGAGATGCTGCTCAGCGAGATCGAGGCGCAGCTGCCCGACGGCACCGTGCGCAACCCGCACCAGCTCGAGCTCTTCGGCACGCTGCTCACCGAGTTGCACGCCATGCAGAAGCGTCCCGGCGACCACCACTACGTTGCGACGCTCGCCGGCCTGATGTTCCGCGGCACCTGGGAGGAGATCCTCCATCAGATGAAGGACGCCGAGCCCGAGTATGCCAATGCGCCGATGCAGGAGTTCATGGCGAGTCTCGCGCGGCGCGGCCGCACCGAGACGGGCATCGTGATCCCCACCACGGACGCCGAGGCGTTCATCCGCGGCAGCGCCCAGGCGGGCGTGCTGCGCATCATCCAGTAGCCCAACGCCATGACCCAAGCCTCGACCCTTGCCCCCGCCGGTCGCTGGACCGCCGGCGTGCACCGTGAAGTGCTCCCGAATGGCCTCACGCTCCTCGTGCAGCGCGACGACTCCGCGCCCGCGGTGGCGGTGGTGACCCACGTGCGCGCCGGCTTCTTCGACGAACCCGATCACTGGGTCGGCATCTCGCACGTGCTCGAGCACATGTTCTTCAAGGGCACGCCCACGCGTGGCGTCGGCGCCATCGCCCGGGAGACGAAGGCCGCGGGCGGCTACCTGAACGCGTCGACGAGCTACGACGGCACGTCGTACTTCGTGGTGCTGCCGGCGTCGCAGCTCGCCGCGGGCATCGCAGTGCAGGCCGATGCGCTGCGCCACTCGCTCATCGACGCCGGGGAGCTGAAGCGCGAGCTGCAGGTCATCATCCAGGAGGCCCGGCGCAAGCAGGACTCGCCCGACGCGGTGGCGCACGAGACGCTGTTCGAGGTCATGTTCGACCGGCACCGCATCCGTCGCTGGCGCATCGGCCGCGAGGCCGAGCTGGCGGCGTTCACGCGGGATGACGTGGCCGGCTACTACCACTCGCGCTACGTGCCGTCGCGCACCGTGGTGTCGGTGGTGGGCGCCATCGACGTCGACGAGGCCGTCGCCCTCCTGCGCCGCACCTACGGCGACTGGCCGGCGGCCGATGGTGCCGTGAACCCGAGCCCGGAAGAGCCGCCGCGCCGTGGCGTGCGCGCTCGCACGCTGCGCGGCGACGTCTCGCGCGCCGAGCTGGTGCTCGGATGGCACACCGTGCCGCCGCTCCATGCCGACGCCATCGCGCTCGACATGGCCGCGGGCCTGCTGTGCTCCGGCCGCGGGAGCTGGCTGTATCGCCTGCTGCGCGAGCCGGGCATCGTCACCGGCATCGGCGCCTCGAACTTCACGCCCACCGAGCTCGGCGTCTTCACCATCGCCGCCGATCTCGAGCCGGCACAGCTCGACCGCGCGCTTCAGGGCATCGCATCGGCCGTGGCCCGGCTCGTGGCCGAGGGCCCCGCGGCCGTGGAGCTCGAACGCGCGCGCACGCTGATGCGCTCGCGCTGGGCGCGCCGCATGGAGTCGATGGAGGGCCGCGCCGCAGCATTGGCTTCCGCGGAGGCGCTCGGTGGCATTCATCTTCTGGACGACGACTTCGAACAACTCGCCGCCGTGACCGCCGAGGACGTACGGCGCGTGGCCGAGCGCTACCTCGCCCCCGATGCGGTGGGCGCCGTCGTCTTCCTGCCTGAAGGCGAGGGCGAGGACCTGACGCCCGAGCGGCTGGCCCTGGCGTTCGCGACCTCGGGTCGCTCCACCATCGTGCCACCGACCTTGCCTGCACTGCCGGCGACACCGGCCCGAGTCGTCAGCGGCCCGCGCACTGCCGGGGTGCTGCACGTGCCGCTCGCCGGCGTGGACCTGCTCGTGCGTCGCAAGCGGGGGGTCCCGTCGGTGACGCTCGGCTACTACGTGCCGCGCTACAGCATCGAGGAGCCGTCGCACGCGGGCCTGGGGGCGCTCGGCATCCGCAGCGTCGTGCGCGGCGCGGGCACGCTCGATGCCTCGGCGCTCGCGTATGCCACCGAGGGCCTGGGCGGCACGCTCTCCGCGAGCGCCTCACTCGACTGGACGGGCCTGAGCTTCGGTGCGCTCAGCGACAATCTCGGCCCGGCCGCCGTGCTGTTGCGCCTCGCAGCGCGCGAGCCCGCGTTCGCCGAGGCGGACGTGCTCGCCGAACGCGGGGTGATGACCGAGGAGGCACGCCAGGTGGCGGACGACATGTTCCGCTATCCGTTCCAGCTCGCGTTCGCCGCGGCTTTCGCCGAGCGCGGCTATGGCCGCTCCATCGGCGGGCTGCCCGAGACGCTCGCCGCGCTCGACGTGATGCAGGTGCGCGAGTGGCACCGCACCCGCTTCGCGCCGGCGCGCGCCACCATCGTGGCCGTGGGCGATCTCGATCCCGACCGCGCGGCCGCCGAGCTTGCCGGCATCTTCGGCGACCTGCCGGCGGCGGCCGCGGGCGAGCTGCCGCCGCCGCAGGCGCAGCAGCACGACGACGCCACGTGGCAGCGGGTGGTGGAGCGCGAGAAGAAGCAGACGGCGTTCGCGATGGTGTTTCCCGGTCCCGGTCGTCGCGATCCGTTCCGCCATGTGGCGGAAGTGTGGAGTGCCATCGCCAGCGGCCTGGGCGGCCGGCTGTTCGAGGCGCTGCGCGACAAGCGCTCGCTCGCCTACACCGTGCTCGGCAGTTCGTGGTCGCGACGCGACGGCGGCGCGATGCTCACGTACATCGCCACGTCACCGGAGCGCGAGGACGAGGCGCGCGCGGCGATGCTGGTGGAGCTGCAGCGGTTCGCGGACGAACTCGTGTCGGACGCGGAGCTGGGCCTGGGCGTGAACTATCTCGCGGGGCAGGCGGAGGTGCACCGGCAGAGCGGTGCCGCCGTGCTCGGCGAGATCGTCGATGCGTGGATCGCGGGCGAGGGCCTGCACGAGCTGCACGATCCCGCGGCGCGTTATCGCGGCGTCACCGCCGCCATGGTGCGCGACGTGGCGGCGCGCTACCTCACCGGCCCGCGCGCCGAGGGCGTGGTGCGCGGAATGCGCCGCTAGCGCTTCAGCGGAACCGGCTGCGGGATCGCCGCGCCGTCGTGGCGCGGGTCCGACGCGCCTGCATGCACGCCCGAAGCATCGCTCCGCACCGCCTGTCCGAAGCCGAACGCGCTGCTGCGCATTCCCCACACCTTGATCTCGTGCCCGAGCGCCTCGAGCGCGCGACGACTCTCCTCGGGCACGCGCACGTCCACGTCCACATCGCACCCCGGAAACGTCTGCTTGCTGAAACGGCCGGCCTCGAGCGCCTGCTGGATGGAGAGCCCGTGGTCGGCGACATGCGACACGAACTGCGCGTGCGCCTGCGCCTGGTTCCATCCCCCCATGATGCCGAATCCGATGCGCACGTCGTCCTTCGCCATGAAGGCGGGGATGATGGTGTGCAACGGACGCTTGCGCGGCGCCAGCGTGTTGGGCTGCCCGGCCTCGAGCGTGAAGAGCGCACCGCGGTTCTGCAGGGCGAAGCCGGTGCCCGCGGCCACGAGGCCCGTGCCGAACCCGGCGTAGTTGCTCTGGATGAGCGACACGATGTTGCCCTCGGCATCCACGGCCGTGAGGTAGATCGTGTCGTGTCCCTTCATGTCGCTCACGCCGGCGAGTTGCGTCGGCTCGACGCGACACGACGCCCGGGCCGGATCGATGCGGCGCGCCCGCTCCTCGGCGCGCGCACGGTCGAGCATCGACGCCACCGGGATCTCGCCGAAGCGCGGATCACCCACGTAACGCAGCATGTCGGCGTAGGCGAGCTTCTTCGCCTCGATCATGACGTGCAGGGCGCGCGGGTCGTGGAGACCCCACTCGCCGAGCGGGTAGCGTTCCATGATGTCGAGCATGAGGAGCGCCGCGATGCCCTGGCCGTTGGGCGGCAGTTCACTCACTGTCCAGCCGCGGTAGGTGGTGGAGATGGGCGTCACCCACTCGGCCGAGAAGTCGGACAGGTCGGCGGTGGTCATCGTGCCGCCGAGACCGGTCACCAGCGCGACGATGGCGTCGGCCGTCGGCCCGCGATAGAAGCCGTCGCGCCCCTGGTCCGCGATACGCTTCAGCGAGCGGGCGAGGTCGGGGTTGCGAAACGGTTCGCCTTCCGTCGGTGCCCGTCCCGCCGGCAGGTAGGTCGCGGCGGCCGCATTCTGCTCCCGCAGCAGCGGCTCGGCAGCGTGCCACATCCTCGCCGTCACCTCGGCGACCGGAAATCCTTCTTCGGCATAGCGGATCGCCGGTGCGAGCAGCCGGTCGAAGCCGAGTCGCCCGAAGCGCGAACGCATGGCGTCCCAGCCCGCGACGGCCCCGGGCACGGTGATCGTCTCGACGCTGCGGAACGGCATCTCGCCGATCCCGCGCCCGCGCAGCACCTCGGCGCTCTGGCCGGTGGCTGACCAGCCGCTGGCGTTGAGCCCGTGCAGCTTGCCCGTCTTCGCCTCGTAGATGATCGCGAACAGGTCGCCGCCGATGCCGTTGCTCATCGGCTCCATCAGGCCCATCGCGGCGTTGGCCGCGATCGCCGCATCGATGGCGTTGCCACCCTGCTCCAGGATCTGCACCCCGGCCGAGGCCGCGATCGGGCTGCTCGTCGCGACGATGCCGTAGCGGGTGTGCACCACCGAACGGCCGGGCACGACGCGGGCCCGGGCATCGGGCTGGGGCTTGTTCTGGGCGGTCATGGGGGCGGCGAGGGCGAGGGAAGCGATCGAGAGTGCGAGGGCGGCGCGGTTCATCGAGTCACCTAAAGCGCGGGGAGCGTCACGCCGAGGCGGCGGGACAGTACGTCGAGGCCTCGCTGCAGCGACATGTGCGCGAGCGCGATCATGTCGATGAGGC
>Ga0247826_10000120_pt1 | contig 11957 bp, 8 predicted proteins | sample 12C_Control_Day1_FD_200152 | JGI IMG/M metagenome (GOLD analysis project Ga0247826, IMG submission 200152) | Soil microbial communities from agricultural site in Penn Yan, New York, United States - 12C_Control_Day1 | ecosystem: Environmental > Terrestrial > Soil > Agricultural land | place: USA... | reverse complement strand
CCTGCTGCACGACATCGGCAAGGGCAGCCTCACCGAGCACAGCGTCGCCGGAGAGCCGTTGGCCCGGACCATCGCGACCCGGATGGGTTTCGACGCCGAGGCGGTCGGGCTCGTCGCGCTGCTGGTCCGCTGGCACCTGCTGCTGGCCGAGACCGCCACCACCCGCGACCCCGACGACCCCGCCACCGTCGAGGTGCTGGCCTCGCGCCTCGGTACGGCGGAGGCGCTGGAGCTCCTGACCGTGCTGACCGAGGCCGACGCCCGCGCCGCGTCGCCGAAGGCGTGGACGGCGTGGCGCTCCGGGCTGGTCCTGGACCTCTCCCGCCGGGCGCGGGCCGCGCTCACCAGCGGCGCCGCGCTCCCGCCGGTGGCCAACGACGAGGTCGTCGTGCCGAAGGCGGTGCGCCGCGGCGGGATCTCGATCGAGGTCGAGCCGGCCGCCGACGGCGCCCGGGTCACCGTCATCGCGCCGGACCGGGTCGGGCTGCTGGCCGACTTCGCGGCGATGTTCGCGCTCCAGCGGATCGGCATCCGGGCGGCGCGGGTGTGGTCCCAGGACCACTACGGCGTCTCGGTCTGGGAGGTCGGCGACGAGCACGTCGACGCGGCGGTGCTCCGCCAGCGCTACGACGCCATCCAGGAGGGCCGCCTCGACCCCGCTCCGCGGCTCGCCCCGCGCGAGGGCCAGGGTCTGGCACCGACGGTCGCGGTCCGGCCCGAGGCGTCGTCGCTGGCCACCGTGCTGGAGGTCCGTGCCGCCGACCGACCCGGCGTGGTCTACCTCGTCTGCGCCACCCTGGCCGGGCTGGACATCGCGGTCCGCTCCGCGCACGTGGCCACGCTCGGCCCCCAGGCGGTGGACGTGTTCTACCTCCAGGAGGCCGCCGCGGGCGTGCTCAGCGACACCCGGGCCGCGCAGGCTGCCCACGCTGTCCGGGAGGCCCTGACCGCCTAGTGCTTCCGGATCCGGGCGGTCCCGGACTCCAGGTCGACCCGGACGGGCAGGTCGGCGTCGTCGGGGGAGGGGAGCGCCTCGCCCTGGTGCTCGCGGGAGTCGAGGTCGCGCTCGGCCCGGGCCCGCGCCGGGTCGAAGACGTCGATGAAGTTCCCCAGCGCGCCCGCGGTCGCGGTCGTCGTACCGCTGCGCCGCTCGGAGACCATCCGGTGCCTGGCCCAGAGCACCAGACCGAGCACCAGCAGCGTCGCGGCGCCGAACACGAGGGCCGTCACGTCGTCCAGCGTAGGGGTGCGCGGATAGGCTTGGGCGGTTGTCTGTCGCCGTCCCCGTGCTGAGGATCCCTTTTGTTCGCCACACTCTCCGACCGCCTCGCCGACACCTTCCGCAACCTGCGCGGGAAGGGTCGGCTGTCCGAGGCCGACATCGACGCGACCGCTCGCGAGATCCGGATCGCGCTGCTCGAGGCCGACGTCGCCCTGCCGGTGGTCAAGGAGTTCGTGGCCGCGGTCAAGGAGCGGGCCCGGGGTGAGGAGGTCAGCCAGGCGCTGAACCCCGCCCAGCAGGTCATCAAGATCGTCAACGACGAGCTGGTCGCGATCCTCGGCGGCGAGACCCGGCGGCTGCGCTACGCCAAGTCCGGCCCGACCGTGATCATGCTGGCCGGCCTCCAGGGTGCCGGCAAGACGACCCTCGCGGCCAAGCTCGGTCTCTGGCTCAAGGAGCAGGGCAAGAGCCCGGTGCTCGTCGCGGCCGACCTCCAGCGGCCCAACGCGGTGCAGCAGCTGCAGGTCAACGGCGAGCGCGCCGGCGTACCCGTCTTCGCCCCCGAGCCCGGCAACGGCACCGGCGACCCGGTCGCGGTGGCCCGGGAGTCGATCGAGGAGGCCAAGCGCAAGCTGTACGACGTCGTCATCGTCGACACCGCCGGCCGGCTCGGCGTGGACGCCGAGCTGATGAAGCAGGCGGCCGACATCCGCGACGCCGTCCAGCCCGACGAGGTCCTGTTCGTCGTCGACGCGATGATCGGCCAGGACGCCGTCACGACGGCCCAGGCGTTCCTCGAGGGCGTCGGCTTCGACGGGGTCGTGCTGACCAAGCTCGACGGCGACGCCCGCGGTGGTGCGGCGCTGTCGATCGCCTCGGTGACCGGCCGGCCGGTGATGTTCGCCTCGGCCGGCGAGAAGCTCACCGACTTCGACCTCTTCCACCCCGACCGGATGGCCTCCCGCATCCTCGACATGGGCGACATGCTCACCCTGATCGAGCAGGCCGAGAAGACCTTCGACCAGGCCGAGGCGGCCAAGGCCGCCGAGAAGCTGATGGGCGGCGGAGGGGACTTCACGCTCGACGACTTCCTCGCCCAGATGCAGCAGGTCCGCAAGCTCGGCTCGATGTCGAAGATCATGGGGATGCTGCCCGGGATGGGCCAGTTCCGCGACCAGCTCGACAACTTCGACGAGCGCGAGATCGACCGGATCCAGGCGATCATCCAGTCGATGACGCCGGCCGAGCGGGCCAACCCCAAGATGATCGACGGCTCGCGCCGGGCCCGGATCGCCAAGGGCTCGGGCCGCCAGGTCTCCGACGTGAACAACCTCGTCGACCGGTTCTTCGAGGCCCGCAAGATGATGCAGCAGTTCGCCAAGGGCGGCATGCCCGGCGTCCCGGGGATGCCGGGCATGGCCGGCGGCGGCAAGCGTGGGAAGCAGAAGGCGCAGGCCAAGAAGGGCAAGGGCCGCCGGGTCTCCGGCAACCCCGCCAAGGCCGCCCAGCAGGCCGCCGCGGAGAAGGAGAAGGCGGCCGCGGGCGGCAACCCGTTCGGCGACCCGAACGGCGAGGAGATCGACTACGAGAAGGCCGCCGCCGCGCTCGATCTGCCCAAGGACTTCTCCAAGTTCCTCAAGTAGACGTCGTCGGTCGGAGGCCCCGGACGGTCTGCGCACGACGTCCTGCATGACCCGACCGGGCGGCCGCGGGTGGACTAGGCTGGGTGGTCAACGCGTCTCGCTTCCCGCGCACCCGGCGCTCGCCGCGGACACGATGGGGGAGGCACGCAGTGCCGAGGAACCGTGATGACGATGCTCGCCTGACCAGGTTGCTCGCGGAGGTCAACCGTGCTCGGATCGGCGTCCGGGTGCAGCGCGCCGTCGTCGCGAACTCGACGAACCGGCACGTGCTCGCCCAGCGCTACGGCGACCTCGCGGATGCCCTCGAGGCCTATGCCGAGGCCGCGGAGAGCTCGGGGGCGCCACTTCCGTACCGGTACCGGGACGAGATGCGGTTGAGCCGGTCGATGAGCGTGCTGCCCGGGGGCAGCCCACGGTGACCTCCCGTCACGGGCCCGGTCACGCTTGACAGTCGTGTTCCACTGGACGCACCGATCGAGAGAGTGGGCCATCGGGGGAGGGCCACCCTTCCGCTTGGAGGACACGTACCGGCCGCACGCCAGCGGAAGGCACGTGAACCGGAAGGGCGAGACCGTCGGATCGGGTCGAGACCTCGCACTGCTTCTGGCGCCGCGACTGCCCTCCGCACCTCTTCAGCGGAGGGCATTCGTGACGAGAGGGGCCACGGGCCGCCGCGGTCCCGTCGACGGTGGTCGAGCCCGGCTACGGTCGTCGGTGTGGCCCACGTCCTCGTCGTCGACGGCGCGAACGTCGTCGGCAGCCGTCCCGACGGGTGGTGGAAGGACCGGCCCGGCGCTGCCCGCCGGCTCCACGAGCGGCTCCTCGTCGCCGACCTGTCCTACGACGTCGTGCTCGTCCTCGAGGGCGCGGCGAAGGGCGGCGTGGCGGCGGGCCGCGACGGCCACGTGCGCACCGTGCACTCGCGGGGGAGCGGCGATGACGAGATCGTCGCGCAGGCCGCCACCGCGACGGCCCGGGGCGACCGGGTCACCGTGGTCACCGCAGATCGGATGCTCCAGGCCCGGGTGACCGCCGCCGGCGGGTCGTCACTGGGCCCCTCGTGGCTGCTCGACCAGCTGTGAGGGGTCAGCCGGCGGCGACGCGCGCGATGGCCAGCGCGACGGCACCGACCACGGCGGAGCGGACCCCGAGGGCGCCGGGGACGACCTCGAGGGCCGCGGCGGTGTCCGGCTGGGCGTAGCGGTCGATCGAGTCGCGCAGCCCGTCGACGAGGGTCGGGGACCCGCCGAGCGTGCCGCCGACGACCACCAGCTCGGGGTTGAGGCTGTTGGCCAGGTCGGCCACGGCCCGGCCGATGGTGCGGCCGGCGTCGGTGAGCACCCGGCGCACCCCGGCGTCGCCCTCGACGTCGAGGGCCAGCACCTGCTCGATCGTCAGCGGGGTGTCGTACGCCGGCCGGAGCAGCTCGAGCAGGCGCGCGGCGGAGACCATGGTCTCGAGGCAGCCCCGGTTGCCGCAGCGGCACACGTGGCCGTCCTCGCCGACCTGCACGTGGCCGATCTCGCCGGCGATGCCGCTGGCCCCGCGGTGCAGCCGGCCGCCCAGGACGATGCCGGCGCCCACGCCGCTGGCGACCTTGAGGTAGACGACGTCGTGGCGGCCCCGGGCGATCCCGTGGTGGAGCTCGGCGAGGGCGCCGAGGTTCGCGTCGTTGTCCGCGTGCACGGGGACCCCGAGCCGCCGTTCGAGCTCCTCGCCCGGCAGCAGCCCCTGCCAGCCCGGCATGATCCCCGTCCGGATCCGGGAGGAGCGCCGGTCGAGGGGCGCGGGCACGCACATCCCGACCGCCTGCAGCTCGTCGAGGCGCAGCTGGCCCTGGGCGGCCAGCGCCCGGACCATCGTGGCCGTGCGGTCGAGCACCTCGGCCCCGTGCGTGTCGACGTCCACGAGCGCGAGGTCCTCGGCCAGCACCGCCCCTGCCCGGTCCGCCACCGCCACCCGGACGTGGCCGTGGCCGACGTCCACGCCGGCCACGCCGCCGCTCGGGGCGCTGAGCCGGACCAGCACCGGCGGACGGCCGCTGCCGCCCTTGTGCGGACGGGCCCGGTCGTCGGTCTCGGTGACCTGCCCGGCCCGGATCAGCTCCGCGACGAGGCTCGAGACGGTCGTGCGCGACAGGCCGCTGGCCCGCACGAGGTCGGCGCGGCTCATCGGTCCCTCGCCGGCCAGGAGGCCGATGACCGCGCGCTGGTTGCCGGCGCGGAGCCGCTCGAGGGCACCTGAGCTGGGCATGCCCGCAGCCTAGGTCCATTAGTGCGGAAAGTGGACGAACTACACCCCGCAGAGCGCGGATTCGGCATTGACCGGGATCAATGGTCGTTCCTAGGTTGCAGGAGCGGGTCACTCCGCCCGGCTCGCCCACGACGGACGGCCGGCTTCTTGATCGGGCAAGGAGAAACTGCGATGTTGCGCACCCCTCGCGTCGCCGCCCTCGGCGCCGCCCTCGTCACGGTCCTGGCCGTCGGACTGCTGCAAGCACCCGGCCAGGCCGCCCCCACCGCGGACCGGAAGGCCGAGCCCGCCTACCGGAACGCCGGGCTGACCACCCAGCAGCGCGTCGACGACCTGCTCTCTCGGATGACGACCGCCGAGAAGATCGGCCAGATGACGCAGGCCGAGCGGATCGACGTCGACGCCGACCCCTCGCTCATCACCACCCACGGCTTCGGCAGCATCCTGTCCGGCGGCGGCTCGACGCCGACCGGCAACACGCCCGAGGCGTGGGCCGACATGGTCGACCGGTTCCAGGCCGCAGCGCTGGAGACCCGGCTCGGCATCCCGCTGCTGTACGGCGTCGACTCCGTGCACGGCCACGGCAACCTGCAGGGCGCCACCGTCTTCCCGCACAACATCGGCCTCGGCGCCACGCGAGACGCCGCCCTGGTCGAGAAGATCGGCCACATCACCGCGATCGAGACCCGGGCCACCGGGCCGCAGTGGGCGTTCGCGCCGTGCGTGTGCGTGGCCCGCGACGACCGGTGGGGCCGCACGTACGAGTCGTTCGGCGAGAGCCCGCGGCTGGTCACGCGGCTGGAGACCGTGATCGACGGCCTCCAGGGCGGACCGGGCGACCTCGACCGACCCGACCGGGTGCTGGCCACCGCCAAGCACTTCGCCGGTGACGGCCTCACGACGTACGGCACGCCGACCGGCGACTACACCGTGGACCAGGGCATCGACCAGGTCTCGCGCGAGGAGTTCGAGGCGCTCGCGCTGTCGCCGTACGTCCCGGCGGTCAGGAAGCACCACGTCGGTTCCGTGATGCCGTCCTTCTCGAGCGTCGACTGGACCGAGGACGGCCTCGGCAACCCGGTCAAGATGCACGCGAACAGGGAGCTCATCACCGACGTCCTCAAGGGCCGGATGGGCTTCGACGGGCTGGTCATCTCCGACTGGCGGGCCATCCGACAGCTGCCGGGGACCTACACCGAGCAGGTCGAGGCCTCGGTCAACGCCGGCGTCGACATGTTCATGGAGCCGATCCAGGCCCCGAACAACCCGGACGGCTGGGACGCGTTCATCCCGGCCCTCACCTCGCTGGTCGAGGACGGCTCGGTGCCGATGAGCAGGATCGACGACGCGGTGTCGCGGATCCTCACCGCCAAGTTCGAGCTCGGGCTGTTCGAGCACCCCTTCACCGACCGCCGCAACATCGACACCATCGGCAGCCGCGCGCACCGCCGGGTCGCGCGCCAGGCCGTGGCCGAGTCGCAGGTGCTGCTGAAGAACCGGCAGGGCACCCTGCCGCTCAGCAGCGGGAAGAAGCAGCCGGTGTACGTCGCGGGGAGCAACGCCGACAACATCGGCAACCAGGCCGGCGGCTGGACGCTCACCTGGCAGGGCGGCTCGACCAACGTGATCCCGGGCCAGACCGTGCTGGACGCCGTGCGCGCGACCTCGAGGTCGCGGGTGCAGTTCAGCGAGACGGCCAGCGACCCGGTGCCCGCGAACGCGACCGGCGTCGTGGTGGTCGGCGAGACGCCGTACGCCGAGGGTTTCGGCGACGTGAACGGGCCGCAGTGGGCCTACGACCCGGGCGACCAGGGCGTCCCGCGGCCGAAGAAGGAGATGCTCCTCAGCGACGCCGACCAGCTCGCCGTCCGGCGGGTCTGCTCGCAGGCCGCCTCGTGCACGGTCCTCGTCGTCTCGGGCCGGCCGATGATCGTGCCGCCGGAGCTGCTGTCCCAGATCGACGCGCTGGTCGCCTCCTGGCTGCCCGGCAGCGAGGGGATGGGCGTCGCCGACGTGCTGTTCGGCCGCAAGCCGTTCCGCGGCAGGCTCCCGGTGACCTGGCCGCGGTCGGTCGCGCAGGAGCCGATCAACGTCGGGGACGCCGACTACGACCCGCTCTACCGCTACGGGTTCGGGCTCCACACCTGATGGGGGAGGACCTCGCCGGGGGGCAGTAGCGGTACGGTCCGGAGGCGTGGCTGCCTTGCACGTCTCCGGACCGGTCCTCCCCGACGGTGAGCCCCGCGACCTCTACGTCGTGGACGGCCGGGTCACCCACGAGCCACAGGCGGGTGCCGAGACGGTCGCGAGCGGTTGGGTCGTGCCCGGCCTGGTCGACGCGCACTGCCACATCGGGCTCGACGAGCACGGCGAGGTCGGCCGCGACGAGACCGAGGCCCAGGCCGTGGCCGACCGCGACGCCGGGGCGCTGCTGCTGCGCGACTGCGGCAGCCCCGCCGACACCCGCTGGGTCCAGGACCGCGACGACCTGCCCCGGCTGATCCGGATGGGTCGGCACATCGCCCGCACCCGCCGCTACATCCGCGACTACGCCTGGGAGGTCGAGCCGGACGACCTCACGACGTACGTCGAGCAGGAGGCCCGACGCGGCGATGGCTGGGTCAAGCTGGTCGGCGACTGGATCGAGCGCGACCGCGGCGACCTGGCGCCGTCGTTCCCGGCCGACGCGTTCACCGCCGCGATCGAAACCGCCCACGCGCTCGGCGCCAGGGTCACCGCGCACTGCTTCGGCACCGAGGTGCTGCCGGTCCTCATCGACGCCGGCATCGACTGCATCGAGCACGGCACCGGCCTCACCGAGGACCTCATCGACGGAATGGTCGCCCACGGCACCGCGCTGGTCCCGACCGCGATGCAGCTCAACAACTTCCCGCAGTACGCCGAGCAGGCGGCCGACAAGTTCCCGGCGTACGCCACCACGATCCGCGACCTGCACGCGCGGCGGCGCGACACGATCATGGCCGCCTACGAGGCGGGGGTGCCGATCTACGCCGGCACCGACGCGGGCGGCGTGCTGCCGCACGGCGGGATCGCCGGCGAGGTGGCCGAGCTCGCGGCGTACGGCATCCCGGCAGCGGACGCGCTCGGGGCCGCTTCGTGGCGGGCGCGGGAGTGGCTGGGCCTGAACGCCACGCTCGACGAGGGGGCGCCGGCCGACTTCGTCGTCTACGACGCCGACCCGCGCGCGGACCTCACCGTGCTGGCGAGGCCCGCGCGCGTCGTCCTGAGAGGCCGGATCGTGCGCTGACGCGCCGGACGTCCGGTCGGCATCAGCGGGGGCACGCCCTCGCCCCGAGCCGCTCGGCGGTGTCGGCCGAGACGCGGCACGATGCCTCCTCCCGGCTCGCCGCGAGCCTGCGCTCGATGCTGTCGGGCGAACCCTGCGGAACGTCGGCGTGCGCGGCGAGCCTGTGCTCGATGCTGTCCGGCGATCCGTACTGGACGACCGTGGACGGTGCCCGTTCCACCTGCCCCTGGTCCCGGGACGCCTCGGTGCCGCAGGCGCCCGCGAGGGTCACCAGTCCGACCGTGGCGGCGGCAGCCGCGAGACGGATCGTGCGGGTCGTGGTGGTGCTGCTCATGAGGTGCTCCTCTCGTCGGGCCAGGAGGATCCGGGCCTCGGCACGACCGTGGGACCAGCCGGTATCAGCGCTCCGCCGCGCCGGTATCAGCCCGGTATCAACCCCGTTGACGCTCCTTCGCGGGCCTCGCACACTCAGCAGATGCGCGTGCGGCTTCTCGGGCCGACCGAGGTCGAGGAGGGCGCCCCTCTTGGACCTCGTGACCGCGTCGTGCTCGCCGCGCTATTGGTCCGGTCCGGTGACCCGATCTCGTCGGAGCAGCTGGCTGATGCGCTTTGGGGCGAGGAACCGCCCCCGAGCTGGCCGAAGGTCGTGCAGGGCTGCATCAGCCGCCTTCGCCGGGTGCTCGGCGCCGAGTCCATCGCCACCGTGCCCGGCGGCTACCGGGTGCGCGCCGAGGCGATCGACGTCGACCGTGAGGAGTTCGAGGCGCTGGTGGCGCGGGGCCGCGACTACGCCGACTCGGATGCCCCCGAGCGGGCCGTCGCGCTCTTCGAGCAGGCCCTGGACCTGTGGCACGGGCGGCCGTTCACCGAGCTCGAGGAGTGGGCAGCCGGGCGGCTGGAGGCCGCCCGGCTGACCGAGCTCCGGCTCGCCGTGGTGGAGGACCTGCTCTTGGCGCGCCTCGACGCGGGGGACCACCGCGGCGTGGCGGCAGGGGCTGCGGTCGCGGCGGGGGAGGAGCCGTTCCGGGAGCGCCGGTGGGAGATCCTGGCGCTCGCCCAGTACCGCGGTGGCCGGCAGGCCGACGCGCTGGCGTCGATCCGGACCGCGCGCCGGATGCTGGGCAACGAGCTCGGACTGGATCCCGGCTCCGACCTGGTGGTGCTCGAGCAGTCGATCCTGTCCCAGGATCCGTCCCTGGCCTCCGAGCGCGACCTCCTGGTCTCCAGCTCGGACTGCCCCTGGAAGGGCCTGTCGTCCTACGACGCCAGGGATCAGGACGCGTTCTTCGGGCGCTCGGCCGAGATCGCGGAGGGTCTGGCGCGACTGGAGCGGCACCCGTTGCTGGTGCTGACGGGACCGTCGGGCGGCGGCAAGTCGTCCCTCATGCTCGCCGGGCTCGCACCGGCCCTGGCCCGCCGCGGCCGGCCGGTGGTGGCTTTCACGCCTGGTGTCGACCCCGCGGTGGCGATGTCCACAGCCCGGCTCGGTGTGCCCGGCGACGCGATCCTGCTCATCGACCAGTTCGAGGAGACGTTCACGCTGGCCGGGCCGGCGAACGACTCGGTCGCGTGGCTGGCCGAGCTCGCGTCGTACGCCGAGAACAGGTCACCGGTGGCGATCACCCTGCGGGCGGACCAGATGGCTCACCTCACCGTGTCGCCCGACTTCGCCCGGATGGCCGGGCAGGGCATCCTGCTGGTCGCCCCGCTCCAGGGGGAGGCCCTGCGCGAGGCCATCGAGGAGCCGGCCCGTCGAGCGGGGTTGCGCCTGGAGCACGGCCTGGTCGACCTGTTGATCCGGGACGCCGAGGGACAACCCGGCGCTCTGCCTCTGCTCTCGCACGCGCTCGTGGAGACCTGGCAGCGTCGGGACGGTGGGCTGCTGACCGTCGAGGGCTACGTCGACTCCGGCGGGCTCCGCGGCGCGGTCGCGGCGTCCGCGGACCGACTCTACGAGAGCCTGTCGGATGCCGAGCGGGTGCAGCTGCGCCGGCTCATGTTGCGGATGGTCAGTCTCAGCGATGCCGGTGAACCCGTGCGCTCGAGACTCCCGTCCGCCGCAGTCGCCGACGACCCGGCCCGCCTCCGGGTCCTGGAGCGCCTGGCCCGCGCCCGTCTGGTCACCACCGACCAGAGGTCGTACGAGCTGGCGCACGAGGCACTCGCCCGGGCGTGGCCGCGGCTGCGGTCCTGGCTCGACGAGAGCGTGGAGGAGCAGCAGCTGGCTCGCCACCTCGCGGCGTCGGCCGCCGGATGGGACGCACTCGGCCGGCCCGACAGCGAGCTCTACCGTGGCGCCCGGCTGCAGGGCGCCACCGAGTGGCTGGCCCGCGACGACGCGGACCCCACGCCGTTGGAGCGCGACTTCCTGGCCACCGCGCAGACCCGCGCCGACGACGCTCGCCTCGCGACCGAGCGACAGGTCCGGCACGAACGCCGACAGAACCGTCGGCTCCGCGTCCTCCTCGCCGGCGTCGTCGCACTGCTCGTCGTGGCCGCCGGGGTCGGCGCGCTGGCACTCGACCGCGGCCGTGAGGCGGCCCGTGGTCGCGACCTGGCCGAGCAGGCGTCCGAGGCCGCCGCGCACGAAGCTCTCGTGGGTCGCTCGCTCACGCTCCGGTCGACCAACCGCAGCGTGGCCGCCCTGCTGGCCGTGCAGGCCTACCGCGCGCGACCGGACGACCTGTCCCAATCGGCGCTCCTCGCCTCCTTCATCGCGTCGCCCGGGTTCCTCGGTTACCGGTACCTCGAGGGCGATGACCGGCTCAACGCCGCAGGGATCCCGAACACGCAGCGAGCCGTCGTGGCTGGGACCTCCAGCCACCTCGGTCTCCTCAGCATCACCACCGGGACCCTGACCCACCCCTTCGGCGCACCGGTGCCCCGAGCCCTGGACTACTCCGTGCTGCGGGTCAGCAAGGACGGGAACCGGGTGGCCCAGCTGCTCTTCACACCGCGCGACCCCGACCGGTGCGGCACCCTCGAGTCGCTCGAGGACCGGGACGGACGAGGGTGCTCCAGCCTGGTGGTCCACGACATCGCGACCGGCGAACGGCTGCTCGGTCCGGTGGAGCTGCCCTTCAGCGGCGCAGACGTGGCCATCAGCGACTACGGGGACCTGGTGGCGGTCGCGGGCGGGTACGACGGGGACCTGGCGACCTATGACGTCGCGACCGGTCGCCGGCTGGGCCGGCTCCCCGGGCTGCCGCGACCCGTCGGCGTCGACGAGCGGCGGGACACCGCCGCCGTGGCCTTCGACGCCGCCGGCGACGTCTACCTGGGCTCGATGGCGGGGCCGATCCGCCAGGTCGACCCGCGGACGCTCGAGGTGCGCCGGACCTTCCCGGCGCCGCGGCTGGCCTCACAGGTGGGTCTCGTGGTGCTCACCGGGGCCAACGAGCTGGTCGCCGCCGGCACCCAGGCCCTGCTGGCCGTCGACCTCGTGTCGGGACGTCGGCGCTGGGTCGCGGACCTGCGCGGGGAGCTGTTGCCCGAGCCGTGTCCGTTCTTCGCCGTCGCCGACGGGGTCGGCCGGCTCTACTGCGGCAACTACTTCGGGCAGGTGGAGGAG
>Ga0247826_10000119_pt1 | contig 11957 bp, 14 predicted proteins | sample 12C_Control_Day1_FD_200152 | JGI IMG/M metagenome (GOLD analysis project Ga0247826, IMG submission 200152) | Soil microbial communities from agricultural site in Penn Yan, New York, United States - 12C_Control_Day1 | ecosystem: Environmental > Terrestrial > Soil > Agricultural land | place... | reverse complement strand
TCTGACGCCGTTGTTCCGCTCTGGCTACGCTTTTGACGTGCGGCGCGTGTGGATCATCGGGGCGAGCGGGTCGGGCAAGACGACGCTCGGCGCCCGGCTGGCGGCGGCTCTGGGCGTGCCGTACGTCGAGCTCGACGCGCTGCACCACGGGCCGGGGTGGTCGGAGCCGACCGCCGAGCAGTTCCGGGCGGTGGTGCGGCCGCTGGTCGAGGGCGACAGCTGGGTGATCGACGGCGGGTACTCGCACAAGCTGGGCGACCTGATCCCGGCGGCCGCCGACACCGTGATCTGGCTCGACCTGCCACTGCACGTGACCATGCGCCGGCTGCTCGCGCGCACGCTCGACCGGCTGTGGAACCGCCGCGAGCTCTGGAACGGCAACCGCGAGAGCCTGCGCAGCGCCTTCTGGGGCCGCGAGTCGCTGACCTGGTGGGCGGTGCGAAAGCACCGCGAGTATCGCCGCACGCTGCCGCACCAGTTCGCCGGGCCGGACTACGCCGCCACGCGCGTCGAGCGGCTGCGGTCGGCCGCGGACGTCGAGCGGCTGCTGGCCAGCGCCGGCGCCGGCTGAGCGGCATGGCACACTAGAGGGTCATGGCCGTTCCCGAGACCGACCGCATCCAGGACGTCCCCACGACCACCCAGCTGGCCGGCCGCATCGGCGGCGCCCTGGCGGCGGTCGGCGAGGGCTGGGTGGAGGGCGAGGTGCGCCAGATCAAGACCTCCCGCGGGCACTTCTACCTGTCGCTGACCGACGGCGAGACCGACCTCGAGTGCGTGATCTGGCAGTCCTGGGCGTCCCGGATCGGCGAGCTGCCGGCCCAGGGCACGCTGGTGCAGGTGCACTACCGGCGGGTGGCGCTGTTCCACTCCCGCGTCAACCTCCACGTCGACCGCATCCGCGAGACCGGTGAGGGGGAGCTCCGCCGCCGCGCCCGTGAGACGCTGGAGCGGCTGACTCGGGACGGCCTCACCAACCCCGCCCGCCGCCCGCGCATCCCCCGCTACCCGCGCCGGATCGGCCTGATCTGCGGCAAGGGCTCCCACGCCCAGGCCGACGTCGTCAAGGCCGTGATGGAGCGCTTCCCGCCGGCCAGCATCGTCTGCTGCCCGGCCGCCGTCCAGGGCAAGTACACGGTGCCCGAGGTGATCGGCGCCATCGCCCGGCTGTGCGCGATCGACGGCGTCGACGTGATCCTGCTGGCTCGCGGCGGCGGCGGCGTCGCCGACCTGCACCCGTTCAGCGACGAGCGGCTGTGCCGCGCCGTGGCCGCCAGCCCGGTGCCGATCGTGACCTCGATCGGCCATACCAAGGATCGCCCGGTCTGCGACCAGGTGGCCGCCGGCTCGGCCGACGTCCCGGCCAAGGCCTGCGCCCTGTTCCTGCCCAGCGGGGACGAGCTGGCCCGCGACCTCGCCGATGCCCGGGCGGCTATGGCGCGCGCACGCCAGCGGTTCAACCGCACCCGGGAGGGCTTCGACCGCGCCGCCGCCCGCCTGGCCTGCGAGCGGATCATGCGCCACGTCAGCGGCCGGCTCGACCGCTCGGCGGCCGACCTGCACCGCCACGCCGTGGCCTTCACCGCCGGCGTGCGCGTGGTGCTGGATGCTGCCGTCGACACCCGCCGCCGGGCGGCCCAACGGACGCCCCGGCCGGAGATCCTCGACGGTCATCGCACGCGGTTCGCGATGGCCGGGCGGATCGCCGGCGAGCGTGTCACCGCGAGCCGGAGCTCCGCCGGCCGCTGCCTCGAGGCGGTGCTTCGCAGCGGCCGGTCGGCGCACACCGCCGCGGCCGGCCGCCTCCAGCACCAGGCGGCGCTGCTCGACGCCCGGGACTACCGCCGCCGGGGCTACGCGATCGTCCGCCGCCAGGACGGCACGGCGATCCCCACCGCCGCCGCGCTGCGGCCCGGCGACGGGGTCGAGATCGGCTTCGCGGACGGCGCCGCCGAGGCCGGGGTGACCAGGATCACGCTGCGAGAAGAGGAGGCGGAATGAGCCAGGAAGCAGCTGGACAGCCGATCGCTGTCAGCTTCGAGGCGGGCATGGCGCGCCTGGAGGAGATCAGCCAGGAGCTAGACTCGGGCGACACGTCGCTCGACCGGACGATCGAGCTGATGAAGGAGGGCAAGGGCCTCGAGCAGGCGCTGCGGACCTACCTCGACCGGGCAGCCGAGCGGTTGACAGCGATCGAGCACGGCGAGATGGCCACCCTCTACGAGATCGTGTCGATCGGCGACCGGCCGGCGGAGCAGCCGGCGCCTGCACAACGCCCGACCGACACCCACGACCCGGGCTCGATCCCTGCAGAGCGACCGCCCGAGACCGCGCAGGACGACCTGTTCGGCGCCCCCGGCGACAACGTGCCGTTCTAGACCAGGATGCGCTCTGCCATCGAGGGCGCGCAGCCCTGATTGAGCATGTGCACCGCGCGATGCAGGTCGGCGTCGCTTCGGGCCAGCCGTTCCGCCACCTTGAGCGGATATCCGGCCTGGAGCAGCACGTGGAGCCGCCACGCCTCGACGGCCTCCGACAGCGCTCCCCGCGGCTTGTGAACAAGTTGTGCAGCAGTCATGCGCAAGGATGGTATGGGGCCGCCCGGACAGACTCCCGGCCACCCGGTATGGTCGCCGTGATGGCACGCTTGCGAGGCATCTGGCTCGAGTTGCGGGTCATCCCCGTGCTGCTCTGGAGCTTCTCCGCGATCACGCTGGGAACGGCGCTGGCGGCCGACGGCGGCACTCTCCACGGCTGGTACTACCTGGGCGCGGTGACGCTCGGCCTGCTGATCCAGGGACTGATCGCGCACTGCGTGAACGAGCTCGAGGACTGGCGCTCGGGCACCGACCGCCACGACTCGCCGCGGGTGATCTCCGGCGGCAGCAAGGTGCTCGTCAACGGCCTGCTTTCGCATCGCGGGCTGATCGGCCTGTGGTGGGCGGCCTTTGCGCTGACCACCATCCTCGGGCTGGCCATGGTGGCCTCGCGGGGCATCGTGATGCTGCCGTTCGGCCTGGCCGGCGTGGCGGGAGCGGTCTGCTACACGATGCCGCCCCTGCGGGCCGCCTACCACCCCGTGATCGGCGAGCTGATCGCCTTCGTCTGCCTCGGTCTGTGCGTGATCGGCGCCGCCGTGCTACAGGGCGGGGACGTCGACGGCGCGACCCTGGCCGCGGCGGTCGCGGTCGCCGCCTATGCGGTCGGCATGCTGATGGTGCACCACTACCTCGACCATGACGCCGACCGCTCTGCGCGGCCGCAGAAGCGGACGACGATCGTTGCACTGGGGCTGGAGCGGGGCCGGTACTACGCGATCGCCTGGTGCGTCCTGGCCATCGCCGCGGCCATCGCCGCCGCCTGGAGCAGGCCCGAGCTGCTGCCGCTGGTCGGCGCCTACGCGCTCGGCCTGGTCGCCCACATGCGCTGCCGGCCGCGCGACGTGGCATCGGTCACGCGGTGCGAGCTGGCCATCATCTTCGCCGGGATCAGCGGCGCCCTGGTGTCAGCTGCGCTGCTCGTCCCCGCCCTCGCCTGGGCGGCGCTGGCCGCCGCGGCGCTGATCGCCGCCGAGCTGCGGCTGGCCGTCTCGCCCGCCGAGAGGCCGGCCCAGTGACGCTCGAGGATCGGCTGGTCGACGCCTACTCGGCGGCCGGCCAGCATGCCCGCGAGGGCGAGCGGGTGCTGGCCGTGATGCCGGCCGAGCCGGGGCTCGGCCGAACGGTGTTTCTGGCCGCCTTCGGGCCTCCCGACGACGAGCCCAGCTACCTGGCCCTGGACGCCCGCCACGATCCGGTGGAGGACGCCCAGCTGGTGAAGGACGCGGTGACCATGCTGGCCCTGGCCGAGCTGGCGGAGGAGGCCTCGGGCGCCCTCGCCGCCGCCGAGCTGGCCGAACGCTTCGCCGCCGCCCGGGCTGCGCTGGGCGACCGCCCGCAGGCCGATGCCGCGGCCGCCGTGCTCGAGGGCCTGGCCCGGGTGGAGGAGATCGCCGCCGGCCCCCGCGTGGCCACGCCGCTGCTGCTCGACCGGCTGGCCGCCGCGGCGGCGGAGCTGGGCGCGGCGGCCAACGGCTACGAGCATGCCCTCGACGAGCTCGGCCGCGAGCTCGGCGAGTCGGGGGCCGACCCGGCGCAGCTGGCGCCGGCCTGGGAGGCGCTGGCGGCGCTGAACGCCCATGCCGACCCCGGATCGTTCTCGGCGACCCTGGCCGGCACCACCGGCCCGGTCGAGCAGCTGGTCGCCGAGGTGGTGGAGCGCTACCGGGCGCCGCTCGTATGATCCGCCCGTGCGTCTGTTCGACAGCCTGATCGCCCGCACGCTGCCGGCCGTGCCGCGGCCGGTGGTGCGCCACTTCGCCGACCGGTACATGGCGGGGGAGAAGCTCAGCGACGCGGTCGACACGGTGCGGCGGCTGAACAGGCGCGGCGCGGCGGCGACGGTCGACGTGCTGGGGGAGTTCGTCACCGAGCGGTCGCAGGCAACCGAGACCGTCCGCCAGTACCTGGCGCTGCTGGAGGCGATCCGCGACAACGCCCTCGACTCGCACGTGTCGATCAAGCTGACCGCCCTCGGCCTGGAGATCGATCCCCGGTTCGCCCGCGAGAACCTGGCCCCGGTGGTCGCGGCGGCCGCGGATCAGGGCACCTTCGTCCGCATCGACATGGAGGACAGCCGGCACACCGACGAGACGCTGCGCATCTACCGCGAGCTGCGCGAGGCGGGCAACGACGGCGTCGGCATCGTCATCCAGTCCTACCTGCGCCGGGCGATGGGCGACGTCCGCGACCTCCGCGACCTGGCGCCGCGGGTGCGGCTGGTGAAGGGCATCTACGTCGAGCCGGCCGCGGTCGCCTACCAGGATCCGGCCCAGATCAACCGCAGCTACGTCGACCTGCTGGAGGAGCTGATCGACGGCGGCTCGCACGTCGCGGTGGCCACCCACGACGAGTCGCTGATCACCGCCGCGCAGCGGATCGCGCGCGAGCGGGGGCTGTCGCGCGACGGCTACGAGTTCCAGCTGCTGCTGGGCGTCAAGGAGCACCTCCGCGACCGGCTGATCGGCTCGGGTGAGCGGGTGCGCATCTACGTGCCGTTCGGCGAGGCCTGGTACGGGTATTCGGTGCGCCGGCTGAAGGAGAACCCCAGCATCGCCGGGTACGTCGCCAAGGACGTGCTCGGGAGCGTCGTCCGCCGGTGACCCAGGCCCAGCTGTGGGAGTCGATCCGCCGCCACGAGGGCCCGCTGGGTGAGCCGTCGCCGGCGCTGCCGGTCTGGGCCCGGGCCGAGGGTGCGACCGTCTGGGATGCCGACGGTCACAGCTACCTCGACCTGTCCTCGGGCTTCGGCGTGGCTGCGGTCGGGCACGCCAACCCGCGCGTCGTCGGCGCCGTCCGCGACCAGGCCGGGCTGCTGCTCCACGGCCTCGGCGACCTCCATCCCACCGACGTTCGGGCGCGCCTGGTCGGGCGGCTGGCGGGGATCGCCCCCCAGGGGCTGACCCGGATGCTGCTTCACCTGACCGGCGCGGGGGCGGTCGAGCTGGCGATCAAGACCGCGGTGCTGGCCACCGGCCGCTCGGAGGTGGTCGGCTTCGCGGGCGGCTATCACGGCACCTCGCTGGGTTCGCTGATCCCCGGCGGCTGGCCTGAGTTCCGCGACCCGTTCGCGGCGCTCCTGCCCGCGCCCGAGATCGTGCCCTACGGGGAGGTGCCGCCGTTGGGTGAGTCGGTCGCCTGCGTCGTGGTGGAGCCGATCCAGGGCCGCGGCGGGGTGGTCGAGCCGCCCCACGGCTTCCTCCGCCGTCTGCGCTACGAGTGCGACCGCTGGGGCGCCCTGCTGGTGGTCGACGAGGTGTTCACCGGGCTCGGCCGCACCGGGGCGATGTGGGCCTGCGAGTCGGACGGCGTGCGGCCCGACCTGCTGGTCTGCGGCAAGGCGCTGGCCGGCGGCTTGCCGCTGTCCGCCTGCCTGGCGGCGCCCGAGCTGATGGACGCCGCCTGGGCCGGGCGGGGGCCGGTGGCCATCGACACCCACACGCACCTCGGCAGCCCGCTGGCCTGCGCCGCCGCCCTGGCCGTGCTGGACGAGCTGGAGCAGCGTGACCTGCCGGCCCGCGCCGCGGAGTTGGGCGAGCTGGTCGCCCGTGAGCTGCCCGGCGTGCGCGGGCGGGGGCTGGCGCGGGGGCTGCCCTGCGATGCCGTCGCCGTCAGCCGGCGGCTGCTGGAGCGGGGCGTGATCGCCATCCCGGCCGGCCGCCAGGGCGAGGTGCTCGAGCTGAGTCCGCCGCTCACGATCGGCGAGGCGGAGCTGCGCCAGGGACTCCAGACCGTGCGCGAGGTGGCGGGGCTGTGACCGTCTCCGGCCGGTTCATTTTCGTGGCCAGCCTGTTCACGACGTGCCTGGTCAGCGCCAACATCATGGCGGTGAAGCTGACCGCCGTGCACGGCCACGTGCTCGATGCCGGCATCGTCATCTTCCCGATCTCCTACATCCTCGGCGACGTGCTCACCGAGGTGTGGGGATTCCGCGCCGCCCGCCGGGTGATCTGGACTGCCTTCCTGTGCAATCTGATCGTGGTCGGCGCGATCCAGATCGCCATCCATCTGCCCAACGCCGGCTTCGGCGTCTCCAACGGGGCCTACGAGGACGTGCTCGGCTACACGCCGCGCCTGCTGCTGGCGTCGTTCGCCGCCTTCCTGGTCGGCGAGTTCACCAACTCGGCGATCATGGCCCGCATGAAGGTGTGGACGGAGGGCCGGCTGCTGTGGGCGCGCACGATCGGCTCGACGGTGGTCGCCGAGGCGCTCGACTCGGCGATCTTCACCACCATCGCCTTCGCGGGGACGGCGCCGCTGATGAACACGATCTCGACCAACTGGGTGGTCAAGGTCGGCTACGAGGTGGTGGCGACGCCGATCACCTACGCGGTCGTCAACTACCTGAAGCGGGCGGAGGGCGTCGACGTGTACGACCGTGACACGCCGTTGTTACCACTCGAGGTCTGAGGTCGGGCGGCCGCCTGGCTAGTGCGCGGGTTCGGCACCCTTGGTGGTGCCCTGTGCCAGGTGGTCGAGGTCCTCAAGCCTGCGCTCGCCGTAGGCCCGCACCGGATCCGAGGGCGGCAGGTCGGCGATCATGTCCCTCAGCCGGTCGGCTATCTGGTAGGCGAACTGGGGCGTCGCCGGGCCCCAGAGAGCGTCGATGTCGCGGACGGTGACGGCCATGGTGGCGGCGAGTGTACCAGCGGGCATCGGCCGGGCCGTCAGGCATGTTGTCCGCTTCTTCACCTTTCGGACACCGTCTGTCGACCCACGCGTGACCCGCTTCGCAGCAGACTGGCTGCATGAACATGAGACGCGAGCATCTGGAGCTGGAGGCGCTCGACGCGGGCCTCCGGGAGAGCGGCGGGTTTGCCGTTCGCGTGCTGTACTCGGCGGCCGCGGCCTGCGCGGACAGGGACGCCGGCCGCGCAAATGTCGTGCTCGGCTTCGAGGCCGATGCGCGCAGGGACCACGGCCGGGCCGAGGCCGCGGCCCGCTCGCTGATGGCGGGCCGGATGGGTGCCGACGAGTTGCGGCGTCTGCGCATCGTGCAGCGGATGCAGGCCGCGATCGAGCGCGGCGTCTCGGTGGCGCTTCGGATCGCCGACCTGGGCCGGCTGTCGGCGCGCAGGGGGGCGCCGGAGGTCGAGGAGCTGGATCGGCTGTGCCGGCTGGCCAACGTGCTCGCGGGGACGCTGGCCGAGAGCCTGGCGGCGTCGGGGCGCGCCCGGCTGGAGCTGCTGGCGATGGCCGAGGAGTTGCTGCTGCGGACAGAGAACGCCGCCGCCGCCGGCGAACGGCAGCTCGACCAGGCGAGGCGGCTATGCCTCGTGTCCTGATCGCGGAGGACGACAGCGTGATCGCCGCCGCCATGGCCAGCCACCTGCGGCATGCCGGGATGGAGGTCGAGTGGGCGGATCGCGGCGACCGCGCCGTCCGCAAGATCCGGTTCGAGCGGCCCGACGTGGCGGTGATCGATCTGATGCTGCCGGGCATGGACGGCTGGCGGATCATCGAGAGCCTGCGGGCGGACGACATCGCGATCCCGGTGATCGTGGTCTCGGCGCGCGCCTCCGAGCAGGACAAGGTGCACGCGCTCGCGCTGGGCGGCGACGACTACCTGGCCAAGCCGTTCGGGATGGCGGAACTGGTGGCCCGGGTGCAGGCCGCGCTGCGCCGGGCCGGCCAGCAGCACGGCGGGCCGCGCGGCGAGCGGGTGACGGTCGCCGGGCTGCTGATCGACCCCGACCTGCATCAGGCCTTCCTCGACGGCGCGAACGCCGGCCTCACCCGCACCGAGTTCCGGCTGCTGTCGGTGCTGGCGAGCGAGCGGGGGCGGGTGATGACCCGTGACCAGCTGCAGCAGCGGGTGTGGGGGATCCCGCACCGGCCGCGTGACCGGTCGGTCGACGTCTGCGTGCGCAAGCTGCGCGAGAAGCTCGATCACCGCTCGTCGACCCACGACTACATCCACACCCACTACGGGGTGGGCTACCGGTTCGACGCCGTTCCTCGCGATCTGTCAACCGATACCGAAAGTCAACCGGCGGACACGTCCGGTTCACGCAGTTCGGCGGCCTGACGCCGGGTTGCCTTGGCTTCCCCGCCCCCGTTGCGAGACGGGATAACGGTTCGATGTGAGCTAACACTCAGTACTTTCGAACTATGCTGTCCAGCGCTGTCACACAGTAGAGTCAACGCACACACGGCGTGAGGCCCCCGCCAAAGGCTCAACGGGCGCCCTCCGTGCAATCCAACCCGGACGCGTGTATGGCTCAAGCTTCACGATCGGCGAGAGCAGAAGAGCGAGGCGCGGCGAGGCCGCCGCTCCTCATCCTGCTGGTCGAGTGCCGGGCCGGGTCACTCGACTGGCTCGCCGAGAAGCTGGAGGGACGCGCGGACGTGCAGATCTGCGGCCGTGTGGTGGGCCGGGTCGAGGCCGTCTCGGCGGTGACCTCGAAGTCGCCCGGCGTCGTCCTCATCGACAGCGGCAACGATCCCGCCGCGGCGATCGCGATCGCCCGCCGGCTGCGGGCGCTTCATGCCTCGGTCTGCATGATCCTGGTCGAGGGCGTGCGCGGATCGATCGACCCCCGGGACGTCGTCGCGGCCGGTGCGGGAGGCGTGGTGTCGACGCAGCTGGCGAAGCGGCCGGAGCAGCTGGTGGGAGCGATCCAGGTGGTTGCCGGAGGAGGCTACGTGTCGGCGGGGGCGCGGGCGGGCGAGATCGCCCGCCGCCTTCGCCGGACGCGGCCGGCCGGTACCCATGGCCTCACCGACCGCGAGACCCAGGTGCTGCAGCTGGTCGCCGACGGGCTCACCAACCGTGAGATCGCCGAGGAGCTGTCGATCGCCGAGCAGTCGGCCAAGAACCACGTCTCCAACCTGCTGCGCAAGATGAACGTCCCCAACCGCACGGCGGCCGCGGCGATGGCCCGCCGCGACGGGCTGGTGCCCTGACCGTCCGGCCGGGCCGGATCAGGCGTGAAGCGCGGTCGGAGTGGGGGTGAAGATGGCCTCGCCGGTGTCGCGGTCGAACAGGTACAGGCGGTCGGGATCGATGGCCAGGGTGACGGGCTCGCCGGTGCGGCAGCGGCTGCGGGCGTCGACCCGGGCGGTGGCTCGCGTCCGGCCGGCCTCGACCATCAGCGGGATGTCGACGTCGAGCCCCGACTCCTCGGCCACGGCGCGGGTCTGCTCGGTGTCGACGGGCGCGGCGTCGAGGGTGAACAGCACGTTCACCTCCGATCCCAGCTCCTCGGTCACCTCCACCATGGCGTTGATCGTCGGCAGCGACGGATCGCGCGCCAGCGCGGCGTCTTCGAGGTCGGATGGCCGGATGCCGAGCGCCACCACCCGGCCCTGGTAGCCGGCCAGCTGGGTCTCCGGGGGCACCGGCACGGCGGAGCTGCCGAACCGCAGCATGCCGTCCTCCACCTGGGCCTCGACGAGGTTCATCGAGGGCGAGCCGATGAACGCGGCCACGAACAGGTTGGAGGGGCTCCAGTAAAGCGCCTGCGGGGCGTCGAGCTGCTGCACGACCCCGTCCTTCATCACCGCCACCCGGTCGCCGAGCGTCATCGCCTCCACCTGGTCGTGGGTCACGTAGATGGTGGTGGTGTGCAGGGTGTCGCGGAGGCGGGCGATCTCGGCCCGCATCTGCACGCGCAGCTTGGCGTCGAGGTTCGACAGCGGCTCGTCCATCAGGAAGGCGGCGGGCTCGCGCACCATTGCGCGGCCGATCGCGACCCGCTGCCGCTGGCCGCCCGACAGCTGGCCGGGCTTCCGTTCCAGCAGGTTCTCGAGGCCCAGGATCCGCGCCACCTCCTGCACCCGCCGCCGGGTGTCGTCCCGCGGCGTGCGCCGCACCTTGAGGCCGATGCCCAGGTTCTGCTCGACGGTCATGTGCGGGTAGAGCGCATAGTTCTGGAACACCATGGCGATGTCGCGATCGCGCGGCGCCAGGTCGGTGACGATCCGGTCGCCGATCACCACCTCCCCGTCCGTCGGCTCCTCGAGGCCGGCGACGATCCGCAGCAGGGTCGACTTGCCGCAGCCCGACGGCCCCACCAGCACCATGAACTCGCCGTCGGCGATCTCCATCGAGACGCCGTCGACCGCGACGACATCCTTGCCGAACACCTTCGTCACCTCGTCGAGGACGATCTGCGCCACGGCTCTAACCTCCCGGAACGTTGGGCGGGGCTACAAGTGTTTCGTGCGAGAGGGTCTCGCGCAAGACCTGCTTGGTCGCGCGAGACGCCCCCAGCCGGTCGAGTCCGAGCAGCGCGGAGCCGGCGACCGGCGGGCCGGCGAACGGGGTGATCTGGGCGGCCGGCGCCACTGCCAGCAGCCCGTCGCGCACCCGCGACATCAGGCGCGGGTCGCCGCCGCGGACGACGCCTCCGCCGAGCACGACCTCGACGTCCAGACGGGTCAGCCGCAGCCGGCGGATGGCCGATGCCGCCATGCCGACGATCTCGTCGGCCAGCGTGTCCACAAGTCCGGCGGCCACCTCGTCGCCCTCGGCCGCGCAGCGGAAGACCAGCGGCGGCACATCGCGCATCTGCGAGCCGTTGAAGCGCCCGGTATGGAACCCCTCGACGACCGCCAGCGGGCTGCGCACCCCGAAGTGCCGGGGGATGGCGCGCTCCAGCGCGGTGCGCCGGCCCCGGCCGTCGCGGCCGCGAACGGCGCTGCCGATGCCCATCTCGGCCAGCCATCCGCCGCCCCCCTCGTCGCCCGAGATCAGGCCCAGCGCGGCGTAGCGCACGATCCGGCCGTCGGGGCCGACGCCCGAGCAGTTGAGGCCGGTGCCGCAGACCACCCCGATTCCCCACCCCCGCTCGCTGCCGGCCCGCAGCACCGCGAAGGTGTCGTTGCGGACGATCAGCTCGTCGGCCAGCCGCAGTCCGGCCAGGGCCTTGGCGATCCGCCGGTCGTCCGCCGGCAGGTCGGCGCCGGCCATGCAGAACACGCCCACACGGGCCAGCGGGCCCGCGCCCGGGGGGATTTCCGCGCGCTCCCTGGCCTTACGGACAGTGGCGGCCAGTACGGCCACCGAGCGGTCGTGGTCCTCGGGGTCGAACGACGTCCCCTCGCCGCGGGCGCAGCCCATCACCTCACCGGCGGCGGTCAGCAGCACGGCGTCGATCTTGGAGGCGCCGCCGTCGACCGCCAGCACCGCGGCGTGTGGCTCAGAGTTGTTCGACACCGACCAGCTCCGCTCCCTCGGCCCGCAGCCGGCCGAGGATGGTGGGAAGCGCCGTCAGGGTGGCGTCCGGCCATACGTGCAGCAGCAGCCGGGCGCCGTCGCCATGCTCGAGGCAGCCGGCCACCGACGTCTCGGCGATCTCCGCGGCCGACCGGTCGTCCCAGTCGGTGGGGTCGACGTCCCAGCCGATGTTGCGGTAG
>Ga0247826_10000118_pt1 | contig 11996 bp, 10 predicted proteins | sample 12C_Control_Day1_FD_200152 | JGI IMG/M metagenome (GOLD analysis project Ga0247826, IMG submission 200152) | Soil microbial communities from agricultural site in Penn Yan, New York, United States - 12C_Control_Day1 | ecosystem: Environmental > Terrestrial > Soil > Agricultural land | place... | reverse complement strand
CCCCATGCGCCGTGTTCTCACCCTCTCCGCCGTGGCCGCGCTGGCCGCCGTCCTTGCCCAACCCGCGCTCGGGGACGCGACGACGCGGGCCGTCGAGCTTCCGGCGGGCGCGCGGAGCCCGGCGCGGGCCGGCGTGGACGCGCGCTTCACGCTCGTCGGCCTGAGCTGGCGCGGCACGGGGCGCGTGCAGCTCCGGACCCGAAGCGCGAGCGGCGCGTGGAGCGGGTGGCGGGCTGCGGCCCCCGAGCCCGAGGACGCACCGGATCCGGGCTCGCCCGAAGCGAGACGGCGGAGCCCCTGGAACGTGGGGAGCCCCTGGTGGGTAGGCCCCTCGACCCGGTTGGAGACCCGGACAGTCGGTCGCGTGACGCGGCTCCGCGCCCAGCTCGTGTGGAGCCCGGCGTCACTCGTCCCGTACCGGGCTCCGACGGCGACCTCGGCTCCCCCGATCGTGCCTCGCGCGTCCTGGGGCGCCGACGAGTCGATCCGGCGAGGAGCGCCGACGTATGCCTCCACGATCCGCTTCGCGGTCGTGCACCACACCGCGGGGGCGAACGACTACACCCGTGCCGAGGCTCCCGCCGTCGTGAAGGCGATCCAGCTGTACCACGTCCGCGGGAACGGCTGGAACGACATCGGCTACAACTTCCTGGTCGACCGCTTCGGGACGATCTACGAAGGGCGGTTCGGCGGGATCGAGCGGAACGTCGTCGGGGCGCACGCGCTGGGCTTCAACAACGGGTCCGTGGGGATCGCCCTGCTCGGGACGTACGGTGGGGCCGCGCCGTCCCGCGCGGCGCAGGACGCGCTCGCGCGCCTGCTCGCCTGGAGGCTCGACCTCGCCCACGTCGACCCCACGGGGTTCGCGACGATCATCTCCGGCGGGAGCGAGCGGTACCCGAGTGGGCTGCCCGTGCTCGTCCGCTCGGTCTCCGGCCACCGGGACACGGGGTTCACGGAGTGCCCCGGAAACCTGCTGTACGCGCGGCTCAACGACATCGCACGCGCTGCGAACGCGATCGGGCTACCGAAGGTGTACGAGCCGCGTGCCGCCGTGAGCGGGCGGGCGCTGCGTCTCCGGGCGCGATTGTCGTCGCCGCTCTCCTGGACGACGTCGGTGCTCGACACGACCGGTGCCGAGGTCGCCGCCGGGGCAGGGACTTCCACGGCCGTGGACTGGACCTGGGACGCGACGACCGCACCTCCGGGGCGCTACACATGGGCGGTGCGAGCCGGCGGTGCGAGACCGGCGGCGGGGTCGGTACGCATCGGACGCGCGGAGGCACCCGCGCTCGAGGACGTCTCGGCCGAGCCCGAGGCGATCAGCCCGAACGGCGACGGGCAGGCCGACGTGTCCGTGGTCGTCTACCGCATCACCGCGGCCATGAACGTCACGGTCGAGGTCGTGGACGCGATCGGAGGCGTCGTGGCGACGCTCGTAGACCGAGTGTGGACCCCCGCCGGTGCACACACCGTGGACGTGGACGGAGCCGGCCTCGCGGACGGGACCTACGGCGTCGTGGTCACCGCACGCACCACCGCCGGAGGTGAGCTGCGAAAGACCGTCCCTCTGACGGTCAGCCGCACGCTCGGGCTCGTCGCCGTGACCCCGACCGCGTTCTCCCCCAACGGGGACGGCCGGCGTGACGTCCTCCGGGTCTCCTTCACGCTCGCCGCGGCGGCCGACGTGCGGGTGCGCGTCTTCCGCGCGGGGCGCGGCGTCCTCGCACTCTACTCGGCCAGCCTGCCGCCTGGCACCAGGGAGCTGACCTGGGACGGCCTGCGCGCGTCCGGCCGCGTGCGCGACGGCGCCTACTCGATCCTCGTCGAGGCCACGGACGCCCTGACCACGGCCTCGTTTGCTGCGCCCGTCGTCCTGGACACGTCGCCACCGAGGGTCGAGGTCGTCTCCGCTCGGCCCCTGCGGGTGCGGGTGAGCGAGCCCGCCGCGCTCGTCCTGCGCGTGGACGGCACGACGATCCGGCAGCCGGTGGCGAAGGCGGGGGTCGTGCGCATCCCCTGGTCCGGCACCCCCAGGCGGCTCGGGGTCGTGGGCTGGGACGAGGCGGGGAACAGGAGCGCCCTCGTGACGTGGGCTCCGCGGCGGGGGCGCTCCGGACCGCGCGAGTAGACTCGCGCCGTGCAGCCTCCTCCCCCCGAGGCCCCCTTCGGGAAGGACGTCATCGAGTCGATCCTTCCCCACAGGCCCCCGTTCCTCCTCATCGACGAGGTCACGGAGCTCGAGCCCGGGCGCCGCGTGAGAGCGCGCCGTGCGGTGCACGCCGACGACTGGTGGTTTCCGGGTCACTTCCCGGAGCGGCCGGTGATGCCGGGCGTGCTGATCGTCGAGGCCATGGCCCAGACCGGCGCCGTCGCCGTCCTGATCGAGGAGGAGAACCGCGGGAAGATCGCCTTCTTCGCCGGCATCGACGACTGCCGGTTCAAGCGCGTCGTCGAGCCCGGAGACGTGCTCTCTCTCGTGTGCGAGATCGACACGGTGCGCGGGCCCATCGGGCGAGGCCGCGCCACGGCGCACGTGGGGGACGAGCTCGCCGCTCGCGGCACGCTGACCTTCGCGGTGGAGCGGTGATCGGGACCGCCGACGCGCGGATCGGCATCACCGGGCTCGGCACCCACGTCCCCGAGCGCGTACTCACGAATGCCGAGCTCGCGGAGCTCGTCGACACCTCCGACGAGTGGATCCGGGAGCGCACGGGCATCCGCGAGCGCCGCATCGCGTCCCGCGACGAGGCCTTGACCGACATCGCGCTTCCCGCCGCGCGGGCCGCGCTGGCCGAGGCCGAGGTCGACGCGGCCGACATCGACCTGCTCATCTGCGCGACGGTGACTCCGGACATGATGTTCCCGACGTCGTCGGCGTTGCTCGCAGACGAGCTCGGGATGCCGAAGGCGGCCGCCTACGACCTGCTCGCGGGCTGCACCGGCTTCGTCTACGCGCTCGCCCAGGGCTACGCGATGCTCTCGGCGGGGCTGGCGCGCCGCGCGCTTGTCGTCGGCGGCGACGTGCTCTCGAAGATCCTCGACTGGCACGACCGCTCGACGCTCGTCCTGTTCGGGGACGGCGCGGGCGCCGTGGTGCTGGAGACCGTCGACCACGGCGGCTTCCTCGGGTTCGAGCTCGGCGCGGACGGCGGTGGCGGCGAGCATCTGTGGCTACCCGGCTCCGGCTCCAGGTACTTCGAGGACCCGGACGCGTTCGTGAAGATGAACGGGCGCGAGGTCTTCAGGTTCGCCACGCGGATCATGGTCTACTCGGCCCAGCAGATCCTGACCGAATGCGGTAAGACGGTGGACGACGTCGACGTGTACATCCCGCACCAGGCGAACAAGCGGATCATCGATCATGCAGCCGGTAAGCTCGGGATCCCTCTGGAGAAGACCGTCGTGAACGTCGACCGCTATGGCAACACCTCGTCCGGTTCCATCCCTCTCGCGTTGACCGACGCGAGGGCCGAGGGCCGCCTGCGCGACGGCGCGCTCATCCTGATGACGGGCATGGGCGCCGGCCTCACCTGGGGCTCGGCCCTCATGGAGTGGACGAACGGGGGCCCCTCGTGAGCAAGGTCGCGTTCTGTTTCCCCGGCCAGGGCTCGCTCGAGATGGGCATGGGGCGGGACATCGCGGAGGCCTTTCCCGCGGCCCGCGAGGTCTACCGGCTCGGCTCGGAGGCCTCGGGGCTGGATCTCGAGCTCCTCTGCTTCGAGACGCCCCTCGAGGAGCTCGTCGACACCGAGGTGCAGCAGCCCGCGCTCGTCGCCACCAGCCTCGCGATCCTCGCCGCGATGCGCGAGCGCGGCCTTCGGGCCGACGTCGTGGTCGGCCACTCGGTCGGGGAGTTCGCGGCGCTCTCCGCCGCGGGGATGCTCGCCCCTGCGGACGCGATCGGTCTCGTCCGCGAGCGCGGTCTCGCCATGGCGGAGGCGGCCCGCCAGAGGCCCGGCGCGATGGCGGCGATCCTGGGTCTCGAGGACGAGGAGGTCGAGAAGCTGTGCCGGAGGATCGTCGGCGTGTGGCCCGCGAACTACAACTGCCCCGGGCAGATCGTCGTCTCGGGCGAGCTCGACGCCGTGGAGGAGTGCTGCGCCGAGGCGGAGAGCCTCGGCGCACGACGAGCCGTCCGGCTGAAGGTCTCGGGCGCGTTCCACAGCCCGCTCGTCGCCCGCGCCGCCGATCGCCTCCGCCCGGCGCTCGACCGCGTCCGCTTCGCCGAGCCGCTCGCGCCGTTCATGTCCACGGTGACGGCGAAGGTGGAGCCTGCCCAGAAGCTCGCGGCACTCCTCGTCGACCAGCTCACGGCTCCGGTCCGGTTCACGCAGGCGGCGACGGAGCTGATCCGGAGCGGCGCCACGACGTTCGTCGAGGTCGGGCCCGGGAACGTGCTCTCGGGCCTCGTGAAGCGGATCGATCGCGGCGTCAAGACGTTCTCGGTCAACGGGGTGGAAAGCCTCGAGCGGGCGCAGGAGGCGCTCGCTCGGTGAGCTCGACCGCGTTCTGCTCCCTCGAGGGCAAGAACGCGCTCGTGACGGGCGCCTCGCGTGGGATCGGCCGCGCGATCGCCGTCGAGCTCGCGCGTGCAGGCGCCTCGGTCACGCTCTCGTATCGCACCGGGGCCGAGGAGGCGGCCGTGCTCGCGACCGAGATCGGCGGCCGCGCCGTGCAGGCGGACGTCTCGGACGCGGCCTCGGCGCAGGCCCTGGTGGAGGAGGCGGGCGACCTCGACCTGCTCGTCAACAACGCGGGCGTCACGCGGGACGGCCTGCTCGTTCGGATGTCCGACGAGGACTGGGAGACGGTGATCGACACGAACCTCGCGTCGTGCTTCTTCACGTGCCGTGCCGCGGTCCGCGGGATGATGAAGCGCCGCTCGGGCTCGATCGTGAACATCTCCTCCATCGTCGGCCTGCGCGGGAACTGGGGGCAGACGAACTACGCGGCGTCGAAGGCAGGCATCATCGGCTTCACGAAGTCGCTCGCACGGGAGCTCGGGAGCCGCAACGTCCGCGCGAACGTCGTGGTTCCCGGGTACGTGAAGACACAGCTGACGGACGTGCTTCCCGAGGGCGCGACCGCGGCGATGCTCGAGAACACGCCGCTGGGACGACTCGGAGACCCGGCGGACGTGGCCGGAGCGGTACGGTTCCTCTCCTCCGAGGACGCGGGCTTCGTGACGGGCGCCGTGCTCCTCGTCGACGGTGGCCTGGGGATGTGAGCGCATGAGCGAAGCAGAACGGAACGGAAGACGGCGTGTCGTCGTCACGGGGATCGGCATGGTCACGTCCCTCGGCAACGATCCCGAGACGACCTGGGAGAGCCTGCTCGCCGGGGAGGCGGGCGGCGCCCCGATCACGCAGTTCGACGCGACTGGGTATCCGGTCACGTTCGCCTGCGAGCTCAAGGACTTCGACCCGACCGTGTGGATCGAGCGGAAGCAAGCGAGGAGGATGGACCGGTTCGCACAGATGGCCCTGTCCGCGGCGCGCATGGCGGAGGTGGACAGCGGGATCGCTGTCGCGGACGAGCCCGATCGCGTCGGCGCCGCGGTCGCCACCGGCATCGGCGGGCTCGGCGCCTTCGAGAACTGCTTCGAGGTCCTGCTCGACCGCGGGCCGGACCGCGTGGGCCCGTTCGCGATCGTCCAGATCATCCCGAACATGGCCGCGGCCTGGGTGTCGATGGAGCTCGGGACGCGCGGCCCGCTGGCCACGGAGTCGACCGCCTGCGCAGCCTCGAACATGGCGCTCGGCGACGGCCTCGACGCGATCAGACTCGGCCGCGCGGACGTGATGTTCTGCGGTGGTACCGAGGCACCCGTCACGCGCGTCGGCGTCGCGGGTTTCAGCGCGATGCGGGCGCTCTCCCAGCGGAACGACGATCCCGAGCACGGGTCGCGGCCCTTCGACCTCGACCGCGACGGGTTCGTGATGGGCGAGGCCGGGGCCATGCTCGTCCTGGAGGAGCTCGAGCACGCCCGCGCGCGGGGTGCGAAGATCTACGGCGAGGTGCTGGGCTACGGCGTCTCCTCGGACGCGACCCACGTCACCGAACCCGACCCGACGGGATCGAACCCGGCACGCGCGATGACGATGGCCTTCGCGGACGCGGGCATCGCGCCCGAGGACGTGGGGTACGTCAACGCCCACGGCACCTCGACGCCGCTCGGCGACCCGGCGGAGACCCGCGTGCTCAAGAACGCGCTCGGGGAGGAGAAGGCGCACGCGACGCCGATCTCGTCGACGAAGGGGGCGACCGGCCACTGCCTCGGGGCCGCCGGCGCCGTGGAGGCGATCTTCACGATCCTCGCGCTCCAGCGGGGGATCCTCCCGCCGACGATCAACTACGAGACCCCTGATCCTCAGTGCGACCTCGACTACATCCCGAACGAGGCGCGCCCGCAGCAGGTCGAGATCGGCGTGTCGAACTCGTTCGGCTTCGGCGGGCACAACGCGTGCGTCGTGTTCCGCCGCTGGGACGACGCGGCCTAGCTTCCTAGCCTCGTCCTCAGCTGTCCGGCGAGCGTCGCTCGAGGAGGAGCGTGTCGCGCCAGACGCCGTCGAGCTGCGCGATGCGCTCGAACCGGCCGACGAGGCGAAATCCGAGGCGCTCGTGGAGCGCGAGGCTCGCGGCGTTCTCCGGGAACATGCCCGCCTGGACGGTCCAGACCCCGCCCGCGTCGGCGCTCGCGATCAGGGCCTCCAGGAGAGCGCGACCGACTCCGCGGCGACGCGCGCTCCCGGCCACGTAGACGGAGCTCTCGGCGACCCCCGCGTAGCACGCGCGCGACGACGTCGGAGCGAGGGCGGCCCAGCCCACGATGCGGCCGTCGTCGACGGCGACGATCCGGTGCTCGGCGTGGTGGCGCGCATCGAACTCGGCGTAGTCGGATGGCTCCGTCTCGAACGTCGCCGAACGGGTCGCGATGCCCTCGGCGTAGATCGCCTCGACGGCCGGCCAGTCGTCCGGGAGCATCGGGCGGATCTCGGGCACGACTGCAGATTAGGCTTGCGGTGTGGAGCGCTGGGCCACCTTCGACTGCTACGGCACGCTCGTCGACTGGAACGGCGGCATCCGGGCGGAGCTCGAGAAGCTCTTCGGGGTCGAGGACGCCGAGCCGCTCGTTCGGCGGTACCACGAGCTCGAGCCGGAGATCCAGGCGGCGAATCCCGGCTGCTCGTACCGCGAGGTCCTCACGGTCGCGCTCGAGCGCCTCGCCGAGGAGGCAACACGTCCGCTGCCCGAGGGCGAGACGAATGCCCTGGCGCGCTCGCTGCCCTCGTGGCCCGTGTTCCCCGACGTGCGGCCCGCGCTCGAGGAGGCGCGGGGGCGAGGATGGCGGCTGGCGATCCTCTCGAACACCGACCGCGACCTGATCGACGCGTCGATCGCGGCCATCGGCATCCCGTTCGGCGCGGCGATCGTCGCCGGTGATCTCGGCTCGTACAAGCCGGCCCCGCGCCACTGGGAGGCGTTCCGCGAGCACACGCGCGTCCAGCCGGAAGCGCACGTCCATGTGGCCCAGAGCCTCTACCACGACGTCGGCACGGCGACGGAGCTCGGCATCCCGTCGATCTGGATCAACCGCCTCGGCGAGCCTCCCGACCCGCGTCCCTGCGCGACGCTCTCCTCCCTCACCGGCCTCGCGGACGCTCTGGACGAGATCGTCCCCGGGTGAGTCGGCCCGACCGCCGCGCGACGGTTCTGCGAGTCGGAAGATGACGATCACGCCTCGACCCGAGATTCGAGAGAAGGTGCTCCGGTGAGCTCGCTGCGCGCCCGCTGTCCCGACTGCCGCACGTTCACCGCGGTCGCTCTCGGGTCCGGCTACGAGTGCCATCGCTGCGGGCGATCGTTCGGCGCCGGCCTCGTGCGCGTACCCCGGGCATGGGGCGACGGGGGCGAGGCGATGGCGGCGGCCGCGCACCTGGAGCTTCCGTATCCGGACACCGGCGCCGTCGAGCGCGACACGCTCGAGGAGCAGAGCTCCGCGCTCGCCGCCGCGCTGCCCGAGCGCCCGCTCGTCGTCGGGGGCTGCTGCTGCGCGCACATCGGCGCCGTCCGGGGGCTCGCGGCGCGAGGGCAGCGGCTGGGCGTGGTTTGGCTCGACGCGCACGGTGACCTGAACACCCCGGAGACGTCACCCAGCGGGAATCTCTGGGGGATGCCGCTGCGCATGCTCCTCGACTCCGGTGCCGTCGCCTCGGCGGACGTCGCGCTCGTCGGCGCGCGCAACCTCGATCCGGGGGAGGCGGAGTACCTGGCGCGGACCGGGATCGACGACTCGCTCGAGCGAGCGCTCGCGGGCGTGGAAGGCGCCTACGTCGCCCTCGACCTCGACGTCCTCGACCCGGGCGAGGCGGCGATGTTCATGCCCGAGCCGGACGGCCCCGGCCTGGCCGACGTCGAGGCCGCCCTCGCCGCGGTCGCGGCAACGACGCCGGTCGTCGGGACCGGGGTGACGGGCCTGCTCCCGGACCCGCGGAACGTTCGCGTGATCGCCCGTCTGCTGGCGTCGGTGGGGCTCTGAGTCGCAGCCTCTAGGATCCAGCGCATGTCCTCGGGCCAGGGTCGCGTCGACGTCGAGATCGAGAACAAGCGCCCGGACGAGGCTCCCTCGGGGAAGGGCCACCCGAACACCTGCCCCGGCTGCGGGTCGCACTACCGCGAAGACGAGCTCACGACGAGCCTGCGCGTATGCCCGCAGTGCGGCCACCACTTCCCGGTTCGAGCGCGGGAGCGGATCGAGCAGCTCGCCGACGCGGGGTCGTTCGCCGAGGAGGACGCCGACCTTCGTTCTGCGGACCCGCTCGGGTTCTTCGACCTCCGCCCCTACACGGAGCGCCTCGCGGAGGCGGAGATGGCCACGGGTCTCGGCGACGCGATCGTCTGCGGGCAGGCCGCGATAGACGGCGAGGCGTGCCGGCTCGCGGTCATGGACTTCGCTTTCATGGGCGGCTCGATGGGCAGCGTGGTCGGGGAGAAGTTCTCCCGCGCGTGCGAGAGCGCCTCCGCGGCGGGCGTGCCGCTCGTCTCAGTGACGGCGTCCGGCGGCGCGCGCATGCAGGAGGGGATCCTCGCGCTGATGCAGCTCCCGAAGACGATCTGCGCGATCGAGGAGCTGCACGAGGGAGGCGGCGCACTCATCTCGGTGCTGACGCACCCGACGACCGGCGGCGTCCTCGCGAGCTACGCGAGCCTCGGCGACGTCGTTCTCGCGGAGCCCGGCGCCCTCATGTCCTTCGCGGGCCCGCGGGTGGTCGCCCAGACGACGAGGGAGAAGCTCCCCGACGACTTCGGCCTGGCGGAGTCCAACTACCGGTTCGGACACCTCGATGCGATCGTCCAGCGGGGGGAGCTCCGCGCCACGCTGTCACGCCTGCTGCGGCTCTTCAGAAAGGCGCCGTAGTGCCGAGCGAGGCCGAGATCCGCCTGCGCGAGCGGCTCAGTAAGCTCGGCGGCATGAAGCTGCTGCGCGGCACGAAGCTGAGCGGCGAGGTCGAGCGCCTCCAGGATCAGCTGGCCCGGCTGCGCGAGGAGCCGAGCGCGGAGGAGATCTGGCGATCCGTCGAGCTGGCACGCCACCAGGACCGCCCGTACACGCTCGACTACGTCTCCCGCGTCCTCGACGACTTCTTCGAGCTCCACGGCGACCGGGGACGTGCGGACGACCCGGCTCTCGTCACGGGGCTCGGCCTTCTCGCGGGGCGCACGGTCGTCCTCGTCGGGCACCAGAAGGGCCGCGATCTCAAGGAGCGTACGAAGCGCAACTTCGGGATGGCCTACCCCGAGGGCTACCGCAAGGCGATGCGTGCGATGGCGCTCGCGGACCGTCATGGCTTCCCGCTCGTGACGATGGTGGACACGCCCGGCGCGTATCCGGGGGTCGCGGCCGAGCAGCACGGCCAGGGAGGCGCGATCGCCCGCTCCCAGGCTGCGATGGCGCGCCTCTCGGTACCGACCGTCGCCTGCGTCATCGGCGAGGGCGGCTCGGGCGGCGCAGTCGCGATCGCCGTGGCCGACCGCGTGCTCATGCAGGAGAACGCCATCTACTCGGTGATCTCCCCGGAGGGGTGCGCGGCAATCCTCTGGCGCGACGCCGGTGAGGCCCGCAAGGCTGCAGCTGCGTTCAAGCCCGACGCGGCGCACTGCCTCGAGCTCGGGGTGATCGACGCGGTCGTCGCCGAGCCGGAGGGCGGCGCCCACGCGGACCCGGACGAGGCCGCCCGCCTGCTGAAAGAGGCGATCGTGGCGGCGCTGGAGCAGGTCGAGGTGCTCGATCCGGCCAAGCGCCGCGCGCAGCGCCGCGCCAAGTACCGGCTGATGGGGACGCTCGCCTCCGCCTAGCACTTTCCACAGGTTCCACAGGCTTATCCCCTGCACCGAAAGTCGAGCTGAGCAGGGAAAACACCGAATCTGCGTGCAGTTGGTGAAGAAAGCGTTGCGTCGATGGCGACAATCCACAGGTGAGCCTCGACGAGTACCGCCGCAAGCGGCGCCGCGGGAAGACGCCGGAGCCATTCGGTGGCGCAAAGGAAGGCGAGCGCCCCCGCTTCGTCGTCCAGCGCCACGACGCCCGCCGGCTCCACTACGACTTCAGGCTCGAGCGCGGAGGAGCGCTCGCGAGCTGGGCGGTGCCGAAGGGGGTCCCGCTCCGTCGCGGCGAGCGGCATCTCGCCGTGCACGTGGAGGACCACCCTCTCGACTACGCGGACTTCGAGGGGACGATTCCCGCGGGCCAGTACGGCGCCGGGACGGTGGAGATCTGGGATCGCGGCACGTACGAGCTCCTCGAGGAGAAGCGCAACGGGGGCCTGACCGTCCGCCTGTACGGAGAGCGGCTGGACGGGACGTGGACGCTCGTTCCCGCGAGGCTCGACGGCGACCCGAAGAACTGGCTGCTCCTCCGCAAGGACGGCGCGGACGCACGGGCCGGGCGCTACGCGCCCATGGCCGCGACGTCGTCGGAAGACCTCCCGCGCGGCGAGGGCTGGGTGTACGAGCCGAAGTGGGACGGCTTCCGGGCGATCGTCACCGTCTCGGGCGGCGAGGTCTCGTTCACGAGCCGGAACGGCAACGACCTCACGGAGCGCTTTCGCGAGCTCGCCCGTGCCGCGGCCCATGGGATCCTGGCGCACGACGCGGTTCTCGACGGGGAGATCTGCGCGCTCGACGATCGCGGGCGGTCGCAGTTCTCCCTGCTCCAGGACGCGAGCGGCGCGTTGGCCCTCGTCCTCTTCGACGTGCTCGAGCTCGACTCCGAGCCGCTCCTCGACCTTCCGCTCGCGGGACGGCGGGATCGTCTGCAGGGAGTCGTCGAGAGGCGGAGTGGCCGCGTGCTCGTGTCGCCCCAGTTCGACGACGGCGACGCGCTCCTCGCGGCCGCCCGGGAGCAGGAGCTCGAGGGCGTGGTCGCGAAGCGCGTCGACTCCACGTACCTCCCCGGGCGCCGCAGCCAGGACTGGCGCAAGGTGAAGGTCCGCCAGGGCCAGGAGGTCGTGATCGCGGGCTACACCAAGGGACAGGGTCGCCGTGCGGGCGGCTTCGGCGCCCTCGTCGTCGGCGTGCACGAGGCCGGAGGCCTTCGCTGGGCGGGGAACGTGGGAACCGGGTTCACGGACACCGAGATCGAGCGGCTGCTGGGCCTCCTGAAGCCGCTGCGAAGGGAGACCTCGCCGTTCGTGGAGATCCCGAAGATGCCGCGCGTCCGGCGCGGCGACGTCGTCTGGGTGGAGCCCCACCTCGTGGCGGAGGTCGCCTTCGTGGAGTGGACCCGGGAGGGCCGTCTGCGGGCGCCCGTGTACGTCGGGCTGCGGGAGGACAAGCCTCCCTCGGACGTGCGCAAGGAGCGAGCCCCGCTGCCGACGGTCCTGCGCAAGGGCAGCCGCGAGCTGCGCCTGACCAACCTGGACAAGCCGTTCTGGCCAGAGGAGGGGATCACGAAGGGCGACCTCGTTGCCTACTACCGCGACGTGGCGGAGGTC
>Ga0247826_10000117_pt1 | contig 12014 bp, 10 predicted proteins | sample 12C_Control_Day1_FD_200152 | JGI IMG/M metagenome (GOLD analysis project Ga0247826, IMG submission 200152) | Soil microbial communities from agricultural site in Penn Yan, New York, United States - 12C_Control_Day1 | ecosystem: Environmental > Terrestrial > Soil > Agricultural land | place... | reverse complement strand
GCCTCGGCCGCCGCCTCGTCGGCGGTCCGGCCGGGTCGGGGGTCGAGCAGCGTCCGCTCCTCCAGCCCACGCACGACGGCCCGGAACCGCTCCCGCACCGCCTCGGCCCACTCGCCGCGCGCGGCGTGGCCGTCGGCGGCGCGGCGGTGTTCGTCGGCGGAGCGGGTGCGGGCGTCGAACAGCGGGTCCTCCGCGCCCGGCGCAACCCGCCGGATGCGTCCCAGCCGCAGCCGGATCGCGATCACGGCGAGCACCAGGAGCACGGCGAGGACCGCCAGTCCGGCGTACCCCGCCGGGGTGACCTCGGCGGCGCGGTCGACCAGATGGCCGAACTGGTCGAACAGCCAGCGCACCGCCCGTCCGGCCAGGCCGGGGTCGTCCACGGAGTAGGCGGGGTCGGCCAGCTCCTGTTCGGCCGCCCGCTGCGCCTCCTCGCGTTCGGTGCTCACCAGGGCGGGGGCGGCTGGGCGGCCGCCCGCGCGAGCTCGATGTCGAGGGCCTCGCGGCGGATCCGCTGGTCGAAGTACAGCAGCCCGGTGACCCCGGCGCTGAACGGCGAGGTGATCGTCGACGCGACGATCGCGCCGATGGAGCTGACGACGAGGACGAGCAGCGTGCTGCCCGCCCCGTCCCCGGCGCCGCTCAGGCCGGCGAGCAGCCCGCCCGCGAGGCTGAACGGCAGCGCGACGGCCACGCTGATCGCCGCGGAGATGACCGCCCCGAGCAGCAGGATGCCGAACACCCGCCACCACTGTCCGCGAACCAGCCGCATCGACCGCCCGAACGCGGCCATTGCCGGGATGCCCTCCAGCACGTAGGCCGGCGCGACCATCGACCAGGAGATCCCGAGCCAGAGGGCCACGCAGAGCGCGAGCGGGATGAACACCACGCCGAGCGCGGCGATGAGCCCGCCCGGAGCGTCGGCAAGGGCGCCGAGCACGAGCGGGAGGAAGCCGACGAGAACGCACCCCCCGAGCGCCAGGCCCGTCAGAAACGTGACCCCGAGCAGCCCCGGCAGGCGGGGCTTCACCGCGGCCCACGCCTCGGCGGCCGTCGCGTGCCGGCCGACGACGGCGCGGGCGAGCACGACGATGAGCATCCCCGTGAGCAGCGTGACCGCGATGAACGTGACGAACCCGCCGATGACGCCGCTGGTCAGGCCGCCGCCGATCACGCCGGCGACCTCGTCGAGCGTGGGCTCCGCGGGGCTTGACGTGACGTTGGCGAGCGAGTCGACATAGAGGTACTGGACCGGGATCTGGATCAGCTGGGTGAGCGTGATGACGACAGCGGACAGGCCGAGCGTGACGCCGGGGTTCGCGCGGATGTAGGAGATCGCGCCGTCGAGGATCTCGCCGACGCCCAGCGGCCGCAGCGGGATGACGCCGGGCTTGGGTGCCATCGGCGGCTGCCAGCCGGATGGGGGCGGCCAGCCGTTCGGGGGCGGCTGCCACTGGGGGCCGCCTCCGGGCGCGGCCCACCCCGTCGGATCGCTCATCTCGGCTCCCCCCGTCTGCGGCCGCGCCGGACCCCGCCATAGTGGCAGCTTCGGGAAGTAGCGGGTCAACGCGCCCACCACTGGACAAAGGTGCGGGCGGGGCTCAGCCTGGATACGGGTTGGGCTCGTCCGCGGGAGGCGCCATGAGACTGGGCAGGAAGCTGGCCGAAGGGTTCGCCGTCGACACCGCCATCGACTCCGCCGCCGAGGCCTCGGTCGAGCGGCCCCGGCCGGTTCCGGACGCGGCGCCCGAGGCCGTCGAGGTGACCGTGGCGTCCGACGCGCCGCAGGAGCGGCCCCTTCCGGTCTGACCGTGGGGTGGCCGTCGCGGCGGCGCCGCGAGCACTCCGAGCGGCCGCTGCCGGGGTTCAAGCTGGCCTACCCGATGCTGTCGGCTGACGGCACCGCCGCCGGCTTCAGCGGGCTGACGATCGGTCGCGCCCACGTCTACCACCGCGTCGCCGACGCCGAGTGCGGGCACGGGTTCGGCCACGCCAGCCCGGCCCGTGGCTGCGACTGCGGCTTCTACTGCTTCCACGAGCTCGGCGCGGCGCTCGACCTGGCCTGCGAGCCGGAGTACCGGGGCGCGGTGCTGCTGGAGGTCGCCGCGTCCGGGCGGTACCGCCGGCACGAGCGGGGGCTGCGGTACTCGCGGCAGCGGGTGCGCACGGTGCGGGTCGGGCGCTGCGACTGCGGCCGCCCCGCGGAGGTGCTCGCCGACTCCGGGACCGGCGTCGTGGGGTGGCGGCGGCTGGTCTCGGTGTGCGCGGGCTGCGCCGGCGGCCGGCCCGTCCTCGAACCCGCGACGTTCGGCCGGCTCGTCGGCGGCGAGGTCGCGGTCACGACCGGGGGCCTGCCGCCCGGCCCGCTGGCGCCGCTCCCGGGTGCTCCCGATCCGGGCGCTGCCGGCGCGGCGGGGGCGGTCGCGGTGCTCACGGCGGAGGTCGCGCTGCTGCAGGCCCGGCTCGACGAGCTCGCGGCCCGGCTCGACGCGCTCGACAAGTAGCCGCACTTCGGAGTCCGGGCTCCGAAGTGCGGGGCTGTGGACAGCCGTTGGACAAGCCCGGCCACTCCGGGCACCGTGCGGGCATGCTGCTGAGCGCGCTCGACGACGTCTTCGGGGCTCGGACGCCGTGGCGGAGGGCCTGCTGACCCCGTCCCGGCTGCGTGGGCCGGACGTGGTGCGGCTGTTTCGGGACGTGTACGTCCGGGCCGGTGTGCCGGTCACCCATGAGCTCAGGTGCCGAGACGCGACGCTCGCGCTGCCGTCGGGGGCGGTGGTCACCGGCCGGTCCGCGGCGACGACGCGCGGCGTGCGCCTGGCGTGGCCGGACGAGGACGTGCCGGTGCTGGCACCACCCGAGATGCGCCCAAAGCACGTCTGGTGGATCAACGCCGCAGCGGAGCAAGCCGGAGATCCACCAGTGACTCAAGCGGGGAGAGGGGGAGGGGGCGCGTCAGACGTAGCAGGGCCCGTCGTCGAGCGGGTGGGCCGCGAGGAAGGCCTCGTCGACCTCCACCCCGATCCCCGGCCCCGGGAGCGGGTGCACGCAGCCGTCCGCGCCCACCTCGAATGGCGTCGACACCAGCTCGTCGCGGAACAGGTTGCCCCGCGAGACGTCGCCCTCGAAGTAGCCCCCGTTGTCGACCGCGGCGAGCAGGTGCACGGTCGCGGCCATGTTGATCCCGGTCATCGACGTGTGCGGGTGTACCGGCAGCTTCCACGCCGAGGCGAGCGCCGCGATCCGGAGCACCTCGGTCACCCCGCCGGCCTTGGACAGGTCCGGCTGCAGGATCCCGACCACGCCGTCCTCGACGAGGCGGTGGAACTCGAAGCGGGTGTAGTGGTTCTCGCCCGCCGCGAGCGGGACCCGCCCGAGCCGCGCGGCCGCCGCGTAGCTGCGGTGGTCGTGGGCCGGGAACGGTTCCTCCAGCCACCCCACCCGCATTCGCTCCAGCTCCGGCATAACCCGCCGGACGTCGGCCGGGCTGTACGCGGTGTTCGCGTCCACCAGGATCTCGACGTCGTCCGGCACCGCGGCCCGCACCGCCGCCACCCGGGCAATATCAACCTCTGGGGAGTCGCCGACGCGCAGCTTCACCGCGCGGTACCCCCGTTTCAGCACCCGCGCCACCTCGTCGACGAGTGCCTCGGGCGGCTGGTAGCCCAGCGCGACGCCGCCCGCGTACGCCGGCACCGCGCGGTCGCCGCCGCCGAGCAGCCGGCACAGCGGCCACCCGACGGCCTTGCCCCGGATGTCCCACAGGGCCATGTCGATCCCGGACAGCGCCATCGACGCCGCCGCGCCCATGCCGTGGCTCGCGAGCTGCCGTCGGTACACCGCGTCCCACACGCCGACGACGTCGGCGGCGTCGCGGCCGACCACCAGCTCCCGCAGTGTCGTCTCCACCAGGCGCCCGACCGCGCCCGGCGCGCGGCCGTGGTGCGCCTCGCCGTACCCGACCAACCCCTCGTCGGTAGTGACCTTCACTACGACCGCGTCGCGTTTGACAGTGCGCCCGACCCCGAGACGCACCGCCGCCTCCGGGGGGACGGGGAACGACGTCGGGAACGCCCGCACGTCAATAATCCTCACCGCCGCTGGCCGCTCACCTCGGCGAAGCCGCGCCGCACCGCCGCCACCGCCTCGGCCAGCCGCTCGTGATCCTCCGGGCCGCGCACGGGCAGGCTGAACTCCACCCCGGAGCAGACCCCCGCGTAGCGCCGCCAGACGCGCTCGGCGATCTCGTCGTACGTGCCCACAACGGCGATCGCCTCGACCATCTCCTCGGTGATCAGCGCCTCCATCGCGTCCCACCGCTGCGCCCGCGACAGCGCCGACAGCTCCTCGGTCACCTCGTCCCAGCCGTGGTGGGCGAACACGGGCCGGTAGGTGCGCGTGGAGGCGTAGAACGAGATCCGGGCCCGGACGTCGCTCACCTTCGCCTCCAGCGCGGCCGCGTCCGGCGCGGTCACGATCAGCGGGCTCGCGACGACCTCGACCGAGCCGGGGTCCCGCCCCCGGCTGCGCGCCCCCTCGTCGACGGCGGGGCGCAGCACCTCGTCCAGGTAGGCCCGGGTGCAGATCGGGTGTGGACGCACCCCGTCGGCGACCTGCCCGGCTACCCGGGCCATGCCGGCGCGCACGGCGGCGAGGTGCACCGGGATGTCGGGGTGCTCGATGGGCCCGGGGTCGAACAGCGGGTTCATCAGCGACAGCCGGTAGTGCTCGCCGGTGAAGTCGAGCGGCACCCGCTCCTGCCAGGTGCGCCAGACCGCGCGGACCGCGTCGACGTACTCCCGGATCCACGGGCCGGGCGCCGACCAGCGCATCCCGTAGCGGCGCTCGATGTGCCCCTTGACCTGGGTGCCCAGCCCGAGCGTGAACCGGCCGCGGGACAGCCGCGCGAGCGTCCACGCGGTCATCGCCGTCACCGTGGGGCTGCGCGGGAACGCGATCGCGACAGCGGTGGTGAGCCGGATCCGTTCGGTGTGGTCGGCCCCGACCGCCATGACGATGAACGGGTCCTCCTTGGTCTCGGTGAGCACCAGGCCGTCGAAGCCGAGCTGCTCGACGAGCGCGGCCTGCGCCCCCACCGAGGGCAGGTCCAGCGCGACCTCCGCCGCCCGGATCCCGGGGTCGACCTTGCCCAGCGGCAGGTGCGTCTCGACGCGCATCGGCGGCTCCCTCCGTGGCCCGGAACCGCCCGACCGTACCCCGGTGATACACGCCTCTTCGTCCACGCCGCGGGCTCGGCTAGCGTCGGCCGGATGCAGGACAGCGTGCACGCCGAGCGCGAGCTCCGGCGCTTCCGCGCGCTCGCGGAGCAGACCACCGACTTTGTCGCGATGGCCGACGCGCAGCGGCGCCTGCTCTACGTCAACCCGGCCGGGTTGGCGCTGGTGGGGCTGCCCGCCGACGTCGACGTCTCGACCCTGCGGCTGACCGACGTCGTGGCCGCGGCGGCGCACGAGCGCCTGGAGGCGTCGCTGGCCGAGACGGTGCGAGCCGGGGTCTGGACCGGCGAGATGGAGCTCGTCGACCGCTCCGGCGCGGTGATCCCGGTCGAGGAGGTCCGGATCGCGCACCAGGACGATCGCGGCGTCGTGGAGTACTTCTCCTCGGTCGCGCGGGACCTGCGGGAGCGTCGGGCCGCCGAGGCGGCGCGCCGTGACCTGGCCGCCGAGCAGGCCGCCCGCGAAATGGCGGACGCCGCCGCGGCCCGGCTGCGCGGAATCGTCGACGGCCTGTCCGCCATCGTGTGGGAGGCCGACGCGCGGACGTGGGAGTTCACGTTCGTCTCTGAGCGGGCCGAGGAGCTGCTGGGCTACCCCGTGCGGCAGTGGCTCGGCGATCCCGAGTTCTGGGGCGCGATGATCCACCCGGACGACCGGGACGCGGCGATCCACTACTGCGCGCAGAGCACGGCCGAGCGCGACGACTACGACTTCAGCTACCGGGCCATCGCCGCCGACGCCCGGGTCGTGTGGCTGCACGACGTCGTGCACGTCGTCCGCGACGCCGACGGGGCCGCGCGCGAGCTGCAGGGCGTGCTTGTCGACGTCACCGAGCGCAAGGCCGCCGAGGACCGGCACCGGTTCCTCGCCCGGCTCGAACGCGAGCTGCAGCCGCTCGAGGACCCGGACGCGATCATGGACGTGGTCGCGGACCGGCTCCGGACGCACCTCGGAGCGGACCGCTGCACGTACGCCGAGGTCGGACCGGACGACGCCGCCGCGTGCGAGGTCGACGCCGGGGACGTCCTGACTTCGCCGGTGCTGAAGGCCGGCCGGCTCGTCGCGAGCATGGCGGTGTCCAGCGGCACGCCCCGGCGCTGGTCGGCGTCGGAGCGGGAGCTCGTCACCACGGTCGTCAACCGCTGCTGGGAGACCCTGCAGCGGGCCCGTGCCGCGCGGGCCGTGCGGGAGAGCGAGGCGCGCTACCGGCTGCTCGTGGAGCGGGCGACGGACGGCATCTGGCTCGTCGGCTCGGACGGGCGGTTCATCGACGCCAACCCCGCGGCATGCGCGATGCTCGGCTACTCCCGCGCCGAGCTGCTAGCCCGGACCGCCGCGGACATCGTGCGCCCGGAGTACGAGCCGCGGTTGCGCGACCTTGCCGACGGGCAGCACGTGACCGACGTCTGGCACGCCCGCCGCCGCGACGGCAGCACGATCCAGATCGAGCTCGGCTTCCGGTCGACCGTCGAGGGGCACTGGCAGGCGATCGTCCGCGACGTCACGCAGCGGCAGCGCGCGGAGGCCGAGCGCGCGGAGCTGCTCGCGCGCGAGCGGGCGAGCAACCGCAGGCTCACGCTGCTCCAGCAGGTCACGGCCGCGCTCTCGGCGGCGGTCACGCCCGTGCAGGTCGGCGAGGTGATCCTGGGCTACGCCGCTGAGCTCGGCGCCGCCGCCGCAATGGTCGTGCAGCGCAGCAACGACCACCTCGAGGTCCTCGCCCACCGTGGCGTCCTGCCCGATCTGGGCGACGACGACCCGTTCGCCCGCGTGCTGCGCACCGCGGAGCCGGTGTGGGAAGGCCCACGGGTCGCGGTGCCCCTGGTCCTGTCCGGGCGGGTGATCGGCGCGCTCGGGCTCTGGTTCGACGGGGAGGTGCCGCCGCTTTCGGCCGAGCAGCGCGCGGCCGTCGGGACGCTCGCCGCGCAGTGCGCGCAGGCCCTGGACCGGGCCCGGCTGCACCACGCCGAGCACGAGGTCGCCGAGGTCCTCCAGCGCAGCCTGCTGCCCGCCGCGCTGCCCGACCTGCCCCGGCTGGCGTCGTCGGCCCGGTACCTGCCCGCGGCCACGGACAGCCAGGCCGGCGGGGACTGGTACGACCTGCTGCCGGTCGGCGAGTCGACGGTCGCCCTGGCGGTCGGCGACGTCGTCGGGCACGGGCCGTCGGCGGCGGCCGTGATGGGCCAGCTGCGCAGCGCCCTGGCCGGCTACCTGCTCGACGGGCACCCGCCCGCCGCCGCTCTGGAACGGCTGGACCGCTTCGCCCAGCGCGTCGACGGCGCCGCGGGGAGCACGTGCGCGTGCCTCACGCTCGACTGGAGCACCGGACAGCTGACCTGGGCCCTCGCCGGGCACCCGCCGGTCCTGCTCGTCGACGCCGAAGGCGGCGCCCGCTTCCTGCCCGGCGGCGCCGGCACCGTGCTGGGCGTCACCCGGCGCCCGCCGTACTCCCAGGCCAGCACGACGATCGAGCCCGGCGCCTCCGTCGTCCTCTTCACCGACGGGCTCGTCGAGCGCCGCGAAGCGGTCATCGACGCCGGGCTGGAGCGGCTCGCATCCGCCGCCGGGGAGGCGGGCGACCTCGACCCGGACGCGCTGGCCACCGTCCTCGTCGCCACCGCGCACGACGGGGACGGCCCGGCCGACGACGTCGCGCTGGTGGTCGTCCGGCTGATCCCTGCGCCGCTGCGCACCCGGCTGCCGGCCGGCCCGCGGTCGCTGCGCACGCTGCGCCGCGCCGTCGCACAGTGGGCCGCCCTCGCGCACCTACCCGACGAGCGAACCGAGGACCTGCAGCTGGCGCTCGGGGAGGCGGCGGCCAACGCCGCCGAGCACGCCTACCGGGGCGGGGACGGCACCTACGACTGCGAGGTCACGCGGGCCGCCAACGGCCGACTCGAGGTTCGCGTCAGCGACCACGGGAGCTGGCGGCCCGTGCCGGCCGAGAACGGCCACCGGGGGCACGGCCTGCGGCTGATCCGCGAGCTGGCCGAAGAGCTCAGCGTCGAGCGCGGGCCCGACGGCACCGACGTCCGCTTCACGCTGCCCCCGGTGATCGCGCCAGACCCGACGAAGGGGACGTTGGCCGGATAGGTTCGACCAAACGCCCCACTCGTCGCGATAGACCTCCGCCGCTGCTACCCGACCGGGGAAATGCGCGGACGCACCTGTGGTGCCACTGTGGACAGATGAGCGAGCTGGCGCAGGCGCAGCGGGAGGACCGGGCGTTCTTCGGGCAGCCCCGGGCGCTCGCCAACCTGTTCGGCGTCGAGATGTGGGAGCGCTTCTCGTTCTACGGGATGCAGGGCATCCTGCTGATCTACCTGTACTACAGCGTCGCGGAAGGCGGCCTCGGCATCTCACAGGGCACCGCGACCAGCATCGTCGGGGCCTACGGAGGCACGGTCTACCTCTCGACCGTGCTCGGGGCGTGGATCGCGGACCGGCTCGCCGGGCCCGAGCGCACGCTGTTCTGGGCCGCGGTGCTGGTGATGTGCGGGCACATCGCGCTCGGCCTGCTGCCTGGCCTGTTCGGGGTGGGCGTGGGCCTGGTCCTGGTCGCGGTCGGCAGCGGCGGGGTGAAGTCCAACGCGAGCTCGCTGGTGGGCAGCCTCTACGCCGAGAACGACGACCGCCGCGACGCCGGCTTCTCCCTGTTCTACCTGGGTATCAACCTCGGCGCGCTGCTCGGGCCGCTGCTGACCGGCCTGCTGCAGACCACGCTCGGCTTCCACTACGGGTTCGGCCTCGCCGCGGTCGGGATGGCCATCGGGCTCACGCAGTACGCCTTCGGGCGGCGCCGGCTACCCCCCGAGGCCAACGTGGTGCCCAACCCGCTGCCGCCGGGGCGCCGCCCGCTGGTCATCGCGATCGCCGTGGCTGGAGCGGTGCTGATCGCCGTGCTCGCCGTGACCGGGGTGCTGCGGGCGGACCGGCTCGCGACCATCGTGATCGTGCTCAGCGGCCTGGCCGCGGTCGTCTACTTCGTCGTCATCCTCTCCAGCCACGGGGTCACCCACGTCGAGCGGCGCCGGGTGCTGGCGTTCATCCCGATGTTCGTGGCGAGCGCGGCGTTCTGGTCGCTCTACCAACAGCAGTTCACTGTCGTCACGATCTACTCCGACGAGCGGCTCGACCGCCACATCCTGGGCTGGGAGATGCCGGTGGCCTGGGTGCAGTCGATCAACCCGATCTTCGTCATCGTGCTCTCGGGCGTGTTCGCCGCGCTCTGGACCCGCCTCGGACCGCGCCAGCCGTCCACGCCGGTCAAGTTCGCGCTGGGCACAGCGATCATGGGTGTGGCCTTCCTGCTGTTCCTGCCCATGGCCGGCGGCGGGCCGGGCAGCGCGCCGCTGCTCGGGCTGGTCGGCATCCTGTTCGTCTTCACCATCGCCGAGCTGCTGATCTCACCCGTCGGGCTGTCGCTGTCGACCAAGCTGGCTCCGGCGATCTTCCACACTCAGATGGTGGCGCTGTTCTTCCTGTCGATCGCGCTGGGCACAGCGATGTCCGGGGTGCTCGCCGGCTTCTACAGCCCCACCAGCGAGGTCCCCTACTTCGGGATCCTCGGCGCGGTGGCGATCGTGCTGGGCGGGCTGCTGCTCGCGATCACCCCGATGCTGCGTCGGCTGATGAGCGGGGTGCACTAGGGTCCAGCAACGCCTCGGCGGTCGCCGGGTCGGCCGGCAGGAACGCCTCGATGGACAGCTCCGCGACGGTGACGTCCACGGCCGTCCCGAACGTCGTCACGGTCGAGAGGAACGCGAGCTCCCCGTCCGCCGTCCGCAGCCGCAGCGGGACGACGACCGGCGTGTCGTCCGCCGACCGCTCCAGCCCGCCCGGGTAGCCGAGCAGCTCGGCATGCAGGGCCGCCAGCTCGGCCGACCCCGTCGAGACGCCCTCACGGGCGAGGCGGTCGAGCACGTGCGCGCGCCACTGGCCGAGGTTGGCGATCCGCGGCGCCAGGCCGTCGGGGTGCAGGCTGAGCCGCAGCACGTTCACCGGCGGCTCGCGCAGCTGCGGCGCGACGTCGGCGACCAGCCGCAGCGCGGCGGCGTTGGCCGCGACCAGGTGCCAGCCGCGGTCGACGGCCAGCGCGGGGTAGGGCTCGTAGCCGGCGAGGACGCCGTGCACCGCGTCGCGCACCGCGGCGAGCTCGGGGTGGTCGAAGCCTCGCTCGGGGAACCGCGGCGCGAACCCGGCCGCGAGAAGCAGCCGGTTGCGCTCGCGCAGCGGGACCGCGAGCTGCTCGGCCAGCTGCAGCACCATCGCGCGGCTGGGCCGCGAGCGGCCGGTCTCCAGGAAGCTGAGGTGCCGGGCGGAGACCCCGGCCGCGTTGGCGAGGTCGAGCTGGCTGAGCCGGCGGCGGCGCCGCCACTCCCGCAGCAGCGCGCCGACCGGTGCCGGAGCGGTCACCGACGCGAGCCTAGCCCCGCCGCATCGGCCGGGCGACTACCTCGCAGGTAATCGACATGCTTCCCTCCAGGCCGCACCGTTGGCGGCATGACAACCACAGCTGTCCCAGTCCGCAACCGGCTCGGCCTGCTCCGCGCCGCCCTTCTCCTCGACGCCGCCGTCACCGGTGTGAACGCCGTCGCCTACCTCGCCGCCGCCGGCCCGCTGAGCCGCCTGCTCGGGTACGACGCCGGCCTGCTGCGCGGCGTCGGCGCCTTCCTGCTCGTGTTCGCGGCGGCGGTCGCGGTGGTCGGGACCCGGGTCCCGGTTCCGCGGCCGGCGGCGGTGGCAGTCGTCGCCGTCAACGTCGCCTGGACGGCGGCGAGCCTCGCGGCCGCCGCGACCGGCTCGGGCGGCCCGACCACCCTCGGCACGGTGTGGACCGTCCTGCAGGCGCTGGTGGTCGGCGGGTTCGCGGCGCTGCAGGCCGCCGCGCTGCGCGGCGGCGCCGCCCGCGGGTAGCGTGCGCACGGGGCCGGCGGCGAGGGAGGTCGGGGTGAAGAGGGTGTACACCGCCGAGGCGACGGCGTACGGGGCCCGCGTGGGCGCGGTCGTCTCCTCCGACGAGCGGCTCGACGTGGAGCTGTCCCGGCCCCGCGCCATCGGCGGGGACGACGGTCCGGGCACCAACCCCGAGCAGCTCTTCGCCGGCGGCTACGCCGCCTGCTTCCACAGCGCGATGCGCTTCGCCGTCGCCGAGCAGAGCCTGCCCCGCGACGCACTGCAGGACTCGCATGTGACGGCCACCGTGCACCTGCTGCGGGGGGAGCCGAACGAGCTCGGGCTCGCCGTCGAGCTGACCTTCTCCGCGCCGCGGCTGACCGACGAGCAGGCCATGGCCGTGATGAAGCGGACCCACCAGATCTGCCCGTACTCCCGCGCGACCGCCGGCAACGTCGAGGTCGAGCTCCGGGTCGCCGAGGACGCATAGCCCCCTCCCTGACCCCCCGTCCACCCGCGACGAATGGGACGCTCGTCGGATAGGTTCCGACGAGCGTCCCACTCGTCGCCGGGGGTCTGATGCCGGTCCTACGCACGGCGGTCGACCCCGCGAGCGAGGGCTACGCCGCCAACCGCGCCGGGCAGCTCGCCCTGCTCGCGCAGCTCGAGGAGCAGGTCGCGCTGGCGGTCGCGGGGGGCGGCGAGCGCTACCAGCAGCGCCACCGCGACCGCGGCCGCCTGCCGGTACGGGAGCGACTGGAGCTGCTGCTGGACCGCGACTCGCCCTTCATCGAGCTCTCCACGCTCGCGGCGTGGGGCACGGAGTTCACCGTCGGCGCCGCGCTCGTCACCGGGATCGGCGTGGTCAACGGCGTCGAGTGC
>Ga0247826_10000115_pt1 | contig 12045 bp, 11 predicted proteins | sample 12C_Control_Day1_FD_200152 | JGI IMG/M metagenome (GOLD analysis project Ga0247826, IMG submission 200152) | Soil microbial communities from agricultural site in Penn Yan, New York, United States - 12C_Control_Day1 | ecosystem: Environmental > Terrestrial > Soil > Agricultural land | place... | reverse complement strand
CCCGTCCGGGTAATCGGTCCGCCACCGGGCTCGACTCTCGCCCCAGGCCAGGCGCGGGCAAAAGCCGGCGAGCCATGCCTTCGGCAGCTCCGACCGTCCCTGAAGGTCGAGCCAGCCGTTGAAGAACGCGGTGAAATAGCGATCGAGAACGGCGCGTTGGCTGTTCGGAGGATCCTCCGAAACGAGCACCCGAAACAGGCTCTCGACGAACGAGGGCACGATCGTGACCGGGATCGATTGCTCGGCCACCGGGCCGTGACGATCCTTGCGGTATCCCGTCTCGAAGGCACGGGGCACCCACGGTTCACTGAGCGTTTCCAACCAGGCATCGGCACCTGCCTCCAGATCGATCCGCGGCCAGTCGGATTTGCTCGGGTGTCCCACCTGGATCTCCCACGGATGGACGTGGAGCTGCGGGTGGCCATCCAGAAGCGAGTTCAGCAGCGTGCCGCCGGAGCGCTGGATCTGCGAGACGAGCACCATCGGCTCGCGTATCGGAACCATGGCCTCGCGACGGACATGGAAGAGGCGCTCCGCATGGCGCCAGTCCGCCAGGCTGAGGCGGGGCTCTACAGAGCGGAGTGCCATCTTCTCGGGCATCGAAACGCAATCCTCCTGTGATAGGAGCCGTCCAACATGACCTTGAACCTGCTCCTGAGCCGACGCCGCCATGCGGGCAACCCGGTCATCTTGGCCGATCCCACCGGCGAGAGCATCGAGCCCGCCGTGGCGGGGCTGATCTCGGAGCTCGGAGACATCCAGCTCGTCGTTTTTCCGTTGCCAGACGACACCACTCGGCGTCACTCCGCTCCATCATCGCTCACGCGGAGCAGACACGCCGACCTCTGGCATGCCCTCAGGACGGACGAGCGGTCCCGGGTTCTGCTCGCCGCTGGGCCGACGGCCGCGTTCCTCGCGCCTGTGATGGGACCGGACGCGAAAACGGTCGTGGCCGTGTGCGATCCGAGGAAGGCCTCGGCCGGAGGCGCCTGGCGGGCCGTCTTGGGGCCGTTTCCGGAGCTGGACGAGGTCCCCGAGGAGGCCGGGTGCGAAAAGGAGCGCGATCGATGGCTCAGTCGGGTGCGCGCCGCGACCAGCCGGCTCGAGCTCGTTCGCGGGGCCGACATCGCGCCCCTCACCAGGACGGTCGCGGCCGAGTTGGGGCTAGGACCGAAGGCAGCCGCGCGCGCGGCGACAGCCGCAGCCTCGGCGGGCACCGCAGGAGATGGCTCACGCAAGCGCGACAAACCCGCTCACTGGCTTGACGAGATGATCTACTCGCTCACGAGCGCACCTAACGAGGAACCGCCCCCGCGCTCGCGGCGCCGGCGCAGCACCGGGACCTCACGTCCACGGGGAGGCGGGACCCCGCGCAAAACGCAGCGGTCGCGGAAGCGTCGACGGGGTTAGGGGCCTAATCGCCTCATGCGCTGGCTCGCGGGACTGGGCCTGCTGCGGGCGATTCGCGCCTCACCGCATCGGCGAAGACGTGGTCCTGTGACCCTGGCCGTGGACGGCTTCCCGCCGACGGGCCCGACGCGTGCGCGCTGGTCAACTAGCCCGCGGGTCGACCGTCAGGCGTCCGCGTCCGGCAGGCTGTTCAGCTTCAGGCTCAGGTACTCGGTCGCGGCGAACTTCCAGTCGCCGTTCTCATTGACCATCGCCATCGACTCGGGCACCGAGTTGGACGGCTCGTCGGGGACCGGGCCACCCGGCTCCTCGGGCTCGAAAGAGAGCAATCCGACGTTCACCTGCGCGCTGTCGCCGCTCTCGCTCACGTCGAGGACCTCGACGCCCTGAAGCCCGGGACCGGGGAGCTCGACCAGCGCCCGCAGATTGTCCTCGCCCAGGTCGTCGATCGTCGACTCGCTGGTGAGCGACTCGACCGCGACCACGTCGTCGAACTGGTAGGCCTGCCACCACTCGAGGAACGCGCGGCCGGGCGACCCCTCGGGCTGCTCCTCGATCTGCCCGTCGGTGACGATGATCGGAGGGAAGGCCTCGACGACCGCTTCGGCGTCCGGCCCGGCGCCCCTGCTGCAGGCACGCGTGAGCACCTCGAGCGGCTTCTGGTCCTTCGTGTCCGTCGTTGTGACGGTGGTCGCAGGGTCGTCGGAGCTCTCGCTCTCGGTGGCGCGGCCGAGAAAGAAGCCGCCGACGAGCAGGACCACGCCCGCAACCGTGCCGATCACCGCGAGTCGCCGGCCGGTCGATCGCTTCTCCGGGCCCTCCGGCCCGGCGCCTTCGGGCTTCGGGCTCGCCGGCTCAGAGTTCCCCGGGTCCCGGCTCTCAGCGTCTGGAGCGTCGGCCATCGAGCGCGGCAGTATAGCCACGGGTCGTCTGGCCTTCGGGGGTTCGGGACGGCCGGGATCGGACGCCTCGGGACTGGGCTTGACGCATGCGGGTCGCTCCGCGGACCGACGGTGGGGAGGAGGTCGGGGAGCGGTTGCGGGCGGTGCTCGAAGCCCCTCACTTCCACGCGTGGATCACGGCGCGCCCACGTCCCAGGGAGTCGCGCAGGCGCCGGCCCTTGCGCAGGCGCCACTTGATGGCGCGGGCGATCCGCTCGGGCGCCGAGTAACGGTGGTGGACGCTCACGCGCCGAAAGCCGACGTCGGCCAGCATCGCGCGGCACGCGGTGAGCGTCGGAGCGCACCAGTCGTCGCCCTCGAGGTAGTAGCGGACCGCCGGCTTGCGCGTGAGCAGGTGGGAGACCTCGGTCTCGATGATCGCCAGCTCGCGCGTCACACTCGCCACCCTCTCGAGCGCCAGCAGCGGGTGTCGCATGTGGTAGAGCACCCCGAGGAACAGGACGACGTCGAACTGGCCGCCCAGCGCCTCGGGCGAGAGGTCGAGCACGTCGATCTCGTGGTCCTCGACCTGTGAGCCGAGCCGCTCGCGCGCGTAGTCGAAGCCTCGCTTGCTGCCCCATCCGGGGCCGCTCCAGCAGTACCAGTCCGTCGCGAGGACGCGCTCGGCGCCGCGTCGCTCGGCCTCGAAGGCGAAGAAGCCGTCCCAGGCTCCAACGTCGAGGACGGTACGCCCCGCCAGGGATTCGGGCAGGCCGATGCGCTCGAGCTTGGCCGCCGTCGCGCCCTCGCGGCCCGGGGTGACGACCCCGCCGCCGAGGTCGATGCTGTGAAACCAGTCGATCTCGCGAACCCGTTCGTCGCCGTTGCTCATGCGCTCTGGGCCTCGCGCTGGGGCGCCGGCAGCGCGAGCCGTCACCTCAGGAAGTCCGAGCGCGGGTTGAGCGCCTGCGCGCGCTCGTACGCCTCGATTGCCTCGTTCACGTTGCCGGCCTCGGCCTCGATGCGGGCGAGCACGAGCCAGGTCCGCCAGTTCGTGGGCTCCCTCTCGGTCGCCTCGCGGGCCGCAGCCGCGGCTCCTTCGAGGTCTCCCTCGGCCTCGAGCACCTGCGCCTCCTGGTAGTACGGGGTCGCGGCATAGGGCTGGATGTCGTCTGCCTCACGCGCAGCGGCGAGCGCCGCGTCGAGGTCGCCGCTGCGGACGTCGGCTTGGCTCTCGCGGACGGAGACGAGTGAGGCGGTCGGGATCGCGATCGCGATCGTTGCGGCGATCGCGGCCGCCGCGACCCCGAGTCGAGCCGGGATCGAAAGCGGTTCGGCACCAGCCGCGTCCGCCTCGTCGTCGAGCGAGTCGTCGCGCGGCGTGAGGAGCGCCGCGGCGAGTAGCAGGAAGACCACGGGCAGGACGGCCAGCTCCCAGATCCGGTCCACGCCCACGACGACCGCGAAGGTGATCGCGCCGCCGATCGCCCCCGCGAGCAGCTCCCTGCTCGCGGGCTGGCGAAACCAGCGGCGCACGCCGACCCCGATCGGGACGAGCACGAAGGCCGCGATCAGCAGCATCCCCACGATCCCGACCTCGGCGAGCGAGTTGAGGTAGAGAGAGTGGGCGCTGCGCGCGTAGGCGTCCAGCGGCCGGTCCTCGGTCCACCAAAACTCGAAGGTGCCTGGGCCGATTCCGGTCAGGGGCTCGGTGGCGTTCGCATCGACCGCGGAGGTCCAGAGCTGGTAGCGGCCATTGCCGCTGAGGCTCTCGTACCGGCTGGCGCCGGCCGTCGGGTCCGGCGCGATCGGCTCGGTGAACTCGTCGATCCGATCCGAGATCTTGCTCGGGGCTCCGGCCGCGATGGCGCCCACGAGCACGATCGCGCCGACGATCGCCACCGCCGCGAGCGTCGCCTGCCGCGAGACCTCGAGCTGGGGGCCGATTCCGCGGCGGCGCGCATGGGCGAGCGCGAAGTGGCCCAGGCCGACGACGGCGCAGACGACGATCGTCAGCAGGAGAACCTCGTTGCCCTGCGAGATCGCGGTCGAGTCGCTGAGGCCGTCCTCGAGCGCGTCCTTGCCCGACGCGAACGCGATCAGGATCACGGCCCCGATCGCCGCGAGCACCATCGTGGGCGCGGCGGCCAGGCGGCGCGGGTAGAGAAGGACGAAGGCGGCGATCGCGATCGCGATCGCGAAGGCGCCCCCACGCGAGAGGGTGAAGAACGCAGTCAGCGCCATCATGGGAAGCGCCGCGGCGGCGATCGCCTGCACGACGAGGTTTCGGGCACTCATCGCGGCCGAGAGCACCAGGGGGAACCCGATCGCGATCAGTGCGGCGAGTGCGTTCCAGTAGTCGAGCGGGTAGCTGAGCCTCGCCTCGACGTCGTCGAGGAAGCGCGCGGCCTGGATCTCGGGGAACAGCTCGGGGTGCAGGCGCGAGAAGAGCGCGAACAGGGTCACCACGCCGATCGCCGCGGCGACCGCGCAGACGGTGCGACGCAGTGCCAGCGCGCGCCCCTGGACGGAGATCGCGAGCGCGAAGACCCCCACGAACGAGGCAACGCGTGCGAGCTCGGCGACGCTGCGCTCGCTCGATTCTGACCACGAGATCCCGAGCCCGGTCCACAGCGCGAACGCCGCCAGCAGCCCGAGGGCGACCCAGGCTGCGCCGCTGATCCGGGCCAGCGGCAGGAGCCCGACGAGCGCGCCGAGCGTGACCACCCACCAGCAGATCACCCCGACCTCGCCGTAGACGACGGGGTCGTAGCCGCCGCCCGCGAACGCCAGGTAGACGACGAGCAGGAACGGCAGCCCGTAGCCGATCGCGGCCACCCCCCTGCCCCAGCCGGTGGGCTCGGAGCTCGCCTCCGGCCCCGCCGTCGCCCGCGAGCTGGCCGTCACCATCGAGCTGTGTCTGTCAGCATCCGGGTATCGTAGGTACCGGCATGGGGAAAGTCTTTCTGCTCGCGCTGCTCGCCGGCGCACTCGCGTTCGGCGCCCTCTGCGCGCCCGCGCTCGCGCAGAGCGATTCGGCGGTCGACGAATATCAGGAGAACGTGCCAGGCGCCGGCGGCGGCCCGTCGTCCAACGAGGGCGGCCAGGGCGGCGGCGGTGCCGGCGGCGGCGGTGGCTCGGAGTCGGGCGGCTCGGCCGGCGGCAGCGCCGGCGCGTCGCTCGCACCCGCGACGGCTGACGAGCTTTCCGAGCAGGGTTCCGCGGGCTCCGGCCTCTCCGAGTTCACGGAGCGCACGGGCACTGCCCCGGCCTCGAGCCAGGGATCGGCCGGCGGCCAGGGCTCGGGCGGCGCCCAGGGGTCGGGCGGCGGGTCCGGCGGCGGCTCGGATGCGAGCGCCGGCTCGACCAGCACAAGCTCATCAGACGACGAGGGGTTCTTCGGCGGGCTCGGCGACGTGCTCAGCACGCTCATGCTCGGTACGGATTCGGGCTCCGACTCCGGCGGCCTCGGCCTGCTCTTTCCGATCCTGCTGATCGCGGCCCTGCTCGGGACCGTGGCCTTCCTGGTCTTACGCCGTCGCCGCGGCGACGCGGAGCAGCACCAGGGCTGATCACAGCGCGGCCAGCCTCGCCACCTCGGCGGCGAAGCGCTGCTTGAACCGGTCGACCGAGAAGCCCTCGGCGTGACGCCGCAGGCGCTCTTGGTCGAAGCGGTCGAAGTCGACCTCGCGCATCGCCTCCGCGAGCGAGTCCGGATCGTCCTCGTGGACCAAAACCCCGGTCTCGCCGTTGACGACTGTCTCGCGGACCCCGCCCGCGTCCAGCGCGAGCACAGGACGACCCGAGGCCTGCGCCTCGAGCGCCGTGAGGCCGAACTCCTCGACTCCCGGGATCACGAGGGCGCGCGCCCGCGCATAGAGCGCCGCCAGCTCCCCGTCCGCGAGCGCGCCATGAAACGTGGCCGTGGCCCCGTACCGCGCTTGCAGGCGGTGCAGGTCGGGACCCTCACCAACGATCGCCATCGAAGCGCCCGCCCGCTCCGCCGCCGCCAGCGCGCGCTCGACTCGCTTGTGCGGCACGAGCTGGCCGACGAAGAGGAAGAAGTCCTCGGGCTCACCGGGCGCGAAGCGCTCGAGCTCGACGCCCGGATGCACCACGGACGCCTCGCGGCCGTAGGTCGCCTCGATTCGCTGCCTGCCGAGCGACGAGAAGGTGATGAAGTGCGTGACCCGGTGCGACGCCTCCAGGTCCCAGCGACGGTGCCAGGCGAGTCGCCGCGCGACGACCGGGCGCAGGGCGCGGGGCGCGGATTCGAGGGCGATCTCGTGCTCGTGCCAGATGTAGCGAAAGGGGGTGTGGCAGGCCGAGATGTGGACCGCCTCCGCGCGCGGCCGCACGCCGTGGGCGAAGGCGCTCGTGGAGGAGACGACGAGATCGTGCTCGCCGACCGGCAGACGCTCGATGGCGCGCGGGTAGAGGGGAAGGAGGGCCCGGAACCCGCGCTGGCCGATCGGCAGCCGCTGGAGCCAGGAGGTGCGTACGGTGCGATCGGCGAAACGGCCCTCGGTCCCGGCGGGCGAGTAGAGGCTCGTGTAGATCGGCGCCTCGGGCCAGCACTCGGCCATCGCCGCGAACACCCGTTCCGCGCCACGCATGACCAGCAGGTAGTCGTGCACGAGGCCGACTGACCGTGCGGTCGTTCGCTTCGGGGTCTCGGACAGGTTCTTCACTCGCCTACGCGGGCCGGGTCAGGCGCCACCTTGTTCGGGACGCGCACGGCCGATCATGCCTGCAAATATGCGCGCTTGCCGCCGCCGTTGTCGATGAGGTAGCGTGAACTGAGCATCCAACAGGGAGCAGGCCGGATACGGTCCGGAGCTGGGGAGCTAGAGCGTGTCAGACAGCCAAACACACGTCGGCAGCCTCGCTGCGGGCGAGGTCGAGCCACGCCGCGCGAGTTCGATGCCGGCGCCAACCACCGCCGGACGCGCGGGTTTCGGCCTCGTCGTCGAGGCGCCTGAGCTGCGCGCCGGGCCGCTGCCGGCGAAGACGGCCGGACGCTGGCGGCGAGCGCTCGCAGGCGACAACCGGGGGTTCGTCCTTCGTCGCTGGCTCGCGGTCAGCGACCTCGCGGCGCTGATCCTGGCGTGGATCGCGTCGCTCGCGCTCGCGACGACGTTCGACCGGACGCCGACCGTGATCGACAGCGTCGTCTTCGTCGCCCTGCTTCCGGCCTGGATGGCTATCGCGAATGCGCTCGGCCTCTACCACCTGCCGGATCGCCGCCTCGGCCACTCGCTCGCAGACGAGATCGGGCCGATCATCCTCGCCCTCACCCTGTGGAGCTGGGCCTTCCTGCTGGGGCGCGCGGTGGTCGACACCAACTCGGTCGAGCTGCTCCCCTCGGTCGGCCTCTGGGCGTTCGCGATCATCGCCGTCGCGGGGCTGCGCGCGGCGACCCGCGCGCTATCCCGACACCGTCCCTGGTACCAGCAGCGCGTCGCGGTGATGGGGACGCCCGGGGACGTGCAGAAGGTGATCAGGCGCTTGGAGCGCCACCCGGAGCTCGGGCTCGACGTCACGTGCGTGGTCAAGATCAACGGCGACGCCGCGAGCTACGACGCGGGGCCGCCCGATGCCGGCGACCCGGTCTCCGCCGTCGACCTGGCGCCGGAGGTTGTGCGCGCGGCGAGGCGGGCGCAGGTGCACCGAGTCGTGATCGCGAGCTCACCGGGTGACATCGACCAGCGCAGCGAGCTGATCCGGGCCCTTAGCGAGCTGCGGGTGCACGTCGACCTCGTGTCGGCCGACGTCGATGCGATCCCCTCGCGCGGCTCGCTGCACTACATCGAGGGACTGCCGATGCTGACCGTTCCGGTGGTCCGCAAGCCGCGAAGCAGGATCGCGTTCAAGCGCGCGTTCGACGTCGCCGTGGCGAGCCTCGGCCTGGTCGTGCTCTCGCCGCTGCTCGCCTACTGCGCGATCCGCATCCGCCTCGACTCGCGCGGGGGAGCTCTGTTTCGCCAGGAGCGCGTCGGCATGGGTGGCAAGCACTTCGAGATGCTGAAGTTCAGGACGATGGTCACCGACGCCGAGGCCGACAAGCCGGCGCTGGTCGGATCGGAGCTGCAGCGCTTGAGCGAGGTTCCGGGCCTGTTCAAGATCCCGGGCGACCCGCGGGTCACGGGCATCGGCGAGACCCTGCGCCGCTGGTCGATCGACGAGCTGCCGCAGCTCTGGAACGTGGTCCGCGGCGATATGAGCCTCGTCGGTCCGCGACCCCTGATCCCCGAGGAGGCGGAGCTCGTCGCCGGTCACTACAAGGCGCGCTCGAACGCGCGTCCCGGGATCACCGGGCCGTGGCAGACGCTCGGGCGAAGCGACATCGGCTTCGAGGACATGGTGAAGCTCGACTACACCTATGTGATGAACTGGTCGTTCTCGGATGACGTGAAGCTGTTGATTCGCACAGTTGGCGCGGTGGTGCGCCGCCGAGGTGCATACTGAGAGGAGCGATGCGGCGGGGACAGGGCAGGTGGGGGCGGACTTCCTTTGGTCCGAGTCGACGGCGAGCGCTTGCCGCGACGCTCTGTTTGGCGAGCGCGGTCGTCCTGGGCGTACTGCCGACGAGCAGCGCGAGCGCGGCGCGCGGGCTCGAGACGGGTTTTGGCGAGTACTTCTTCGAATCGGAAGACGCCTCGGAGCGGACGCTCCTGTTCGACAGCGCGCGCGAAGCGGGGGCGGGGATCGTCCGGCTCGACGCCTCGTGGCGGCAGACCGTCAGGTCGCAGCCGGTTGCGCCGCGAGATCCGAACGATCTCGCCTACGACTTCTCGCGAATCGACGCTGCCGCCCGGGAGGCCGACGCGCGCGGCCTCGACATCCTGCTCACCGTCCACAGCGCCCCCGTCTGGGCCGAGGGGCCGGGTCGCCCCGCCAACCAGCCCGACGACTACTCCGGCAGCTGGCGCCCCGACCCGGGCGCGCTGACCGACTTCGCCATCGCGCTCGCGACCCGCTACTCGGGCGGCTTCACTCCCCCGGGTCAGCCGACGCTGCCGCGGGCCCGCTACTACGAGGCCTGGAACGAGCCCAACCTCCCCAACTTCATAACCCCGCAATGGGAGGGAACGACGCCTACCGGGGCCGACGTCTTCCGCGCCGTGCTCAACGCCTTCTACGACGGAGTGAAGTCGGTGCGCCAGGACAACGTCGTCGTCAGCGGCGGCCTCGCCCCTTACGGCGATCCGCCCGGGGAGCGCCGGACCCGGCCGGTGGCCTTCATTCGCGACCTGCTCTGCCTGCAGGGCCGCAAGCAGCTGAAGCCCACGTCGTGCCCGGATCCGGCGAGGTTCGATGTCCTCGCAGTGCATCCGATCAACACCTCGGGAGGCCCGGGGGTGGAGGCGATCCACCCCGACGACGCCTCGAGCGCGGACATCGACAGGGTCGGCAGGGTCTTGCGCGCCGCCGAGCGCAAGAACACGATCGCGACCGCAGGACGGCACCCGATCTGGGCGACGGAGTTCTGGTGGGAGAGCAAGCCGCAGGGCAACGCCCCGAAGCCGAAGAAGCACGCGCGGTGGATCGCGGACGCGCTCTACCGATTCTGGAAGCAGGGGGTGAGCGTGGCGATCATGTTCCAGGTTCGCGACGACCCCGACCTGAACTTCCTCCAGGCGGGGGTCCTCTACTTCGACGCGAAGCGCAAGCCGGCCTTCCAGGCGTTCCGTTTCCCCTTCGTGCTCGAGCGAACCTCGGGGAAGCGGCTGCGCGTCTGGAGCAAGGTCCCGGACTCGGGCAAGCTCAAGGTCCAGCGCCGCGACAAGGGCGGCTGGCGCCGGCTGACGCGCTCGAGCGTGCGCGCGGGCCAGATCTACACGACCACCCTGCGGACCGAGCAGGGGGGCCGCTACCGAGCCGTGCTCGGGGGCGAGAAGAGCCTCGTCTGGCGCCAGCGCTGAGCGCCGCACCCGCGGACGCGCGCTATCCTGTCGCCACCTCGTGGGTGTCGCCGTCCCGGCGGCCCGGAGGTCTTTTTTTCGTCCGGCCGCGCATGCGCGAGGCCGTGGAACCGATCATCTAGAGGAAAGATGGCTCGCGGAGACGTTCGAATCGCTGTCACCCTCGCCTGCGAGGAGTGCAAGCGGCGCAACTACCAGACCAACAAGTCGCGGCGCAATACGCCCGACCGGATCGAGCTGCGCAAGTACTGCCACTGGTGCGGCCACCACACGCCGCACAAGGAGACCCGCTAGAGGCTCGTGGCGAAGACGCGAGCACAGCGCAAGGCCGAGCAGCGCCGCCGCGAGGCCGAGCGGGCGCGCAAGGGCCAGACCCCAGGCGAGGAGGCGCGCGCGCAGCACGACACCCAGGTTCCGGAGTCCGCGGACGTGCTCGAGGCCGAGCTCGCCGAGCAGGGCGCAAACCTCGATGAGCTCAGGGGCAGCGCCCCCGCCCCCTCGCGCGCCGACGTCGGCCGTCCGGCCGAGGTGGAGGAGGCCGAGGAGGCGGCCGTCGAGCCCGCCGAACCTGCCGAGGCCCCGCCGGACAAGATCTCACGTCGTGCCCGCCGCGCTGAGGAGCGCGACCGCAAGCAACGGGCGAAGGAGTCCGAGCGCCGCCGGGCACCGAAGGAGGCGCCCGCCGAGCGCCAGCGTGGCGGGGTCGTCGGCTTCATCGCGTCGTGCTGGGCCGAGCTCAAGCGGGTCCAATGGCCCGACCGCGACACCCTCATCCAGGCCTCGGCGATCACCCTGATCTTTATCGCGATCATGGCCGCCTACCTCGGCGTCCTGGACGCGATCTTCAACTGGCTTGTGCAAAGGATTCTCTAGACGACATGTTCCGCTGGTACGTCATCAACACCTACTCCGGGCACGAGAACAAGGTCAAGGCCAACCTCGAGCACCGGGTCGAGACGATGGGCGCCCGCCAGCGCGTGCGCCAGGTCGTCGTCCCCACCGAGCAGGTCTCCGAGCTCAAGGACGGCCAGCGCGTCGCGGTCGAAAAGCGGACGATGCCCGGCTACGTGCTCGTCAACATGGAGATGACCGACGAGGCCTGGAACCTGGTGAAGAACACCCCCGGCGTCACGGGCTTCGTCGGCTCGCGGAACAAGCCGATTCCGCTCTCGCAGCCCGAGGTCGACCGGCTCATGCACCGCGAGACCGCCGAGCGCCCGCGCACCCGCGCCCAGTTCGACATCGGCGAGTCGGTCAAGGTGATCTCGGGTCCCCTCTCCGACTTCTCGGGCGAGATCGCCGAGATCAACGAGGACGCCGCGAAGCTCAAGGTCCTGGTCTCGATCTTCGGCCGCGAGACGCCGGTCGAGGTCGGCTACGACCAGGTGAAGAAGGTCTGACCCTCCTCGCTCAGCTCAGCGACCCGCACGTCGCCGTCGGCCCGCGCGACGCCGGCTCGGCTCGCGCGCTGACGGCCGCGGTGGACGCGGTGCTGGCGATGTCCTCCCAACCCGAAGCCGTCCTGGTCAGCGGCGACCTTGTCACCGATCCGGGCGCGGCCGAGTACGAGCGCGTCTGCGAACTGCTCGAGCCCCTGCCGATGCCGGTCCACGTGCTCGCCGGGAATCACGACGACCCCGACGCCCTTCGCGAGTACTTCGTCGCCAGCGGGTCGAGCGGATCACCCAGCGGCCCGTTCCAGTACGCGGCCGACGTCGGAGAGCTGCGGCTGATCGCCTGCGACACGCGACGGGCCGGCTCCGACGGCGGCGGGCTCGGAGCCGAGCGGCTGGAGTGGCTCGAGGCACAGCTCGATACCCAGCCGGCGG
>Ga0247826_10000114_pt1 | contig 12071 bp, 12 predicted proteins | sample 12C_Control_Day1_FD_200152 | JGI IMG/M metagenome (GOLD analysis project Ga0247826, IMG submission 200152) | Soil microbial communities from agricultural site in Penn Yan, New York, United States - 12C_Control_Day1 | ecosystem: Environmental > Terrestrial > Soil > Agricultural land | place... | reverse complement strand
TCGACCTCCCGCGCCTGCTGATGGGCATCGCCGCGTTCTTCCGCAACGAGTCGTGCGGGCAGTGCGTTCCGTGCCGGGTCGGCACCGTCCGCCAGCAGGAGGCGCTGGCGCGACTCGTCGCCGGCGAGCCTCGCGGCGGCGTCGAGCGGGAGCTCGCGCTCATCGGCGAGGTCGGGCAGTGCATGCGCGATGCGTCCATCTGCGGCCTCGGCCAGACCGCATCGAGCGCAGTCGAGTCCGCCATCCGGCGGCTCCACGTCTTTCAGGGGGACCCCGCATGAGCGAGCTGCTGGCGCCGAAGCGCATGGTCGAGCTCGAGGTGGACGGGCAGACGGTGAGCGTCTTCGAGGGCTCGACGATCCTCGACGCCTGTGCGCGCCTCGGGATCGACACGCCGACGCTCTGCTACGGCGAGACGCTGCAGCCGGCCAACGTGTGCCGCGTCTGCGTCGTCGAGGTGGAGGGAGCACGGGTGCTGGCGCCGGCCTGCTCACGCAAGGTCGAGGCGGGGATGAAGGTGCGGACCGACTCGGAGCGGGTGCGGCTCTCTCGCAAGCTCGTCATGGAGCTCCTCGCCTCGTCGGTCGACCTCACAACGACACCGGTCGCCCCCGCGTACCTCGACCGCTACGAGGCCGAGCCCGAGCGGTTCGGCCCACCTGCGCCGCCGAGTCTGGACCGCGACCGCGCCCGGACCGGGCATCACGTCGAGCCTGACGGCCGCACGGCCGCGACCGTGTATCAGCCGGTCAAGGACGACAACGAGCTCTACGTCCGCGACTACTCGAAGTGCATCCTCTGTTACAAGTGCGTCGACGCCTGCGGCGAGCAGTACCAGAACACGTTCGCCATCCACGTCGCCGGGCGGGGCTTCGACGCCCGCATCTCCACGGAGCTCGCGACACCGCTTCCCGAGTCGGCGTGCGTCTACTGCGGGAACTGCATCGCCGTCTGCCCGACCGGCGCGCTCATGTTCAGGTCCGAGCACCAGCTCCGCGAGGCGGGCGAGTGGCGTGAGGACGACCAGTCGGTCACGGAGACGATCTGCCCGTACTGCGGTGTCGGCTGCTCGCTCGAGCTCCACGTGCAGGACAACGAGATCGTCAAGGTCACCAGCTCGAACGACCACGACGTGACGCGCGGGAACCTCTGCATCAAGGGCCGGTTCGGGTACCAGCACGTTCAGGTGCGCGGGGACTGACCGCCGTGCTCAGCCGAGCGGGTGACGCGACGCGGCGATCGGCAGCGCAGAGGCCTCGATCCACCTGAGCGCCCCTTCGGCCTGGAGATCGTCGAGATGCGCCGCGACGGATTCCCAGTCCTCCTCCGGATGCACGTCGACGGCGATGTGGTGTCCCGAGACCCACGCCCCGGCCGAGACGTCCAGAGGCAGCTGACCAAGGTCGAATGCGTCGGGCTCCGCGAGGCGGAGCTGGACCGTGCGGTGACCTCCCCGTTCACGGACGGCCAAGACGCGCGGCGGCTCGGAGTCCCCGGGCGCGGTGCAGCGAACCACGTCGCCGAAGGAGAGCCCGTCCGCCAGCACCGGGACGGACCGGATCCGAAACGAGCCATTCCCGAGTGCGCGCGCCCAGAGCCACTCAGCGCTCGGCAGGACGTCGTACCAGCGGGATGGGTCGTCGGTGACCGGAGCGAGGACATGGACGAGCGCCGTGCCGTCGGCATCGAGGACTGTCCCGGCGTAGATCGGCTGCCGCTGCAGCTCCCGGCGGACGGCACGCCGTTGCAGCCGGAACGACGCGACGGCGGTCACCATGAACCCCACGGCAAGCGCGGCGACGTTGACGTTGCCGTTGCCCCAGGCGAAATCGGTCGCAACGTCGAGAGTGAGGCCGACGATGAGGCCGTGCAACAACGGGTTGCGCCACGCGAGCCAGCGGGCAAACTGCCGGAGGCGGTGAGTCACCCGGCCCTCCGGGTCGCTCATGTCACCTCGATCTCGCCGCTCGCGACGAGCGTCTCCGCGCCGTCGGCGCCGGCCACGCGGAGCCGCCCGTCCGGCGCGATCCCGGCCGCGGTGCCAGCCACCCCGCCGACCGTGACCATGCGGCCCCGGAGCGCGTCCCGGCGCTCGAGCGCGGGGAGGAACGACGTCAACCCCGACGCCAGCCAGGCGTCGTAGCGCGCCTCGAGACACTCGAGGAGCTCGACGAGGACGAGCGCCCTGTCGTGCTCGCGGCCGGTGAGCGTGCGGAGCGAGGCCGCCGGGATGCGCGGGTGCGCGGGGAGCGCGCCGCCGAGCTGGTTGACGTTGATCCCGACCCCGCACACGACGGCGTCGTCTCGGCCCTCCAGCAGGATCCCCGCGACCTTCCGTTCCTCGACGAGCACGTCGTTGGGCCACTTCACGCGCGCCTCGAGCGCGGCAGCGCGCTCGACGGTCTCGGCGACCGAGAGCGCGCACACGAGGGACAGCTGCGCCGTGGGGGCGCCGGCCCCCGGCCGGAGCACGACGGAGACGAGCAGCGCCGAGCCGGGCTCGTCGTCCCAGCGGCGCCCGTGCCGGCCGCGCCCCGCGCGCTGGTGGTCGGCGGTCGCGACGGCGCCCTCCGGCGCGTCGCCGGCGAGGAGGAGCTGCGTCGTCTCGCACTCGACCTCGTGGACGTACGGCCTCCCGAGCCGGCCGCGGAGCAGCGGCTCGACCCGCTCGCGTGCGAGGCCGGTCACTCGTCGGGCGGCGTCGCGCGGTTTCGCTTCACCGCAGCGCGCCGGCGCTTCGATTCCAGGCGCCGCTCGCGCGCTGCCGCGGTCGGACGGGTGGGGCGTCGCCGTCGCTCGACGTGAAGGGCGTCGGCGAGCTTCGCGACGAGCCGCTCGACGGCGAGCTCGCGGTTCCGCGCCTGGCTCCGCTCGTCCTGAGCGACGGCCCGGATCACGGGGCCGGCCTTTGCGAGAACACGGCTCTTCTGCCGGTCCGTCAGCGAGGGCGACGCCTCGACGTCGAACACGGCCTCGACGCGCGTCTCCGACGTGTTCGCGTGCTGGCCGCCCGGTCCCGAGGAACGGGAGACGCGGAGCTCGATCTCGTCCGGGCGGATCGCGACGGAGCGCGTGACGCGGATGGTGTCCCGCTCGTCGGCCATCACGCGAGTCTATGGCGCCCCCGGGCCGCCGCGGCTCGTCCGCGCCGGCCCGGGGAGCGCCGCGCAACGGGCTACGCGGTCGCGTGGCCCCCCTGGCGGGCGCGAACGGCGGCGAGGCCGAGCGCTCCCGCAAGCACGACCACCGCGATCGCCCCAAGGGCCCCGATCGCGGCGTCTGTCCAGTCGAAGCCGTCTGCCGTGGCCCGGTCCGCCGTGGCGATCACGACGGAGGAGTCGACCGCGCCCGGGCCACGGAGCGTCCCGCGGTCGTCAGGGCGCAGGACGGCCGAATCGGCTCCGCCGCCCGACGAGGCGAGTGCTGCCGCTCCTCCGACCCCGAGCGGGCCGGCGCGGTCGTCGGGCCGCTCCGAGGCGGCGGCCCACCCCGGGCCGACGAGCGCGAGTGCCGCCGCCGTCGTTGCAATCGCTTTCCGGGACATCGGTTCCTCCTCTGGCTCGATGCCGTCGATCCCGCGGAGCGTGTGCCCCTCTACCCAGCGAGCGGTCGATCGGCGGTCGACGCGCGGGAAACCGGGAGTCGCTTCTCGTCCGGAAGGTGTTACAAACCGCACATGCGGTTCGACATCCTCGGGCCTCTCGAGGTCGTCGGAGACGACGGAGCGATCGAGTTGCCGACGGGACGCGCGCGGACGCTCCTGCTCCTCATGCTGACCCGACCGAACGAGGCGCTCACCATCGACGCGCTCGTGGACGAGCTCTGGAACGGCAACGCGCCGCCGAGCGCAGGGAAGATCGTCCAGGGCTACGTCGGACAGCTCCGCCGAGCACTCGGCACCGAACGGATCACGACACGCGGTCACGCGTATCTGATCCGCCTCGAGGCCGGCGAGCTCGACGTCGAACTGGTCGAGGCGCTCCGCGCGGAATCGCGCACGCAGAGAGACGACCGGCGAGCGGAGACGCTGCGGCAGGCCCAGGCACGGTTTCGGGGTCGCGCGCTCGACGACGCCGGCGACGAGTCCTTCGCGACGGCGGAGCGGCACCGGCTCGACGATCTCCGGGTCGCGATCCTCGCCGAGCGCGTGGAGGCCGAGCTCGCGCTGGGCCGGCACACGGATCTCGTCCCCGAGCTCGAGCGAGCCGTCGCCGACCACGCGCTGGACGAGCGGCTGCGCGGCCAGCTGATGCTCGCGCTCTACCGCTCGGGCCGGCAGGCGGACGCGCTCGCCGAGTATGCGGATATCCGCCGGCTCCTGACGAACGACCTCGGGCTCGAGCCGTCGGACGAGCTCCGAGCGCTGCAACGCCAGATCCTCGAGCATGCGCCAAAGCTCGGCACGCCGGCACGCGTGAACGGCAGCACCGCCGCCGACGTCGGTCGGAGCCGACTCGTCCGTCGGTCGATGATCGCCGTCGCAGGACTTCTCGCAGCCGGGGTTGCCGCCGCAGGGGTCCTGCTGGTCTCCCGCTCGGGCGAGCCGCTCGTCGTGCCTCCGAACTCGCTCGCGGTGATCGACGCACGGCAGAATCGCGTCCTCGCGGCCGTCCCCGTCGGCAGCCGGCCGACCTTCGTCGCGGCCGGCGCGGGTGCCGTCTGGGTCGCGAACGTCACCGACCGCACCGTCTCGCGCGTCGACCCGGAGACCCTGCGCGTCACGGCGATCGTCGGTCTCGGGTTCGAGCCGACGGACCTGGAGGCGGACGGGAGGCACGTCTGGGTCGTGGGCGGCTACGACCATGCGCTGTGGCGGATCGACGCGGACGGGGTCGTGCGCCTTCGCGTGCGCTTCGAGGAGCGCTACCCGCCGCGGCGGCAGGGGTACGAGCGAGGGATCGCCGGAATTGCGCTCTCGTCCGGGGCGGTGTGGCTCTCGCATGGCGACGAGGTCACCGAGCTCGACCCCGCGACGGGTGACGTCCGCTCCTCCATCCGGGCGGGTGGTCGCTGGCAGCGCGCTATCGCCACGGACGGTGAGACTCTGTGGGTGGGGTTCAATGACACGGCGCGACCGCGGACGCCGGGCGACTCGGCACAGTACGGGCCCGAGCCGCGGGCGGACATCGTCTCCGTCGACCCCGCGACCCGCGTCGACAGCCTGGAGCTCAGTTCCTTCCCCGCAGAGATGATCGTCGCGTCGGGAGGGGTGTGGATCGCGCTCCCGATCCCCGGGCTCGTCTCGCAGATCGTCGGCGGGCGGCTGCTCCGCACCGTCCCGGCGGGCAACGAGCCGGTCGGGCTCGCGTTCGCCGACGAGGCGCTGTGGGTGACGAACCAGCTCGACGGCCTCGTCCGGCGGATGAACGTCCTGACCGGCCAGATCGACACCGTGCTCGACATCGGCCATCGGGTGGAAGACGCCGCCGCGGCCGACGGACGGGTCTTCGTCGCGGTGCGGTAGTCGCATTCGTCCTGCCGACGGGCGCCGACTCTGGGAAACTGCAGGACCATGGCGTGCATCCTCCTGGACGTCGACGGGGTCCTGCACGTCTCCGGCGAAGCGATCCCGGGCGCGCAGGACGCGGTCGGCCGCCTTCGGGCCGCCGGGCACACGCTTCGGTTCGTGACGAACAACTCGACGAGACCGCGCGCGCAGCTGACGGCCGAGCTGGTCGAGCTCGGGTTCGAGCTCTCCGAGGACGAGCTCCAGACGACGGCCCGCACCGCGGCCCGCGAGCTTGCGGGCAAGCGGGTCTTCGCCCTCGTGATGCCCGGCGTCGTACCGGACCTGGAGGGGCTCGAGCTCGTCGGCGAGGGCGCCGACGCGGTGCTCATCGGCGGCTGCGACGAGACGCTCGAGCCGAACCAGGTGTTCAGCTACATGAACCTCGCGCGGGCCTTCGCCGAGCTGCAGATGGGCGCCGACTTCTACTGCCTCCACAAGAACCGCTGGTGGCAGACAAGCCGGGGGCCGCTGCTCGACGCCGGCGCATTCGTCGCGGGGCTGGAGTACGCGACCGGGGTCGAGGCGACCGTCGTCGGCAAGCCGAGCCCGACCTACTTCGCAGCGGCGCTGGACGCGCTCGGCGCGGAGCCCGAGCTGACCTGGCTCGTCGGCGACGACGCCGAGTCCGACGTCCGCGCGGCCCAGCTCTTCGGCATGCGCACGGCGCTCGTCCGCACCGGGAAGTTCCGGCCCGACACGCTCGAGCGGCTCGATGTGACGCCCGACGTGGTGCTCAGCTCGGTCGCGGACCTGCCCGACTGGCTCGAGCAAGCCGGCTGACCGCAAGGCGATGGCGATCCGCGTCGGAACCGACCTCATCGAGATCGATCGGATCCGGCTCGCACTCGATCGACCGGGGTTCCGCGACCGCTGTTTCACCCCCGACGAGCAGGCGTACTGCGAGACGCGCCGCAACCCGGCGGAATCGTATGCCGCGCGGTTCTGCGGGAAGGAGGCGGTCGGCAAGGCGCTCGGGTGCGGGGTGCTCTTCACGTGGAAGGAGATCGAGATCGTCGGCCCGCCGAAGCCGGGCGTGACGCTCTCCGGGAGAACGCTCCGCTTCGCCGAGCGCGTCGGGATGCGGGACATCGACGTCTCGCTCACCCACTCGCACACGATGGCCGCGGCGACGTGCGTCGCCGACCTCGACGCTCCGCTACGGCCGGCGCCCGCAGACGGGTAGACGCCTTCCGTGCACGAGCCGCTCTATTCCGCCGACGAGATGCGCGCGGCCGAGGCGCGCTACCCGGGCTACCCCGGCACCGCAGACGAGCTCATGGAGCGTGCCGCCGCTGCGGTCGCAGCCGAGGCGCTCCGCGCCTTTCCCGACGCGGGTCGCTTCGCCGTCGTCTGCGGCAAGGGCGCGAACGGCGGCGACGGACGGATCGCCGCGCGCCTTCTGCGAGAGGCAGGCCGCGACGCGGAGGAGACGAACGACCTCTCCGGGGCCGACGTCGTCGTCGACGCGCTCTTCGGCACCGGGTTCCAGGGGCCTCCCCGCCCGGACGCCGCCGCACTCATCGAGCGCATCGAGATGAGCGGCCTGCCGGTGCTGTCCGTCGACCTGCCCTCGGGCGTCGACGCCTCGACCGGCGAGACCACCGGCGTCTCGGTGAACGCCGACGTGACGGTGACCTTCCACGGCTCCAAGGTCGGGCTCGCCGTCGCGCCCGGACGGTTCCGGGCCGGGCGCGTGGTTGTCGCAGACATCGGGCTCGAACCGGCGACGACGTCGATCGTCCGTGCGACGCCTGCGGTCCTCGCGCTCGTTCCGCGCCGCGGCCCCCGGGACTCGAAGTTCACCGCCGGCTCGCTCCTCGTGGTGGGAGGAGCGCCCGGCACGACCGGTGCTGCGGTGCTCGCGGCGACCGCGGCGCTTCGCGCAGACGCGGGCTACGTGACGGTCGCCGTGCCGGCCGACGAGCTTGCCGTGGCAGAGATGCTGGCGCTCGAACCGGTGAAGCGCGGCTTCGCGTACGGGAGTGCGCTCGAGACACTCGAGGCGGATCTCGCGCGCGCGTCGGCGCTCGCGGTAGGCCCCGGGCTCGGACGCTCGGACGTCGCGAGGGATCTCGTGCGCGGCCTTCTGGAGCGCTCCACGCTCCCGGCCGTCGTCGACGCGGACGGCCTGTTCGCGCTCGCGCCCGTCGCCCGGGACGCCGCCACCGTGCTCACGCCGCATACCGGCGAGCTCGCCCGGCTGCTCGACACCGACCCCGCCTGGGTCTCCGCGCACCGGCTCGAGGCCGCGGCCGGGTGCGCCGACCGGTTCGGCGCGGTCGTCGTCCTCAAGGGCGCAGACACGATCGTGCGCGCGCCCGGCGGGCGGACGGTCGTCTGCGACGTCGGGCCGCCGTCGCTCGCGACCGCGGGTACGGGCGACGTGCTGACCGGGGTGCTCGGCGCGTTCCTCGCGAAGGGACTCGATGCGATCGACGCAGCGGTCGCTGCCGCGATCGCGCACGGTCTCGCGGCGCGCGCGGTGCCGAACCAGGCGGGCCTGATCGCATCCGACGTCGTCGAGGCGCTGCCGTCGATCCTCTCCTGCCCGAGTCGCTGAGAGAATGGCGGACGTGCGACGCTCGCACGTCACCATCGACCTCGCCGCGATCCGGCACAACGCCCGTGTGCTGCTCCACCTCCTCGAGCACACCGAGCTGTGGGCGGTCGTGAAGGCGGACGGCTACGGGCACGGGGCCCTCGACGTCGCCCGCGCGGCACTGGAGGAAGGAGCGGCGGCGCTGTGCGTCGCGACGGTCGGCGAGGCGCTGCCGCTCCGCACGGAGCTGCCCGATGTCCGGATCGTCGTGCTCGGGCCGACACGTCTCGAGGACATCCCGGTGGCACGCGACGCCTCGCTCGAGCTCGCAGTGCACGAAGGGCCGTTGCCCGACGGTGTGTCTGTCCACCTCAAGCTCGACACCGGCATGGGACGCTGGGGGCTCTCCGAGCTGCCCGTGCCCGGGCCGGCCGTTGTCGGGCTGATGACCCATCTCGCCACCGCCGACACGGACCGCGACTTCGCCCACGAGCAGCTCGAGCGCTTCCTCCGGGCGACCCAGCCGTACGCCGGCGTCTTCACGCGCCACGTCGCCAACAGCGCCGCCGCGCTGCTGCTGACCGAGACCCGCCTCGACGCCGCCCGCTGCGGCATCGCGCTGTACGGGATCGATCCGTTCGGCGAGGAGCCGCGCCGTTTCGACCTGCGGCCGGCGCTCCGCTGGGAGTCCGACGTCGCGCAGGTCCGCCGTCTCGCGCCGGGCGATTCGACCGGCTACGGCCGTGTCTTCCTCGCGCAGGAGGAGACCTGGGTCGCCATCGTCCCGGTCGGCTACGCCGACGGGTTCCGTCGCGACCTCACGGGCACCGACGTGCTCGTCGAGGGCATGCGCTGTCGCGTGGTCGGCGCGGTCTCGATGGACGCGATCGCCGTCGTCCTCCCGGGACCGATCGAGGTCGGCGCGCCGGTGACGCTTGTCGGGGGCGGGATCACCCTCGAGCAACATGCGCGTGTCGCCGACACGATCGCCTACGAGCTGGCCTGTGGGATCCGGCACCACAAGGGCCGTTCGACGAGGGTCGCAGTCGATGGTTGACCGAGTCGAGCACCGCCGGGCGCTCCAGGAGGAGCGGCACGCCGACCTCGAGGCGCGCGTCCGCCGGCTCCTCGCGCCGCTCGGGGGCAACGAGCGGGCACTCGACGTCGGGTGCGGCACCGGCGCGCTCGCGTATGCGCTCGCGCCGCTCGTCGGCGAGGTCGTCGGCGTCGACTCCTCGGAGGAGTACGTTGCATCGGCTCGCGCGCACGCGCCGGCCGGCTGCACGTTCGTCGTCGGCGATGCCGAGTCGCTCGACTTCCTCTACGGGGACTTCGACCTCGTCGGGTGCCTGCGGGTGCTCCATCACGTGCGCCGGCCGGAGCTCGTCGTCTCGGAGCTCGCGCGCGTCACCCAGCCGGGCGGACGCATCCTGCTCGTCGACCAGCTCGGCGACGTCGACCCGATCCGAAGCCTCGAGCTCGACCGATTCGAGCGGGCGCGCGACCCGTCCCACACGCGCCTCTTGCCCGATGCCGACATTCGCGGCTTCCTCGAGGCGAACGATCTCGTCGTGACCGCGAACGAGGTCGTCCGCGAGGTGCGCGACATGGAGCGCTACCTCGACCTCGTCGGCCTCGTCGGCGAGGAGCGGGAGCGGATCGCCCGGATGGCGCCCGCGGTCCACGAGGTGGAGGTGGGCTGGTACGTCGCCCGCAAGTCCTGAAGGATTCTTGCGTCCCGTGGGCTACTTGATAGTAGTCCAAGTGACTACTTTCTGGTAGTCTAACTGGCGCATGATCGTCGATGTCAACCCGTTCGTCTACTCGAGACCTGTCCCCCCCGAGGACATCGTCGATCGCGAAGAGGAGGTGCAGCAGCTCCTCCGGAACGTCGTGGGCGGCCACTACGTGCGGCTCTACGCACCCCGGAAGTACGGCAAGACGAGCCTTCTCAAGCGCGCCCTGCACGACGGCGAGCGCTCCGAAGGCCTCGTCCCCGTGCTCGTCGACCTCTACCGCGTCTCCTCGATCGGCGACGTCACCGTCCGACTCGAGCGCGCGTACGCGAAGCAGCTGAAGGGCGAGCTGCGGCGCCGCGTCGAGTCGTTCCTCCAGCGGACGGGGGTTGGGCTCTCGCTCGGTGCGTTCGGCATCAGCGCGCAGCTCCAGCTCGAGCCGATGCAGGATCCGCTCCCGGCCCTGCACGCGCTGCTCGAGCTGCCGCTCCGTCTCGAGGCGGCCGGCGGCTACCGCGCGCTCATCGCCTTCGACGAGTTCCAGGACATCGGTCGCATCGACGGCCTCGACGGCCTCCTACGCAGCCACATCCAGCACCACGGCGAGGTCGCGTCCTACGTCTTCGCCGGCTCCGAGCCGGGCCTGATGCGCCTTCTGTTCGAGAGCAAGGACCGGCCGCTGTACGGCTCAGCCGTGCCGATGAGGCTCGGGCGTCTCGCCGACGGCGACATCGCCGACTACGTCGCCGCGCGCTTCGAGGCGACCGGCCGGACGGCGGGGGAGACGCTCAACCCCCTGCTCCGCGCAGCGCAGGGCCACCCGCAGCGAGCCATGCTCCTCGCGCACCGGCTGTGGGAGGAGGTGGCGCACGGTGCCGAGGCAACGCTCGACGACTGGGATGCCGCCCACGCAGCCGCGATGCGCGAGCTCGACCCCGAGTTCGACGCCCAGTGGCGAGGCCTCGACACCTCCGAGCAGAAGACGCTGCGCTCGCTGCTCCTCGGAGACGGCTCGCCGTACCGGACGGCGGCGCTCCGGAGACTCGAGCTGACGAAGGACGTCGTCCGGCGCGCGCTCCCGCGCCTGGCCGCGACGGCGGAGATCGAGGAGCGCGAGGAGGGTGGCCACGCGATAGTCGATCCGCTCTTCGCCGAGTGGATCGGCCGGCTCAACGATGGCCGATCGAGGGCGCCCGACGAGGATCAGACCGAGCCGGGCCTGTAGTCCGACATGCCCGCGAACCGGGCGATGAGGCCGGGCGCGAGCGCCTGGACGATCGAGATCGGGCGGTACGGGAACCACGGCACGGTGACCTCGCGCTTGCCCTTCTCGACGCACCGCAACACAGCCTCGGCCACCTGCGGCGGCTGGATCACGAACCGGCGCATGAGCGGGCTCTTGAGGACCTTCTTCTGCGGGAACCCCTCGGTTTCCACGAACCCGGGGAGGACGGAGTGGACCGCGATGCCGCTTCCGCGAAGCGCGGACGAGAGGGACCGCGAGAACGCGAGCTGGGCGTGCTTGGACGCGGCGTAGGCACCGGCGGGCGCGAACGCGGTCGTGCCGGCGACGGACACGAGGTTGACGACGTGCGCCGTCCCGGACGCGGCGGCCCGGAGCCCGGGCAGGAGCGCGCGTGTGCACCACACACCGCCGAGGTAGTTGACCTCCATCACTCGGCGTACGAGGTCGAGGTCGACGGTGAGATACGACCCGCGCGCCGGCATCCCCGCGTTGTTGACCAGCAGGTGGACCGCGGGGTGACGGGCGAGGAGCCGCACGGCCATGGCGTCGACCGCGTCGCGGTCGGCGACGTCGCACAGCTCGATCTCGCCGCCGATCTCGTCCACGAGCGCCCGCAGCCGGTCCTCACGGCGCGCGACGAGCACACAGTGCCAACCCTTGCGCGCGAGCAGCCGTGCGATCGCCTCGCCGATCCCCGACGACGCGCCCGTCACGACGGCGACCCGGGCGCTAGGTGGGCTCTGATGTGACACGCCGCGACACCCTAGTGAAGACGCGGAGCGTGTTCACGTTGATGTCGACCGTGTCGCGGATGTTTTCGGCGTAGCCGCCCGCGAGCGTCAGGCAGATCGGGACACCGGCGTCGTCGAGCGTGTCGCGGACGAGGGTGTCGCGTGCCGCGAGGCCTCCCTTCGTGAGCGCGAGCCGCCCGAGCCGGTCTCCTTCGAACGGGTCCGCGCCGGCGAGGACGAAGCAGAGCTCGGGCCGGGCCCGGCGAAGCGCGTCGGGGAGCACCTCCTCGAGCGCGGCGAGGTACCGGTC
>Ga0247826_10000113_pt1 | contig 12089 bp, 6 predicted proteins | sample 12C_Control_Day1_FD_200152 | JGI IMG/M metagenome (GOLD analysis project Ga0247826, IMG submission 200152) | Soil microbial communities from agricultural site in Penn Yan, New York, United States - 12C_Control_Day1 | ecosystem: Environmental > Terrestrial > Soil > Agricultural land | place: USA... | reverse complement strand
GGCCGAACATCCGGCGGTAGCGGCGCAGCAGCGACGGGTACCGCTTGTGCTCGACGGCGTCGTGTCCGCGGAAGCAGACATAGAGCGGCAGCCCGAGCCGGGCGCAGACCTCCGAGATCGTCGCGCCGATGTTGCCGAACTCGGCGAGCACCACCGTCACCCGCTCGGCGGCGAGGAAGGCGGCGAGCCGGTCGCCGTCGGCCCGCGACAGCGCCGGGCCGAGGCCCCGCAGCCGCCGCAGCCGCGGCCAGAGCCCGGCCGAGCGCCCCGAGGCGAGGTCGGAATCGAGGTCGGCGAGCACCGGGCGGCCATGGCGCTCGGCCCCGGTGCCGTCCTGGCAGACCAGGACGGTGCGGCGCGGCCAGAGCGCGGCCACATGGTCGGCGACGAAGGTCTCGGAGACCTGGTTGAAGCTCGGGGCGGCGATCGCCAGCACCGGCCCGGCGCCGGCCGCGGCCCCGGCCCGGGAGGCGGAGGTCATCCGTAGCCCCCGGCCATCGCCCGGAAGACCTGGTTCCCGGCGATCAGCGCGTCGTAGCTGCCCTGCGCCACCACCCGCCCCTGCTCCATCATGAAGATGGTGTCGCAGGCGCGCACCGTCGACAGCCGGTGCGCGATCAGCACGATGGTCTTGGCGTGGCCGAGGTTGTGCACGGCGTCCATCACCGCCTTCTCGGTCAGGTTGTCGAGCGCCGAGGTCGCCTCGTCCATGATCAGCACGTCGGGGTCGTGGTAGAGCGCCCGGGCGATGCCGATGCGCTGGCGCTGGCCGCCGGAGAGCCGCACCCCGCGCTCGCCGACCGGCGTGTCGTAGCCCTGCGGCAGCTCGCCGACGATGAAGTCGTGCAGCTCGGCGATCCGCGCCGCGCGCTCGACCGCCGCCCGGTCGATCGCCTCGGCCGGCAGCCCGAAGGCGATGTTGGCGGCGATCGACTCGTCGGTCAGGAAGATCTGCTGCGGCACGTAGCCGATCGCCCGCTGCCAGGCGCGGCGGTTCGCCGCGGTGACCGGCACGCCGTCGACGCGCAGCCCGCCCGTCTGCGGCTCCAGCAGCCCGAGGATCACGTCGACCGCCGTGGTCTTGCCGGCGCCGGTGCCGCCGACGAGGCCGACGGTGGTGCGGGCCGCCACCGTCATGTCGACGCCCCGCAGCGCCGGGCGCGTCGCGCGCGGATAGGCGAACTCCACCCCGGCGAGCTCGAGCCGGTCCCGCAGCCGCAGCGGCGCGGGCGGCGGCCCGGCCGGGATGCCGGGGCCGCCGCGCGCCTCCACGAGGTCGGCGTGCAGCCGGTCGAGCGTCGGCCGGGCGAAGCGCAGCGCGGTGAAGGCGGCGTAGAGCTGCTGCAGCGACGGGAACAGCCGCAGGCCGGCGAAGGCGTAGACCCCGATGATCGGCAGCACCGCCCCGAGGCTGCCCTCGCCGGAGGCGAGCATGACGATGACGAAGAGCAGCATGCCGCCGAAGCCGATCGCCTCGAGCAGGTAGCGCGGCACCTCGCCGAGCGCCGCGGCCTCCGAGTCGTAGCGTGCCACCGCGAGCGCCGGCGCCTGGAAGCGGATCAGGTAGGTCTCCTCGAGCCCGAGGATCTTCACGTCCTTGATGCCGCCGAGCGCATCGCCGGCCACCTGGAAGCGCCGGAGGTTGGCCGCGTGGCGCGCCTCGCCGATGGCATGCAGCCGGCGGCGCACCACGGCGTAGATCAGCCCGTAGGTCCCGCCGAGCATCAGCGCCAGCACCAGCGCCGCCTTGGGCTGCACCGCGACCAAGAGCCCGATCAGGGCCAGCGTCACCACGCCCTGCGAGACCAGCCGCATCGCCGGCATCAGCGCCGCGCCCACCACCTTGCCGACCTCGGCCAGGATGTTGGCGCCGAGCTCGGCGCTGTGCTTGTTCAGGAACCAGGCGTAGGGCTGGCCGAGGTAGCCGGCGAGCAGCCGGCCGGCGATGGTGTAGCCGCGCAGGAAGACGAAGCGGTAGACCACGTGCTGGCAGAAGGTCCGGAACAGCAGGCCGAAGAACACGATGAAGAAGATCGCGACGCCGAGGAAGATCAGGAAGCGGTGCGGGCTCTCGAAGCCGAGCCAGACGTAGAGCCCGTTGAGCCAGCTGTTGGTCTCCACCACCCCGGGGTTCGCGAGCACCGCGAGGAACGGCAGGATCGAGGCGACCCCGACCATCTGCACCGCCCCCTCGATCAGGATCAGCACCATGAGCAGGTAGGCGCGGCGCCGCTCGTCGGGCGTCAGGAGGTCGAGGACCTTCCGGTAGGTTTCGAACATCATACTCGCTTCCGCAGTCCCGGACCGGCTTCGGGCCCGACCGCGCCGCGGGGGCCGCGTCCGGCCCCGCCGACTGCTTTACTACCATGCCTGCGACCAGGCCCCCTCTCATAGCCGACGGGCCCGGACCGCACAATCCTTTCCCGGTTGCCCCGTCGGTTGCCCGGTCGGCCGCCCGGTTGTCCGCCCGGATGGCCGTCGTCCCCGTCGCCGGCGGCCGCGCCGCCCCGGCGTGCCGCCTCGCGCTCGCGTCTCATGCGAGCCGGGCCGGGCCGGGCCGGCCGGTGGTCGCTGGTGTAGAACCAGGAGCCGGCGCCGAGGTAGCACATCACGAAGACCACGGCCGGCCCCCAGACGTGCACGGTGGAGAGCACCAGCACCAGGCCGGCCAGGGCGATCATGTAGCCGGTGCGGTACTGGCGCCCGTCCTCGTCGAGGCCGCGCGCGCTGCCGATCTGCAGCATGCCGAGCAGGACGGCGAGGACGAGCAGGGTCACGGCCGGGATGCCGCTCCGGATCGCGGTCATCATCCAGAAGCTGTCGATCGTCGGGTGCTCCCGCCAGAACGGCCGCGCCCAGTCGTTGAGCCCGACGCCGAAGAGCGGGTGCCGCAGCACCTCGCGGGTGCCGTACTGGTAGATCTCCATCCGGTGCTCGCCGGCGCCGGGCGAGAAGATCAGGTTCTCGACGATGTAGGTGAACAGCCCGCCCTGCACCGAGGCCAGCAGGACCAGCAGGAAGCCGGCGCCGATCGCCAGGCCGATCGCCCAACGGTTGCGCAGGAAGCCGAGGCCGCGCTCCCAGACGATCATCGCGACCTGCAGCACCAGCGAGAACAGCGCGCTCGAGGAGATCGAGAGCATCGTGGTCACCGCCACGAAGGCCGCCGCGCCGGTCCGCACGATCTCGCGCCGCCGCCAGAGCAGGAAGTAGAGGTTGGCGAAGACCACCGAGCCGAACAGCCCGAAGTGGATCGGATGCGAGAAGGCCACCGCGGCGCGGATGAAGCCGAGCCGCGGCGCGTCGGCGGAACGGTCCTGGACGCTCATGAAGGTGCCGAAGACCTGGTCGAACAGCCGCTGCCCGGTGAGGGCCTCGATCAGGGCGAACGGCGCGAACAGCAGGAGCAGGCCCGCCATGCAGCGCACGAAGGTCCGGTGGGTGGCGGCGTCGCGCACCAGCACCCGGCCGACCAGGTAGGCGCCGAACAGCTCGATGAAGTTGGTGCCGACGTAGATGATCCGCGACAGGCCGTGGACCATGACCAGCGCGATCGAGATCCAGAGGCAGTTCGCGAGGTAGATGAGGTCGACCGCGCTGACCGGTCCGGCCCCGCCCCTGATCCAGCGCAGCCCGAGCGGGATGCAGGCGGCGATCAGCACCAGGCGGTAGACGGTCAGGTTGACCGGGCCCAGCCGGAAGGTCCCCGGGATCGCCAGGCTCGCCATGAAGGCGATCAGCACCAGCGCGCCGAGGCCGGCCGCGGGTCCGGCCGCCCGCGGGACGGCGTGCCGCCGCGCCGCCGGGCGCACCCCGGGGTCGTCGAGGCCTTCGGCGGTCCGGCGCACCCTTCACCCCTGTCACACTGCCATCGGACGGGGAGCCGGGCTCCCGTCGTGCCGGCCACCGCCTAGCACGCCGGGAGGCCCGGGGGAAACCCCGGGAGCACGGGGGAAACCCCGGGAGCACGGGCCGGGCCCGGGCCCCCGGGGGAACGGCGGCTAGCGGCGCACCGGGCTGGCCAGCCCGGCCCAGACCGAGCCCGGGCCGCGGAGGCCGTAGCCGGCCGGCGGCGGCAGCATCCAGACCCCGGCGCCGCCGCCGATCACCACGTCGCCGCCGGACAGGACGTGGATCGAGAGGTCGAACCACTTCGGGGCGTTGAGGGTGACGTCCTCCCAGGCGACGCTCGTGCCGTCGATCCGGCCGCGCCAGACCACCGGCCCGCCCGGGTTCTGCAGCGTGACGTAGACGAGGCTCGCGTCGTTCGGGTCCGGCGCGATGTCCGACACCTCCAGGAACCCCCCGGTCCCGACGTCGCGCTGCCCCGCGAGGGGGAAGGCCTGCACCTGGGCGCTGGCGAAGCTGCCGCCGGTGTTCCGGACCCGGTGCAGGTCCTTGCCCGGACCCTTGATCCAGATCTCGTTCGCGGCCGCGCCGGCGCGGATCACCCAGCCGAGGTAGCCGTACTTGGTCAGGCTCGCCGGCGCCTGGTAGAACGGGGTCTTGCTGAAGCCGGCGGCGCCGGCCTGCCAGTTGGTCGACAGATAGACGTCGTTGCCGCTGACGATGTAGGCCTGCCCGCTGGCGTGCATCGCCTCGATCCGCCCGCCGCCGGGGATCGCCGTCCAGGAGGCGCCGTTGTTGGTGCTGATCTTGTCGGCGGCGAAGATCGCCTCGGGCGTCGAGGTCGGGTGGCAGCCGATGAACATCAGCCCCGCGCCGGAGACCGCGGTCTGCGCCGTCCAGCTCGCGCCGAGGTCGTCGGAGTAGCAGAGCCCCTGCTGCAGCGCGTTGCCGTAGCCGAGGAACAGCCGCCCCGAGCGCGCCCAGCCGATGCACTGGCTCGACTGCGGATGCATGTTGAGCCCGAAGGTCGTCGGGTTGAAGCCGGTGATCTGCCGGGCCCGCCAGGAGGCGCCGCTGTCGGTCGACAGCAGCAGGTTGGTGTCCTGCACCGCCATCGCGATCTGCGCCGGATTGCCCGGGCGCTGCACCACCAGCGGCTTGCCGGTCGCCCCGGTGTTGACGCCGGTGAAGCCCCAGGTGCTGTCGGCGAAGCTCGCGCCCCGGTCGAGGGTGCGGAACATCCGCCCGACCGAGTTGACCACGCAGACCCCCGGCGTCCGCGGGCAGACGAGCCCCTCGTAGCCGTTGGCGTTGGTGATCGTCGAGCCGGACTTGGTCGAGAGCTGCCGGTGATAGGGGTCGGCCTCGTAGCCGAGCATCGCCTTGGCGAGCCCCGGATGGCTCCAGCCGCCGGTGCCGGCGCCCGAGGTGTTGACCGCGATCCCCGGGTTGCCGTTGTTGAGCTGGACGTAGACCGTCTCCGGGCTGTCCGCCCAGTTCACCTCGACGCGGCGCACCGCGTACTGGCCGCTGGTGCTCGGGCCGTAGATCTTCGTCCAGCCGGTGCCGCCGTTCGCCGAGCGCCAGACGCCCTCGCTGGCGCCGCCGGCGGCGCGGGTCGACGCGTACATCTCGGCGCCGCCGCCGGTCGGGGCGATGGCGATCGCCGTGCACTTGACCGCCGGCAGCCCGCCGGCGACCCGGGTCCAGGCGGTCTTCGCGGCGTTCGACTTCCAGAGGCCGGTCTCGCTCGCCATGTAGAGCGTGCCGTCGCTCGGATGGTGGCGCAGCGCGTAGACCTCGCCGTAGCTGGCGACGGTCAGCGTCGCCAGCACCGACCAGGCCGCGCCGCCGTTGGTCGAGCGCAGCAGCTGCAGGTCCGACACCGCCGCGGTCGTCGCCCAGACCCGCTGCATCTTGTAGACGGTGCGGGCCGCGACCGCGCCGGCCCGGGTCGCCGGGTCGTAGCAGAAGTTGCTCTGGTTGTAGCCTTCCTTGTCCGAGTTCAGCACCGCGTGCGCCAGCGTCCAGGTCGCGCCGAAGTCGGTCGAGCGCCAGATGCCGGTGAGGCCGGCGTAGCTCGGGTTGGTGCGCCCGCTCATCCAGGCCCAGTTGCCCTCGGCGAGCAGGTGGTTGTGGTCGCGCGGGTCGACGTAGACGCTGTTGAAGCCGAAGCAGCGCAGTCCGCTGCCCGCCGGATGATACCAGGTCGCGCCCGTGGTCTCGGTCAGGCGGATGCCGTTCATGTCGCCGCCGGCGATGCCGTACTGCGGCTCGTCCTCGCAGAAGGCGTGGCTGCGGCAGAACTGGTAGCCGAAGCCGTAGGTCTGGGACGCGGACGCCAGCATCTCCGGGGTGCGCTCCACCGGGCGCCAGTGGGCGGCGGTCGCCGCCGGCGCCGTGAAGGCCTTGCGGTCCGCCGACCAGTCCGACCAGGGGCCGCCGGCGGCCAGCCGGTAGCGCAGCGCGATGCCGCTGCGGGTGGCCCCGGCGGCGACGGCGTTGGTCCCGGCGCCGGTGGGGTCGTCCATCCGCCAGCGCCGGTTGCCGAGCGCGGTCAGCGCCAGGCCGGCGTCCGGCGTCGCCGCGACGCTCCAATCGAGGCCGGCGGCGTTGGCCGCCGGCCCGGCGGCGGCGACCTCGACCACCCCGGCGAAGCGGCCGGCGGCGACCTCGGCGGTCGCCGGGATCGACCAGTCGGCGGCCGCGAGCGCCGGCGGCGCGGTGATCGCCTCGGCCTCGACGGTGACCGCGAAGGCGAGCGAGGCCGAGCCGCCCGAGTTGGTCGCGGTGACGGTGACCGTGTCAGAGAGGCGAGCCGCGGTCGGGATCGCGATCGCCCCGGTCGCGGCGTCGACGGTCGCGCCGGCGCCGGCGACCGCGAAGCGCAGGCCGCCGCCGCGGAACGCCGGGGCGGCCTCGAGGGTGAAGCTCCCCGGCGCCTGGTCGAGGATCTCCTCGTCGAGCACCCCGGCGACCGCCACCGGCGCCGGCCAGGTCACCGCGAGCCCGGCGGTGGTGGCGAGCTTGCTGCCGGCCGCGGTGCGGGCGGTGACCCGGCAGCTCAGCGTCGTCCGGTCGTCCTCGGGGCCCGGGCGGTAGCTCGCCGCCGTCGCGCCCGGGATCGGCGCGCCGTCGCGGCACCATTCGAAGCCCAGGACCGGCGCGCCGGTCCAGAGGCCGGGCAGCGCCGCGACCGCGGCGCCGATCCGCCCGTTGCCGGCCAGCGCCGGCGCCGCCAGCAGCACCGGGACCACCGGCAGGTCGGCGAAGCCGAGCGGCTTGCGGTCCTCGGAGGCCGGCGACCAGCGGCCGTCGGCGGCCAGCCGGTAGCGCACGGCCAGGCCGTCGAGGTTGCCGGCCACCGCCTGCCCGAGATGCCAGCGGCCGTCGGCGAGCGCGACGGCGTCGCGCCAGTCGGCCTCGGCCGGGGCCCCGGCTCCGGCGGCGGCCCACTGCACCGCCACCGCCGCCGCGGCGACCCCGCCGAGCACGAAGGCGCCGCTGCGGCCGCCGCCGGGCAGCGCGAAGGCGGCCGGGACCGACCAGTCGCCGGCCCGCGCGGCGGGGGGCGGATCGTCCGGGCTCACGGCGACGATGTCGATCTCCTTGCGGTCGGCCGAGACGGGCGACCAGGGGCCCCCCGCGGCCAGGCGGTAGCGGAGGCCGACATTGCCGAGACGCCCGGGCGCGCGCCAGAGGGCGGCCGCCGACCCGGCGGAATCGTGACCGGCGAGCCGCCAGCGGCCGTCGGGCAGCCGCAGGCAGGGCCGCCAGTCGGCGCCGGCCTCGGCCGGGGCGGCGGCATCCGTCCATTGCACCGCCACGGCCGCCGCCAGGGCGCCGCGCAGCTCGAAGGTGACCGAGTATCTCATGCCTGCTGCTCCACGCGCTGATCGAGGGTCCATTCGCCGGCGTCCGCCGACGCCGGCGCCGCGCCGGCCGACGGCAGCAGCTCGAGCCGCCGCAGGTCGATCTGCGGCCGCTGGCCCCAGCGCCCGAAGCCGCCGATCCCGGCGGCGCCGGCCGCCAGGTGGGTCGTCGTCGCGGTCAGCTGCCAGTCGGGCGCCGCCGCCTCCTCCGGATAGAGGCGCGCCCGCACGGTCGCGCCGTCGAGCTCGACCTCGACCCAGGTCCAGGCGTCGTTCGCCCAGGCGACCGTCGCCGAGGCCAGCCGGTTCGAGGCGACGCCGGCGCCGGTGTACTGCCTGAGCTCGACCGAGCCGACGCCGCCCGCCAGCAGCGTCTCGATCCTGAGGCCGCTGAAGTCGCCGCCCGCGGCGGCGAACCGCGCGGTGAGGCAGAACGGCCGGTCGACGCCGCCGCCGGCGGTCCAGCGCACCAGCGCCCGGTAGCGCCCGTCGCCGGCCGAGCGGCTCCAGAGCCCGTGGGTCGCGCCCTCGGCCGCGGTCACCAGCCGGGCGAAGCCGCCGGCGTCGAGGCTCCAGGACGGCGCCGCCCCCTCGGAGACGAAGCGCATCTCGGCGAGCGCCGCCGCGGCGTCGAAGGCGGTGGCGACGCGCCGCACCGTCACCGTGAAGCTCTGGGTCGCGCTCCCCGAGGCGTTGGTCGCCCGCACCGTGACCGGCGCCGCCTCGAGCGCCGCCCCGGTCGGAATGCCGACGAGCCCGGTGCCGGCGTCGATCGTCGCGCCCGCCGGCGCCGCCGTGAGCGCGAAGGCGAGCCCGGCCCCGGCGAAGCCGGCCTGCGCCGAGACCGTGCGCAGGCCGCCGCCGAGCGGCCAGACCGCCGCCGGCAGCGTGCCGACCGCGACCGGCGCCGGCAGCGCCGCCGCGACGCCGACCCGGAAGGACACGCTGGCGCTGCCGCCGGAGTTGGTCGCGGTGACCGTCACCGTCTCGGCGGCCCGGATCGCGCCGGTCGGCAGGCTGAGGCGCCCGGTCCTCGGGTCGACCGTCGCGCCGGCGCCGGCGACCGCGAAGCCCAGCCCCTCGCCGGCGAAGGCGGCGGCCGCCTCGACCACCGCCGGCCCCGAGCCGTGCTCCAGCGTGCGGTCGGCGAGGCTGCCGGCCACCGCCGGGGGGGCGCGGCGGATCGCCAGCCGCGGGGTCTCCGCGACGGCGCTGCCGGCGGCATTGGTCGCGGTGACCCGGGCGGAGAGGCCGGTGGCGTCGTCCTCGGCGCCCGGCCGGAAGTCGAGCCCGGTCGCCCCGGCGATCTCCGTCCCGTCGCGCAGCCAGCGGACGGCGAGCGCCGGCGCCGGGCTGCCGGTCCAGTCGCCCGGATCGAGCGCCACCGGCGCGCCGACGAGGCCGGCGCCGGCGAGCGCCGGCGCCCGCGACACGGCCGGCGGCTCGTCGCCGGTCCCCTCCTCGGGAGCCGCGGCGAGCGTCAGCCGCCAGCGGCCGGCGGCGGCGCCGGCGGCGTCGTAGGCGGTCACCGTCAGCGCGACGCCGGCGTCGAGCGCCGCCAGCGGCACGCCGATCTCTTTGGTTACGGGATCGACGGAGACGGCTCCGCCGGCGACGCGGAAGCCGAGGCTCCCGGAAGTCGGCACTGTGGACAAGTCTGGATCTCCTGTTCCATGCGGGGTCGGCGCACCGGCGCTTCCGGCGCCGACACCGAGGGCGATCGCCGGCATCACCAGAGGCCGACCAGCCGGGAGGCGCCGGTGCCGGTCGCCAGCACCCGCGCCACCCGCACCGGCAGCAGCGTGCCCGCGGGCACCGCGCCGAACACCAGCCGCGTGCCGTCGGCCATCACCACCGCGAGGTCGCCGGCGCCGCCGACGTAGAGCGCGCGGGTCACCGCCGGGAGGTCGCGGAGGTCGTCGGGGACGACCGCCGTCCCGTGCTCGGGCGGCGCGGTCAGGCTGCGGGAATGCCGGCGGAAGCTGTCGGTCATCGGGCCCCTTCGAGGCTGGCAGGGGAGCGAAGGGCCGCGCGCGCGGGCTCGCCCGCGCCGGGCCGCTCGCGATCTGGAATGCGCTCCCCGGGTCCTAGGCGATCGGGGTTGAGGCGGCCTTACCCCGCCGCCCGCCCTGCGGCCGGATCCGGCAACGCCCCCTTTCCCTCCCGGCAATCCCGGCTATGAAGCGGGCGGACCCGAGAGAGGATGCCGACCCTGAGACGATCCCGCGCCGCGGCGCTCGCCCTGCCCGTCGCCGCCCTGCTCGCCGCCGCCCTGCCCGCCGCGGCGGCCGAGCCGGTGCCCCGGCCCCGGCCGGCCCCGGCCGGGCCGCCGGCGCCGGCCGCCGACCCGCGCGCCGCGGCCGCGCTCTTCGCCATGCCGGCGATCGCCGCCGCCGGGCGCGCGGCGGCGGCGCGGCTCGAGGCCGGCGACCCGACCGGGGCCGCGGCGGGCCTCGCGGCGCTCGCCGCCGACCATCCCGAGGCCGCGGCGGTGCCGCTGATGCAGGCCGAGCTGGCGCTCCTCGCCGGCGACGCCGCGGCGGCGCTCGACGCGCTCGGCCGCGCCGCCGACCTCGGGGCCGACGTCCGGGCGGCGCTCGGGGATCCGCGCCTCGCGCCGCTCGGCGGCGACCCGCGCCTGGCCGCGCTCGCCGCCCGGCCGGCGCCGCCGCCGGCCGCCGCGCCGGTGCCGGCCCCGGTGGCCGGCACCCCGCCGGTCGCCCCGGTCGGCGCCGGCAACACCGCCTGGGACCCCGGCGCCGAGCGGCTGGTGCCGGCCTTCGCCTTTCCGGCGCAGGCCGGGGGGCCGGTGCTGCCGCCGCGCCCGAAGACCGCGGCGCTCGAGATCCTGCGCGAGCACTGGAAGCGCGGCCGCGCCGCCGGCAACCTCGGCGACCTCTACGACAACCGCGACCGCGGCCACTCCACGCTGGCTCCGCAAGCCTTCCCGCAGCTCGCCCACGTCGCCTACGACGCCGCCGCCCGCGCCGCCGACCTCGACTACGGCCTCGCCGACCGGCTGCTGTTTCCGGCCCCGACCCTCGGCAACTCCTCGACGGCGATCACCGCCGGCGCGCTCTGGCGCTCGCTGCCGCGCGCGGCGATGACCGCGCCCGACGGCGCCGGCCCGCTGCGCCTCTGGCAGAACGCCGGCCGGAACCAGCTGACCGTCTATCCGGCGCACCGCGACTTCACCCCGGAGAAAGGCGACCTGTTCCCGGCGAACACCCCCTACCTGCTGGTCAGCCGCGGCTCCTCGGGCTCCGACCAGCCGGTCCTCGAGGCGGCCGCGCTGATCCTCGCCGCCTTCCGCCCCGACACCAAGGCGAAGCTCGTCGAGACCGGCCTCGTCGTGCCGACCCTGCAGATGGTGTTCCGCCGCTCGCTGCGGAGCGTCACCTCGCGCGACGCCTACCTCGGCGGCGCCGCCCACCCGGCGGCCTTCGCCGGCGCCGAGATCAACGCCGCGCGCATGGTGAGCCTCGCCAACGCGATCGCGGCCGACGCCATCCCGCCGCAGGTGCGGCTCGCGGTGCTCGAGGAGGACCTCGGGACCCCGGGCGTCGACTTCTTCGGCGACGGCCTCTCCGAGCAGCTCTTCGACACCCCGGCCGCGATCGCCCGGGTCTGGCGCTCGAAGGCCGGCCGCCGCTCGATCCTGGTCTCCGCCGCCGAGACCCGCGACCCGAACGGCCGCGGGCTCGCCTTCGAATGGCGGCTGCTGCAGGGCGACCCGGCGAAGGTGCGGATCGAGCCGCTCGACGACGGCGCCACCGCGCGCATCACCCTCGACTGGCACGACCCCTTCCCGATCTCCGGCGACGACCCGACCACGACGGCGCGCATCGACGTCGGGGTCTTCGCCTCGAACGGCGTGCACGACAGCGCCCCGGCGATGCTCAGCTGGTACTGCCCGCCGACCGAGGCCCGGAGCTACGCCCCCGGCCCGGACGGCGGCGCGCCGCGGCTGGTGGCGATCGACCACGCCGACCCGTCGCGCGCCGAGGCCTACGCCGACCCGCTGCTGGCGCCGCGCGCCGACTGGCGCGACGCCTTCGCCACCGACGACCGCGGCCGGGTCACCGGCTGGACCCGGGCGCGGCCGGGGCGCGACCCCGAGGCCTTCACCGCCGACGGGCAGCGCATCCTCGACCCCGGCGGCGTCGGCCGGCCGGGCCGCGCCGAGGCCGTCGCCTACCCGTTGCGCCAGGCCGCCGACGGCCGGCTCGTCGTCGAGGAGCTCTCGGCGGCGGCGGTTCCCGACCCCCAGGCCGCGCCCGGCCCCTGAGAGGCTGCCAATGAAAGCGCTCGGGGTGATGCGGACGAGACGGTTCGGGATCGGGCGTGACTGCGGCATCTGTCGGCGGT
>Ga0247826_10000112_pt1 | contig 12101 bp, 10 predicted proteins | sample 12C_Control_Day1_FD_200152 | JGI IMG/M metagenome (GOLD analysis project Ga0247826, IMG submission 200152) | Soil microbial communities from agricultural site in Penn Yan, New York, United States - 12C_Control_Day1 | ecosystem: Environmental > Terrestrial > Soil > Agricultural land | place... | reverse complement strand
GCACGTGACGACGCTGCGGCCGTCGAAGGCCTACTTCCCGTCGCAGGACGCGAGCGACCTCGGCGCGATCGGCCGCTTCTTCGAGGGCGAGGCGACAAGCGAGGTCGGCATGCAGGCCGGCCTGCGCCGGGACCTCTGGACCGCGATGTCGCCGGACATCTCGAAGATGCGCCCGATCATCGACAAGGGCGACAAGGCGTTCGCCGCGATCGACGGCAAGGTGCCGCCGGAGACGCAGGCGCAGCTCCTGGGCCAGGCGCTCACCGGGCTGGTCCAGCGCTACCGCACCCAGCCGCCGCCCGCGAACTTCCGGCTCCTCAGCTCGCCGCTCGTGGCGTGGATCTGGATCGGCGGCCTTGTCGTGTTCACCGGCGGCCTGATCGCGCTGTGGCCGGCGGGCGACCCGGCGATGCGCCGCGTCCGGGGCCGCTACGCCGCCCGGGTCGCGCGCGAGCTCGGCCGCGCGTAGCGTTCACGGCCGAGACCTCGTGTCCGTGGACGTCCTCGCCCCGCTGATCGTCATCGCCGTGCTGACCATCGTGGTCCTGCTGGTCAGCGCGCCCCTGCGCGGCGGCGCGTCCGCGCGTGCCGAGGAGCGCGACGAGCTGCGCCGCGCCGACCTCGAGGCCGCGCGCGCGTCGAAGTACCGCGAGATCCGCGACGCCGAGCTCGACTACCGGACGGGCAAGCTCTCGGAGGCCGACTGGAAGCGCCTCGACCGGGAGCTGCGCCAGGAGGCGATCGAGATCCTGCGGGCGCTCGACGAGCTGCCGCCCGGGCCGACGGAGGTCGGGGCCAAGGGGTAGCGGGGCGCCCGGGCGGGACGCCGCCGACCTCGACCGACATCGCACCAGGACCACTACAATCCCCTTCCCATGGAGCTGCTCTTCTCCGTCATCCAGGTGATCATCTCTGTCGTCCTGATCTTCCTCGTGCTGATGCACTCGGGGAAGGACGCCGGCCTGTCGGGCGCCTTCGGCGTCGGGACCGGACAGGGGCCGCTCGGTGGCGGCTCGCTCGTCGAGCGCAACCTGAACCGCTGGACGATCGGCTTCGCGATCGCGTTCGGCGTGAACACGATCATCCTGCTCAAGTCGCCCTGGAACTAGCGAGGCACGCTGCGGATCAGGCCGCGACCGTCGCGCCTGTGATCCGGAAGTCGTGCGCGCGGAGCGCCGGGCAGACGACGCCGTTGGCGAACCGGCGCCCGTAGAAGTCCGCCTCGGCGACGAGGCGCGGCGTCGCCGTCAGCGCCTCCGTCGCCTCGAGGATGCGGAGGACCGAGTCGGTGAAGCGCACGTCGCGCACCGGGCGGGAGATCCGGCCGTCCTCGATGAGGAACGTCCCGTCTCGGGTCATGCCGGTCAGGAGCGTCTGCTTCTCGTGGACGATGTTCACGTACCAGAAGCGCGTCACGTAGAGCCCGCGCTCGATCGGGGCCGCGAGCTCGGCCTCGTCGGCCGCGCCGCCGCCGATCAGCACGAGGTTCGTCGGATGCGGGCCGAAGCCGGCGCCGCCGGGCGCGGTCGCGTGCCCGGTCGTCCGCGCGCCGCCGCCCGCCCGCGCCGCCGAACGGGTGTCGTGGACGACGCGGTGGGCGACGCCGTCCTGGATCAGCGGCAGCGGCGCCTTCGGCACGCCCTCGAGGTCGAACGCGCGCGGCAGGGTGCGCGGGAACCGCGGCGAGTCGTTCAGGCTGATCGACGGCGCCGCCACGCGCTGCCCCAGGCGCCCGACGAGCGCGCCGCGGCCCTCGGCGTGGACGAGCCCGTTGAACGCGAGGAAGCCGAGGAAGTCGAGCAGCTCTCCGACCGCCTCAGGCTCGAGGACGACCCGGTAGCGGCCGGGCGGGAGGTCGGCCGGCTCCTCCGTCGGGACCTTGCCGACGGCCCGCGCCGCGATCGCCGCCGGGTCGATCGCGACCGCGGCGACCGCGGCGTCCGAGCCCCAGCCGCTCCGTCCGCGGTCGTCGCGCGCGATGACCTTCATGTACGCGTCGGTGACCTCGTCGCGTACGCGCGACCCGGCCGAAGACGCGATCGCCGTCTCGACGGCGCCCGCCGTCCAGATCCCGAACGCCTCGAGTCCGCGCTCCGCGCACCCCGCGAACGCCACGCGGAGCGCCTCGCCGGCAACCGCCGGGTCGAGCGCCGCGGTCGCGGCGTCGTAGCCGTGGTGCGCCCGCGGCGTGCCCGGTTCGGGGAGGCCCGGGTACTCGCCGCGCCCGCCGGCCGCCGCGGCCGCCGCCCGCGCGCCCGCGTCGGCGCGCGCCGCGGTGTCGCGCAGGCCCTCGTCGGAGAGATCGTTCGTGTCCGCGCTGCCGCTGTGCCCGTCGTGGACCCGGAGGATCGAGACGGACGTGTCGTCGACCCGCGTCGCCTGCGTCGGCCGCGACCGCGCGAAGCGCGACAGGAGCGACCGCTCGCGCGTGACCGTGGCCTGCGCCTCGCCCGACGTGTGTCCGAGCGCGCGCTCGGCCAGCTCGATCGCCGACTCGGGCACTAGTGGCCCTTTCCGCGACGTTCGACCGGAAATGGCAGCCGTCGATCATTGCCGGCCTGTGTCCTCGACCCTCGAAATGCCTGGGGCATTCCTTCGGGTCTGCGTCCTTGGCCGGCGGCGCCGCCAGCAGCCCTTTCCATGCCGAACGCCACGGACAGGACCACTACGCCACGCCGACCTGGACGTCGCGGAACCGCGCCGGCGCCGCGCCGTGCGAGACGGACATGACCTGGCCGGGCTCGCCCTTGCCGCAGTTCGTCAGCCCCCACGCGCGCCACTCCTCGGGGCCGCAGACAGCGTCGAGCGAGCCCCAGAAGCGCGGGCCGATCCCGGCGTAGGAGGCGTTGCGGTACAGGCGCCCGAGCCGCCCGCCCTTGATCTCGCGGCCGATCTCGGTGCCGAACTGGAACTGCAGGCGGCGGTCGTCGATCGACCATGACTTGTTGGTCTCGAGGTACACGCCCTCGTCGGTGTCGGCGATCAGGTCCTCGAGGCTGCCGGCGCCGCCGGGCTCGATCGACACGTTCGTCATGCGCACGATCGGCTGGCGCGCGAAGCCGTCGGCGCGCGCGCAGCCGCCGGAGCGGTCGAGGCCGATCGCCGCCGCCGACTCGCGGTTCGACAGCGTTGCGCGCAGTAGGCCGGCGTCGACGAGCGCATACCGGCTCGCGGGGACGCCCTCGTCGTCCCAGCCGAACGAGCCGAGCAGCCCCGGCTGGGTCGCGTCGGCCGTGATCGTCATGTGCTCGGACCCGAAACGCGCCGAGCCGATGTCGTCGGGGCCGACCCAGCTCGTCCCCGCGTACGAGGCCTCGCCGAGGAGGATCCGGTCGAGCTCGAGCGCGTGGCCGACCGACTCGTGGATCTGCAGCGCGAGCTGCTCGCCGTCGAGCACGATCGTCGTGACCCCCTCGGGGCACTCGGGCGCCGTCAGCAGCTCGATCGCGTCGGCCGCGACGCGCGGCGCATGCGCGATCAGGTCGAGCGCAAGCACGTGCTCCCAGCCCGCGGCCGCGAACAGGCCGCCGTGGGCCAGCGGGTACGAGCGCACCTGCAGCTCGCTCCCGTCCGACGCCCATGCCCCGATCCCGGCGCCGCTCGCGACGAGCTCCTGGGTGCACGCCGCGCCCTCGGTCGACGCGAACGCCTTGCGCTCGCGCCACGCGCGCACGGTCGCCAGGCTGCGGACGATCCGCTCGTCGCCGCCGTCGGCGCGCATCGCCGCCTCGGCCGCGAACAGCAGTCCGAGCTTGTCCTCGAGCGAGACGTCGAACGGGTCGACCTCGTACGGCGAGGACCAGTGCCCCGTCGCCGCGTCGACCGGCGTGAGCGGCGTCGCCGGCCCGGCGGGCTGCGCCTCGGCGATCGCGAGCGCGGCGGCGAGCGCGGCCTCGGCGCCCGCGGCGCTCACCTCGCGCGTCGCGGCGAAGCCCCAGCCGCCGCCGACCCGGACCCGCACGCCGATCCCCTCGGCCTCCGTCGTCGTGAAATCGTCGACCTCGCCGGCGCGGACCGACAGCGCCTCGTCGCGCGACTCGACGTGGCGCGCCTCGGCATAGGCGCAGCGGCCCTCCGCCTTGCCCATGAGGTCGCGGATGAGGTCGAGGCTCACCAGGCCGCCTGGTACAGGGCGCGGATCTCGTCGGCGTCGGCGGGCGGGGGCGTGAGCTTCAGCTGCGGGCGCTTCGCCGCCGCTTGGACGCAGTCCTCGAGGCGGCGCTCGTCGACCCCGATGTCGCGCAGGCGCTCGGCGCGGGCGCGGCGCGCGAGGTCGCGCGCGAGCTCCGCGGCGTCGACCGTGCTGGGGTTCCGGCGCCTCAGGGCCCCGATCGTGTGCGGCAGCATGGCGGCGTTGGTCGACCCGTGGCCGCCGCCGGCCAGGCGCACGATCGTCTGGCAGAGGACGTGGTGCAGCGCGAGGCCGGCCTGATCGATCGTGTAGCCGGACAGGAGCGCGGCGAGCGCGAGGGCGTCGCGGTCGGGCTCGTCGCCGCCGTCCGCGTACGCCGCCTCCGTCAGCCGCACGGCCTCGTGCCCGGCGAGGACCGGCACGGGCGAGGCGTTCACCGTCACGGCGCCCTCGACCGCGTGGGCGAGCGAGTTCGCAGCGCTCGCGGCGAGCTCCTCGAGCGGCTGGGAGGCCGACAGGTCCGGGTCGTTGATCACGATCGCGGGGCGCACGTTCGGCGTGCCTGGCGGCGCCCCGGTCGCGTGGCGGTGCCCGCGCGCCATCTCGGCGGCGCTGAGCGTGGTGGGGATCGCCGCGGCGCGGACGGGTGGCCCGGCCACGGCCGCGAGGGCCTTCGTCACGTCAATGACGCGCCCGCCGCCGAGCGCCACCAGCAGGTCGCCCGACATTGCCGCGCGCAGCTCCTCGGCGATCTCGTCGACCCGCCCCGGCCGGACGTGGTGGACCGCACCCGCGGCCGCGACCACGCCGGGCGCCGCGGCCTCGGCCCGCGGCGTCGTGAGCAGGGTGTAGCCCTCGCCGAGCAGTTCCCCGGCGCTCGTGATCGTGCCGCGGCCGAAGCGGACCGTCCGCTCGCCGTCTTGCCAGGTGAAGGCCTGCGCCATGCCGGCGGGATCCTATGCGCGGGGCCCTGGAGGCCGCTGCCACGGGCCGACCTGCGCGACGCACGAGCACCGCCGACGACCGGCCGGAAGGCCACCTTGCTAGCCCGCGTGCCGGTACAGCACCTCCCCGACGACCCGGCTCGCGATCGGCGGGCTGTGGCGCAGCGTGGTCGCGAGCGCCGGATGGAGCCACGCGCCGCGCCGCGGCCGCCCGCTCCCTCCCAGGCGGACGTACCTCAGCTCGCGCTCCTCGGCGCCCCAGGCGAGCTTGAACGACCGTAGGCCCTCCTGACCGATGTCGGTGCGCCCGAAGTCGAGCACGCGCATCCCGTTCGCGCACCCCCACTCGATCGCCCTCATGAAGAGCAGATTGTTCGGCCGGGCCGACAGGAAGCGAGCGTCGGACGCCCCGTACTTGTACGTCATGACGTCGCCGTGCACGAGGAAGACCGCGCCCGCCGCGGGCTTGCCGGCGAGCCGCACGAGCATCACGAAGCCGAGCCCGGCGGCGAAGAGGTCGGCGAACCGCAGGATGAAGGCGCGGGGCTGGGTCGGTGCACCGAGACGCGCGCGTGTCGCGACGTGCAGCTCGTAATACGCCTCGAGCGCCGCCCGGTCGGTGCGCGACTCGACCACGAGCCCCTGCCGCAGGGCGCGACGCACGCCGCGCGTCACCTGTGCTCGGCGGAAGCGCCGGATGACCGCCGCGACGTCAGGCTCGAGTGCCAACACGTGATGGTGGAAGCGCTCGGTCACAGCGGCGCCGGCGAACGCCGTCGCGCCGCCACGGATCTCCAGCGCGGCGTCGTGTCGCTCGGCCAAGGCGAGCAGGCCGGCGCCCAACGCGGCCGCGTGGCCCGCCTCGGGAACGTCGCGGGCGATCAGCGGCGGACACAGATCCGAGAAGGGCAGCGCGACCAGTCGCCGGCCCGTGATCCGGCTGTGGACCTCGGCGACCGGCAGGCCCGCGAGCAGACGGCCGCCGGCCGCGACCGCGCACGCCGTGAGCCGGTAGCCGTACTGGTCGCGCAGCAGGCGCAGCCAGGCAGGATGGTGGAACGCGCAGGCCTCCGGAGCGCGCGCTGCGAAGTCCATCCACCGCGCATCCGCGATCGGGTCGAGGGTCACGCACGGCATCGGGCGCCCGAGCGGGAGGGGGGGTCGGTACACGCGACGGCGCTGCGCATGCCGGCTAGAGCGGTCGCCCCTCCAGGAGGCGCCGGGCGACGAGATGCGCGCCGGCGACTGGGCCGTAAAGCGCCGGGAGGGGGTCGTCGGCGACAAAGACCGAGAACTCGAGCGGGCCCCGCAAGGACGCCAGGTAGTCCCGCGCCGTGAGGCGACCGGCGCGGATCTCGCCGGCGGCGGCCGCGACGTCCGTGGCCATGCGCACCCAGCGCACCCCCGCCGTCGGCGCTACGGCGGGGATGGGCCGGCCGCTCGCCTGGAGCCAAAGAAGGAAGGGGAAGTCGACGCCCGCGCGGCCGCAGAGCGACTGCCAGCCCCAGGCGCGCGGGTTGACGTCGAGCAGCAGGTTCGCGCCGGTGCGGGCATCGCGCTTGAACTCGACCTCGACGAGTCCGGTGAAGCGCATCGCGCGCAGCAACCGCCGCGCGTCGCGCGCGACGGACGGGTCGACGATCGTCTCCACGAAGCTGCTCGCCCTTCCGAAGTCCATCGGATACTGCCGAGTGCGCTGCGCGGTGATGTCCGCGAGGACGGTCCCGTCGGCGCAGAGCGCTCCGAAGGACAACTGCGCGTCGCCGTCGCCCGGCACGAGCTCCTGGACCATGAGGATCGTCGGGTCGACGAGGCGGCCGGCCTCGACGTACCGCTGCTCCAGCGTCGCGAGGTCGTCGACCCGCCACGCCTTCGCGGTTGTGAGCCGGTTCGCCTCGGCCTTGAAGGCCGGCTTGATGACGACGGGCAGCCGTGGCTCGGCGGCGACCAGGTCGGCGGCCGACGCGGGGAACATCGTCCACGGCTGCCCGAGGCCGAGCTCGCCGGCGAGCGCATGCGTCCGGCGCTTGTCGTACGCCCGGCGCAGCGTCTCCCACGGCGGCGTGGTGACGCGGTAGCGGGTCGCGAGCTCGTCGCGGTGGCGGGCGATCATCGCCGCCTCCTCGTCGTGCGTGGGGATGAGGACCCAGCCGTCGAGGTGCTCGCGACCCGCGAGCTCGAGCAGGAACCCGACGCGATCGTGCTCGTCCGGGGGCCACGTCGACGCGGCCGCCGCGTAGCGCGAGCGCTGCGCGATCGTGTGGTCGTCGGTCCGGACCACACGGACGCGGACGCCCCGGCGGCCGAGGCTCCGGACGACGGCGAGCGCCCGGTAGCTGGCGCCGGTCACGAGCGCGCCGGGCTCGGACCGGCTCACCTTGAGGGCGGCCGTGCTCATCGGACCGCCGGCGTGTGGACCGCGCCGACCGGGCGGTCGAGGAACAGCTGCTGCCAGAGCTCGACGCTCAGGAGCGCCCAGAGCGCAGGACCGTGATCGGCTGCCTCGGACTCGTGTTCGTCGAGCATGCGCGCGACGGCCGCCGGCGAGAAGATGCCGCGCCGCCGGACGACCGCCGGGGAGAGGAGGTCGCGACACAGCTCGCGCGCGCCACCGCGGAGCCAGCGCCCCATCGGCATGGGAAAGCCCTGCTTCGGGCGGCGCAGCACCGGCTCCGGCAGCCACTCTCGGGCGACCTTCCTCAGAAGATATTTCCGCGAGAGCCCCCTCACCTTGAGCCCGGCGGGGAGCTGCGCCGCGAACTCGACGAGACGGTGGTCGAGCAACGGAACCCTGGCCTCGAGCGACGCGGCCATGCTCATCTTGTCCCCCCGCGCCAGGAGATCGTCCGGCAGCCACAGCTTGGTGTCGACGTACAGCATCCGGCTGATCGGGTCGACCGCGTCCGTGTGGGCCAGCTGCTCCTCGAAGAGCCGCTCCGGCGCCGCGCGCGCGACGGTGGCGATCAGCTCGCCGGCGGCGAGCTCCTCCCGCGTGTCCGTACGCATCAGGGGGAACCAAGTCGCCAGGCGCCGTCGCTCGTCGGCCTGGCACAGCGCGTACAGCGCGATGCGCGGTCGCGAGAGGCCGGGCGAGCACCGGCTCAGGGCCACGCCGAGCGCGCGAGCCGGTGCGGGCAGCCGAGTGGAGACCGGCGCCAGGCGCTCCCCGGCGTACCGCGCGTATCCGGCGAAGAGCTCGTCACCGCCCTCCCCGGTGAGCACCATCTTGACGTCGCGGGAGGCCAGCTCGGCGACCATGTAGTTCGCGAGACAGGCGGGATCCGCGATCGGCTGGTCGAGGTGCCACACGACTTTCTCCGCCAGGTCAACGAGGTCGTGCGCGCCCACGAGGACCTCCTTGTGATCGGTCGCGTAGCGCTCGGCGACGAGCCGCGCGTACGGCAGTTCGCTGAGGTCCTCGTCCTCACCGGCGAAGCCGACCGCGAACGTGCGGACGGGGTGACGCAGCTCCCGGCTCATGAGCGCCACGACGACACTCGAATCGATGCCGCCGCTCAGGAACGCGCCGAACGGCACGTCGCTCACGAGGTGGCTGCGGACGGCGTCCTGCAGGCGGGCGCGAAGAGCGTCCACCGCCTCGCCCTCGTCGAGTCGCCGGCCGTTCGGCCGGAAGGAGAGGTCCCACCAGGGCCGCACGTGCGGCCCCGAGCCGTCGCACGTCAGCAGGTGACCCGGGGGCAGCGCGGCGACGCCGGTGAACATCGTCCGCGGGCTCGGGACGTACTTGAGCAGGAGGAACGCCGCCAGCGCGTCGAGGTCGACACCCGTGTCAAGGTCCGGGTGCCGGAGCAGCGCCTTGATCTCGGACGCGAAGAGCAGCCGCCCGTCGAGAGTCGCGTAGTACAGCGGCTTGACACCGACACGATCGCGGGCGACGAGCAGCCGCTGCCGCCTCGCGTCCCAGACGGCGAACGCGAACATGCCCTCCAACTCATGGACGCAGTCGTCCTGTGCCTCCTCGTAGAGGTGAACGATCACCTCCGTGTCACTCTCCGTCCGAAACCGGTGTCCGGCCCGCAGGAGCCGGTCTCGTAATGCGCGGTAGTTGTAGATCTCGCCGTTGAACACGACGATCACGTCGCCGTCCTCGCTGGCGATCGGCTGGTGGCCGCCGGGGAGGTCGATGATGCTCAGCCGCCGGGCGCCGAGCGCGACGCGCTCGTCGGCGTGCAGCCCCACGTCGTCGGGCCCGCGGTGGACGATGGCCTGCAGCATCTCGGCCACGGCGTGGCGGTCGACGCGCCGGCCTCCGTGCTCGTAGACCCCGGCGATCCCGCACATCAGGTGCTGTCGCGCACGCCGGCGACGCCATGGCGCCACTCGCGCGCCGGCTCCAGGACGGCACGGTACGCATCGAGCAACGGTGGGATCGAGTGCTCCCACGCCAGCTCGCTCGTCACCCGCGTCCGCCCGGCGGCGCCCATCCGCGCGCGCCGCTCGGGATCATCCATCAGCTCGACGATGGCGCGCGCGAGCTCCAGATCGTCGTTGGGGCGGACGTGGTGGGCGGCCTCGCCCGCAGTGAAGCGGTTCTCGGGCAGGTCGAACGCGACGATCGGTCTCGCGAACGACATGTAGTCCATGACCTTGATCATGGTCGAGCGGTCGTTGAACGGGTTCGACGGATCCGGGTCGACGCACACGTCGACGGTCGAGAGGTGACGCACGACGTCGGCGACGGGGATGAAGCCGGTGAACAGGACGTGGTCCTCGATCTGCAGCTCGCGCGCCAGGCGTTCGAGGTCCTCCCTGGCGTCCCCTCTGCCGATGAGGATGCACAGCGCGTCTCGCCGGCCGAGGTCCTCGACGAGATGGCGCATCGCACGCAGGAGGTGGTCGACGCCGTCCTGGTAGCCCATGACGCCCAGGTAGCCGACGAGGGTTCCCGCGCGTGCGCGGAGGCCGGGATCCGGCCCGGTCGGACGGACGTCGTCGAAGCCGGGTCCGTTGCGGACCACGGTGATCCGCTCCGGCGCCACCTTCCCGCGCTCGATCTCGACGGCGCGGTACGAACGGTTCGCCGCGATCACGTGATCCGCGAGCCGGCACGAGAGCTTCTCCAGCAGCACGAGGACCGTCCGGACGACCCGGCTGCCTCGCCCGCCGAACCGCGCGTCGTACATCTCCGGCGCGAGGTCGTGGTGATCGAAGACGAACCGCTTGCCGAGCAGCTTGTACAGCGCGCCTATGAGCGCGAACGTGTCCGGCGGGTTGTGGGCGTGGACGACGTCGAAGCCGTGACGCCGGAGCACGCGCAGGGAGAGCGCGAGGGACGCCAGAGTGGCGTACGCGTACTCGACGATGTAGCCCGCGGCCCCGGGGACGCGCTCGGGAGTCCGGTAGCGCAGCACGCGCACGCCGTCGATCCGCTCGGATCGCGACTGGGATGGAAGCCGTGGGCAGATCACCGTGACCTCATAGCCCGCCGATGCGAGCGCGACGGCCTCGCGCCGGACCCGCGGGTCGTGCGGGTACGGGTTGTTGCCCAGCAGCATGAGGACGCGGGCGCTACCAGCAGAGTCCCGCATACCGTCCGTCCGTCCGCCCGTTCCTGGCGATTCCGGTGAGATCGACGACGGTCTGCCCGTTATGGACCCTGTGCCGCACGTCGCTGAACTCGGGGCTGCCGTTGGCGATGACGATCACCTCCGATTCGGCCAGCACGTCGTCGATCGACGGCCGCATCAGCGCGGCGATGTGCGGGAGCTCGCGCTCGAGCGATGCCTTGTTCGCGCCGATCAGCCGCTGTGGTTCGACGTCCCTGTCGTAGATCGCGACGGCGTAGCCCCGACCGACGAGCGTCTCGATCAGGGCCACCGACGGGCTCTCGCGGACGTCGTCCGTGCCGGGCTTGAAGCTGAGCCCGAGCACGCCGGCACGTCGTCGCCCTGTCCGCTCGACCAGCTCGATGCCGCGGGCGAGGTGTCGGCGGTTGCTCTCCACGACGGCGGCCAGGACCGGAAGGTCGACATCCCGCTGCCGGGCCCGGTGGAGCAGCGCGCGCAGGTCCTTCGGCAGGCACGAGCCGCCGAACGCGAATCCCGGCCGAAGGTATGCGGCCGAGAGGTTGAGGGTGCGGTCGCGGCAAAAGATCTCCATGAGCTCCGCCCCGTCGACCCCCTGCTCCTTGCAGAGCGTCCCCACCTCGTTGGCGAACGCGACCTTGAGCGCGTGGTACGCATTGCTCACGTACTTGAGCATCTCCGCGGCGCGCACGTCGGTCCTGATCACTGGCGCGTCCACCCCGGCGTAGAGCTGCTCGACCCGGTCGCCGCCATTACCGTCGAGCTCGCCGATGACGACGTAGCTGGGGCCGGAGTAGTCGGCGACCGCCGTCCCCTCGCGCAGGAACTCCGGGTTCATGTAGACCGGCACGTCGGTGCCGGCGCGACGTCCAGAGTGACGTTCGATAATCGGTACGAGCCGCTCCTCCGTCGTCCCGGGCAGGACCGTGCTCCGCACGACGACGGCGTGGTTCCGGGGAGCGTGCGCAAGAGCGGTTCCGATCTCACGGCACACCGTCTCGACATGGCGATGATCGAGGCTGCCGTTGTGCATGCTCGGTGTTCCGACGCAGATAAGGCTGAGGTCCGTCCGCGCGACGGCTGAAGGGCCGTTGTCGGTGGCCTCCAGTCGGCCCGCTCGGCGCCCGTCGGCGACGAGCCCGTCGAGATCCGGCTCGATGACCGGTGAGCGCCCGGCGTTGACGCAGGCGACCTTGAGCGGATTGACGTCGACCCCGATCACCGAATGTCCGTCCCGAGCCAGGCAGGCGGCCGACACGCAGCCCACGTAGCCCAGTCCGAAGACGCTGACCCTCATCCTTCCCCCTTTTGGCTTGGAGGCCGATCGTATCCGTACCTCACGGGAATTAAGGGAAAGTCAGCGGTATCGTCAACGGGGGGTGTGCGTATAACAGAAATTGGCCGCTTATCGAGACCCGTCGCCTCGTCAATGCCGGATTCGTCGTTTAGGGTGTGACTCATGGCGCCACCGGTTGACCG
>Ga0247826_10000111_pt1 | contig 12196 bp, 10 predicted proteins | sample 12C_Control_Day1_FD_200152 | JGI IMG/M metagenome (GOLD analysis project Ga0247826, IMG submission 200152) | Soil microbial communities from agricultural site in Penn Yan, New York, United States - 12C_Control_Day1 | ecosystem: Environmental > Terrestrial > Soil > Agricultural land | place... | reverse complement strand
GCCTGGGTGTACTCGGGTCGGCGTTCGCGGCGGACGAAGGACAGCTTGCGGCGGACCGGCAGCACCTGCCGTGCCGCGCGGCTGGTCAGGTCGACCGCGTGACCGATCCGGCGGGCGGCCATGCTGACCGCACGACGGAGGTCGTCCGCGTCGGTGTACTCGAGGCGGGTGGCGACGTCGTCGACCTCGGTGGCGAGCAGCCGGTCCATCGTCCGACCGGAGCTGAGGTGGAGGGCGTCACGGACGTCGAGCAGCTGTTCGTACGGGTCCTTGACCCCGGAGTGCGGCCGGTCGGTCAGCCAGGTGGCGGCCAGCGCCCGCAGCATGATCATGTCGCGGAAGCCGCCCCGGGCCTCCTTCAGATCGGGCTCCAGCAGGTAGGCGGCGTCGCCGAACGACTCGTGTCGTTCCTCCAGCGCCGCGAGCAGCTCGGGCAGTCGCTTGCGGGCGTTGGCCCGCCAGGCGGTCAACAGGGTCGTGCGCGCCGCCCGGACGAGCTCGCTGTCCCCGGCCAGCACGCGCAGGTCGAGCAGCCCGACCCCGGCGCTCAGCTCTCGGCCCGCCACGTCGGCGCACTCGGCCGGGGTGCGCACGGAGTGGTCCAGTCGCACCGAGCTGTCCCACAGCGGGTACCAGAGGGCCTCCGCCAGGGCGTCGATCCGCGACCGGTCCCGGCCGTCGTGCAGCAGCACCAGATCGATGTCGGAGCGCGGGCCGAGCTCGCGTCGAGCCAGGCTGCCGACCGCGGCCAGCGCGACGCCGGAGTCGGACCCGCCCGCAGCGCCGTACAGCTCGACGAGCGCTCCCTCGAGGCACTCGGTCATCAAACGCCGACGATCCGGCCCAGAGGTGGAAGACCACGTGGACCGGATCGCGACGTTGAGGCGCTCGGAGGTCAGGTCACGCTTCAGAGCGCGTCCAGCCCGCGCTCTCCCGTACGCACGCGAACGATGTCGTCCACGGGTACGGACCAGACCTTGCCGTCACCGATGCGGCCGGTCCGTGCGCTCTTGACCAGAACGTCGATGATGTCCTTGGCATCCTCGTCGTCCACGAGCACCTCAAGCCTCACCTTCGGGACCAGGTCCACGGTGTACTCAGCACCCCGGTAGACCTCGGTGTGGCCCCGCTGACGGCCGAAGCCCTGGGCTTCGCTCACCGTCATCCCCTCGACCCCGAAGGACTCGAGGGCCGTCTTCACTTCGTCGAGCATGTGGGGCTTGATGATCGCAGTCACGAGCTTCATGCCGTCACCTCCTGGTCGTTGTTGGCAGGCTCATCCTCGTCGGTCCGGTGGGGGCTGCCGAACGTGGCCCCACGACCGATGGAGCCGAGCGGGTTCAGGTCGTAGCCGGTCTCCGCGTGCTCGATGCTGTCGATGCCCTCGAGCTCTTCCTCGCGGCTGATGCGGAAGCCGATGGTCTTCTCCAGCAGCAGACCGATCAGGTAGGTGATCACGAACGAGACGATGAGCACGGTGAAGGCACCGACGGCCTGGCGCCACAGCTGGTCGACTCCGCCGCCGTAGAAGAGGCCGTTCACGCCGGCCGGAGCCGCCTCGGTGGCGAGGAAGCCGACGGCCAGGGTGCCCCAGAGGCCACCCACCAGGTGCACGCCGACCACGTCGAGCGAGTCGTCGTAGCCGAGCTTGTACTTCAGACCCACGGCCAGGGCGCAGACCACGCCGGCCACGGCACCGAGGATGATCGCACCGATCGGGCTCACCGCGGAGCAGGACGGGGTGATGGCGACCAGGCCGGCGACCACACCGGAGGCCGCGCCCAAGGAGGTCGCGTGGCCGTCGCGGATCTTCTCCGTCAGCAGCCAGGCCAGCGACGCGGCGCCGGTCGCGACCATCGTGTTGACGAAGGTGACCGCCGCAGTGTTGCCGGCGGACACGGCGGAGCCGGCGTTGAAGCCGAACCAGCCGAACCACAGCAGACCCGCACCCAGCATCACCAGGGTCAGGTTGTGCGGGCGCATCGGGTCCTTCTTCCAGCCGATCCGCTTGCCCAGCACCAGGGCGAGCGCGAGGCCCGCCGCACCGGCGTTGATGTGGACCGCGGTGCCACCGGCGAAGTCGATCGCCTTCAGGTTGTTCGCGATCCAGCCGCCGACGTGGGTGACCACGCCGTCATCATCGGTCAGGGTGAAGTCGAACACCCAGTGGGCGATCGGGAAGTAGACGACCGTCGCCCAGATGCCGGAGAAGATCAGCCAGGTGCTGAACTTGGCCCGGTCGGCGATGGCGCCGGAGATCAGGGCCACGGTGATGATGGCGAACACGGCCTGGAAGGCGACGAAGGCCATCGCCGGGTAGGTGGCGTCGGTGTCCTCCATCAGGCCCTTGAGGCCGAGGTACTCGGTGGGGTTGCCGATGAGGCCGAGACCGACGTCGTTGCCGAAGGCGATCGAGTAGCCGTACAACGCCCAGAGGATGGAGATGAGAGCGAGTGCCCCGAAGCTCATCATCATCATGTTGAGGACGCTCTTCGCGCGGACCATGCCGCCGTAGAAGAGCGCGAGGCCAGGTGTCATCAGGAGCACGAGGGCCGCCGATGTCAGCATCCAGGCGGTGTCGCCCGAATTCAGTTCGAGTGGAGTCATGCTTCTTCTTTCGGTGAAGGAGACTGGACTGGTGGAAACCCCGGCACGGCTGGATCCGGTGGACGCGCGAGGTTAGAGAGCACTCTGGTCGATCCGTGTTGCGCGGAAGGGGCAGCAGGTTACGGCTGGGTGACAGATGTTGCTGTCGTGTGACGGCTGAGTTTCAACGGTGGGCGTGCTAGTGGTCACGACCGGAGGTTCGTCGGGGTGTCCGGCGCCCAGGCACGCACCTCGCTGCGTTCTCCTCGGTCGCGATGCGACTCGGCATCCCTCCCTCGTCGGCCTGGCGTGTCGACGCGAAGCGTCGCCCTGCGACGGCATGCACGCACCTGGATCCCGGACACCCTTGACGAACGTCCGGCCGCAACCACTGGTGAGAGGTGCCCGTCCGGTGACGTGGCTCACGCGGGTCGATAGGGTCGGCGCGTGACTTGGTTGGTGACCGGCGGGGCCGGCTACATCGGCTCGCACGTGGTGCGGGCGTTTCGGAACGAGGGCATCGACTGCGTGGTGCTGGACGATCTGTCCAGTGGCCATCGGGGGTTCGTGCCGGAAGACGTGCCGTTGGTGGTCGGCTCGCTGGTCGACCGGGCCGCGATCGACGAGGCGCTGTACGGGCGCGGTGTGAGTGGTGTCGTGCACCTGGCCGGCTTCAAGTACGCCGGGGTCTCGGTCAGCCGCCCGCTGCACACCTACACCCAGAACGTCACCGGCACGGTCGTGCTGCTCGAGGGGATGGCCGCCCACGGTGTCGAGCGGATCGTGTTCTCCTCCAGTGCCGCGGTCTACGGCACCCCCGACACCGAGCTGGTCACCGAGGAGAGCCCGACCCGGCCCGAGTCGCCGTACGGGGAGTCGAAGCTGATCGGGGAGTGGCTGCTGCGCGACCAGGCGAAGGCGGGCGCGTTGGCCCACACGTCGCTGCGCTACTTCAACGTGGTCGGTTCGGGCACCCCGGAGCTGCGCGACACCAGCCCGCACAACCTGTTCCCGATCATCTTCGACCAGCTCGTCGCGGGGAAGACCCCCTACATCAACGGGGACGACTACCCGACCGCGGACGGCACCTGCATCCGCGACTACGTGCACGTGGCCGACCTCGCCTCCTCCCACGTGGCGGCGGCCAAGGTCCTGGACGCCGGGGGCACGCTGGAGCCGGTCTACAACCTGGGCAGCGGCGACGGCCTGTCGGTCCGCCAGATCATGGAGGCGGCTGCCCGGGTGACCGGCATCGACTTCACCGCCGACGTCAAGCCGCGCCGCCCCGGCGACCCGGCGATCATCGTCGCCGAGGGCCGGTTGGCGGCCCGCGACATCGACTGGCAGATGCGGCACACGGTGGACGACATGGTCCGCTCGGCCTGGGAGGCCCGCGAAGCCGCCCTGTGAGGGATCCGGTCTTCATCGGCGTTGACTTATATAAGTCAGTCTGCATATAGTTGCGACATGGAGACCACGAGTGACCCCGTCGCCCTCGTCCGCGCCACCGACCGCCACGTCGTGCCCACCCAGGTGTACGGACTGCCGGCGCGCGTGGTCACGGCCGCGCGGACGTACCGGGCCGAGATCGACGACGTGTGGGACGCCCTGACCTCGGCCGAGCGGCTGCCGCGCTGGTTCGCTCCGGTCACCGGCGATCTCGAGCTGGGCGGGCGCTACCAGGTGGAAGGCAACGCCGGCGGGTCGATCGAGGCCTGCGAGGCGCCGCGGTCGTTCGCGGTGACCTGGGAGTTCATGGGGGCCACCAGCTGGCTGGCGGTGGAGCTGGCCGAGGTCGCCGACGGCACCCGGCTCGAGCTGCGCCACACCCAGCACACCGACAACGACTTCTGGAGGCAGTTCGGACCCGGCGCCACCGGGGTCGGCTGGGATCTGGGACTGCTCGGTCTCGGCCACCACCTCGCCGGTGCGCCGGACGTGGATCCGGCTCAGGCGGAGGCCTGGTCGCTGTCGGAGGAGGGCCGAGCGTTCTCCACCGGCTGCGCGGACGGCTGGGCCCAGGCCGACATCGACGCCGGTGCCGACCCCGAGACCGCTCGTGCCGCCGGCGCGGCCACTGGTGCTTTCTACCGGGGCGAGTCGGCCTGAGCATGCACGCGCTGGACGTGCTCGGCGAGCCCGTACGGCGCCGGATCCTGGAACTGCTCGGGGCGGCGGAGGTGCCGGCCGGTGTGGTGGCGACGGCGATGGCCGACGAGCTGGGTCTGTCCCAACCGGCCACCTCGCAGCACCTGAAGGTGCTGCGGGAGAGCGGTCTGGTCGCTGTCCGCGCGGTCGGCACCTCCCGCCTGTACCGGATCGACCGGGATCGGCTGGCCGAGGCGTCCGTCTGGTTCGACCAGTTCCAGGACGCCTGGCAGCAGCCGCTGGACGCGCTGGAGACCGAGCTGGCCCGCGGCCGGCGCGAACGTCGGGCGCCGAGTCACGCGCGCGCGGAGCGCCCAGAAGGTCAGGTCGGCTGAGACGGAGCCCGGCGCAGCGGAATCGAGCGCTCGTCTGGACGACCGAGCGCGGCGCAGGCCCAAGTCACCTGACGTGAGGGCGATGCTGCCGCGACGAGGTTCGCGGCACCGAGATCGACCGCCGTCGGCTACCGCAGCCGCTCCCGCAACACCGGCCAGGTGCCGGCGAAGCCTGGATGCAGGTCCAGGTCCGTCACCCGCGACTCCGGCACCCAGCGCAACTCGGCGGACTCCTCTTGCGGCACGAGGACCACGGACTCGACCAGGGTGGCCAGCACGGTGACGTAGGACCAGGCCCCGTGATCGTCGACCAGCTCGGCGCCCACCCGGACCGACGCTTTGTCGATTCCCGTCTCCTCGCCCGCCTCGCGCAGGGCGCCCTCGGCCGGTGACTCGTGGGAGTCGCGCGCGCCGCCGGGGATGCCCCAGGTGTTCCCGCTCGCGGTCCAGGCGGCCCGGTGCTGCAGCAGGATCCACGGCTCGCCGTCCCGCCGGTGGTCGGCGATCAGCAGCCCCGCGGCGCCGTAACGCCCCCAGTGCCGGTGCCCGAGATCGCAGCGGACCCACCCGTTGCCGTCATGCTCCACGGCTCGAGTCTGCCCCCACCGGCCAGTCGGTGACCCGCACGTCGCGGACCTCGAGATCCAGCACGGCCTCCAGGGAGGCGACCGCGCGCTCGAAGGTGACCTCCGGCAACGGCGGGTGCGGCGGCAGCATCGTGACCTCCAACCGGACCCCCCGACCCGTGCCGACGGTCTTCCAGCGAGCCACGACGCGACCTTCGCTCAGCACCATCGGCGCACAGACGGCGTTCTTGGTGCTCCACACCAGCGGCAGCTGCTCGGCGGTCAGGAACCTCAGGCGGCCCGGACCGGCGTACCCCATCAGCAGCCCGTCGAACTCGGCCAGCAGGTGGACTCCGGTCCCCGACTCCGGCGGGTCGACCCGGCCCGCCAGCTCGTCCTCCAGGTCCAGCATCGGCTGCCCCGCCGGGCCCTCGCCGGTGATCACGCGCTCACCCAGCGCGGCCAGAGCCCGGCGCACCGGGGTCTTGCGGAGCCCGAGGTAGAAGCAGAGGTCGTCGGCGGTGACGGGACCGTACGCCCGCAGGTGCCGCTCCACCATGGCGAGCACCGCCTCGTCGAACGCGTACGCGGGCAGCTCGGGCAGCACCACGGCGGCGGAGCGGCGCAGCACGTCGGTGCGCTTGTGCCAGGCCGTGTCGGGCGGCCGCCGGAGCAGGCCTGCCTGGCCCCAGAGCAGGAACCGCACCTGATCGGCCCGCTGGGCGAGCTCGGGCGGTCCGGTCGCCGTCAGGCCGCGTGCGTGGTCCAGCAGGTCGTCCCAGGGCCGCCACTCCGCCGCCGCTGCCTCGATCGCGGTCAGCAGGCCGCGTACCTCCTCGGGGGCCACCTTGGTCTGCGCGGCCAGGAACTCCACCCGGCCCTCCCGGGCGATCCGCAGTGACCAGCCGAACTGCTCCCGCCCGCTGGTGAAGACGGTGCCCCGCAGGGTGCTGGCCTTGACCAGCCGGTGGCCCTCGAACAGCTCGACGAGATCCGCGTACGTGGTGCCGGGCAGCCGCGCGGCGATGGTGGCGAACGGAGCGCGCGGCACCTGGGACTGGATCGGCGCGATCGTCTCCACGAGGTCGAGCACGGCGGCCGGGGTGGCCTGGACGGAGCCGTCCAGCCGCGTCGGGAACTGGCGCCGCAGGGTGGCCGACCGCAGGTCGTCGTCGCTCCACCGCCGCATGGCTGGCACCCTATGACCCATGACACGACCCGTTCTCGACACGTTCGCGCTGACCGGCAAGAAGGCCCTGGTGACCGGGGGCAACCGGGGCATCGGATTCGCCCTGACCCAGGGGCTGGCCGAGGCCGGCGCCTCGGTGGCCTTCGCCTCGCGGAACGCCGCCGCCAACGCGGAGGCCCAGCAGCGTCTGGCCGACCAGGGGTTGATGTCGGTGGCTCTGGCCGGCGACATCACCAGCTCGGCCGACACCGTCGTGCAGCATGCGGTGGATGCCCTCGGAGGGCTGGACATCGTGGTCAACAACGCGGGGATCTGTTACCACCGGCCGGCGCTGGACGTGCCGGACAGCGAGTGGGACGACGTGTTCGACCTGAACGTGAAGGCGCTCTGGCAGGTGTCGCGGGCCGCCGCCCGGCATTTCCAGACCTCCGGCGGCGGCACCATCGTGAACATCGGCTCCATCTCGGCCATCATCGTGAACCGACCGCAGTGGCAGCCCGCGTACAACGCCTCGAAGGCCGCCGTGCACCAGCTGACCAAGTCGCTGGCGGCGGAGTGGGCGCCGTACGACATCCGGGTCAACGCGCTGGCGCCCGGCTACGTCAAGACCGAGATGGCTCCGGTGGACCGGCCGGAGTTCAAGGCCCGCTGGCTCGACGACGCCCCGCAGCAGCGGTTCGCGCTGCCCGAGGAGCTGGCGCCGGCGGTGGTGTTCCTCGCCTCCGACGCGTCGGCGTTCATGACCGGCTCGGTGCTCGTGATGGACGGCGGCTACACCGTCTACTGACCCGGGACCGCCTCCGCCGCGGCTGGCTGGTCTGCGTGGACGGAGATCAGCCAGCACTCTGCGGGCGGCTCGAGGCCGCAGGAGTGGCGGGCCCTGCGCTAGGCTGACCCCATGCATCGCCGAGTGCTCCTTACCTAGCCGCGCAGCAACCAGGTCTGCGCGGCAGCCCCTCGTGCCGAAACCGGCCGCAGGGGCTTTTTCATGCCCGGTGACCCCGGGGCAGGAGCACGACGTCCGAGGAGAGAGATGACTGAGCAGAGCGCCCCGACCATCGACGAGTCGCGGCCGGATCCCACCGAGAACGAGCACCGGTACGAGCCCGCCGATGCGGAGCATCGCTACGACCCAACCGCCGCGCAGCAGCGCTGGCAGGCGTACTGGGCCGAGCACCAGACCTTCGTGCCGGCCGACGACGACTCGGCCGAGCGGCGCTACGTGCTCGACATGTTCCCGTACCCGTCCGGCGATCTGCACATGGGCCATGCGGAAGCCTTCGTGATGGGCGACATCGTGGCCCGGCACCTGAAGCTGCAGGGCTTCGACGTGCTGCACCCGATCGGTTGGGACTCCTTCGGGCTGCCCGCGGAGAACGCCGCGATCAAGAACAACACCCACCCGGCGGAGTGGACGTACGCCAACATCGAGACCCAGGCGACCTCGTTCCAGCGCTACGGGCTGAGCTTCGACTGGAACCGGCGGCTGCACACCTCCGATCCCGAGTACTACCGCTGGACGCAGTGGCTGTTCTTGAAGTTCCGGGAGCGCGGCCTGGCGTACCGCAAGGCCTCGTACGTCAACTGGTGCCCGAACGACCAGACCGTGCTGGCCAACGAGCAGGTCGTCAACGGCGCCTGCGAGCGGTGCGGCGCTGTCGTCACCAAGCGTCAGCTGACCCAGTGGTACTTCAAGACCACCGAGTACGCCCAGCGCCTGCTGGACGACATGGCCGAGCTGGAGGGCGGCTGGCCCGACCGCGTGCTGGCCATGCAGCGCAACTGGATCGGCCGGTCCGAGGGCGCCTACGTGGACTTCGAGATCGACGGGTACGCCGAGCCGGTGACCGTGTTCACCACGCGCCCGGACACCCTTTACGGCGCGACGTTCTTCGTCGTAGCCCCCGAGGGGGAGCTGGCCGCCCAGGTCGTCGCGGACGAGCAGAAAGCTGCGTTCGAGGCGTACCTGGAGCAAGCCAAGCTGGCCACCGAGATCGAGCGGCAGGCCACCGACCGGCCCAAGACGGGGGTGTTCCTGGGCGTCTACGCGACCAACCCGGTGAACAACGAGCGGATCCCGGTCTATGCGGCCGACTACGTGCTGGCCGACTACGGCACCGGTGCGGTGATGGCGGTGCCCGCGCACGACCAGCGCGACCTGGACTTCGCCCGGACCTACGGGCTGCCGGTGATCGAGGTCATCTCCACCGGTCAGCCGGATCCGGCCGAGTCCGGGATCGCGACCCCGGGCGACGGCACGTACGTGAACTCCGGCCCGTTGGACGGGCTGACCGACAAGGCGACCGGTGTGTCCACCATCATCGGCCAGCTGGAGGAGGGCGGCGTCGGCAAGGGCGCGGTGACCTTCCGGCTGCGGGACTGGCTGCTGAGCCGGCAGCGCTACTGGGGCTGCCCGATCCCGATCATCCACTGCGGGGCGTGCGGTGAGGTCGCCGTGCCCGAGGAGCAGCTGCCGGTCACGCTGCCGCAGCTGACCGGTTCCGCGCTGGCGCCGAAGGGGGTTTCCCCGCTGGCCAGCGCCACCGACTGGGTCAACGTCGACTGCCCCTCGTGCGGAGGACCGGCCGTCCGGGATACCGACACCATGGACACCTTCGTCGACTCGTCCTGGTACTTCTTCCGCTACTGTTCACCGGGCGACGTCGAGGGTCCGTTCGATCCCGACGACGTCCGCCGCTGGATGCCCGTGGCGCAGTACGTCGGCGGGGTCGAGCACGCCATCCTGCACCTGCTGTACATGCGGTTCTTCACCAAGGTCCTGCACGACATGGGCATGGTCGACTTCGACGAGCCGATGCAGCGGCTGCTGAACCAGGGTCAGGTCATCAACCAGGGCAAGTCGATGAGCAAGTCGCTGGGCAACGGTGTGGACCTGGGTGCGCAGATCGATTCGTACGGGGTGGACGCCGTCCGCCTGACCGTCGTCTTCGCCGGTCCGCCGGACGAGGACATCGACTGGGCCGACGTCTCGCCCGGTGGTTCGGCGAAGTTCCTGCAGCGGGCGTACCGGCTGGCCTTCGACGTCGCCAGCGAGCCCGGGGCCGACCCGGCCACCGGCGACGCGGCGCTGCGGCAGACCACCCACAGGCTGCTGGCCGACATCGACGACTGCATCGCCGGCCAGCGGTTCAACGTGGTGGTCGCCCGGGTGATGGAGCTGGTGAACGCCGCCCGCAAGGTGGCCGACGCCGGCGCCGGTCCGGCCGACCCGGCCGTCCGCGAGACCGCCGAGATCGTCACGGTGGTGCTGAGCCTGATCGCCCCGTACATCGCCGAGGAGATGTGGGAGGCCCTGGGCCACCAGCCGTCGGTGGCGACGGCGTCCTGGCCGACGGTGGATCCCGCGCTGCTGGTCACCGACGCGGTCACCTGCGTGGTGCAGGTGCAGGGCAAGGTCCGCGCCCGGTTGGAGGTGTCGCCCGACATCTCCGACGACGACCTGCGCGAGCTGGCGCTGGCCGAGGAGGGTGTCGTCCGCAGTCTGGCCGGCCGGGAGATCGCCAAGGTGATCATCCGGGCGCCCAAGCTGGTCAGCATCGTGCCGCGCTGATGGGGCTGCCCGCCGACAGTCACGTGCACAGCGAGTTCTCCTGGGATACCGGCGGGCCGACCTCGTCGGCCGCCGGGACCATGGACCGCACCTGTGCCCGGGCCGTCCGGATCGGGCTCCCCGCGGTCGTCTTCACCGAGCACCTCGATCTCACCGGCTGGCGGGCCGCCCCGGAGGACTTCGCCGAGCACCAGCGGGTGCTGATCGACGCCGACGGTCTGATGCAGCCACCCCTGTTGGCGGTCGACGCGTACCTGGAGAGCATCGAGCGCTGCCGCCACCGGTTCCCGGATCTGCGGATCCTGACCGGGGTCGAGTTCGGCCAGCCGCATCTCGACCGGCAGGCCGCGGCCTCGGTGATCGACCTGACCGCGCTCGACCGGGTGAACGGGTCGCTGCACACCCTGCCGTTCCGTGGACACCGCAGTGAGCCCGTCACGCTGTTCCGGGAGTCGGTCGACCCGGCCGACGTCATCTGGGCCTACCTGGCCGAGGTGCCCCGGATGGTCACCGCGGGCGGTTTCGAGGTCTTCACCCACCTCGACTACGCCGCGCGCTACTGGCCGACCGAGCAGCACGGCCCCTTCGATCCGCGATGCTTCGAGGACGGCTACCGGCAGGCCCTGCGGGCCATCGCCGCCAGCGACCGACCGCTCGAGATGAACACCGGTCACGGGCTGCGCTGGTGGATCCCGCAATGGTGGGCCGAGGAGGGCGGCCGTGCGGTCACCTTCGGTAGTGACGACCACGGCACCGATGGACTCGCCGCCCACTTCCCCGAAGCGACAGCCCTGCTGGAGCAGCTCGGGTTCCACCCCGGCCGCCGGCCGGAGGATCCCTGGACCCGCTGATCGTCGCCCGAGCCTGATCCTCGGCGGAAGACTCAGCGGGTGGGGGGAGCGGTGCCGGTGGTGCCGGCGATGACGGCGCGCACTCCGAGGTGGTCGGTGCCCGGCACGTCGAAGGTGCTGAACGCGGTGGCGGTCAGGCGGTCGTTGACGATGATGTGATCGATGCCGATGAGTGGGGGGATGCGCTGGTCCGCCGGGTAGGTCCGGACGTAGCCGGCGCCGGCCAGGTCGGCGGCGCTGCGCCAGCCGTCGGCGTACAGGTCGCGCATCGGGCCGTGGTCGTCGACGGCGTTGAAGTCGCCGGCGACCACCGTGGGCGTGTCGTCCTGGCGCGCCAGCCAGTGTCGGAGCTCGGTGTGCTCGGCGGTCCACAGACCCGGCCCGCAGAACGGGTTGCAGGGGTGGACCGCGACCACCCGCAGGGGGCCGAGCTGCGGTGTGTCGACGACGGCCGACCACTGCTGGAACGAGCTGGTCGGCAGTGCCTCGGACGAGGTGATCGGGTAGCGGGAGAAGACGATCGACCCGCTGGTGGACTGCAGCGGCGCCCCGACCGCGTACGGGAACGCCTCCCGGAAGTCCAGGGGGAGTGCGTCCACCCAGTCGGGAGGTGCCTCGACGAAGGTGACCACGTCCGCTCCGGCCGTCTGGTCGACCACCTCGTTGAGGTCGGCCGAGCCGGCCCGGACGTTGAGACTGGCCACCCTGAGTGGGTCGGTGGTCACCGGTCGGCGATCCGAGACGAAGGCGGGACCCTGCCAGACGAGCGCGGTGAGCAGCCCGACGAGGGCGAACAGCGTGAGCAGCAGCAGGCTGATCCGGGCGAACGCACCGCTGCGGCGGCCTCGGACGGCGGCCACGCCGATCAGCAGCAGCGCCGGTAACCAGAACACCAGTCCGTACGGGATGAACGACGCCAGCAGGGCCGGTCCGTCGTCGACGGGTGGAGC
>Ga0247826_10000110_pt1 | contig 12246 bp, 7 predicted proteins | sample 12C_Control_Day1_FD_200152 | JGI IMG/M metagenome (GOLD analysis project Ga0247826, IMG submission 200152) | Soil microbial communities from agricultural site in Penn Yan, New York, United States - 12C_Control_Day1 | ecosystem: Environmental > Terrestrial > Soil > Agricultural land | place: USA... | reverse complement strand
AGATCAAGATCGACGTCCGCCGCATGCACGACCGCACCCCGTGCGGCCTCAATCTCGCGCACCTGCGTGAACAGCGGCAGGGCCGTCGAGCCGTCGCCCGCCGCCAGCGCTCGGAACCCGTGCAGCGCCAGCCCGGCGGCCCTCAGTCGCACCATCCGCGGCTCGCCGACCTCCTCGGCGTACAGCGCGAGCATGCGGTCGAGCATCTCGACGTCGCCGACCCTGGCCAGCGCCCGGGGCAGCGGGTGCTCGGTGAACGACGTCGCTGCCGTCCGCCCGCGGATCGCCGCGATCGTCCGCTCGGCCGCGGCCCGCACGCGGGCCACATCGCCGAGCAGCGCTCCCCGCGATGCGTCGAGCGCCGAGATCGGGATGATCCGCTGCGGCTCCGATGTGCGCTCGGCCATGGCCACCGCCTCCGGGAGCAGCCGGTCGGCATGGTGCAGCCGGCCGCGGCGGATGGCGAGCTCGACTGCAAGCCAGTGCGAGAGCATCAGGGGGTTCGTCTCCGGGTGCGGCCAGCGCCGGAACGCATCGTCGACCTCGTCCCAGCGGCCGGTCGGCACCAGGATGTACAGGCAGCGGGTGAAGGTGACGTAGGAGAGGAAGCGATCGCCGGCCTCGACGGCATCGGCCGCCGCCTCGCCGATCCGGAAGGCCTCCTCGAGCTCGGCGATCGGGATGTCCGCCTGGGCGACCCAGGCGTAGTTGACGAGCGCCCGCGGGATCTCATCCGCGTTGCCCGACTCCGTCGCGGCATTCAGCGCGGCGTGGAACACGTCGGCGCCGATCGGTACGCCGGCCTGGCCGCGGATGGTGAGCAGTGTCGTGATCGTGTTCGCCTCGAGCCCGCGGTCACCGACGCGTCTGGCCAGCTCGAGTGCGATCTCGGCGTTCTGCTCGGCCTCGGGGATCGACCGCAGCATCTGGATCTGGGCGTGGCGGGCGACGGCATGCGCACGCTGGGCGTCGTCGGCGTCCTCACCCAGCACCGCGACCGCTCGCGCCGCGGTCTCGGCAGCCTGGTCGTAGTCGCCCAGAATCCAGTGCGCGCGCGAGAGCAGCGGCAGCACGTCGGCCAGCAGGCCATCGTCGGCGTCGCGTTCGGCCTGCTCGAGCAGCGGCTGCAGGCGTTCCTGCACCAGCTCGCCCGCACTGGCATGCACCGCCGCCTCCGCGATCAGCAGATCGATCCTCCGCTGTTCGGCGGGATCGTCGGACAGCTCGTGTGCGCGCATCAGCATCGGCAGCGCCGACTGGGCTGCACCGCGGGCGAGCGCGGCCTGCCCGGCGCGGCGCTGCGCGTCGACCGCCTGCCGAAACAGCAGCGGATCGTCGGCGCCGTTCTCGATGGCGCGGATCAGGTGGTCGGCGATCAGCTCCGACTCCTCGCGGCCCTGCTCCGCCGACAGCCGCACGATCCAGTCGGCGACCTGCACGTGCAGCTCGCGCCGCTCGGGACGCGAGAGCGAGCTGTACGCCACGTCCCGGGTGAGCGCGTGCCGGTAGCTGAACTCGCGCATCGCGCCCATCGCCGACTCCGCGTTCTCGGCGACCAGCCCGCCGCCGATGCCCGAGACCAGGTCGGGCGAGACACCGACCGCGTCGGGCCAGAACCTGCGTCCGATCACCGAGCAGCGGCGCAGCGCATCGCGGGACGGCGCGTCGAGCAGGTCGATCCGGGCGGCGATCACGCCGTGCACCGAGTCGGGGATCGGCATGTCGGCCAGCAGGTCGGTCGACCGCCAGCCTGACCCGGCGCGCTCGATCGCGCCGCGGTCGATCAGCATCCGCAGGATCTCCTCGATGTAGAAGGGGTTGCCTTCGGCCCGGGCGAGGATCCGCCCCAACGCGTCGTCGGGCATCTGGCCGAGCTCCAGCAGCTCCGCCAGCAGCAGCCGGGCCTGCTCGGCGCGCAGCGGCGTCAGGCTGACCGTCGTCGCGTTCGGCAGCCCCGCACCCCAGGAGCGGCGCGACTCCAGCAGCTCCGGCCGCGACGAGCAGAGGATCATCACGGGCGCGTCCTCCAGGCGCGTGGCCAGGCGTTCGATCAGGTCGAGCATCTCGGTGGACGCCCAGTGGATGTCCTCGATCACCAGCAGCACCGGGCCGGCGGCAGCGGCGTGCGCCAGGTATCGCGTCCAGTGGTCGTGGAGGCGGCGGCGGACGACGTCGGATTCCACCTCGATGCTGCCGGTGTCCAGGCCGATCGTCCACGCGGCCGCCTGCACCGCGCTCTCCGAGTCGCGGCCGAAGGCCGCCCGCAGCTTTTCCAGCGACGCCGCCGCCGAGTCGCTGTCGAAGATGCCGGCCTCGGCCTTGGCCACCTCGGCCAGCGGCCAGTAGGCGACGCCCTCGCCGTAGGGGATACAACGGCCGCGCAGCACCCGCGCGGGGACGCGAACGGCCAGCTCGTCCAGGAGGCGGGTCTTGCCGACGCCGGCGACGCCCAGCAGCGTGACCACCTGCGGCGCCCGCTCCTCGGCGACGCGGCCGGCCAGCGTGATCAGCAGCGCGAGCTCCTGGTCGCGGCCGACCATCGGCGCCCGCAGGCCCTCGATCCCCCGGCGGCGGGGCCGGTCGAGCGCTCCCTGGGCCGGCCACGCCGACAGCGGCGCGCTCTTGCCCTTGGCTTGCAGCTCCGTGCGCGGGCCGTAGCCGATCGCGCCGCGGCTGGCGCCCATCGTCCGCTCGCCGACCAGCACGGCGCCGGGCTCGGCGTGCTGCTGCAGCCGGGCGGCGACGTTGACGGCGTCGCCGGAGACCATCATCTCGCCGCGGGCCGCGGAGTCCCGGCCGGTGACCACCTCGCCGGTGTTGACGCCGATCCGCAGCGCGACCTCGCTGCCGTGCAGCGTGCGGACGCGCTCTGCCAGGTCGGGGAACCGGCGCTGGGTGGCCAGCGCTGCGAGCACGGCGCGCTCGGCGTCGTCCTCATGCGCCTGGGGGATCCCGAACACGGCCATCACCGCGTCGCCGGCGAACTTCTCGCTGACGCCGCCGAACCGGGTGACCTCGGCGTCGACGACATCGAAGAGCCTCCCCTGGACGTCGCGGACGTCCTCGGGGTCGAGCTGCTCGCCGAGGGCAGTCGAGCCGGCCAGGTCGGCGAACAGGATCGTCACCACCCGGCGCTCGTCGGCGACGGCGACGGGGTCGCCCCGCCGTGCGCCGTCCCGCAGCCCCGCGCCGCAGGCGGAACAGAAGCTCGCAGCCGTCGGCGACTCGGCGCCGCAGACGGCGCAGAGCTGGAACGTCGGTGCGCCGCACGCGCTGCAGAATCGCGCCCCCGAGTCGTGCTCGACGCCACAAACCTGGCAGGCAGGCATTGCGCGAGTTTACCGTGGCTCCGTTGTCACCCTTGGCACCGGTGTTTCATTCCGTCCCGCCTGTGGCCTATGATGTCTTCCCGGGTACGGTGGATCTCTCCGGGAAAGGTGGGTCGCACGTGAGCAAGCAGGCCAAGTACGTGTTCGTGACAGGCGGCGTGGTGTCGTCGCTGGGGAAGGGAATCACGGCCGCGTCGCTGGGCCGCCTACTCAAGGCCCGGGGCCTCAAGGTCTCGCTGCAGAAGTTCGACCCGTACATCAACGTCGACCCGGGCACGATGAGCCCGTTCCAGCACGGCGAGGTGTTCGTCACCGAGGACGGCGCCGAGACCGATCTCGACCTGGGTCACTACGAGCGGTTCGTCGACGAGTTCCTGTCCCGGAACTCGAACCACACGACCGGCTCGATCTACAACGCGATCATCCGCAAGGAGCGCAAGGGCGAGTACCTGGGCTCCACGGTGCAGGTGATCCCGCACGTCACCGACGAGATCAAGCGCCGCATCCAGCGGGTCGCCCAGTCGTCCGAGGTCGACGTGGTCATCACCGAGATCGGCGGCACCGTGGGCGACATCGAGAGCCTGCCGTTCCTCGAGGCGATCCGCCAGTTCCGGAACCAGGTCGGCCGCGACAACGTGATGTACATCCATTGCACCCTGGTGCCGTACATCGAGGTGACCGGCGAGCTGAAGACCAAGCCGACGCAGCACTCGGTGCAGGAGCTGCGGCGGATCGGTATCTCGCCGGACGTCATCGTCTGCCGCTCGCACCACCCGCTGGGCCGCGAGATCCGCGAGAAGATCGCGCTGTTCGCCGACGTCCCGGCCGAGGCCGTGATCTCGGCGGCGGATGCGCCGAACATCTACATGATCCCGCTGGCCATGCAGGAGCAGGGCCTCGACCGGCTGGTCTGCGACAGGCTGGCGCTGGTCACCGGGCCGCCGGACATGCGCGAGTGGGAGGCCGTGGTCGAGCGGATCGGCGAGGCCGACGGCCTGGTGCGGATCGCCGTCGTCGGCAAGTACGTGCAGCTGCAGGACGCGTACCTGTCGGTGGTCGAGGCCCTCAGCCACGCGGCCATCCACCACGGCCGCAAGCTCGAGGTGATCTGGGTGGACGCCGAGACGCTGTCCTGGGCCGAGGCGGAGCGCAAGCTGTCCGAGGCGGACGGTGTGCTGATCCCCGGCGGCTTCGGCATCCGCGGCATCGAGGGCAAGATCGCCGCGGCCCGGTTCGCCCGTGAGAACGGCATCCCGTACCTCGGCATCTGCCTGGGCATGCAGGTGGCCGTGGTCGAGTTCGCCCGCCACGTCGCCGGGCTGGACGGCGCGAACTCCAGCGAGTTCGATCCCGAGACGCCGCACCCGGTCATCGACCTGCTCCCGGAGCAGAAGGAGGTCGAGGACATGGGCGGCACGATGCGCCTGGGCGCCGATCCGGTGACGCTGGTCGAGGGCTCCAAGGCGTTCGCCGCGTACGGCGAGCGCGTTGTCCAGGAACGGCACCGCCACCGCTATGAGGTGAACAACCAGTACCGCTCCCAGCTGGTCGCGAAGGGGCTCCACGTCTCCGGCACGTACCAGGACGAGCGGCTGGTCGAGGTGATCGAACTGCCCGATCATCCGTGGTTCGTGGCCAGCCAGTACCACCCAGAGTTCAAGTCGCGCCCGAACCGGCCACAGCCGCTCTTCCGCGACTTCGTCGGGGCGGCCTCGCAGCGCGGTGCCCGGGTCGGTGCCGCGGTCGAGGCCGAAACCGTCGCCTGACCCGCTGCGATAGCCTCCACAACGGATGATCGACGTCGACTCCTGGGCTGCGCTGGACACGCGGATGCGCGAGCTCGCCGACCTCGCGCACGTCCGCGAGCTGCTCGGCTGGGACAAGGAGGCGAAGATGCCGCTCCGCGGGGCGGAGGCTCGGGCGCGCCAGCAGGCGACGATGCGCGGCATCTACCACGAGCGGATCTCGGACCCGCGCCTGGGCGAGCTGCTCGAGGAGCTGGCGGATGACCCGGATCCGGCCCGCGCGGCCATGGTGCGCAACACGCGGCGCCGGCACGAGCGCGCGGTCAAGCTGCCGGTCGAGTTCGCGCAGCGGATGGCGTTCGCCGAGAGCCGAGGATCGACCATCTGGCGCGTCGCCCGCAGCGAGAACGACTTCGCGGCGTTCCTGCCCTCGCTCGAGGAGATCATCGAGCTGAAGCGCGAGGAGGCCGAGCTGGTCGGGTACTCCGGCGAGGCGTACGACGCGCTGCTCGACGAGTTCGAGCCGGAGATGACGGCCGCGCGGCTGGAGCCGTTGCTCGGCGAGCTGCGCGACGAGACCCTCAGCCTGCTGGGCGAGATCCAGGCCGCCAGACAGCTGCCTCCGGCGCCCTTCGAGGGGCGCTCCTTTCCCGCCGAGGCCCAGTGGGCGTTCACGATCGAGGTGCTCCGCGATCTCGGCTTCGACCTGGACGCTGGGCGGCAGGACGTGTCGGCGCACCCGTTCAGCTCCTCGGCGGCGCTGCGCGACGTCCGGCTGACGACGCGGATCGATGAGCTCGATCCGTTCAGCGGGCTGTTCGCCACGATCCACGAGTGCGGCCACGGCTTGTACGAGCAGGGCTTCGACCCGGCGTACGAGGACACGCCGGTCGCCGAGGCGCCGTCGCACGGCATCCACGAGTCACAGTCGCGCCTGTGGGAGAACATCGTCGGCCGCAGCCGGGCGTTCTGGGAGCGGTACACCCCGCTGATGCGCGAGGCGTTCCCCGAGGCGATGGCCGGCGTGGATGTCGATGACGTGTACCGCCACGTCAACCGGGTGGCGCCGTCGCTGATCCGCGTCGAGGCCGACGAGGTGACCTACAACCTGCACATCGCGGTGCGCTTCCGAATGGAGCTGGCGGTGATGCGCGGCGAGCTGTCGGCGGCCGACCTGCCGGCCGCCTGGAACGACGCGTACGAGGAGCTGCTGGGCATACGGCCGGACACCGATGCCAACGGCGTGATGCAGGACATCCACTGGTCGTCCGGGTCGATCGGGTACTTCCCGTCGTACTCGCTGGGCAACCTGTACTCGGCGGTGCTGTGGGAGGCCCTGGAGGCCGACCACCCGGACGTCGAGCAGCGGATCGCTGCGGGCGACCTGGGCGTGGTGCTCGGCTGGATGCGCGAGCACGTGCACCGGCGCGGCTACCTCGAGGAGTCCGAGGACACCGTGCGCCGGGCGACCGGCCGCGGCCTCGAGGTGCAGCCGCTGATCCGCTACCTGCGCGCGCGGCGCGGCCCGCTGTACGACCTGGGCTGATGGCGCTCGCCGACCTCTCGCCGCTCGACCTGTTCATGCGCCTGGCTGCGGTGTCCAGCCCGCCTGGCAAGGAGCGAGGGGTCGCCGACCTGGCGATCGGCTTCCTCGGCGAGCTCGGGCTGGAGACGGACGAGGACGGCGCGGGCGAGGCGATCGGCTCGGACATCGGCAACGTCTACTGCCGGCTCGAGCCGACCGCCGAGGGCGACGCGCTGTTCCTGAATGCCCACCTCGACACCGTGCCGCCGACGGCGGCGATCGAGCCGGTGGTCGAGGACGGCCGCGTGGTGAACGCCCAGCCGACGATTCTCGGCGCCGACAACAAGGCGGCCGTGGCCGCGATGCTGTGCGCGGTCAGAGATCTCATCCGCGAGGGGCGGCCGCACGCCGGCGTCGAGCTGGTGCTGACGCCGATGGAGGAGGTCGGGCTGCTGGGCGCCAAGGAGTTCGACACGGGCCGCCTGCACGCGCGGTTCGGCTACTGCTACGACCACGCGGCCCCGATCGGCAACATCGTGCTGGCGGCGCCGTGGCAGCAGAGCTTCACGATCGCGTTCGCCGGCCGGGCCGCGCACTCGGGCATCGCCCCGGAGGACGGCAGGAGCGCGATCCTGGCCGCCGCGCGCGCCATCGCCGAGATGCCGCTCGGCCGGATCGACGCCGAGACGACGGCGAACGTGGGGCTGATCGAGGGCGGCGTCGCCGGCAACATCGTCCCGCCTCGGTGCGTGTTCCGGGCGGAGGCGCGCAGCCGCGATCGCAGCCGGCTGGAGGAGGTGTCGGCGCGGATCGTCGACGCGGCGAACCGCGCGGCGAATGCCACCGGCTGCGAGGCGGAGATCTCGCTGCGCAGCGAGTACGTCGGCTACCGGCTGAGCCCGTCGTCGAAGCCGGTCAAGCTGATCTCCTCCGCCCTGCGCGCCAACGGCGCCGAGCCGGCCTTCATCGAGTCCGGCGGCGGCGCCGACGCCAATGTGTTCAACGCCGCCGGTGTCACCTGTGTAAACGTGTGCAACGGGATGGCCGAGATCCACACACCGGACGAGCACATCGCCGTCGACGACATCGAACTGATGACGGGCGTCACGCGCACGCTGATCGATCTCTCGTCGAATCGCGCCTGAAGCCGTAGAATCGCTGCGAGTTCCCGGGTTCCCGTAGCGAAGGTAGGCCAATGAAGATCGGTGTGGCGAAGGAGATCAAGAAGGACGAGTACCGCGTCGCGCTGACGGCCGCGGGCGTCCGCGAGCTGCGCCTGCACGGTCACGACGTCCAGGTCGAGACCGGCGCGGGGGGAGGCAGCGCCATGTCGGACGACGACTACCGGGCGGCCGGCGCGTCGATCGTCGACGTCGATACCGTGTGGGGCGAGTCGGAGATGGTGCTGAAGGTCAAGGAGCCGCTGGACGGCGAGTGGCAGAAGCTGTCGCGGGGCCAGATCCTGTTCACGTACCTGCACCTGGCGGCGGCGCCGGAGCTGACGCACGGCCTCGCCGAGGGCGGCGCCGTGTGCATCGCCTACGAGACGGTCGAGACCGCCGATCGCCGGCTGCCGCTGCTGGCGCCGATGAGCGAGGTCGCCGGACGCCTGTCGGCGCAGGTCGGCGCGTACTACCTGATGAAGCCGTTCGGCGGCCGCGGCCGCCTGATGGGCGGCGTTCCCGGCGTGCTGCCGGCGAACGTGCTCGTGTTCGGCGGCGGCATCGTCGGCTACAACGCCGCGCTGATCGCCCAGGGCATGCAGGCCAACGTGACGATCTTCGAGCGCAGCGTCGACCGGATGCGCGAGCTGGATGTCAGCCTCGGCCGGACTGTGCTGCTGACGATGTCGTCACGCCAGGCGATCGAGGAGGCACTCCCCGAGGCCGACCTGGTGATCGGCGGTGTGCTGATCCCCGGTGCCAAGGCGCCGCGTCTGATCACCCGCGAGATGCTCGGGATGATGAAGGCCGGCTCCGTGATGGTGGACGTCGCGATCGACCAGGGCGGCTGCTTCGAGACCTCGCGGCCGACGACGCACACGGATCCGACGTACGTGGTCGACAACGTCCTCCACTACTGCGTCGCGAACATGCCGGGCGCGGTGCCGATCACCTCGACCGGGGCGCTGACGAACGTCACGCTGCCGTACGTCGAGGCGATCGCCGACAAGGGCGTCGAGCGGGCCGTGGCCGAGGACGCGGCGCTCGCCAAGGGCGTCAACGTCGCCGACGGCAAGGTCACGTACGAGCCGGTCGCCGAGGCGGTCGGCATGCCGTACACGCCGCTCACCGAGATCGGCGCGCTGGTCTAGCGGGCCCGGCACGCCGGGCTGCCCCGATCAGCGCCAGGCGACCCAGGTCGTCGCGATCGGCAGGCTGAAGCGCGCGGCGCCGGTCTCGGCATCGGCGAGAATCAGCCGACCGGGGGTGGCCAGGGCCAGCGTCCGCCCGTCCGGCGACGCGGCCGCGGCGACGATCGGCAGGTCGCCCGTGCTGGTCAGCCGGCGGCCGCTGAGTGTGCGGATGAACAGCCGGTCGTCTGCGCGGGCGGCCACGATCCGCCCATCGTCGAGCAGGGTCACCTCCTGGGCGATCACGCCCGACTGCCAGACCTGGCTGACCTTGCCGTCACCGCCGTCGTAGAGCACCACGGTGGTCAGCGGCGGCGCCGCGCCGGGCACGGTCACACGGGTCGTCGGCACCGCCAGCGTCGAGCCCTGCCCGGTGATCCCGGGGATCTGATCCACGGCGAAGCCGAGCAGCCGCGTCAGCGTTCCGGCGTCGGCCAGCGTCTGACCGTCCAGGTCGACCGCGCCGCCCACCTCGCGATACGCGAGCTTGCCGGCGGCGTACGCCGGGAAGCACGCGTCGCGGCGCACCGGGCTGACGCGCCCGCTGGCGACGTCGACCCGCACCAGCCGCTCGCCGGGATTCCGCGCATCGCACACCGCCAGCGTCCGCGAGTCCGCGCTCCACGCCGGCGGCGCGACGGCGAAGTCCGGCCGGTGCAGCGGCCGGGTGATCCGCCCGGTGCGCAGGTTGAGCAGCTCGAGCGGAACGGGAGGAACGAACGGCCTGCCGATGTGCATCGCCAGCCAGAGCCCGTCGGGCGAGGGCCAGAACCTGCAGTGCCCGCCGCTCCCTGTCAGCGTCTCCGACGACAACGTCGCCAGGTCGACCTGCACGATTCGGCAGTCGGTGTCGGCGTACAGCAGCCTGCCGCCCAGCACGCCGGCAGCGAGGGGCTCCACACGCGGCGCGGGGCCACGCACCGGGCGGTCGTGCTGACCGCCCCCGCGCTCGGTGTCGACCACCACGGCAACGACCAGCGCACCGACCAGCGCGAGCACGAGGATCGTCGTCAGCCGCTGGCGCATTACGTCCAGTATCGGCCACCGGATCGAGAAGGAGTCGTGACGACCGTGGCGAATGGGGGCGCCATGAGGACGTATGACGCCAAGCTCAACGACTTCCTGACCAGCCTGCAGCTCGAGCGTGGCGCGTCGCCGCACACGATCGAGGCCTACCGCCGTGACCTGATCGATCTCGGCATGTTCATCGAGCACGCCGACCCCGACACGGTCGACGTCTCGGTGCTCGACGAGTACGCCGTCGCGCTCCGCGATCGCGGGCTCTCGCCCGCCACCGTGCGCCGCCGGCTCGCCGCCGTGCGCGCCTTTCTGAAGCACCGCGCCCGCGAGGGCGGACGGCCGGACGCCGGCCGCGGGGTGCCGCTTCCCCGGCTCGGCCGCCGGCTCCCGGAGCCGCTGACGCCGGAGGAGGCCGACCGCATCGTCACCCAGCCCGACGGCTCGCCGCGGGGTCTCCGAGACCGCGCGATGCTCGAGCTGATGTACGGCGCCGGCCTGCGCGTCTCCGAGCTGGTCGCGCTCCGCGTCTCGGACGTCGACCTCGAGGAGGGTCTGGTTCGCTGCATGGGCAAGGGTGCCCGGCAGCGGATCGTCCCCACCGGCGGCCGCGCGATCGACGCCATCCGCGTCTACATGCAGCGCGGGCGCCCGCATCTCGGACGCATGCAGCGCGGCGACATCCTGTTCCTCAACCACCGCGGCCAGGGCATCACCCGGCAGGCCGTCTTCCAGCTCGTCCGCGAGCACGCGCGCGCGGCCGGGGTGCAGAAGATCGTCACGCCGCACACGCTTCGCCACTCGTTCGCGACGCATCTGATCGAGGGCGGCTGCGACCTGCGCAGCGTGCAGGAGATGCTCGGGCACGCCACGATCGAGACGACCCAGGTCTACACGCACGTCTCCGCCGAGCACGTCCGCGAGGCGTACCAGCGGGCCCACCCCCGGGCTTGACCGCGCAGCTCCGTCCGCTCGAGCCGGGCGACGAGAGCTGGCTCGCAGACCTGCACAACCGGGCGTTCTCGGACTACGCGCTGCCCGCGCGGCTGGACGCCGCCGCCCTGGCCACGTACATGGCCGAGACCGGCGTCCGCCACGACCTGTCGTTCGCCGCGTTCGTCGACGGCCACCCGGCCAGCTTCTGCCTGGGCGCGCTGCGCGGCGGCCGGGCGAGCGTCCGCGGCGAGGGCACCGATCCCGCGTACCGCCGTCGTGGGCTGGGGGCGGAGGTGCTCGACGCCACCGTCGAGGCGGCAACGGCCGCCGGCGCGCGCGACCTCTCGCTGGAGGTACTCGACGGGAACGACGCCGCGCTGGCGCTGTATGACCGCCACGGCTTCCGCCGGCGGCGGCTGCTGCTGGGATACGAGCTCGATCCGCCCCGCGTTGGGCTGCGGGCACGCATGCGCGGCGGGCTCGGCCCGCTGCCGGGGGCGGAGGCTGCCCGACTGGTCGAGGCCTGGGGCTGGTGCGATCCGCCGTGGCAGCTCCTGCCGGCCTCGCTGGAGCGCTTGCCCGCGTTCACGCTGGCCGGCGAAGCGGTGGTGTTCGGCCGCCGGCGGGGCAGCCGGTTCTGGCTCTACGCGCTGGCGGTCGACCCGGCCCGGCGCGGCCGCGGCGTCGCCACCCGCGCGCTGGCCGGGCTGGGCGCCGAGACGATCGCGATCCCGGCGCTCGTGCCCGAGGAGTGGGACACCGCGCACGGGTTTCTGGAAGCGGCCGGCGGGGTGCTCGATCCGCACCGCCAGTGGGAGATGACGCGCACCCTCGGCGCTTGACGCCGCTCCGGCATACCGGTTGAATCCCGCCGGTGAAGTGGGCACTCACACTGGTCGTCGTGATGCTGGCGGTGATCGCACCGGCCGCCGCCTCGGCGAACAGCTGGACGAGCACCGCAGACATGCCCTACTACCAGTGGGGCGGCGGCACGGCCATCTTCCGCGATCGCGTCGTGCTGGCGGGCGGCTTCGGGTTCGACCGCAACAGGACGTACGCCGGCCTGCGCTCCGTCTTCATCGGGGGCGACAACCCCGGCGCAATCGCGTGGCTGCGCGGCAACGAGCTGCCCGGGAACGCGCGCGGAGGGCTGGCCGTCACGACCGGCTCCGACGGGCGGATCTACGTGATGGGCGGGGAGACGCTGAAGAAGGTCATCAATCCGAGCGTGTACAGCTGGGGAGGGCTGTACCGCCAGCAGGCCTCGATGCCCAGCCCGCGTACCGACCTGGCGGCCGTCGCCACGCCGGACGGCCGGATCTTCGCGATCGGCGGCGCGGT
>Ga0247826_10000109_pt1 | contig 12273 bp, 8 predicted proteins | sample 12C_Control_Day1_FD_200152 | JGI IMG/M metagenome (GOLD analysis project Ga0247826, IMG submission 200152) | Soil microbial communities from agricultural site in Penn Yan, New York, United States - 12C_Control_Day1 | ecosystem: Environmental > Terrestrial > Soil > Agricultural land | place: USA... | reverse complement strand
GGTCGCGCGCACGGCGTCCTCGTCGAGGGGCAGCCGGCCGCGGCCCTGGAGGTCGAGGCCGAGCTCGGCGGTGGTCACCATGGCCATCACCTCGCGGTTGAACAGCCAGCGCGGCTTGGCCTCGGGTGCCTGCAGGGAGCGGGTGCGGGCCTTGCCGATGGCCGCCGCACAGCGCTCGCCGCCACTCTCGGCGTCGTCGAAGGCGGCCTGCGCGGTGCCGAGCGCCTGGAGCAGCTTGACCGCGGTCTTGGCGCCGAAGCCGTGCACACCGGGGAGGTTGTCGGATGAGTCGCCGCGGAGCGCCGCGAGGTCGAGGTACTGCTCCGGACGGACACCCGTCACCATCGCCAGCCGGGCCGGGTCGAGCAGCGGCGAGGCGTCCACGCCACCGTTGAGGATGCGCAGCATCCGGGTGTGCTCGTCGATGAGCGCGAAGCTGTCGCGGTCGGACGTCGCCACGACGGTCCGGGCGCCGAGCGCCGGCGCCTGCGCGGAGACACTGGCCAGCACGTCGTCGGCCTCGAGCCCCTCGGGGACCACGACCAGGACCCCGAGGTCGCGCAGCACCGCGACGGCGAGGTCGAGCTGCCGCTCGAGGCTCTCCGGCTTGGGCGCGCGGTGCGCCTTGTAGGTGGGCCAGCGCCGCTTGCGGCTGCTGTTGCCGCGGTCGTCGAACCCGACCACGACCACGTCGGCGCAGACCCTGTCGACGGCGACGAGCAGCTGGCTGAGCAGCCCCCGGACCGCCCACCCCTGCTCGCCGTCGGGCGTGCGGTACATCGAGCTGGCCTGGGCGTGGAAGGACCGGTGCAGCAGCGAGTTGCCGTCGACGGCGAGAACGGTGGGTGTCGGCTGCTCGGACATGCTGGGTACAGCCTGCCACTCCGCGTGGACAGGGTGGCGCACCACCGCTCATCGCGCCTGTCGAGATGGCCTGAGGGTCGGGTCCCGCCGCCATCGGTCGCCTTCCAGCCCGGGCTGCGGAGGTTTCGACACGCTCGGTTGCGGCCTCGTCCCTCGGCCGCACTCGCTGCTCAACCACCGACGATCGGATTCCTCCTCGTTCCTCGGAGGTCTCCGATCAGCAGGCCGAGTCGAGGTCCTGGGACTCGTTGGCGGCGTACCCCTCGGAGAGCGAGCCCACCGAGCCGCCGGTGACGGTGTCGGGCGTCTTGGGCTTCTTCGCCTTCTTCACCGGTCCCTCGCTCGCGCCGTCACCGGAGCCCGAGGAGCCGCTGTCGGACGCCGGCTCGACCTGGGGGGCATCGCCCTCCGCGGCGTCGACCGCCTCGGCGACCTTCGACCGGATCAGCCTGGCGTCGGGTTCGTAGGTGTCGAACATCGGCGGGACGACCGAGAGCGTCGCGATCTTCTGGCTCTTGGCCTTGATGGCCAGGCTGATGAACCGGTCCACCTCGCTGGCCGGGATGCTCGTGGTGAGCAGGGCCGAGGAGGCCTTGGCGATCTTCTGGAAGTTCTTGAGCACGACCGTCGGGTCGAGCTGGTCGAGCATCGCGCCCATGATGCACTTCTGCCGCGCCATGCGGGAGTAGTCGTCGGACCCGTCGCGGGCTCGCGCGTACCACTGGGTCTCGAAGCCGGTGAGCTTCTGCTTGCCGGGCTCGATGTAGTCGTAGACGTCCGACCCGAGGCCGCCGATCGGGATCCGCGAGCGGACGTTGACGGTCACGCCGCCGACCGCGTCGACCAGGCTCCGGAACCCCTTGAGGTTCACCATCGCCCAGTAGTTGATCTTCAGCCCGGTGATCCCCTCGACGGCCATGATCGTGGCGTCGACGCCGGGGTTCTTGGACTTGCCGAACAGCTCCTTGTTGTCCAGCGCCCAGGTGTAGACGCCGTTGAGCATGCAGTGCTCGCAGTCGAAGCCCTTCGGGAACTGCTCGTGCATCACCGAGCCGCGGCGGAACGGGAAGTTCTGCATGTTGCGCGGCAGCGAGACCAGCACGGTCTTGCCGGTCTCGGCGTCGATGCTGGCGACGGTCAGCGAGTCGGGCCGCAGCCCCCAGCGGTCGATGCCGGAGTCGCCTCCCATGAGCAGCACGTTGTAGCGGCCGTCGTGGGCGCCCGTGGCGTCGCCGGAGCCGAACATGGTCTGGATGAAGTCGCGCTGCACCCCGACCAGGTGCGCGCCGAAGAGCAGCACCGAGGCGACCGAGAAGCACAGGATCCCGTTGATGCCGACCGCCGCCCGGCGATGGCCCAGCCGCAGGGTCAGCGGCTGGCCCAGCCGCCAGGCGTCGAAGAACAGCACCGCCCACGCGACGGCCAGCGCCATCAGCGCGAACCGGACCACCTGGAGCGCCGCGAGGTCCGAGACGAGCCAGAACGCGAACTCGTGGTGCACGGCCGCCACCAGCAGGCAGCCGGCCGCGACGATCAGCAGGGCGACCCAGGTGCGGAGCGCCGCCCGCCCGACCCGCCGGTTGCCGCAGGCCAGCTGCGCGCTGCCGGGGAGCACCAGGGTCATCGCCATCAGCGCCACCGCGCGCCGGAACCGCACCCGCGCCGCCCGCTCCGCCGTCGAGGTGGCGTCGTTCGCGGTGTACGTCGCGGAGTAGGTCTGCGGGCCGTTCGGGTGGCCAGGGCCGGACATCGATGCTCCTGAGGGGAAGATCAGGTGGGCCCCGCCAGTATCACCAGTCACAGGCGTCACACCGGGCTGCGACGCGCCGGTGCTCGACACTCCGAGGAACGAGGAGGGTCGAGGACTTCGGTGGTCGAGCAAGGCCGTCCGGCCGAGGGACGAGGCCGGAACCGGCCGGGTCGAGACCTCCGCAGCCTGCGCTGGGACTCGACCCGGGGTCATCGGGTGCCCACCTTGCGGGGGTCTCGACAGGCTCGACCCGCGGGGGCGTCCCCGTCCACCTCTAGCCGAGCGCGTGCGCCTCGATCGCTGCCACCAGCTCGGGAGTCGGCTCGCGGTCGACGTACACGAGCCGGACCGCGTCGGGGTCGGGGTTGGGTCGGTCCGGGCCGCGCCAGGCCAGCCGCATCCCGAGCCGCTCGGCGGTCCGGCGCGAGGCGAGGTTGTGCTCGAGCAGGTAGGCCACGACCGGCCGGGTCGGCTCGACGTCGTGGGCGGCCTCGAGCGCCCGCTGCCCCATCTCGCTCGCGAAGCCGCGACCGTGCACCGAGGTCGCGAACCGGTAGTAGAGGTTCCACCACGGCCGCCCGGTCGGGCTGGTGCAGCCTCCGCGGCCGACGACGGGACCGCCGGGCCGCTCGCGCACCGACCAGTAGCCCAGGCCCTGCCGGGCGAACTGCCTCTCCGACTGGGTGACCATGTCCGCGGACTGCTCGCGGGAGGTGTGCCGGCCCACCGGGAAGTGCCGCCACGACTCGGGGTCGGAGTGGATCGCGTGCAGGTCCTCGACGTCGGCCTCGGTCGGCAGGTCGAGCCAGAGCCGGGCGGTGGTGGTGTGCAGCCAGGGGTTCACCAGCGGGACCGGCCCGCCCCGATCCCCGGTGTCCGGAGGAGATTTGCCTCACGTGGCGTCATCACGATCCCAGCGTGACCCGCCCGTAGGACGGGGCCCACGGGGCCATGTCGACCCGCCGTACCGCCCGGATCGGTCATGGCCCGCACGGTAGCGTCCTCCGCATGCCTGATCGTCCCCGGAACGGCGGTCCCGAGGACGGACCCGACTACCAGTGGCTCTACGGGAAGGGTGGCCCACCGCCCGAGGACCCGCAAGCCACCCGCCCGGTCCCGCGCCAGCAGCGGCCCGGTGCGCCACGGCCCGAGGAGACCCGCGTCATGCGCGCCCAGCCCCGTCCGACCGGTGAGGACCGCAGGACCAGCCGCCCGACCCCACCGCCGGTGGCGCCCCCGGTCGACCAGTCCTCGGGGCGCCCTCGCCGGCGGTTCCGGTTCCGGTTCCGCTACGTGTTCCTGCTCCTGCTGCTGTGGGTCGCCTACCTGGTCATCGTCCCGGTCGTGGCGTGGAACAAGGTCGACAAGGTCGAGTGGCAGCCCGACGGCGACCGGCCCTCGGACCAGCCCGGGACGACGTACCTCCTCGTCGGCAGCGACTCGCGCGCCGGGCTCAGCAAGGAGCAGCGCAAGGAGCTGAGCACGGGCAACGCGGGCGGTGGCCGCACCGACACGATCATGCTGCTGCACACCGGCTCGGGGCCGAACCTGCTGCTCTCGATCCCGCGCGACTCGATCGTCGACATCCCCGGTCACGGCACCACCAAGATCAACGCGGCCTACGCCTACGGCGGACCGAAGCTCCTCGTGCAGACGATCGAGCAGGACACCGGCGTCAAGGTCGACGACTACGTCGAGATCGGGATGGGCGGAGTGGCGGGCATCGTCGACTCGGTCGGCGGCATCGAGGTCTGCCCGAAGCAGAACATGAAGGACAAGCTGGCCGGCCTCGACATCAAGAAGGGCTGCCAGGAGGTCGACGGCACCACGGCCCTGGCGTACGCGCGGTCGCGGCACGCCTCCGCCACCGGCGACATCGACCGGGTCCGCCGCCAGCGCGAGGTGGTCTCGGCGGTCGGCTCGGCGGTGCTCTCGCCGTGGAGCGTCATCAACCCGGTGACCTACTGGAAGCTCAACAGCGCGATCCCCGACTTCTTCGCCTTCGGCGACGGAATGGGCCCGGTCCGCAGCGCGATGTGGGCCACGGCGATGACCCGCGTCGACGGCGACAAGGGGCTGACGTGCGTGGTGCCGCTGCAGGACCTCGCGGTGAACTGGGACCCCGACAAGGCCCCTCAGATGTTCCAGAAGATCATCGAGGACGACACGGCCTCGGTCGGCAAGGACCTCTGCTCCCCCACCGGCGGGATCGGATGACCTTCTCCCTCTACGAGACGCTCTCGGTCTCGATGGACGACGACGGTGTCGCGACCCTGGTCCTCGACCGGCCCGGGCAGCTCAACGCCTTCGACCTGACGATGGCCCGCGAGCTCGAGCGGTTCTTCCTCACCGACGCGCGCGACGACGCGGTCCGCGCGGTGGTCGTGACCGGCGCCGGCCGGGCGTTCTGCGCCGGGATGGACCTCTCCGCCACCGGGAACGTCTTCGGCCTCGACGAGTCGCTCGCGCCGACGCCCGAGGAGTTCCGCGCGGCGTACGACGAGCCGCCGTACCAGGACGGGCTGCGCGACACCGGCGGCCGGGTCACCCTCGCGATCCACGCGCTCCCCAAGCCGGTGATCGCGGCCATCAACGGCGCCGCCGTCGGCATCGGCGCCACCATGACCCTCGGCATGGACCTCCGGCTCGCCTCCACCGAGGCCCGCATCGGGTTCGTCTTCGGCCGGATCGGCATCACGCCGGAGGCGGCGTCCACGTGGTTCCTGCCGCGGATCGTCGGGCTGCAGCAGGCCCTCGAGTGGATCTACGCCGCCGACATCCTGACCGCCGAGCAGGCCCTGGCCGGTCGCCTCGTGCGCTCGGTGCACGCACCCGACGAGCTGCTCCCCGCGGCCCAGGAGCTGGCCCGGTCCTTCGTGCGTGGCCGCTCCCCGGTCGCCCTCGGGCTGGCCAAGCGGCTGCTCTACCGGCACGCCGGCTCGGCCGAGCCGCTGGAGGCGCACCTCTCCGACTCGCTGGCGATCTTCTGGACCTCGGTCGCCGACGGCAGGGAGGGCGTCGCGGCGTTCCTCGAGAAGCGACCGGCCGAGTTCACCGGCAAGGCCTCCGAGCTCCCCCGCATCGACTGATCTGAGCCGTCCGAGGAACGAGGACGGATCAGATCGATGGTGGTTGAGCAGCGCGTCCGACCGAGCTTGCTCGGGCGGAACCGCGCGTGCCGAAACCTCCGCAGCCCGGGCAGCTACCGCAACGTGCGCGCCAGCAGTCCCTCGAGCTCCGTGAAGTGCCGCTCGGTCGCGGCCTCGTGGTACATCGAGGTGTCGGCCATCGAGTAGCCGTGCGCGGCGCCCTCGTAGATCTCGTTGAGGTGCGGCCGCTCGGCGGCCTGGAGGGCGTCCTCGAGCTGGGCGACCTGGTCGAGCGTCATCGAGCGGTCCTGGTCGGCGTGGCCGAAGACGTACTCGGCGGTGCTGGCCGCGATCGCCACGTGCGGGCTGTCCTCGGCGTCGGTGACCAGGCCGCCGCCGTGGAAGCCCCCCACAGCGCCGACCGTCCCGGGGAAACACCCGGCCGTGCGTACGGCGAGCCGCGCCCCCATGCAGTAGCCGGTCACCCCGACGGGTCCCTCGCCGGCGTGCTCGAGGAGCGTCCGCAGCCACGCGTCGGCGTCCGCCATGGACTTCTCGGGCGGGTAGCCCTGCACCCGGTCCATCACGCCGCTCGCGAAGAAGGCCTCGCGGGCGCCCTGCTGCCGCAGGTCCCCCTGCGGGGCGAGCTCGGCGGCGCTGCCGTGGCGGTAGAAGACGTGGGGCGCCAGCACGGTGTACCCCCACCCGGCGATCCGGTCGGCCATCTCCTCGATCTGCGGGCGCAGCCCGATCGCGTCGACGTAGAAGAGCACCCCGGGGTCGCCCGCCCGACCGGTCAGGTAGGCCTCGGCGGTGCCGTCCGCGGCCTCGATCGGGATCGTCTCGCCCACGCCTCGGACTCTAGTGGCCGCCACCGGAGGTTCTTCGGGTGCTTCGCACCCCGGGCACGCACCTCGCGGCGTTGCCGTCGCTCGCTGGACGAACAAGTAGAGCGTCGCTCCGGCGCCTTGCGATGCACGCACTCGGAGCACGGATCACCCACGACGACCCTCCGGCGGCAACCACTAGCCAGCAGGCGCCAACCCGACCTGGCTGGGCGGGAGCAGCTCGAGCTCGGTGATGCCCGCGCTGCGGTCGGCCTGGGTCTCGCCCTCGACGCTGAGCGAGAACGGCAGCCCGGCGTACGCGGCGGACCACTGGTAGGGGTCCTCCTCCTCCGGGTCCTCCTCGATCGAGTACCACTGCAGCCCCGCCTGCTCGCCGCCGACCTCCCAGGGCTCGCTCGGGACCGCGTTCTCGACCTCGTAGTACTTCTCCTTGTCGAAGCCCACGTCCCACCGGGTGTACCGGACCAGGAAGCCGCTGTGGACGCACTCGTAGACCTCGGCCTTGCCCTCGATGGGCGACTCCTTCTCGGTGCACGTCGAGGCCAGCCCCGGGAAGACGGTGGTCATCGCGTCGCGGCCCACGGGCACCGGGCACTCGAGAGAGCTGGCCGCCTCGCTGTGGTCCCAGCAGGTGACGGGCCCGCTCGCGGCCACCTTGCTCACCTGGCCGGACGGCGTCGTGCCGGCGTTCTGCTGCTCGGTGGGCGACTGGTCCTCGGCGGTGGCGTCGGAGCCATCGCCCCGGGTCAGCGCGAGGGTCACGACGACCGCGAGGACGACGGCCGCCACCACGCCCGCGCCGATCAGCGCGTTGCGCCGACCGGTGCCGGCCGGGGCGGGTACGGCGGCCGCGGGCGCCGATGCCGACGGGGCCCACGCGGCCGTCGACGACGGCTGCCGCACCGCCGCGACGGGCCGGGTGTCCGGCCGGTCGGTGGCGCGGCGCACCGCGCGCACCAGGGCGGGCGTCCAGTCCTCGGCGGGGCCCGTGGCCTCGAGCCACTGCGACGTGCCGATGAAGTAGCGCAGCGACCTGGACGGCTGCACGTCCTCGATCCGGACCGGGACGATCCGGTGGCCGGCCCCGACCGTGGTCTCGAGCTCGCGGGTCACGTGGGGCGACTCGTTGGTGGCCGCGGAGAACACCAGCAGGACCGCGGGCGCCGCGTCGAGGGCCTCGAGGATGGCCTGGGTGTAGTTGTCGCCGGGGTCGATGTCCCGCGGCGCGATCCAGCAGGGGACGCCGGAGCCCTCCAGCGCGGCGACGATGTGGAGGGCGGTGGCCGCGTCGGCCGATGCGTGGCAGACGAACACCCCACCGTGCATCTGTCGAGGCTGGCACGGCCGGGCCCGCGTGACCATGGCCGGTTCGGGCTACCCACCGGTCGACCGGGCTACGGTCCACGGTGCGCCGAGCGCGCTCAGGAGTGGAGCGACGCGGCCTCCTCGAGCGCCTCGTCGAGGATCCCGATGGCCTCCTTGACCTCGGCCGCCGCGGTGTTGAGCGGCGGGACGAGGTGCACCCGGTTGAAGTTGACCATGGGCAGCAGCCCGCGCCGCTTGCACGCGGCCACGACGTCGTTCACCGCCTGGCTGGTGCCGCCGTACGGCGCCAGCGGGGCCCGCGACTCCTGGTCCGAGACCAGCTCGACGGCCCAGAACGCGCCGACGCCACGGACCTCGCCGACCCAGGCGTGCCGGTCGCGCAGGGCCTCGAGCCCGGGCGCGAAGACCTCGCGGCCCAGCGCCTCGGCGTGCTCCACCACCCGCTCGTCCTCCATGGCCCGGATCGTGGCGATCACCGCCGCACAGGCCAGCGGGTGACCGGAGTAGGTCAGGCCGCCGGGGTAGACGCGCTCGTCGAAGGTCGCCGCGATCTCGGGACTGATGGCGACGCCGCCCAGCGGGACGTAGCCGGAGTTGACGCCCTTGGCGAAGGTCAGCAGGTCCGGCACGACCTCGTCGCGGTCGATCGCGAACCAGCGGCCGGCCCGGCCGAAGCCGCTCATCACCTCGTCGGCGATGAGCACGATGCCGTGCTGGTCGCACAGTGCCCGGACGCCGGCGAGGTAGCCCGGCGGCGGCACCATGATGCCCGCCGTACCGGGGATGGACTCGAGGATGATCGCCGCGATCGTCTGCGGCCCCTCGAAGGCGATGACGTCCGCGAGGTGCGCCAGCGCCCGCTCGCACTCCTCCTCGGTCGTGCTCGCGTGGAACTGGCTCCGGTAGAGGAACGGCCCGAAGAAGTGCACCGTCCCGGCGCTGCCGGTGTCGTTCTGCCAGCGGCGCGGGTCGCCGGTGACGTTCATGGCCAGCTGCGTGCCGCCGTGGTACGAGCGGTACGTCGAGAGCACCTTCGGCCGTCCGGTGTGCAGCCGGGCCATCCGGATCGCGTGCTCGTTGGCGTCCGCGCCGCCGTTGGTGAAGAACACCTTGTCCAGGTCGCCCGGCGTGTGGCTCGTGATGAGCCGGGCCGCCTCGGAGCGGGCCGCGTTCGCGTGCTGCGGGGCGACCGTGCACAGCTCGGCCGCCTGCTGCTGGATCGCCGCGACCACGCGCGGGTGCTGGTGGCCGAGGTTGGTGAACACGAGCTGCGAGCTGAAGTCGAGCAGCCGGTTGCCCTCGCCGTCCCAGATGTGCGAGCCCTCGGCCCGGGTGATCACCATCGGGTTGAGCGCGCCCTGGGCGGACCAGGAGTGGAAGACGTGCTCGCGGTCGAGCGCGAACGTCTCCTCGGGGGTGAGGTCGGCGACGCGGCCCTCGGGTGCGGAGGCGGCGGTCGGGCCGGCGAAGACCAGGTGCTCAGACATTGCGCGGGAACCCCAGCTCGAGGCCGCCGACGGTCCGGTCCGCCGGGTCGACCCACCGCGAGGTGATCACCTTGCCGCGGGTGAAGAAGTGGACGCCCTCGACGCCGTGGGCGTGGGTGTCGCCGAGCAGCGACTTCTTCCAGCCGCCGAACGAGTAGTAGGCGACGGGGACCGGCACCGGGACGTTCACGCCGATCATCCCGACCTGGACGTCGGCCTCGAACCGGCGCGCGGCCCCACCGTCGTTGGTGAACACCGCGGTGCCGTTGCCGTAGGGGTTGTCGTTGACCAGGGCGACCGCCTCGTCGTAGGTGTCGACCCGGACCACGGACAGCACCGGGCCGAAGATCTCCTCGCGGTAGACGTCCATGTCCGGCGTCACGTGGTCGAACAGCGTCGGGCCGAGCCAGAAGCCGTCGGCCGCACCCCGCGGGGCGACGTCGCGGCCGTCGACGACCACCTTGGCCCCCGCCTGCTCGCCGGCGTCGATGAACGAGGCGACGCGGTCGCGGTGCGCCTGGGTGACCAGCGGCCCCATGTCGGCCTCGCGGGCGCCGTCGGCGGTGGCCGCGGCGCCGCCGTCGCCGATCAGCAGGGTGCGGGTCCGGTCGGCCACGCGGGCCACCAGCTCGTCCGCGGCCGGCCCGACGGCGACGAGCACGGAGACGGCCATGCACCGCTCACCGGCGCTGCCGTACCCGGCGCTGACCGCGGCGTCCGCGGCCAGGTCGAGGTCGGCGTCGGGGAGCACGACCATGTGGTTCTTGGCGCCACCGAGCGCCTGCACCCGCTTGCCGTGCCGGGAGGCCTGCTCGTAGACGTACTCGGCCACCGGGGTGGAGCCGACGAAGCTGATCGACTGCACGACCGGGCTCTCGAGGAGCGCGTCGACCGCCTCCTTGTCCCCCTGCAGCACGTTGAAGACGCCGTCCGGGAGCCCGGCCTCCTTCCAGAGCTGCGCCAGCCACAGCGCCGCGGACGGGTCCTTCTCGCTGGGCTTGAGCACCACCGTGTTGCCGGCGGCGATCGCGATGGGGAAGAACCACATCGGCACCATCGCCGGGAAGTTGAAGGGCGAGATGATGCCGACCACGCCGAGCGGGTCCCGCTTGGAGTGCACGTCGACGCCGGTCGAGACGCTCTCGCTGTGGCCACCCTTGACCAGGTGCGAGATGCCGCAGGCGAACTCGACGACCTCCTGGCCCCGGGCGATCTCGCCCAGGGCGTCGGAGAGCACCTTGCCGTGCTCCGCGGTGATGAGCTCGGCGAGCTCCTCGCGACGGGAGTTCAGCAGCTCACGGAAGGCGAACAGCACCTGGGTACGACGCGCCAGCGAGGTGCGGCGCCACGCGTCCGCGGCCCGGTCCGCGGCGGCGATCACCCGGTCGGCGTCGCCGCGCGAGGCCAGAGCGACCCGTCCGGTCACGGCCCCGGTGGCCGGGTTCGTCACGTCGGCGAAGCGGCCGCTGGTCCCCTCGAAGGGGGCTCCGGAGAGCCAGTGCCCCAGCACGTCGGTCATGTGTTCGTCTCCTGTCCGCAGATGTCGCTCCATCATCGGCGTCCCGACGTCGCTCGTGCCCCGACGGACCGTATGCTTCGGGGGTCTGGTTCCGACAGATCGTCAAGGTGGTCCCGTGCTGACGCTCGCCGAGGTCCTCGCCATGCCGGTGGTCCGCAGCGCGGACCCGCTGGTGCTGGCCTCCCGGGACCACCTCGACCGCCCCGTGGAGTGGGTGCACGTCACCGAGCTGGCCGACATCGGCCCGCTCCTGCGCGGTGGCGACCTGGTCCTCACCACCGGCATCGCCCTCGTCGAGACCCCGGAGGCGCTGGCCGCCTTCGCCACGAGCCTGGCCGACTCGGGCGCCGCGGGCCTGTTCCTCGAGCTCGGCCGACGCTGGCGGCAGACCCCGCCCGCGCTGGTGGAGGCGTGCCAGGGGCTCGACCTCCCGCTGGTCGCGCTGCGGCGCGAGGTCCGGTTCGCCGCAGTGACCCAGGCCGTCGGCGAACGGCTCGTGGACGAGCAGGTCGCGGCCCTGCGCGAGGCCCACCACGTCCACGACGTCTTCACCGAGCTCAGCCTCCAGGAGGCCCAGCCCGGTGAGGTCCTGGCCACCGTCGAGAGGCTGTCCGGCGCGCCGGTGGTGCTGGAGAGCGCCGAGCACCAGGTGATCGACTACCGGCGCGGCCCCGACCGCGTGGCCGGCTTCCTCGACGACTGGGAGCGGCGCTCGCGCAGCGTGCGGCAGCCGGGCCGCACCGGCTGGGACGAGAGCAACGGCTGGCTGGTCACCCGCGTGGGCCGGCCCGAGCGCGGCTGGGGCCGGCTGGTCATCGGCTCGGCGCTCGCCCCTCCCGAGCGGCTGGTCGCGATCGCGGAGCGCGCCGCGGCCGCGCTCGCCCTGCACCGCCTCTACGACCGGAGCCGCGACTCACAGGTGCGGCGGCTCCACCACGAGCTCCTGCTCGGGCTGGCCGCCGACCCGAGCGACCCGGAGCTCCGGCGCCGGGTCGCGCTGGCCGGCGTACCGGAGCGGGGCCGGCGGTACGTCGGGGTCACGCTCCGACCGCCGACGACGACCGGGGTCGCGGCCCGGGTCGAGGAGCTGGTCGCGGCGGTGCTGCGGGCGGCCGAGCAGCTCCGGGTCGGCTGTCTGGTCGCGGACTCCGACACCGAGGTGCGCGTCCTGGTGGCGGTGCCGACCCGGGTCGACCCCCTCGCCGCCGTCGACCGCCTGGTCCGCGCCGTGGCCGAGCGGGACCCGGTCGTGGCCGCCGCGGGCACGCCGAGCGAGGAGCTGGACCAGGTCGACCGCACGCTGCGCGAGTCGTCGTTCGTGCTGGCCGCGGCCGACCCGTCGTCACCGACGCTCGTGCACCGCCTCGAGGACGTCCACCTGCGCGGGCTG
>Ga0247826_10000108_pt1 | contig 12273 bp, 9 predicted proteins | sample 12C_Control_Day1_FD_200152 | JGI IMG/M metagenome (GOLD analysis project Ga0247826, IMG submission 200152) | Soil microbial communities from agricultural site in Penn Yan, New York, United States - 12C_Control_Day1 | ecosystem: Environmental > Terrestrial > Soil > Agricultural land | place: USA... | reverse complement strand
CCGAGGCGGTGGCGGGCGCGGCGCTGCTGGCACTCGTGATCGACCGCACCCGCCCGTTCGGCCGCATCCGCGAGGTGCTGTGGTTCGTCGGCCTGGCCGTGATCACCGCGCCGCTGCTGGGCGCGATCATCGCCACCGCCGGGCGACGGCTGGCCGGGGATCCTGGCGTGATCGGGGACTGGTGGCTGGGTGACGGGGTGGGCATCCTGATCGCCGCCCCGCTGGTCATCGTCTGGAGCACACCGCTTCCCCACCGCGACCGGCGCACGCTGCTCGGGTACGCCGGGCTCGCCGCTGCGACCGCGGCGCTGGCGGCGGTTGTCTTCGGCGACGATGGCGGCCGTGTCACCGAGCTCTACCTGCTGCTCCCGCTGGCCGTCGGCGCGGCACTGCTCGGCCGCCGCCATGCCGCCGTCGCCGCGACGGCCGCCGTCAGCGCGATCGGCGTGGCCGCGACGTTCGCCGGCCGCGGCCCGGTGGCGAGCGGTGACGTTCTCGAGAGCCTGGCGACGCTCGACGGCTTCCTGGCGACCTTCGCGCTGGCCGGGCTGGTGCTGTCGGCGGTCGAAACCGGCAGACGGCTCGCCGAGGCGCGCAGCAGGCGCCTGCACGACCAGCTCAGCGCCGCGCAGCAGGCCGAGGCGATCGGTCAGCTGGCGGGCGGCGCTGCGCATGACTTCACCAACCTGCTGCTCGCCGTGCGCGGCTACGGCGAGCTGGCGCGCGACCGGATCCGGCGCGGCGATGGCGGCGCCGAGGAGCACCTCGACGAGCTGCTGCATGTCACCGACCGCGCCGCGGAGCTGACCCGTGGGCTGCTGGTGCTCGGGCGGCCGGCGCCGGGGCCGCCGGCCGTCGTCGATCTGGCGGACGTCGTCCGCGACGCGACCCGCATCCTGCCGCCGCTGGTCGGCGACCGCGTCGCCATCCGTGCGACCGTGCCGGACGAACCGGTGGTCGTCGAGGCCCATCGCAGCCAGCTCGAGCGGGTCGTCATCAACCTCGCGGTCAACGGCGGCGACGCGATGCCCGACGGTGGGCCGCTGGAGATCGCCGTCGGCAGCACGATCGACTCGACCACCGGCGAGCCCCAGGCCGTGCTGACGGTGACGGACGCCGGCCTGGGCATGGATGCCGGCACCAGCGACCGGATCTTCGACCCCTACTTCACGACCAAGGGCGAGCGCGGCACCGGCCTCGGCCTGGCCACCGTGCAGCGGATCGTCGGCCAGCTCGGCGGCCGCGTCTCGGTGCGCTCGCACCCCGGCGAGGGCTCGTCGTTCTCGGTTCACCTGCCCGAAGCAGCCTGACCGCGTTACGGTTCGGGCATGTCCGACTTCGTGTTCTACGGTGACACCGAGCGGTCGCCGGCGATGCGCCACGAGCTGCCGGTCACGATCGGCGACGCGTTCCTGCTGGCGATCGTCGACGGCCGGCTGCACCTCAGCATCAGCAGCCTGGAGAGCAGCCGTGTGGCGGCCGCGATGCCGGACGCCGTGCAGCACGACTTCTTCGACCTGGGCTTCCTGGAGCTCCGAGAGCAGGGGCTCTCGATGCACGAGGCCGACCTCGAGCTGGCATCGCGCGCCGCGGCGGCGATGGGCCTCCGCGAGGCGATCGCCGACCCGGATATGCCGGTCGCGATCGCCGACCGCCTGCGTGCCGACGGGCTCACGCTGCACCTCGACTATGAGGCCGTGGCCGGCCGGCGGCGCGCGAAGTCGCCCGCGGAGCTTGCGGGAATCCGCCGCGCACAGACCGCGGCCGAGGCCGGCCTGGCCGCCGCGGCCGCCGTGCTCCGCGAGGCCGAACGCGACGGCGACCGGCTGATGGCCGGCGACGAGCCGCTGACCGCCGAGGCGGTGCGCGCGGCGCTCCGCGACGCCTGTCGCGCCAACGGCGCACCCGCACCGGCCGACGTGATCGTCGCGTCGGTCTGGCAGGGGTTCGGCCACGAGCCGGGCTCCGGCCCGCTGCCCGCCGACCTGCCGATCGTGATCGACGTCTGGCCGCAGGACGACGAATCCGGATGCAACGCCGACATGACGCGGACGTTCGTCGTCGGGGAGATCTCCGACGAGGTGCGGGTGCTGGAGGATCTGGTGCGTACGGCGCTGGAGCGTGCGCGGGAGGCGGTCCGCCCGGGCATCACCGGCATCGAGCTGCACGCGCTGGCCTGCGACGTGTTCGAGGCGGCCGGGCACCGCACGCAGCGCACGGGGCCGGGAGAGGACGAGGACGCCGGCTTCCAGTTCTCACTCGGACACGGCGTCGGGCTGTCCGTCCACGAGGACCCGCCGCTCGGCCTGGCCGGGCAAAGCCCGCTGGTCGCCGGCGATGTGATCGCGCTGGAGCCCGGCCTGTGGGTTCCGGGGCTGGGCGAGGTGCGGCTCGAGGACCTGCTGCTGGTCACCGAGGACGGCAGCGAGACGCTGACCGACTACCCGTACGACCTGACGCCTTGGTGACCGAGGTGATCAGACACGACCTCGGCGAGCTCGCCTTCAGCCCCACCGCCGCCCTGTTCGAAGGCGGCCCGTCGGCCGGTGTCGGGATCTCGATCTTCGTCGTCCGCACTCCGCCCGGCGGGGGCGTCGACCTGCACGTCCATCCGTACTCCGAAACGTTCGTGCTGATCGAAGGCCGCGGCCGGTGGACGGCCGGCGATCAGGTGGCCGACCTGGGGCCCGACGAGATCCTGGTCGTGCCGCCGAACACGCCGCACGGCTTCCGCAACACCGGCGAGACGCCCCTGCTGCTGTTCTCGGTGCACGAGTCGGGCACGCTGGAGCAGACGTTCCTGGGCGCCGAGCCCGCCTAGATGGTGAGCACGGCCAGCACGCTCTCCTCGAGCGCGTCCAGGTCGTAACCGCCCTCCAGGACGAACACCTGGCCGGAGCCGATGTCGGCGACCGACTCGGTCATCCGCGCGAACGCGCCGGACGTCAGCCCCAGGGAGCACAGCGGGTCGTCCCGGTGTGCGTCGAACCCCGCGGAGACGATCAGCAGGTCGGGTGCGAACGACCGCACGGCAGGCAACGCGACCTGGTCGAACAGCTCCAGGTAGTCGGCCTCGCCGATCCCGGCCGGCACGGGGACGTTGACGGTGGCGCCCTCGGCGGCGCCGGCGCCGCGCTGATCGGCAGACCCGGTGCCGGGGTAGAACGGCCACTGGTGGAGGCTGACGTAGAGCACCGACGGGTCGTCGTAGAAGATAGCCTGGGTGCCGTTGCCGTGGTGGGCGTCCCAGTCGAGGATCGCCACCCGGGCGGCCGAACTGCGGCGGGCGTGGGCCGCGGCGACGGCCGCGTGGTTGATCAGGCAGAACCCCATCGCCCTCGCCCGCTCGGCATGGTGCCCGGGCGGGCGGCCGCCGCAGAAGGCGCGCTCGATCTCGCCGTCGATCACGGCGTCGACGGCCGCCAGGGCGGCCCCGGACGCCAGCGCGGCGGCCCGGAAGCTGGCGTCGTTGACGGCCGTGTCGGGGTCAAGGTGGCCGCCTCCGGCCGCCGCCAGCCGCTCGACGGCGGACAGGTACGCGGCGTCGTGCACCTGCTCGAGGTCGCCCCTCGGCGCCTCCACGGCCGATTCGACGGGCGCCCCGGCGGCCGCCACCGCCCGCTCGACGGCGGCGTATCGGGCGGGCCGTTCCGGGTGGCCGTACCCCGGGTCGTGACGCTCGAACAGGGGGTGCATGTAACAGCGCATCAGGCGAGTTTGTGACGCCGCCGATTGGGGTAACGATCCAAAGATCCGTTGGTATTCGCCGGAAAATAGGGCGAAGTTAACGGCACCTTAACATTCGCGGCCCAAAATGACGGGTCGAATTCGGCATAATAGTGCCTGAGCCCGTGCCCAGCTTGTAACAGCCGAGGAGCCGTTCATGTATCGATTCAGCCGCGCCATCTTCGTTGAGATCAAGGATCTGGTCGACCCGCACCCGGATACGATCAGCGTTCCCGAAGCGAAGCGGCACGTGCTGACGTCGTGCGAGGCAACCATCGAGCGGTTGGCCCGCGACCCGCACTACTTCGCGCGCCCCAGCCAGAGCCTGTTCCAGGAAGTCCGGCACCTGTTCTCGATCTCGAACCAAGCCCGCGTGTACGGGTCGATCGACCGCCACATCCACAACGCGGTCACGTACATCCTCGAGGAGATCGAGCGCTCGGGCGAGGGTGTCGCCGTCTGCAAGGCGACGACGCGCAAGGGCAAGCCGTGCCAGCGCACGCCGCTGCCCAGCCGCGACTACTGCCCGTCGCACCAGCATCTCGAGGAGCGCCCGGTCAGCTCCTCCTCCGCCGTCGCGGCGTAGCTCAGCCGTCGAGCAGCGTCAGCTGCACATGACGCTCGAAACCTGAGACGCCGACGCCGATCAGCCGCAGCGCGTCGGGCCGGTCGTCCAGCGCGCGGTCGAGCAGCGCGCACGCCAGTGTCCCGATCCGCTCCGCGTCGTCGAAGCCGACCGCCGCGCTCTGCGACCGCGTGACGATCGAGAAGTCGGGATAGCGGAGCTTCGTGGTGACCGTCCGCGCGACCATCTCCTTGCGGCGCAGCGCCTCCGCCAGCTCCACGGCCATCGGGCGCAGCCGGTCGTGCAGCTCGCCGCGGTCGTGGAGGTCACGCTCGAACGTCTCCTCCACCGACATCGAGACCGCCTCCGACGGCTCGCCGGAGACGATGCGCGGGTCGATCCCCCGGGCGCGGTCGCGCAGCTCCTCCCCCACCTTCCCGGGCATCAGCTCGCGCAGCCGGTTGTCGTCCAGCGACGCCAGGGCGCCGATCGTCTGGATGCCGGCGTCGCGGAGCCGGCGCTCGCTCTTGGGGCCGACGCCGGGCAGCTTGCGCACGTCGAGCGGCGCCAGGAACGCTGCCTCCTCGCCCGACGGGACGTACATGATGCCGCCCGGCTTGCGCATGTCCGACGCGATCTTGGCGACCACCTTGCACGAGGCGACCCCGAGCGAGGACGACAGCCGCACCTGCGTGCGGATCGCCTGCTGGATGCGCGCCGCCTCCTCCGGCGGGTCGCCGTCGGGCAGCACCAGATACCCCTCGTCGATGCCGATCTGCTCGACCACCGGCGCCAGCTCGCCGACCAGCCCCCAGACGCGACGCGACCAGTCGCGGTACTCGCGGTGGTCGGGCCGGACGAAGACGACGTCGGGACAGCGGCGCAGCGCCTCGGCGCTCGACATCGCGCTGCGGATGCCGTGCTTGCGCGCCTCGTAGCTGGCGGTGGCAACCACGCCCCGGCCGTGCGGATCGCCGCCGACGACCAGCGGCTTGCCGCGGAGCTCCGGCCGGCGATGCAGCTCGACCGCGGCGTAGAACGCATCGAGATCGAGATGGGCGATCACGACCCCTGAGCATATTTCGGCATACGGCTGTGAGCCACCCGCCTTCCCTGCCCCGGTAGACTGCATCCTTAGCCTTGACGCACGACGCCGACAAGCTCATCCGCCAGCTCTCGCTGGTGGCGTACCTGATGGCGGAGCAGCGTCCGGTCACCGCACGAGACGTCAAGAACAACGTCGAGGGCTACGCGAACATGGGCGACGAAGCGTTCGCGCGTCGCTACTACGCGGACCGGGCAGAGCTCCAGGGCCTTGGCGTGCCCATCACCTCGGGCCGCGACGAGTTCACCGGCGAGGAGCTCTACACGCTGCGCGAGGAGCAGTACTTCCTCCCGCCGATCGACCTGAACGACCAGGAGCTGGCCGCGCTGCTCAACTGCCTGGGCATGCTGGACGGCCAGTTCGCCTACGCGGAGCCGCTGCGGCTCGCGCTGCAGAACCTCGCGCTCGGCCGCCACGTCTCCGCCGACCCGGGGTCGGACTCCGTGCGGGTCAACCTGCTGGGCAGCGTGTACACGCCGGAGATCGCGCAGCGACTGGCCAAGCTCGAGCTCGCGATCTCGAAGCAGCGAACGGTGCGGTTCAGCTACCGCTCGCTGGGCGGCGGCGAGCGCCGCGAGCGGCAGATCAACCCCTACGGCCTGTTCGAGCTGAACAGCGTCTGGTACGTGATCGGCGACGACCTCGAGGTGCCGGAGGAGGAGCCGCGGCGCAAGACGTACCGCGTGTCGCGGATGGGCAGCGAGATCAAGTTCGCCACCCGCCGCGAGCGCGACTTCCGGATCCCCGCCGACTTCGACGTCAATGCCTACCGCGACCGGCTGTCCTGGCAGCTGGGCGACGAGACCGAGGGCGAGGCGGTGCTCTGGATCGCGGCCGACAGCACGTTCGTCGCCCGCCGGCTGTACGGCCGGCGCAGCGAGATCACCGAGCACGAAGACGGCTCGGCGACGCTGGTCACGGAGTACACCGACCTCGAGCCGCTGTCCCAGCTGGTGCTCCAGCACCTCGGGCAGGTGCGGCCGGTCGAGCCGCCTGAGTTGGCGCGGATGGTCGAGAAGGATCTGAAGCGGATCGTCCGCCTGCACAAGGGCCGGCCGTCGCACGCGACGCCCGAGCCGCGGCCCGAGCACTCGGCGCCCCAGAGCTCCGCCCGTGCCCAGGGGCCGGTCGCACCGGAGCGGTTCGCGCTGCTCCAGGCGCTGCTCGCATTCCTGCTGGAGCGATGCGGCGACGAGACCTCCGCCACCGTTTCCTCGGCGGACATCCGCGAGCGCTTCCGGCTCACCCAGGACGAGCTCGAGGAGCACCTCGACCTGCTCAACCTGGTCAACTTCGGCGGCGGCTGCTACGCCGTCTACTGCGCGACGGACAACGGCTCGGTGCACGTCGACAAGGAGCTCTACGGCGACACCTTCCGCCGCCCGGCACGGTTGTCACCGCTCGAGGCCAAGGCGTTGATCCGCGCACTCGACGTGGTCGCGCCGCTGATCGCCGCCGAGGCGCACACGACGCTCGCCTCCGTGCGCGACAAGGTGCAGGCGTCGTTCGGCGACTACTCCCTGCGCGACACGCCCTCACCGGCCCCCTCGCTCGACGAGGAGTCGACCGTCACGGTGCTCAACCAGGCGGTGCGCGACAAGCTGGTGACGCGGATCCGCTACCTGTCCCGGTCGAGCGGCGAGTACTCCGAGCGGGCGATCGAGCCGCACCTGCTGCACCGCGACGAGACCGGCTGGTACGTCGAGGCCTGGGATCTCTCCAAGGAGGCGCGGCGCACGTTCAAGGTGCAGTACGTGGAGCGCGCCGAGATCATCGGCCAGCGCTTCGAGCCGCGGCTGGAGATGCAGGATCTGACCAACGGTCTGGACAGCGAGGCCGGCACGGCCCGCATCCTCTACACCGGGCACACGGCGGAGCTCGAGCTGGAGCGGCCGACGTCGATCGAGCCGGCGGCCGAGGGCGGCGCCGTCGCAACGGTGCCCTACGGCTCGGTGCGCTGGCTGCTCTCCAAGGTGCTGTCGCACCGCGGGCAGGCCGAGGTGCTCGGGCCCGACTGGCTGCGCGAGGCCGTCCGCGACCAGGCCGAGTCGCTGCTCACGACGGCCGAGCCCGAGCCCGCTCGCGGCTGACGTTCGCAAGCGCGACGCGGGCGTTGCGCTGGAGGTGGCGGCCGTCGAGGTCGGGGACGTAGAGCCTGCGGTAGCGCTCCGCGAGCGCATCCGGCGGCGAATCCAGCCAGTCGGCCAGCCGCGGGAAGACGTCGTCCGCGTCGTCCGGCTCGAGCTCGCCGGCCCGGCGCTCGGCGCCCCGATTCCACGGACACACGTCCTGGCAGATGTCGCAGCCGTAGACCCGGTCCTCGAACGCCTCGGCGAACGGCAGCTCATCCAGCCGCGACTGCGACAGGTAGGAGAGGCAGAGCCGCGCGTCGAGGGCTCCCTCCTCGAGGATCGCGCCGGTCGGGCAGGCGTCGATACAGGCCCGGCACTCGCCGCACGCGTCCCAGGCGGCGGTCTCGGCGTCGGCGTGGGTGGCGGCGAGGTCGGCGTCGGTGACCAGCACCCCGAGCACGACCCAGGAGCCGTGGCGGCGGGTGATCGCCATCGTGTTCTTTCCGGGCACGGCGATGCCCGACCGGACGGCGGCCTCGCGGTCGACGTGCCAGTTGGCATCCACGTGCACCACGAACCGCGCCCCGCTGAGCTCGCGCAGGTGCTCGCCCAGCGCTCGAAGCCGGTCGCGCAGCACGGCGTACTCGTCGCGACGGGTGTACCGGGGGAGCCGTCCGCGCGGCTCGTCGCCGGGCTTGGCCGGCTCGGGGCGCGCGTAGCTGTGGGCCGCGGCCACCACGGAGCGGGCGTCGCGCACCAGCAGCTCGGGGTGGCACGAGCGGTCCGGACGGCGCATCGTGAAGCTCATGTCGGCGAACAATCCGCGCTCGCGGCGCTCGAGGATCGTTCGTTCGGCCCGCCGGTACGGCTCCGCCCGGCAGACGCCGCAGGCGGCGAGCTCCAGGCGATCGGCCTCGGCCAGGACGGCGGCGGTCAGCTCGCGCGGCTCCATCCGGTCACTCTAGACGTGGAGCCGCAACCGTCCCCGGGCCGATATCGTCCTACCCCCGTGCACCCCAACCGTCAGGGAGACAGCAGATGAGAGGCAGAGGCGTCACCGCCACCCGCGAGCACAGCCTGGCGCGGGACGCCTTGCTGGTTGTCGCCGCCGCAGGCATCACCGCCATCGCGGCGCAGATCTCGTTCGGCTATCCCGTGCCGACAACGCTCCAGACGTTCGCCGTGTTCTCCACGGCGGCCGTGCTGGGCGCCCGCCTGGGGGTCGCCGCCCAGCTCCTGTACCTCGCCGCCGGCGCGATCGGCCTGCCCGTGTTCGCCGACGGCCTGGGCGGCATCGACCGCCTGACGACCGCCGATCCGCTGCATGCCAGTGGCGGCTACCTGTACGGGTTCGTGCTCGGTGCGCTGATCGTCGGGCTGGTCTGCGACCGGTTCGGGCGGAGCTTCTACATCACCGTACCGGCGATGCTGCTGGCGAGCGTCGCTGTCTACGTCTGCGGTTTGATCTGGCTGCATCAGGCGATCCCCGTTGCCTGGACGGGCGCCGGCGCCACCGTCCTGCACTACGGCCTGTGGCCCTTCGTCTTCGGCGATCTGGCGAAGATCTTCGCGGCGGCCGCGGTCGCCGATCCGGCCGCCCCGTGGGGCCGCTGGGTCGACCGCATTCGCTAGCCAGTCCGGCAGACCAGCACGTCCTCGAAGTACTCGCCCGCGCGCCTGCCGGTGCGCCGGTTGACGTGCCGGGTGACGCGCTGCTCCAGCGTCAGGCCGGCGCGGTCGAGGATGTCCGGGTAGAGGTCGTGCGAGTCGTTGACGACGATCACGACGGGGGCGCTCGCCGCCATCGCGGCCGTCGTGTGGCGCAGCGTCGCTGCGATCGAGTCGACGTAGATGGCCCGCGCACGCAGCGACCGCCCGGCGGCGGCCGCGCCGATCTCCTCCGCCCGCCGGTCGTGTAGGCCGAGCAGCTCGTAGGCGTAGCGGTGCTGCTCGTGGTAGTCGATCAGCCCCGGGTACGGCGGCGAGGTGAGGATCCCGTCAGCTGGCTCTGGGACCGCGACGGCGCGGGCGTCGCCGTGGAGGATGCGCACCGCGCCGTCGCCTCGCTCGGCGGCGAAGGCGCGGAGACGGGCCGCGGTGTCGGCCGTGTAGCGGCGCAGGAACTTGGCCGCCTCCTCGACCGGCCGGCAGGTGCGGCGGTGCTTGTGGCACCAGTACTCGCCGGTCGCGGGCTCGCGGGGGAAGTCGAGGTCGAAGTGGGTGGTGGCGCGCGCCGAGCGCGCCGCGCGGGAGAGCACGATGGCGGCGGCGTCCGCGGCCGGCCCGTCGAGCTGCCGGGCGGCGGCACGGTACGCGAGCAGGTCGCGCAGGGCGCCCGGCGCGTACCAGCGCTCCAGCCACGGGGTGGCCGGTTCGCCGGCCGGGTCGATGTGCGCGGCCCGCTCCAGCGTTGCGCGCAGCGCCAGCTCGATCTCCGCGGGTGAGGCGTCGGCGGTCTTCACCCGGACGAGCAGGCAGTTGAACGCCGAGATGTCGATGCCGGTCGCGTCCATGCCGAGCACGCTCGCCTCGACCAGAGTCGTCCCCGACCCCATGAACGGGTCGAGCACGCGCTGGCCGGGCGCAAAGCAGCGGCGCAGGAACGCCTCGGCCAGCTGCGGGACGAACTTGCCGAGGTAGGGGTGCAGCCCGTGGACGTGCTTGGTGCGGTCGGCCTGCGGCAGGGCGTCCTCGGACCACGACAGGTCGAGGTCGATCTCGCGGTAGAGCGCGGTCTGGGTGCGGCCCGCCATCCGCCGCACGCTACCGGCGAACCCGGACGGGGCGATCGACCTGTCACGCACCCGTCGACCGCGTCACGAACCCCGCGCGAATCACCAACGGCGGCACATTTACCCTGGTACCGACTCCGGTACCGTGCCGGAGTCGGTGCCGGAGTCGCGCCCGCCGACGTGTGCCGAACCTGTCGCACGGCGCGCGAAAGCGCAACCATCCGCGCGCGCCGGGCGTTGGCCCTGGCACTGTGGCCGGCACCGAGCCTGGCACGGCGCCCGGCACCGTGCCCGGCACCCCGCGCTGGGCGTTCGGCGGCGGAGCGGGCAACTGTGTTGGATCGCGCTTTGAATCGGTTTCAAAAGTTCGTACACTCTCGCAATGCTCCGACTCACGGCCTGCCTGCTGTTCCTCCTGTGCGCAGGCGCATCGTCCCCGCTGGCGTGGGCCTCGGCCGACTCGACGAGCGACCTGTCGACGGACTTCCGCCTGTCCTACAACGACACGATCGACTACCAGGCGAACGTCTTCGCCTCGTTCAACTCGACGCCGTACTTCATCTTCACCGAGGTCTACGACCTCCTCCTGAACTACCGGATCTCGGACGGCGGCCCCGACATCGAGAACTCGCCGGCCGACAAGTACACGCAGTCCAAGGACGGCAAGACCATCACCTACTACCTGCGCAAGGGGCTGCGCTGGAGCGACGGCCAGCCCCTCACCTCGGCCGACGTGGTCTTCTCGTTCGATATGGCGCCGTACTCGAACGTGAACGGCGACTACACGACCAACATCGCCAGCGTCAAAGCGCTCAGCCCCACCATCGTCCAGCTGAAGCTGAAGAAGTACGACGCCCGGATCCTCAGCGCCTTCGTGCCGATCGTGCCCAAGCACATCTGGGACAAGGTGCCGCCGGACAAGATCACCAAGTTCAACCCGTGCTGCCCGATGGTCGGGAGCGGCCCGTTCTACGTCAAGTCGCTGAACCCGGACGGCACGTCCGTACTGATGCCCAACAAGTACTTCTACGGCCACAAGGGCCACGTCAAGCGGATCCTCCTGATCAAGTACCAGGACGAGGAGAGCCAGCTGCGGGACATCAAGCTGGGCCAGATCGACGCGATCAACTCGGGGGTGTCGAGCTGGGCGACCGTCCTCGCCGGCAATCCCAACGTGAAGCTGTGGGCGTCGCCGTCGCCAGGTTTCAACGAGCTGGCGTTCAACAGCTGCCCGCCGCAGGGCTCGCCAATCTGCTCCGGCCCTGCGCCCAGCGTCCACACGAAGGTCGTCCAGGATCCGGCGATCCGCCACGCGCTGCAGTACGCGATCAACCGCACCGAGATCGATACGGTCGTCTGGCACGACCTTTCCGGGCCGGAGCCCGGTGACGGCATCATCTCGCCGATCTACAAGACGAAGGGCTACTTCAAGGACTGGTCGAAGGATCCGGAGCTCGGCTACAACTACAACCCGGAGAAGGCCAAGCAGGTGCTCGCCGAGGGCGGCTGGGACTGTCCGGCAAACGGTGGGACGTGCACGAAGGACGGCACCAACGCGGAGTTCACGCTGGACGTGCTCTCCAGCTCGAGCGAGGATCAGCAGACGGCGCTGCGGATCAAGGCGTGGGCGGCCGCCGTCGGCATCAAGATCGACCTCTCGGTGAAGACCGAGGACGCGGTCAACGCCGAGATCTACGCCACCACCAACTCGAAGAAGCCGGAGGACAAGGGCAAGTACCAGCCCTCCTACGACGCCTTCATGTGGGGCTGGGGCGGCGACATTGCCACGCCCGACTACAACTTCGACGTCATGAAGTGCGACAACTGGTCGGCCGATGCCCAGTGGTGCAATCAGCGTTTCACCGACCTGGCCACTCGCGCGCTCGCCGAGCCCAACCTCAAGAAGCGCGTCGCGATGCTCCACGAGGCCGAACGGCTTGAACTCGAGGCGTCACCGTACATCGTCTACTCGTTCACGCCCAGCCTCTCCGTGACGCGGATGGACACATGGACCGGCTGGCGACCGCAGCCCGGCGCCGACGGCCAGCCCTTCGGCTGGAGCTGGCTCCAGCT
>Ga0247826_10000102_pt1 | contig 12498 bp, 10 predicted proteins | sample 12C_Control_Day1_FD_200152 | JGI IMG/M metagenome (GOLD analysis project Ga0247826, IMG submission 200152) | Soil microbial communities from agricultural site in Penn Yan, New York, United States - 12C_Control_Day1 | ecosystem: Environmental > Terrestrial > Soil > Agricultural land | place... | reverse complement strand
GCGCGAGGCCGGGGCCGAGGTCGTGCTCGGCGCCGAGGTCGAGCGGATCGCCGCCGTCGACGGGCGCGTGTCCGGCGTGCGGCTCGCGGGCGGCGACGAGCTCCTCGCGCCCACCGTGCTCTCGAACGCCGACCCCAAACGCACCTTCCTCGACCTGCTCGACCCGGGGGCAGTCGGCGCCGAGCTCCGATCGGCGATCCGCGCCTACCGCAGCGACGGCGCCAGCATGAAGATCAACCTCGCGGTCGGCGAGCTGCCCCGGATCGACGGCACGCCGCCGGGCGCACAGGTGCACCACCGCGGCCTGATCCAGCTCACGCTCCCGCTCGCCGGCATGGACCGCGACCAGGAGGGCGCGCGGCGCGGGATTCCGGCGCCGGCCCCGCACGTCGAGCTCTGCGTCCCGAGCGCGCTCGACCCGACGCTCGCGCCGGCGCACCGGCACGTCCTCACGCTCGGCGTGCGCTCGCAGCCCTACCGGCTCGCGGACGGCGACTGGGACGCCGAGCGCGACCGCGTCGCCGACCGCCTGATCGCCGAGCTCGGCGGAATGATCCCGAACCTCGCCGGCTCGATCATCGAGCGCCAGGTGCTCACCCCGCTCGACCTCGAGCGAACCCTGGCGCTGACCGGCGGCCACCACCTGCACGGGGACATGTCGCCGGACCAGCTCGGCCCGCTGCGCCCGGCGCTGGGCATCGGCGGCTACCGGGGTCCGATCGAGGGCCTCTACCTGTGCGGCGCCGGGGTGGGTCCCGGCGGCGGGGTCACGGGCGCCAACGGGCGCAACTGCGCCGCGCGGGTGCTGGCGGACCGCCGCCGGGCTAGCTCGTCTCGTCTTCGGGGCCGGCGAGGGTCGCCTCGGAGAACCGGTAGGAGTCCTTCAGCTCGCTGAGGATCACCGCGGTATCGGTCTCGACGACGCCCGGGACCTGCCGGATGCCGTGCGTGACGACCTCGAGGAGGTGCTGGTTGTCCCGGCAGACGGCGCCGACCAGCAGGTCCGTCGGGCCCGTGCACACGGCGACGTAGTCGACCTCGGGGATCGCGGCGATCCGCTCCGAGGCCTCCTCCAGCCCGGCGCCGCTGAGCCGCACCGAGATGAACGCCTGGATCATCCCGAGCGCGATCGGGCTGGTCGCGGCCACGATCTGGATCACGCCGCGCTCGGTCAGCGCGGCGACCCGCTGGCGGACGTTGGCCTCCGAGACCCCGACGTCGCGCGCGATCCGCGTGAACGGCCGCCGCCCCTCCTCCTGCAGCTGGTCGATGATGCGGCGGTCGACCTCGTCGAGCGGCTTGCTCATCCGGGAGGCGGCTCCGCCGGCTCGACCCCCTCGAGCCGCTCGGGGACGGGTGGCCGGGCATCGGTGTCGTACCAGTCCCCGCTCAGCTCGCCGCCGTCGGCGACGATCGTCTCGCCGTTTATGTACGAGGCGTCGTCGGAGGCGAGGAAGAGCACCACGCGAGCCTGCTCGGTGGGCCGCGAGACGCGTCGCAGCGGAACGCGCTGCAGGTAGTTGCGCGTTCGGCGCCGGTCCTCGTCGGTGTAGCCGGCGGCGACCTCGTCGCTCACCGTCTCGCCGGGAGCGACGCAGTTGAACCGCAGTCCGAGGTGGCCGAGCTCGTTGGCGAACGAGCGCATGACCGCGACGATACCCGCCTTGGTCGCGTTGTAATGGGCCTCCGGGGACTCGTTCCGGAACGCGTTCACGGAGCTGATCGAGACCACGGCCCCGCGCCGCCGCTCGGCCATGCGCCGCGCGACCGCCTGGGTCATGAAGAAGACGGCGCGCAGGTTCACGGCGAAGAGCTCGTCCCAATCGGCTTCGTCGATCTCGAGCACCGGGGCCTGGCGCATCAGTCCGGCGTTGTTGACCAGCACGTCGAGCCCGCCCAGGCGATCATCCGCGAGCGCGCCGACCTCCGCGGCGGCGCCGGGCACGCCGAGATCCGTCTCGATCACGTCCAGGCGGTCCGGGTCCGGGACGCGCCCGGGCAGGGCGGCCAGCCCGTCGCGGTCCCGGTCGGCGACCAGCACCCGCGCGCCCTCGGCGAGGAACTCGCGGGTGATCGCGAGCCCGATTCCGCTCGCTCCCCCGGTCACCAACACGTTCCGCCGCTCGAACCGCATCCAGGCCTCCAATCACGATTTGTCTAATTGTGGAATAATGTGACAGATGATGACTCCCGAGAGCTCCGCCGCGACCGAGACCCTGCGCCTGGGAACCGTCTCCACCGTCGACGCCGCCGCCAACGTACTGCGTGAGCTGATCCTCGACGGACAGCTCGAGCCCGGCGCCCGCCTGCGCGAGGCCGAGTTCGCCGAGCGGCTCGGCATCGCGCGGCACTCGTTCCGCGCCGCGACCCAGATCCTGATCACCGAGGGCCTGCTCCGCCGCGAGCCGAACCGCGGCGTCCACGTGCCCGTGTTCGAGGCGGACGACCTGATCGACGTGTTCCGGCTGCGCACCGCCCTGGAGATCGAGGCGGTGCGGCTGGTGATCGCCGCCGACCGGGTACCGGAGGCCGCCGAGGAGTCGGTCCGCGAGCTGTCCGGGCTCGGCGAGGACGCCCCCTGGCGAGCCGTGGTCGAGCCCGACATGCGCTTTCACCGGTCGATCATCGACGCGTCGGCCTCCGAGCGGCTCGTGCGGGCCTACGCCACCGTGCAGTCCGAGGTCCTGCTCTGCCTCGTCTGGCTGCGCCCCCACTACGACCGCCCCTCGCAGGTGGCGGCGGAGCACGAGGAGCTGATCGCCGTGATGCGATCCGGCGACGCCGACCGCGCCGAGGACCTCTTCCGCGCGCACCTCCGCGAGGCGGCCGAGAACCTCACGCGCGCCTGGCAGGAGCGGACCGGCGAGGAGGTGGTCGTATGAGCGCGGTGGTGACCGGGCTGGTCGCTCGCGAGGTGCTCGACTGCCGGGGGCTGCCGACCGTGCAGGTGGACCTCGCGCTCGAGGACGGAACGGTCGCGACCGCCGACGTCCCCTCGGGGCGCTCGACCGGCTCGCGCGAGGCGACCGAGCTGCGCGACGGCGGCGATCGCTTCGGCGGCTTCGGCGTTCGCGGCGCGGTTGCCAACGTCAACGGCGAGATCCGGGAGCACCTGGTCGGCGGGTCACTGCCTCGCCAGGACGAGCTCGACGCGGCGCTCGTCGAGCTCGACGGGACCGAGCGCAAGTCGCGCCTGGGGGCCAACGCGATCCTCGGCGTCTCGCTCGCCGCGGCCAGGGCACGGGCGCAGAGCGCGGGCCTGCCGCTGTACCGGCACCTGAGCCCCAAGGGGCACTTGCTGCCGGTCCCGCTGGTCAACCTCTTAAACGGCGGCCGCCACGCATCCAACGACCTCGACTTCCAGGAGTTCATCGTGATCCCGGTCGGCGCGGGCTCGCTGCTCGAGGCGATGCAGATCTCGACCGAGGTCAACCTCGCGCTCGCCGAGATCCTCCTCGACCGCTACGGCAAGAGCGCCCTCAACACCGGCGACGAGGGGGGCTACGCGCCCGCGATCTCCAGCCCGCACGAGGCGCTCGGCCTGCTGCACGAGGCGGTGGAAGCGGCCGGCCACTCCGGGCGGTTCCGCTACGGGCTCGACTGCGCTGCGACGCACCTCTACGATCGCGACACGCACAGCTACGAGGTGGCCGGCGAGCGCCGTGACACCGACGCGATGACCGAGCTGTACCTCGAGCTGATCCGGGACTTCGACGTGGTCACGATCGAGGACCCGCTCGACGAGGACGACTTCGATGGCTTCGCCGCGCTCACCGAGGCGAGCGGGATCCAGATCGTCGGCGACGATCTCTTCGTCACCGACCCGCGGCGCCTCGCCGACGGGATCGATCGCGGCGCCGCCAACTCGCTGCTGTGGAAGGTGAACCAGATCGGGACCCTCTCGGAGGCGCTCGACGCGGCGGAGCTCGCGCGCGACAACGGCTACTCCGTGGTCGTCTCGGAGCGCTCCGGGGAGACCGAGGACCCGATCATCGCCGACCTCGCCGTCGCGCTCGACGCTGGACAGATCAAGACCGGCGCCCCAGTGCGCGGCGAACGGACGGCGAAGTACAACCGCCTGATCCGCATCGAGGAGGAGCTGGGCGACACAGGCGCGTACCCGGGCGATGTCTTCGAGGTCGTCGTCGCGTGAGCACGGGATGAGCGCCACCGCCGCCACCGCTCGGATCGCCAACGCGGGCGAGCTCGCGGGGCGGGGAATGGCCGAACTTCGCGAGCTCGCGCTTCGGGTCGCGGGCGCGGGCCTCGCGGCATGCGACGTCGGCCTCGCAACCGAGGGCGCCGTCGCGGCTCAGAACGACGCGGTCGAGATCGCCGGGCGGGCCTACCCGCTCGCCGAGGACGCGCGCGTGATCGTCCTCGGCTCCGGCAAGGCGACGCTGGCGATCGCCGCCGCGCTCGAGCGTCGCCTCGGAGCGCGTGTGGACGCCGGCGCAGTGGTGGTTCGCGACGGCGAGGACACGATCGAGCTGGAGCGGATCGAGGTCCTGCTCGCCGATCACCCGCTGCCGAGCGAGCGCTCGATCGCGGGCGCCCGCAGGCTCGCCGAGCTCGCCGCCGACGCCCGCGCCGGCGACCTCGTGCTCGCGTCGTTCACCGGCGGCAGCTCCGCGCTCACCAGCCTCCCGCCGCCCGGCGTCAGCGGTGCGGACAAGCGCCGCCTGCACGAGCTGCTGCTCTCCTCCGGCGCCCCGATCACCGAGGTGAACGCGGTGCGCAAGCACGTGTCGGCGCTCAAGGGCGGCCGGCTGGCGGCGCGGATCGCCCCGGCGACGCTCGTCAACCTGACCGCGTCCGACGTCGCGGGCGACGTCCTCGACGCGATCACCGACCCGACAGTGCAGGACGGCTCGACCGTCGCCGACGCGGTCGCGATCCTGCGCGAGCGCGAGCTCTGGGACGCGCTGCCCGACAGCGTCCGCGACCACCTGGCGACGCCGGCGGCCGAGTCCCCGCGGCTCGAGCGCGAGCCGCATACGGTGGTCCTGGTCACCGGCCGCAGCGCCTGCGAGGCGATGGTGCTCGAGGCCGAGCGGGCGGGCGCGGACGCACGGGTCGTTTCCACCGGGCTCGAGGGCGAGGCCCGCGAGCTCGGCGGGATGCTTGCCGGGATGGCTCGTGCCGAGCCCGACGGCGACAGCGCGCGGACGCTCCCGCGCGTGCTGGTGGGGTGCGGAGGCGAGGCGACGGTCGCGTTGGGGGGCGACGGGGCCTTCGGCGCCGGCGGCCCGAACCAGGAGGCGGCGCTGGCGGCGGCGCTGGCGCTCGCCGAGGGCGTCCCGATCGCCGCCTGCTTCCTCGACACCGACGGGTCCGACGGCGGGACGGCCGCCGCCGGGGCGATCGTCGACGGGCACACGGCCGGGCGCGCGACCGGCGGCGGGCTCGACCTGGAGGCGGCCCTCGCGAGCCACCGCTCGGGCGACGCGCTCGCCGAGCTCGGCGACCGGGTGCTCACCGGCCCGACCCAGACCAATGTCAACGACCTGTTCGTGATCGCGATCGGTCACGCAGAGGGGGGATCCTCATGAGCGAGCCGATGATCGTCCTCGACCGCGTCAGCCGGACCTTCGGCGACGTGTGCGCGGTCGACGACGTCTCGCTGGCGATCGGCGAGGGCGAGTTCTTCTCGATGCTCGGGCCGAGCGGCTGTGGGAAGACAACCACCCTGCGCCTCATCGCCGGCTTCGAGGAGCCCGACGCCGGGCGCGTGCTGCTCGCCGGCGAGGACGTCACCCTGGTACCGCCCCAACGGCGCCACGTCAACATGGTCTTCCAGGACTACGCGCTGTTCCCGCACATGAGCGTGGCCGACAACGTCGAGTTCGGGCTGCGGCTGAAGCGGGTGGCCCGCGACGAGGCGCGCCGGCGGGTCGCGGAGATGCTCGCTGTGGTCCAGCTCGAGGGCCTGGGCTCGCGGCGGCCGGCGGAGCTCTCCGGCGGACAGCGCCAGCGCGTTGCGCTCGCGCGGGCGCTGGTGAACCGCCCCGCGGCCCTGCTGCTTGACGAGCCGCTGGGCGCCCTCGACCTGAAGCTGCGGCGCGAGATGCAGCTCGAGCTCAAGCGGATCCAGAAGACCACCGGGACGACCTTCGTCTACGTCACCCACGACCAGGAGGAGGCGCTGACGATGTCCGATCGGATCGCGGTCATGGAGGGCGGCATCGTCCAGCAGCTCGCTGACCCGCGGACCCTGTACGAGCAGCCGCGGACCGCCTTCGTGGCCGGCTTCATCGGCACCTCGAACTCGATCGGGCTCGAGATCGATCGCCGCGACGGGGACGTCGCGGTGATGGACCTCGGCGAGGGGATGCGCGTCGTCGCCTCGGACCCCGGGGGAACCGCGACGCGGCTGCGGATCACCGTCCGGCCGGAGAAGATCAGCTTCGGCGCAGGCGAGAACGGCTCAGGCTCGCGTATCCGAGGCCGGGTGGTCGAGCGCATCTACCTCGGCTCGCTGTCGCAGACCATGGTCGAGATCACGACCGGGGAGCGGCTCGTCGTCCACGAGCTGAACGACGACGAGGCGACGGCGGTCGAGCCCGGCGACGAGGTGACGCTCAGCTGGGCCGCGCGGCACAGCCTGGTGGTCGAGTCCGGCGCCGACGGTCCCGCCGAGGCGAGCTCGTGATCCGGGGCGCGATCGGTACCGCAGCGGCGGCCGCGCTGCTGGCGCTCGCCGGCTGCGGCTCGGGCGGCGGCACCTCCGAGGTCGCGCCGCCCCCTGAGGACCCCGACGCGCCGGTCTCCGGCACGCTGCGGATCTTCGCCTACGGCGACACGGTGCCGGACGAGATGCTCGACCCGTTCCGGGAGGCGAACCCGGACCTCGAGCTCAAGGTCGCCACGTTCGACTCCAACAAGGCGGCGGCGGCGAAGCTCGCCGGCGGCTTCGAGGCCGACGTGGTCGAGGTCTGCACGGACGAGATGGCGCCGCTCCTGGCGCGTGGCCTGATCCGGCCGCTCGACCCGCGCGGGGTCGCGGAGTTCCACAAGCTCGCGTTCTCCGACAAGCAGGAGGTCCGCAACGAGGCGGGCGAGGTGCTGTTCGTGCCCGCGTCGGCGGGCCCGCACGGGCTGATCGTGGACACCGCGGCGATCCCCGAGGGCGTCGACTCCTACAGCGATCTGTTCGACCCGGCCTACGCCGGCGACGTCGCCCTGGAGGCGACCCCGCTGACGGCGATCGCGATCACCGCGATGGCGCTCGGCGCCGACGACCCGACGAACCTGACCGACGAGGAGGTCGAGGAGGCCAAGCAGCACCTGCTCGACAACCGCGACAACTTCCGCGCCTTCGCCGAGTCCGACTCCTCGATGGTCAACCTGTTCAAGTCGGGTGAGGTGGTGCTCGCCGACGGTGGTCGCGGGACGACTCAGGCGATGGTCGACGACGGCCTCGCCGTCGAATGGGTGGCCCCCAAGGAGGGCGCGCTCTCGTGGGTGTGCGGGCTCGCGATCACGTCGAAGGCCCAGAACATCCCCGCCGCCTACAAGCTGATCAACTACTACGCCTCGCCGGAGGCGCAGGCGATCTCGGGCGACATGGGGTTCGTGGCGATGAACCCCGACGCGATGCCGTTGGTGTCCAAGGACTACCGCGAGACGGCCGACCCGCGCACGCTCGAGACCGCGATCGCCACGACCGAGCCGCCGAACGCCGAGGTCTACGAGCGCGCATGGCAAGAGGTGCTGGCCCAGTAGCGCTGCCGTCGCCGCCGGTCGCCGCGCCGGCGCCCCGGGTCCGGGCGGGACTCGGCGCCCGCGCGCGCCGCCGGCTGCCGGGCATCGCCAGCGTCGCGCTGGTGGTGATCGTGCTCGTGGTGCTGTTCGGGCCGGTGCTGATGCTCGCCCTGTTCTCGTTCAACGACTCGTCGATCATCTCGCTTCCCTGGGAGGGCTTCACGACCCGCTGGTACGAGGCGGCGTGGAACGAGGGGCAGGCGCGCGACGCGGTGCTGAACTCGCTGCTGGTCGCAAGCATCGTCGCGACCGTGTCACTCGTGCTCGGGACGCTGGCCGCCTGGGGCCTGACGCGGCTGCGATTCTTCGGTCGCGGGCTCGCCGCCGGACTCCACGGCTCGGTGCTCGTCGTGCCGTGGCTGATCATCGGCGTCGCCGGGCTGATCTTCTTCAGCGAGGTCGGCGTCGCGCTCTCGCTCCAGACGGTCGGCCTGATGCAGCTGGTGGTCACGTTCCCGCTCGTGGTGGCGATCGTCTCCGCCGGGCTCGTCCGCTTCTCGCGCTCACAGGAGGAGGCGGCGATCGACCTCGGCGCCTCGCAGCTGCAGATGCTGCGCTACGTCGTGCTGCCGCAGATCGCCCCCTCGCTGGCCGCGGCCGGGATCTTCGCGTTCGCGTGGTCGTTCAACAACTTCGAGATCTCGTTCTTTACCGGCGGCTTCGAGCAGACGTTCCCGGTCTGGGTCTTCTCGATCCTGCGTCAGTCCGAGAACCTGCCGGTCGTCAACGCTGCCTCGACCGTGATCGCCGCGGCCCAGGTGCTGGCGGTCTTCGGCGCCTGGCTGCTGATCAAGCGGCTCTCGCGCCGCGGCGGCAGCGGTGGCGACGAGGCGATCTCCGAGCTCATGACCGGGGCCGTTCGCTGATGGAGTCCGCCTCGGTACCGGCCCCCCGCGTGCCGCGGCGCTCGCGCCGTCGGAGCCTGCTGCGACCGCTCGCGTTCATGTCGGCGCCGATGGCCGTGCTGCTCCTGTTCTTCGTCGCCCCCATGGTCGTGATGCTCGTGATCGCGCTCCAGTACGGGATCCTGAGCGGCCAGTCCGGGTTCACGCTCTCGAACTTCACCGACGTCCTCGGCGACGACCTCTACCGCGACGTCGCGCTGACGACCGTCCAGATCGCGACCGCCGCGATGGTGATCCAGCTGCTGCTCGCCGTCCCCCTCGCCTACGTGCTCGCGTTCAAGGCCGGCCGCTGGGAGATCCCGCTGCTGCTGTTCTTCGTGCTCGCCGACGAGCTCAACCCGATGGTGCGGATCTACGCCTGGCGGATGCTGCTCGGCCGCGAGGGGCTGATCAACAGCTTCCTGATCGACATCGGGCTGATCGACCAGCCGATCGACGCGCTGCTGTTCAGCAAGTTCGCGGTGATCGTCGTGCTGTCGACCAGCTACCTCACGTACACGGTGATCCCGATCTACGCCGCGATGAAGGCGATCGACAAGAACATGTTCGAGGCCGCACGCGATCTCGGCGCCGGCTGGTGGACCACGTTCCGCCGCGTGCTGCTGCCACTCATCGCGCCGGGGATCTTCGTCGCCCTGCTGCTGGTCTACATCCCGCTGTTCACCGACTTCGCCAGCCCGGCGCTGGTCGGCGGCACCGAGGGCTACATGCTGGGCAACGTCGTGAACGACCTGGTGCTCGAGACCGGCGACCTGAACGGCGGTGCGGCGATGAGCATGCTGATGCTGCTGGCGGCCGCGATCTTCGCGGTGATCGCCTACCGCCTGGCGAAGATCAAGCAGCTCGAGCAGTGAGGCGGAGTCCGACAGGACGAAGCCGAGCCCGGCCGCCGTTGAGGCCGCTGATATGAGCCCGCGCGAATCCAGCTGGGACGCCGTGATCGTGGGCGGCGGGCACAACGGGCTGGTAGGCGCCTTCTACCTCGCCCGGGCCGGGTTGCGGACGCTGGTCTGCGAGCGGCGCGAGATCGTCGGCGGTTGCTGCGTCACCGAGGAGTTCGCGCCCGGGTTCCGCGCCTCGACCGGCGCCTACGTGCTGAGCATGCTCCGCGAGCCGGTCTGGCGCGACCTGCGCCTGCTCGAGCGCGGGATCCTCGTCGACCCCGCCGGCCCGTCGCTCAACCTCTACGCCGACGGTTCGACGCTCGAGCTCGACGATGACCTCGCCCGTACGCGCGAGCAGGTGCGGCGGTTCTCCGACGCCGACGCCCGGGTGCTCGCCGCCTTCGAATCCGGGCTCGGGCGGGTCGCTGCGCTGATCACGCCGCTGATCGACGACACGCCGCCCGACCCGGCCTCGCTGCGGCCGCGCGACCTCGCCCACCTCGCCCGCCTCGGGGGCCGGGCCGCGCGACACCGCGACCTGCTCGCCGAGGCCAGCTACCTGTTCGGCACGTCCGCGACCCAGTACCTGTCGGAGTGGTTCGAGTCCGACCAGGTGATGGCGGCCCTCGGCTGGCACGCGATCAACGACTCGGCCGCCGGCCCGTCGACGCCGGGGACCGCGTTCGTGCTGCTGCACGACCACGCCTCCGAGCAGGCCGGAGGCGGGATCCGCCAGTGGGGCTTCGTGCGCGGCGGGATCGGACGGCTGACCGAGGCGATGGCCGACGCCGCCCGCGAGGCCGGCGCGACGATCCGCACCGGCGCCGAGGTCGACGAAGTGCTCGTCGAGGGTGGCCGCGCGGCCGGGGTCCGCCTCGCCGGCGGCGAGGAGCTCCGCGCCGCGCGGGTGCTCTCGAACGCCGACCCGAAGACGACGTTCCTGCGGCTGGTCGACGACGACCGGCTGCCGGATCGATTCGTCGCGGCCGTTCGCGCCTATCGCTGCGAGGGCACCAGCGTCAAGATCAACCTCGCGGTGGACTCACTCCCCGTCGCGGCGGCCATCGCGGGCGACGGGGTCCAGCCGTATCACCGCGGCATCGCCGAGGTCAACCCGACGATCGCCGAGATGGACGCCGCCCAGGCCGAGGCCCGGGCGGGACGCCCGGCCGCGGATCCGCACATCGAGCTCTGCATCCCGACCGTCCACGACCCGAGTCTCGCGCCGGAGGGAAAGCACGTGGTCACGATCGACGTCAACTCGCAGCCGTACACGCTTGCGAACGGCGGCGACTGGGGCTCGATCCGCGACGAGGTCGCCGACCGCGCGATCGCGAAGCTCGGCGAGTACTTCCCGAACCTGCCGGGGTCGATCCTCGAGCGCCAGGTGTTGGCGCCGCCCGACCTCGAGCGCCTGCTGGGGATCTGGGGCGGTCACGCGCTGCACGGCGACATGGCCTTCGACCAGCTCTTCAACCTGCGCCCCGTGCGCGGCTGGGCCGACTACCGGACGCCCGTGCGCGACCTCTACCTGTGCGGTGCCGGCACCCATCCGGGGGGAGGCGTCACCGGCGCCAACGGGCGCAATTGTGCTCGCGAGGTGCTCCGCGACGTGCGGACGCCGCGGGCGCGGCTGCGGGAGGCACTGCGGTGAGCCCGCTGGTCCCGAGCGAGTGGCAGTCGATCGAAGCGCCGGTGATGCGCACCGAGCCGCCAGGCCCGCGCAGCCGGAAGATCCTCGAGCGGATCGGCCGCCGCGCCTATCCGGGCCTCGCAGAGGGGCTCGCGCCGCTCGCGCTTGCGTCGAAGCGCGCCTGGACGGTCACCGACGCCGACGACAACGTCTACCTCGACCTCGCCTCGGCCTCGGCCTCGGTGCCGCTGGGCGCTTGCCGCGAGGAGCTGATCGCGCCCGCCGTCGAGGCGCTCCACCGATTCGGCAACGAGGACAGCCACGCCCTCGCCTCGGAGCTGACCGCGGAGCTCGGCGAGCGGCTGCTGGCGATCGCGCCGCCGAGCGTGAGCCGCTTCGACATCGCGCTGAACGGCACCGAGGCGGTTGAGATCGCGATCAAGATCATGCGCCGCGCGACCGGGCGGCCGGTGGTGCTCGCGTTCCACGGCGCCTACCACGGCGAGTCGACCGTGACCGCGGCGCTGGGCGCCGAGCACGCCGAGATCAGCCGCGGCCTGCGGGGCCTGGTGCCCGGGTTCGTCCACGTCCCCTATCCCCACCCGTACCGTTCGCCGCTGCGCGACGCGCGGCCCGGCGGCAGTGGCGACCCGACGGTCGACTACCTGCGCGACCATGTTCTCTTCCATGCGCTCGACCCGAGTGAGGTCGCCGGGGTCGTGATCGAACCGGTGCTCGGCTCGGGCGGGTGCGTCGCGCCCCCCGACCCCTTCTGGCCCGCGCTGGCCGACCTCTGCGCCGAGCACGGCTGGCTACTCTGCGCCGACGAGGTGAAGACCGGGATGGGCCGCTCCGGGCGCATGCTTGCGATCGAGCGCTGGGGCGTCGAGCCCGACCTGATCTGCCTCGGCAAGGCGCTGGGCGGGGGCGTGATGCCGATCGGGGCGCTGCTGGGCTCCGAGCGGGCGCTCGGCGGCTTCGATGACGTGCCCACCGGCAGCACTTGGTCGTGGCTGCCCGCGGCCTGCGCCGCGGCGCTGGCGACGCTCGATCTCTACGCCCGTGAGCCGGTGCTCGAGCACGTGGCCGAGCTCGAGCGGCTCGCGAGCGGGCGGCTCGACGAGCTGCGGGACCGGTTCGAGGCGATCGGCGACGTGCGCGCCGTCGGCTGCTTTTTGGCGGTGGAGTTCGTGCGCGACCACGAGACCCGGGAGCGGTGGCCGGAGCTCCAGGACGCGGTGGCCGCGGCGATGTGCCGGCGCGGTGTGATCGCCGACTCGAGCACCGCCTCGCTCAACCTTCAGCCGTCGCT
>Ga0247826_10000100_pt1 | contig 12549 bp, 12 predicted proteins | sample 12C_Control_Day1_FD_200152 | JGI IMG/M metagenome (GOLD analysis project Ga0247826, IMG submission 200152) | Soil microbial communities from agricultural site in Penn Yan, New York, United States - 12C_Control_Day1 | ecosystem: Environmental > Terrestrial > Soil > Agricultural land | place... | reverse complement strand
TCGCCGCGAGGTGCGTCCCCCGCTCGCCGAAGAATCGGTCGAACGTCGCTCCGACGGCCCGCATGGGGGCAGTTTGCTAGCTTCGGGCGCCGGCATGGACGCTTCCGTCGCAGTTTCGGAGCTCGTCGAGGTCTCGACCCAGGTGGTCGAGGTCGTGATCGTCGGCCCCGGGGGCGCCGTCGAGGCTGCCCGCACGGCGGGGGACGAGCGCGCTGCCGCGCTCGCCGCCCACGGCGCGGAGCTCCTCGCGGAGGCCGCGTCGATCCGCGCGGACGGCCCCTCGGTGGAGCGTGTCCACGTCGACACCGAGCGTGGCTCGCTCGTCGCGGTAACGGACGGCGAGCGGACGGCGGTCGCGACGACGGTCGCCGAGCCCACCCTCGGTCTCGTCGCCTACGACCTGCGGACCGCGCTCGCGCGCGTTCGGGAGGACAACGCATGAGGACGCTGACCGCGATCGCCCTCACCGTCATCGGAGCGTGGCTCCTGCTTCGGCGCCGGAAGGACGCGCAGCACGTGGTGGTGGTGGCGTGGGGAGACGGGTCGGAGCTCCAGCTCGAGCCTCGCTCGCCCGGAGCCGAACGGCTCGCTGCCGTGGCGCGGGAGGCGCTCCGCTGACCGCCGTCGACGAGCTCGGTCGCCGGCTCCTCGAGACCGCGTTCCTCGAGGGCGACTTCACGTTGCGCTCCGGCAAGCAGTCGTCGTGGTACCTCGACAAGTACCGCTTCGAGACCGACCCGTCGATCCTCCGGGAGCTCGGCGAGCGCCTCGGCGCAGCTGTGGCCGCCGCGGAGCCCGATGCCGTGCGGCTTGCGGCCCCCGCGCTCGGAGCGGTCGCACTCGCCGCATCCGGGGCAATGGCGTCCGGTCTGCCCTTCATCATCGTGCGCGGTGAAACCAAGGGATACGGCACCGGGAACCGCATCGAAGGGCCATACGAGCCAGGTGAGCTCGTGTGCCTCGTCGAGGACGTGGTCACCTCGGGCGGCGCGCTCTGCGAGACGGTGGAGGCCGTTCGCGAGGCCGGGCTCGTCGTCCGCCATGCAGTGTGCGTCGTCGACCGCGAGGAAGGCGGTGCCGACGCGCTGGCGCGAGTCGGGGTGCGGCTCGACCCGCTCTATCGCGCGAGCGAGCTGCTCTCGGCGTGGGAGCGGGTTCCGAACCCGCATGGTTGAGCCATATCATCGGCCGGAGCGGTAGGCTCGGGCGCCGACAAGAAACCATCGACCAGGGAGGACTGGCGTGACCAAACAGGAGTTCGTGGATGCAGTCGCCGACAGGGCAGGCCTGAGCAAGCGCGACGCAGGTGCGGCCGTCGACGCATGCCTCGGTGTCATCGAGAGCACGCTGCAGTCCGGTGACGCCATCACCTTCACCGGGTTCGGCAAGTTCCACGTCACGCGGCGCGCCGAGCGGATGGGCGTGAACCCGCGCACCGGCGAGAAGGTGCAGATCAAGGCGGCGAACGTCCCGAAGTTCTCGGCCGGCTCGCAGCTGAAGAAGGCAGTGAACTAGGCCTGTCTGCGGGACGGAAATCCGCGGGAGCGGATTTCCGTCCCGCGGCCCGCGTTGTGGCGGGCACATCCCTGAAGGCGTCGGCTTCGCCGCCGCAGCGTCCGGTTTCCGAGTTCAGGGCCGAACTTGATAGTCGAACGTATGTTCGATTACGGTTTGGGCCATGCAACTCTCGTTCGACGCTGCCGATCGGCTGGTGGAGCTGGTCGAGTTCCGCCGTGGCCCCGTGCCGGCAGAGGAGGCGGCCCGTGTGCTCTTCGCGCTCGCGAGCGCGCCCGCGGCGCTCGCGCGCTCCCTCCTCGACGACGTCGTCTCCGGTGACGCCCGTCTCGCCTGGCGTGGGACAGCGGTCGGTCTTGCGTCCCCGCCGGGTGCGGACGTCCTCCTCGAGGACGCGCACTTCGTCGTCGTCGACCTCGAGACGACGGGCCTCACACCCCGCACGTCTCGAATCTGCGAGATCGGCGCCCAGCGCGTCCGCGCGCTCGCGCTCGAGGATGCATTCGAGACGCTCGTCGACCCGGGCGTCCCGCTGCCGCCCGCCGTCGCCTCGTTGACCGGCATCCAGCCCGGGACCCTCCGGGGCGCTCCGCGCGCCGACCATGCCGTCAGGCAGCTGCTCGCGTTCGCCGGAGACGCCGCGCTGGTCGCGCACAACGCGCGGTTCGACCTCGCGTTCCTCGACCGCGAGGTGACGCACCTGACGGGCCGGCGGATCGCCGCACCCGTCGTGGACACCGTGTGGCTCGCCCGAAGGCTCCTCGCCGGGCGGTCGCGGCGCGTCGGGCTGGCGACACTCGCGCACTTCTTCGGCGTCTCCACCGAGCCGTGCCACCGCGCCCTGCCGGACGCCCGGGCGACCGCCGAGATCCTCGTCATCCTGATCGGGCTCGCCCAGGAGCGGGGCGCCCGCTCGCTGTCCGACCTCGTCGAGCTCGCCGCTCCGCGCGCGCGGCGACTGCACACGAAGCGCTCGCTCGTCGCCGGCGCCCCGACGAGCCCCGGCGTCTACGTGTTCCGGGGCGCCGGTGGGATGCCGCTGTACGTCGGCCGCGCGCGGCAGCTGCGCGCGCGCCTCCGCTCCTACTTCGCCGGTGAGCGGCAGCGGCCCGCCGTGGAGGCGGCACTCGGGGCGCTGGAGCGGGTCGAATGGCGCGAGACAGGCTCCGAGCTCGAGGCGGCGCTCGAGGAGCTGCGGCTCCTCCGCGACCTGCGGCCTCCGGCGAACGCGCGCGGCACGCGCCCCGACCGCCACGTCTACCTCCGGCGCCGCGGAGCGCGCTGGAGCGTCACGAACGAGCCGACGAGCCTCGGGCCGCTCAACGCCAACGGCGTCGCGCGCCGTGCGGCGCGGGCGCTCGACGGCCACGAGTCGGACGACGTCGGGGCGGCAGTCGTGCCTCTCCGGGCCCGGCTGACGCGCCTCGCGCGCGACCAGCGCTTCGAGGATGCGGCGCGTCTCCGCGACCGCCTCGCGGCGCTCGAGGAGACGGTCGCCGCGCTCCGGGAGCTGCACCGGCTCCGGAGCCTGCGTGCCTGCGTCGTCGTTCCGGCCGGGCGGCCCGGCTTCGTACGCGCCTACGTGGTCGCGGGTGGACGGGTTGCGTCACAGCGCCTGGTGCCGAAGGGAGCGGCCGCCAGTGTCGAGGTCGCGACGCTCCTCGCCGAGGCGGAGAGCGCGGCGCGGTCACGGGCCCCGGAGGACGCCGACGAGCTCCGGCTGGTCGCCTCGTTCCTCCGTCGCCCGCCTCCCGAGCTCCGCGTCGCGCCTCTCGAGCCAGAAGCGATTGCCGCGCTCGTGAACGGGCTACCCTTGGCCGCGTGACGAGCGACGCCGCAGGCGCTCCCACGACACCATTCGCGGACCGCCTCGCCGACGCCGTCGAGCGCAAGCGGTCGCAGCTCGTCGTGGGGCTCGACCCGGTCATCGACCTGCTCCCGGTGGAGCTTCGCGGCGAGGCGCAGGGCGGTCGTGTCGCCGCCGCGAGCGCCGTGGAGCGCTTCTGCAAGGGGATCGTCGACGCGGTTGCGCCGTACGTCGTGGCCGTCAAGCCGCAGGCGGCGTTCTTCGAGGCGCTCGGCAGCGACGGCTGGCGCGCGCTCGAGACGGTCTCGGCGTACGCGCGCGAGGCAGGGCTGCTCGTGATCGCGGACGGGAAGCGCTGCGACATCGGTTCGACCGCCCGTGCATACGCCACGGCGTTCCTCGAGCCGCGCAGCGGCGACGCGCCGCTCGCAGACGCGCTCACGGTGAGCCCGTACCTCGGGCGGGACTCGATCGATCCCTTCCTCGCGGCGTGCCGCCGCGACGGCGCCGGGCTGTTCCTCCTCGTCCGGACCTCGAACGCGGGCGCAACGGAGCTGCAGGACGCGACCCTCTCGGACGGACGTCCCGTCTGGAGGCACGTCGCCGAGCTCGTGGACACCTGGGGCGAGGATCTCGTGGGCGCGCGTGGCCTCTCGAGCGTCGGTGCGGTCGTCGGCGCGACGGTGCCCCGGATCATCGGTGACGCCCGGCGCGCGATGCCGCGGGCGATCATCCTTCTCCCGGGCGTCGGCGCCCAGGGAGCACAGCCCGCCGACGTCGCGCGCGCCTTCACCAGCGGTCCGTCGAGCGCGCTCGTGAACGCATCACGGTCGGTGATCTACGCGTACCGTGACGCGCCGGCCGAGGACTGGCGCGCCGTCGCCGGCGCCGAGGCGGCGCGCCTCGCGAGCGCCGTGTGGTCGGCGGCCGGGTGGTGAACGTCGATGGGCGGACGGTCGCGCGCGTCGCGGCGCCCGTCGCGTTCCTCGTCGCGATGACGATCGCCGTGCTCGTCGTGCGGTCGGGCCTCCGGGACGACGCCCCGGCGGCGCGCCCCGCGGCGACGGCGCCACGGTCGGAGGCTGCCACCGTCGTCGTGCGGGCCGGGGACACGCTGGACGGCATCGCACGGAGGACGGGGACGACGGTCGAGGCGATCCTGCGACTCAACCCCGGCATCGACCCGGAGGCGCTCCGCGTGGGGCAGCGTGTGCGAGTGGCACCGTGACGACTAGGCTGAGTAGAGCGTGATGCGCTGGGGCCTTCTCGCCGTCGCTCTCGTCGCGGCGCTCGCACTCGGGCTCGGGACCGCCGATGCGTCGGCTCCTGCCGTCCAGGCGCGCGCCTTCGTCGTGCAGAGCGCCGTCGACGGCAGGACCCTCGCGGCACGCGACGCGGACGCCCCGCGCGCGATGGCGAGCATCACGAAGCTCATGACCGTCCTCGTCGCGCTCGAGCGTCTCGCGCTCGACGACCGGGTGACCGTCTCGCCCGCGGCGGCGCGCATCGGTGAGTCGTCGATCGGGCTGCGCGCCGGTCAGCGCGTCCCGGTGCGCGACCTCGTCATCGGCGCGCTCGTCCCGAGCGCCAATGACGCCGCGACGGCTCTCGCGATCGCCGCGAGCGGCAACGTCCCTCGCTTCGTGCAGGAGATGAATCGCAAGGCGGAGGCGCTCGGGCTCACCCGGACCCACTACCGGAACCCGCACGGGCTCGACGAGGCCGGGCACGTGTCGACTGCCGCCGACTCGGCCGCGCTGCTCCGCGCGGCGCTCCGCGTCCCGGTGATCCGGCGGTACGTCGGCATGGACGGTGCGACGCTCTCCGACGGGCGGGCCGTCGAGTCCACCGACAACCTCCTCGGCACCGTCCCCGGCTTCGCCGGCGGGAAGACGGGGCACACGGCGCTCGCGGGCTGGTCGCAGGTCGGCTTCGCGCGGTTCCAGGGCGTGGGCATCACCGCCGCGGTGCTCGGCTCCCCTACCGAGGCGCAGCGCGATCGCGACCTCGCCGCGCTACTCCGCTACGGCCTCGCGAGCTACCGGCTCTCGCGCGTCGTCGACGGGAACCGGACCTACGCCCGGGTCGCCGTCGGCTGGGGACGGGAGCCGCTGGCCCTCGTCGCCCCGCGCACCATCGTCCGTCCGTCACCGACCGGGAGAGCGCTCGTCGAGCGCGTCGTTGCCCCGCTCGTCGCGACGCTGCCTGTCCGGTCCGGTCAACGACTCGGCACCGTCGTCGTCACCGACGGGACGCGCGTCGTCGCGCGCTCGCCGCTCGTCGCGTCCCGCGCGGAGCCCGAGCCGACGCTCGCGCAGGAGGCGCGCTGGGTGGCGGGACGATCCGTCGACCGTCTCGTGGGGCTCGTGTCGTGATCATCACCGTGACGCTGAACGCAGCCCTCGACCGATCGGTGACCGTCCCGATCCTCCAACTCGGCCAGCGCCACCGCGCGAGCGACGTGCTGACGCTCGCCGGCGGGAAGGGCATCAACATCGCCCGGGCACTCAAGCGGCTCGACAGGCCGGTGGTGGCGACCGGTCTTGCCGGGGGTCGCACCGGGACGCGGATCGTCGAGGAGCTCACCGCCGAGGCGATCCTCAACGACTTCGTGCGCATCGCCGGAGAGTCGCGGACGTCGACGCTCGTGGTCGACCCGACGTCCGGGACGCAGACGGAGATCAACGAGTGGGGCCCGAAGGTGAGCGAGGGCGAGCTCGAGATCCTGATGGACAAGCTCCGGTACCTGTCGCGCGGCGCCGAGCTCGTCGTCTTCGCGGGCTCGCTTCCGCGAGGCGTGGCGGAGACGTTCTACGCCGAGGCGTCGCGGGAGCTCGGGCGGCGCGGCGTCCGGGTCGTCCTCGACACGGAGGGAGAGCCGCTGCGCCTCGGGCTGGACTCGGAGCCGTGGCTCGTGTCGCCGAACCAGCACGAGGCCGAGCAGCTCGTCGGCCAGGAGCTGTTCGACGACGATGACTTCCTGATGGCGCTCGACGCGATCGCGGAGCTCGGTGCGCGCAACGTCCACATCACGCTCGAGAACGGCTGCTTCGCGCTCGTCCGGGAGGAGCGCCAGGTCCGGCGCTACCGGGCGGTCACGCCGCGGCTCGAGCCGGTGTCGGTCGTCGGCGCCGGCGACGCGCTGCTCGCCCAGTGGCTGACGGCGATCCTCGACGGCCAGGGGAACGAGGAGGCGCTCCGGCTCGCCGCTGCCGCGGGAGCCGCATCGGTGCTCGAGGTCGGAGCGGGGCGTTTCGATCCGGCCGAGGCGCGCCGCCTCGTGTCGGCAGTCGAGGTCTACGAGCTCGAGCACGTGCCGTAGTTCGCCAGCCAGAATTCGGCAGAGGCCGAATCCTGCGGCTTGATCCCCGCCTGCGGCGGGGCGGCTCCCTGAAGGCGCCGGCTTCGCCGTCGCGAGTGCCCCGACGCTTGTACGGGGATGCGCGACCGGGCCATCCGTTACGATCGCTCCACTTGGGCGATCCGCAGGACAAGTTCGCGAAGGAAGGGCTCACCTTCGACGACGTCTTGCTCGTCCCGGCCGAGTCGGCCGTCCTCCCGAACGACGTCGTCACCGCGAGCCGCTTCACGCGCACGATCGCGATCGAGATCCCGATCGTCTCCGCGGCGATGGACACCGTCACCGAGGCTCGCATGGGCATCGCGCTCGCCCGGCTCGGCGGGATCGGCGTCCTCCACCGGAACCTGTCGATCGACGATCAGGTTGCCGAGGTCGACAAGGTGAAGCGCTCCGAGGCGGGGATGATCGTCGACCCCGTGACCCTCCGACCCGACGCGCTCGTCGGCGAGGCGCTCGAGCTGATGGAGCGCTACCGCGTCTCGGGGATCCCGGTCACCGACGCGGGGGATCGCCTCGTCGGGATCCTGACGAACCGCGACTTGCGGTTCGGCGTCCTGGCGGACATGCGCGTCGAGGACGTGATGACGAGCGACGGCCTCGTGACCGCACCGGTGGGCACGACGCTCGAGGAGGCGCAGGCGATCCTCGGCCACCACCGGATCGAGAAGCTGCCGATCGTCGACCGCGACGGCCGCCTCCAGGGCCTGATCACGGTCAAGGACATCTCCAAGCGCGAGGCGTACCCGCTCGCGACCAAGGACGAGCGCGGACGCCTGCGCGTCGCCGCAGCGGTCGGCGTCGGAACCGATGCCCTCGAGCGTGCCGCGGCCCTCGTCGAGGCCGAGGTCGACGCGCTCGTCGTCGACACCGCCCACGGGCACTCGGAGGGTGTGCTCGACGTCGTCCGGGCAATCAAGGAAGCGCACGACGTCCAGGTCGTCGCGGGCAACATCTCGACCGCGGAGGCGGCCGAGGCGCTGGTCGACGCGGGCGCCGACGCGCTGAAGGTCGGCCAGGGCCCCGGATCGATCTGCACGACCCGCGTCGTCGCCGGCGTGGGCGTGCCGCAGGTGACCGCCGTCTGGGACATCGCCCAGGTGGCGTCCGAGCACGGCGTCCCCGTCATCGCCGACGGCGGGATCACGTCGTCGGGCGACATTGCCAAGGCGATCGGAGCCGGCGCCGACACGGTGATGCTCGGCTCGATGCTCGCGGGCACGGACGAGGCGCCCGGCGCGGTCATCGTGGTCCAGGGCGAGCGCTTCAAGGAGTACCGCGGGATGGGCTCGCTCGGTGCGATGAAGGCCCGGTCCTTCTCGAAGGACCGCTACTTCCAGGGAGACGTCGAGGACGTCGCCGAGCTGATTCCCGAGGGCATCGAGGGGCGTGTCCCGTTCAAGGGCCCCGTCAAGCCGATCGTGCACCAGCTCGTCGGCGGCCTGCGGCAGGCGATGGGCTACTGCGGAGCGCCGACCATCGACGTGCTCAAGGACGCGCGCTTCGTCCGGATCACGGGTGCCGGGCTCCGCGAGAGCCACCCGCACGACGTCACGATCGCGAAGGACGCGCCCAATTACCGCCGAGGCTGAGGTCCTCCAGTTCCCCGCGGCCGAGCCCGCGCCGGAGGCTCGTCCGGTGCTCGTCCTCGATTTCGGCGGCCAGTACAGCCAGCTGATCGCGCGCCGCGTGCGCGAGGCGCGCGTCTACTCGGAGCTCGTCTCGCACCGGCTCGGCGCCGAGGAGATCCGCGCCCGCGACCCCCTCGCGCTCGTCCTCTCGGGCGGGCCTGCGTCGGTCTACGCCGAAGGGGCGCCGCTCGCGGATCCGGCGATCTTCGAGCTGGGCGTGCCCACGCTCGGCATCTGTTACGGCATGCAGCTGATGGCCCGCGAACTCGGCGGCGCCGTGGAGGCGAACGACGTCTCGGAGTACGGGAAGGCAGACGTCGAGCTGGACGGGACCGCGGCGCTCTTCCACGACCTCGCGGCCGAGCAGGTCGTCTGGATGAGCCATCGCGACTCCGTCACGGCTGCGCCGCCGGGCGCGCGCGTGACGGCGTCGTCGGAGACGACCCCGATCGCAGCGTTCGAGGATCCTGCGCGCGCGCTCTACGGCGTCCAGTTCCACCCGGAGGTCGTGCACACGCCGCAGGGCCAGCGGATCCTCGAGAGCTTCCTCTACGACGTCGCGGGTGCGCCCGCCGCGTGGACGCCGGCCGCGGTGATCGAGGAGCAGGTCGAGCGGATCCGCGCCCAGGTCGGCTCGGAGCGCGTGATCTGCGGGCTCTCCGGCGGAGTGGACTCGGCCGTGGCAGCGCTGCTCGTCCACAAGGCGGTCGGCGATCAGCTGACGTGCGTCTTCGTCGACCACGGCCTGCTGCGGGAGAACGAGGCCGAGCAGGTCGTCGAGACGTTCGGCGGGCACTTCCAGGTGCCGCTCGTCCACGTCGACGCGCGTGAGCGATTCCTCACCCGCCTCGCGGGCGTGACAGAGCCTGAGGAGAAGCGCGCGATCGTCGGCGAGGAGTTCATCCGCGTGTTCGAGGACGAGGCCGCCAGGCTGGGTGACGTCCGGTTCCTCGTTCAGGGCACGCTCTACTCCGACGTGATCGAGTCCGGCGGCGAGGTCGGCGTCGCGTCGAAGATCAAGTCGCATCACAACGTCGGGGGGCTCCCCGCGGACATGCGCATGGAGCTTGTCGAGCCGCTCCGCTCGCTCTTCAAGGACGAGGTCAGGCGCGTCGGCGAGCAGCTCGGCCTCCCGGAGCGGATGGTCTGGCGGCAGCCGTTCCCGGGGCCCGGCCTCGCGATCCGGATCATCGGCGACGTGACCGAGGAGCGCCTGGCGATCCTCCGCCAGGCCGACGCGGTGCTCCTCGAGGAGGTGCGCAAGGCAGGCCTCTATCGGGAGCTGTGGCAGTGCTTTGCGGTGCTGCCGGCGATCCGCTCCGTCGGCGTCCAGGGCGACGAGCGCACGTACGCGTACCCCGTCGTGATCCGGGCGGTCACGTCCGAGGACGCGATGACCGCGGACTGGGCGCGTCTTCCGTACGAGCTGCTCGACACCATCGCGAGCCGCATCGTCAACGAGGTCGTCGGCGTCAACCGCGTCGCCCTCGACCTCTCGTCGAAGCCGCCGGCGACCATCGAGTGGGAGTAGGCCCCGGCGTCAGCCGGGAGCCGTTCCCTGCCAGACGGGCACCTCGAACACTCCCGTGGAGTCGACCTCGACGGAGACGCGATCTCCCGGTTCCGGGTTCTCCGTTCCCGTGGTGACCGACTCCAGCTCGGCCCCGTCGTCGTGCCGCACGCGGAGCCGGACGAGCGGCCCGTCCCGGTCGACCGACACGACGACGGCACCCTGACCCTGCACCACGCGCACCGCCTCCGGCCGGGTCACGGTCGCGCGGTCGCCGTGCCGGACGATGTTCCGTAGCCCGAGGAAGCGCGCCACCCAGTCGTCGGCGGGCCGCGCCCAGAGCGCTTCGGGCGTCGCGACCTGCGCCAGCCGACCCTCGCGAAGGATCGCGACGCGGTCGCCGAGCGCGAACGCCTCGCCGACGTCGTGCGTGACGTGCACGGCCGTGAGCGACAGCCGCTCGAACAGGGCGCGGAGGTCTTCCTGAAGCCGGAGGCGGAGCGGGCCGTCGAGCGAGCCGAGCGGCTCGTCGAGGAGCAGGACGTCGGGCCGCGTCGCGAGCGACCGTGCGAGAGCGACGCGCTGCGCCTCGCCGCCCGAGAGGGTCGTGACAACCCTGTTCTCCGCTCCGGCGAGCCCCACCAGCTCAAGTGCCTCGGTGACGCGCGAGCGACGCGCGTGCGCGTCGAGCCCCGCGACCTTCGGGCCGAACCCGACGTTGCCGGCGACGTCCCGGTGGGGGAAGAGTGCGGCGTCCTGGAACACGAGCCCGACACCCCTCCGATACGGGGGCACGCTCGTCACGTCGCGGTCGTCGAGGAGCACGCGGCCGGCCGTCGTCGGCTGGAGCCCAGCGACGACCCGCAGGAGCGTGGACTTCCCCGACCCGCTCGGGCCGAGCACCGCAAGCCGCTGACCCGTTGGGACGTCGACGGAGACGTCCTCCAGGATCCGCGCCTCGTCGAGGGTCACGCCGACCCCGTCGAGAGCGAGCTTCACCTGGGAGGCCGTCCGACGAGGGAGCGCTCCGAGGCGAGCGCGACCGCCGTCACGAGGATCATGAGCGTCACCGAGAGCGCCATCGCGGTGCCGACGTTGTCGGCGCCGGGCCTCCCGAGGAAGCGGAAGATCGAGACCGGCACGGTCGGCCAGTCCGCGCGCGCGATGAAGACCGTCGCGCCGAACTCGCCGAGCGCGACGGCGAACGCGAGACCCGCCGCGACGGCCAGAGGGCGTGCGAGGAGCGGCAGGTCGATCTCGCGCCTCACCTGCCACGGCGAAGCACCGAGGACTGCGGCCGCCTCACCGAGCCGTGCCTCGACGGCGCGGAGCGCGGGGACGAGCGAGCGCACGACGAAGGGGATCGCGACGAGCGCCTGTGCGATCGGGACGATCAGGACGGACGAGCGCAGGTCGAGCGGCGGGTCGTCGAACGCGAGCAGGAAGCCGAACCCGAGCATCGCCGCCGACGCACCGAGCGGCAGCATCAGCAACGCGTCGAGGCCTCGCCGGCCCCGCGCCACTGCCACGGCCGCCAGGACGCCGACCGTGAGCGCGATCGCGGTCGCGGCGCCCGCGAACAGGAGCGAGTTGAGGATCGCGTGCCACGGGACGACCAGCAGCGCAGGCGTCTCGTCGAGGAGCGAGGCGTAGTGGTCGAGGCCGTAGCCGTCGGCGACACGGAGCGAGCGGACGACGAGCGCGAGCGGAGGAAGCGCGAGCAGCGCGAGCGAGCAGCCGACTGCGAGCCCGACGCGGACGCGATCGCGCCCGGTCGGCCGCGGGGCGGGCCCGCGGCGTGTGCGCGCGCCGCCGAGTCGGCGTTCGAGCCTGCCGGAGACGAGCACCGTGGCGGCGACCGCCGCGAGCTGCAGAAGCGCGAGGGCCGCTGCAGCCCGGAGGTCGAAGAGCCGAGCCGCCTGGTTGTAGATCTCGACCTCGAGGGTCGCGTAGCGAATCCCGCCGAGGACGACGATCACGCCGAACGACGTGAAGCAGAAGAGGAAGACGATCGACGCGGCGGCGGCGACGGCGGGGGCGAGGAGAGGAGCCGTGACGAGTCGATGACGCCGGTACGGCGATGCGCCGAGCGTCGCGGCGGCGTCGTCCAGGCTCGGGTCGAGGCCCGCCCAGAACGCGCCGACGATGCGCACCACGATCGCGACGTTGAAGAAGACGTGTGCGAGGAGGATCGCCCAGACCGTCCGCTCGACCCCGTCCGGGAGCAGCGCGAGGAAGGCGGTCGCGACGACCACGGTGGGCAGGACGAACGGCACGAGGACGAGTGCCTCGACGAGCGAGCGTCCACGGAAGGAGAACCGGGCGAGCGCCCACGCGAGCGGCAGCGCGGCGACCAGCGTCAGGGCCGTCGAGACGACCGCCTGCCAGAGCGTGAACCACGCGACCTCGAGCGTCGAGCGCCGCGTCAGGACGTCGTGCGGGAGATCGACCGTGCCGTCGCCGGCGAGGCTCCGCTCGAGGATCGCCACGAGCGGCCAGGCGAAGAAGGCGGCGAGGAACGCGACCGGGACCGCGACGGTCGCGACGCCCCCGACGCTCAGCGCACGACGATCTCGGTCCACCGGGCGACCCAGCGGTCGCGGTTCTCGTCGATGTCGTCGGCCGGGAGCTGGAGGGGGTTCTCCGGGATGATGGCGTGCTCGACGAAGGCCTCCGGCAGTGCGACGCCGGCTCGCACGGGGTAGACGAACATCGAGCCGGGCACGCC
>Ga0247826_10000099_pt1 | contig 12575 bp, 15 predicted proteins | sample 12C_Control_Day1_FD_200152 | JGI IMG/M metagenome (GOLD analysis project Ga0247826, IMG submission 200152) | Soil microbial communities from agricultural site in Penn Yan, New York, United States - 12C_Control_Day1 | ecosystem: Environmental > Terrestrial > Soil > Agricultural land | place... | reverse complement strand
GGAGTTAGGTGTCGGCGACGCAATCAAGCGAGGGAACCATGTCTTAGTCTGCCATGAGGAGTGGGCGGACCAGGGACCAGATGAAAACTGGGGGTGGTGGGGCGGACGCTGGATGCATTGCCCCTGGGACGTGCCTGTAATCATTGCTGAAACCGGCGTTGATATGTACGTGAAGTATGGCGGAGGTTGGCAGGGTAGCAGAGGTTGGCTTAACAATGTCGACGCGCCTGCGTTCGCCAGGCAGCTGACTGCTTATAACAGGCGGTGCATGAGTGATAAGAGGTTCTTCGCTGCGACAACGTTTGCTACGGATTTCGCGGATCCTTACTGGGCTACTTTTGATACCGAGCGTGCTGCTACTGATATTGTGGTCACTGCAAGTAATCTACCTGCGGCAGTCTGGTATCCGCCGCCTGGACCAATATTTGGACCTCTACCTCCGGAGGTTATAGCACCCCGTCCGCCAATCTTAGAGCGCAACCTAGTGCACCCCCTGCCTGAAGGTAGCCGCCGCATAACTCAAAAGTTCAACCAAACGATGACAAACTCTCGTGGGCATGAGGGTACAGACTTCGGCGCTGTAGGGGGCACCCCTGTGTCATCGATTGCAGCAGGTGTCGTAGCGTGGTCCGATGAAGATAAGTTCTACGGTAACTATGTCCGCGTTTGGCACAAAGCATTGCAGTGCCACTCATTCTACGCGCACCTCAAGTCGCCAGGAGTAGCCCAAGGTACCATTCTTAGGGCTGGTAGTGTTATCGGGAACGTCGGTACTACCGGCAACAGTACCGGGAACCACCTGCACTTCGAGATTCGGATTGCTAACGCTGACGGGAGTTATAAGCCAGCGCCTAAAGTATTTGGTCGTGTTGACCCTGAGAGCTTTTGTGCGGAACATGATTTAATCCTATGAAATCAGAAGAGTACGGTACAATTATAATGGCTATCAACGATGCGGTGCTAGAGCAGCGCCGGCAGTTGGGATTAGCCTTGCAGCGCAAGAAGAGAGCTACCATTGCGTTGGAGAAAGCGGACTACGATATCGCTGCTGTCAGCGGTGCATTGGGCGCCTTGCAAGACATCGCGCGGCGGCTCAATGCACCGCAGGAAGAAACGGTAGAAGCCGAAGACAGGGGTGCAGCACCCCAGCCTCCGGCTCCTAATCCTATGTACCAGACGTTGGCAGGACCCGCTACTTTAGACCAACAATCCACGCCAGACCAACGTCTGTCATAACGTAGATAGGGATGCCATCCATGCTTTCTACCGTGACATATCGCTTTCTAATCAGCGGTTCAATGTCTGGATAAGTGCAACCTAATAGGTCTGCCGTAGCCCTACCTTCCAACTTATGCAGCTTTTTACCTAACGCAATCTGCGTTTTTGTCAACTTTACCATTCCTTACTCCTACAGCGCATTGAGGTTAATTACTGTCCCAAACCCCGGAATATTTACCTGCGGTTGAGGCACGGGGTGCGGTTTGGATGGCTCCTCCCGCACCCCGTGCCTTGGCTGATGCCCAGCAGTTTCCTTCTGCAATAACTCCGCAGCCTTATCCTTCTGCTCATCACTGAAGAAATCTACCTCGTCCTGCAAACCTTGCGGGGGTGCAGGCGCCGGTACCGACTTCTTATACCCCTGCTCCTTCAGCCAATGATCTAAAGCCCACTCTTCATCCATATCGTGCAGCAGCTTTACCCTATCACTGGTAGTCAGCATATTTCTGGTATGCACTAGGGCGAAGTCCTTGTTCGCAGCCCAGACCTCCAGAGTCCGAGGGGCCCCACTATCATACCGCTCTACCACGAGTCGCAGTGCGATGTGGTGCAGCGGTATGGAACGGCAGCTGATGACTTCTAACTCCTGACTAAGGTACACTTTCCAAGGTAAGAGACCGTTGTTAAAGAGGTCTAATACCCTGTCCCCACTGATAGCAGCTCTGTCATAAACCCACGGTGCATTGCTCTCCGCCTTTAACTTATCGTACGCAGATAGCAAAGCTTCACAGCTCTCCTTACTACTGAACACGATCGGGGTGCCAGCGCCGTTCCACGATGTAATGACATAGAGGTCTGCGTCATAGGGTATTGTCATAGGTTACATCTCAAAGACGCCGTAATCCTGACTCATCGTAAAGCCACGCATAAATCTGCCATCCGAAGACAACTGATTTGCGGCTCTTAAGTCTTGCTTCAATGCCGAGAGCGATGGTGCAGGCACCCCTCGTTTCTTACAATAGTCACTATAGGCCCGGTGCACAGTGCTAATCTTAACCTCAGCGTCCGCCGATTGCACCAGCGTATCCATGGTGAAATCAGTAAACGTATCCGTATCCGACATGTACATGTCTCTCAAGTCTCGCACCCGCTGAGGGACAGTAAACCCTCCGTTCCTACGGTTCCAGTTTACCGCACCCCTCACTAGCCACGCAAGTATTCCTTGCGCCTCAGCCTTTAACTTCTCCATAACGACACCCATATCTAGGACCTCAGTACCTACGAACTGGTGGTCGAATGGTATGATGCAGATGCGGTCCCAGAAAGCTTGGTCCGCACCCCTGATTGTAGGCAGTTGGTTCGTACGCAGCCATATAGAGCAGATGGGGCGGAAGGTAGTAGTAGCCTTGAACATGGACCTGGCTGAGATAGTATCGCCGCCCGTCAATCTTTTAATCATATTAGCATCCATCTGATCGCCGGATGTCATCTCACTGCTGAATACGAACCTAGCACCCCGGATTCTCATCCTGGTAGTGAGCTCAGTCAAGTTACCGCTATCAGTGCCTGCCAGCATCTTGAGCTCTGCATGGTCGGCGTAGTCCCCTAGCACCTCAGCCAGTGCCTCAAACACCGTACTTTTGCCATTCTTACCCTTTTTACCATAGGCAATAAACAACATTCTGACGTCCTGCGAACCCATGATTGAGGCACCAAGCATTAACTGCACATACCTAATCATCTCCTCATCGCCGTCGAATATCTTAAGCAGCGTCTCTTCCCAGAATGGGGCCGTTGCTTTCGGGTCGTAGGCCGAGGGGCATATCTTAGTTATGAAATGTTCCTTGTTATGGGGGTGCAGCACCCCGGTATTCAGATCCACGGTTCCATTACTAAAGTTTAACAAGTGCGCCGTGACACCGTTATCAAAGTTGCTGACTAGCGAACCGAAGCCAGGCATAGACTGCGCACTCTCGATACCATTCTTTACCGTCCTGTTGTTCGTAGACATAGTAAAGTGGGCTTCTCTGTACCGCAACTCTTTCTCTACCACCTTATCAGTAGCGCGGTTCGCTGCTTCCGCGTAATGCACTCGTTGGTTGTCCATGATGTCGGTGAAGCGGTTGTAAATAAGGTTGTCGTCGAATTGCCAACGCCCTTCCTTATACACCACCCAACCAACGTCCCTGACATACAGTACATCGCTACCTACATACTTAACTAACAGCTGCGCGTTGCCAAAGTCCGACGCAACGTAGCTATCGAAATCACTGGGGTCATTGCCATTGAAGTTAGCAAAAGTAGACCGGGGTGCTTGTACCCTGTGGAACGCGCTTAGCACCGTCTTTCTAATACCTAAGTTGTGCTCCGCGTCATTCTCATCCCCGTACTCTGCCAGTATCTCATCCATTACTGCTTCCTGCGACGCGCCAGCCCTGAACCGCACACAGGCGGTGCGATAGGCGTCCTCGTTCCGTGAGCCGCTCTTTACTTTTACCGACTGTCGCAGCCATAAGGGGGCAGTGATAAAGCTCTTAGGGGCGCCCCCTATCCACTCATACCTGCCGTCTGCTGTCACAGATGGTGGTAGCACTACGTTGTGTCTAGCAGCTAATATATCTATACCCCTACCAAGCACTACTGAGCCCATGAAATACTTAAAGTAGTAATGGGTCCCGCCACTGGGGGTGCTAACCTTGTGCCCGTGCGGTTCGCCGTGCTTCGCTATCAGCGCTGCCCAGCTCTCGGTACCGCCGTTGCGCGGGTCAATATCTACGACGGTAATCCCTGACTCTGAGCCTGTGGCTGCACCCCAGTTCGCGTCTGGCATCTGTTCGTGCCAACGCTTTATAACGTCCATATCTACTGTAGCTGAATCCACCCAGCCTTTTAATGCCGGCGTCTTGCCCCCAACCTTAAGCGGGTGTATGCGCACACCTAGCGCGGCATACTGTTGCAGTACTGTGATGTCCATGACTTGGACCTTTCTTTGGGAAATGTTAGCTATCGGCATCGATGTCATGTCAAGTCCAGAAATATGGGGCGGTGCTTGCTCCTCTCTCCTGTGTCGAAGTACGGTACAACAATGCGTTCTGCCAGGTACTCTGTGATTGTGGGAGACACGCTCTTAGATATCAGAGCCATTGCTAGGGGAATGCCGGGACTGCTGTAGTCAAAACCGTCGGGGTTGTAACCTTGTATCGCTGCGTAATGGTCCACCGGCCACCAAGCATTCTCTTCCAACCATACAAAGTGCCTGCTGCTTACCATGCTGTAGGCATACGTGTCGTTGATAGAGATTATTTTTGGCCGGGTGCTGATAAAGGTTGCCTGCTTTGCCTGCATACCTGCGTACGCTACTGGGTCCGGTATGTTGCAGGAGGGGACAGCCTCGTACTCATATTCAGAGTCCCACTGCCTCATATAGAGACCAATGTTATCTTGCATAGCAAGGGGTGTTAGGTCGATATCAGGGAAGGGGCGCTTTGCTACGAAGGCGTGGGTGCGGGGTCTTAACTGTGGTAGGCCGGCGTGCATGCTCCCTACCTTAAGTACTAAGACATATATCTCTGGCCACTCTAGTATCTCATTAAACTGAGACATCAGGTCACGACCATTGTTATACATTAATGGACCGTTCTCAAGGTGCACGAGTTCAGCACCGCTGTATTTTGCTGTCGTGAGAACGTCCTCCATGTCCTCGAACTGATCCAGATTCTCCCGTGATTCGTCGGTGTATTTGCTGTAGGACATTGGGCTGAAGCGGCTGCATGGGGGGTTGCCGAAAACGTAGTCTGCGCGCGGTGCCTCCCCATTAATCAGAACGTTGACACCAATCTTCGGCGCCCATGTAACCGCTGGTTTCCAGTTTTCCATGGAGCCCAGCACTCTGATGTTCTTATTCCTAGCAACACCGACTGCGAAGCCGCCGAAATAACTGTGCACCCCTAGTGCCTTAATTTGTGACACAACGCTCTCCTTATATCAAAATTAGCCTAATTGTGCGGCGAAAAAAGGGGTGCTAGACCTTGATCGCCGATCAAGGCATAGCACCCCATTGTATTGCACCGCTCCCCTAATACCATGAGTTGTCCCTAAACCAAGATAGGGGTGCTACCCTATCGCGGGCAGCACCCCTACCTTATAGTTATACCTTACAGCTGCGTCAGAGCAGCATCAAAGGCACGACGTTTGCGTTTTACTCTGTCGCCGAACAACGCTGCATATCCGGTGTTATCAGTCGTGTTCATGAAATCAGCGTGTTCCACGGCGACGTTCCACGCGGCCCAGAGTGTATTTGCGTGGTCCGGATACTCATCGTTGAACTTTAGGTACAGCTCATTGAGCTCTGACTGCACCACAGCGCTGCGATTCGTGAGGCGCTCAAACTCCTCAGCCGCGGACATTCCCATGCCGCGCAACGCCTTCAGGTCACTGTCCTGCTCGTCCTCATCGATCAGGTCGAGGAATTCGGCCCTGCCGTTCTTCTTTGGCATCGGCCAGTACGCCTTGAAAACGAGGTCGCGTTGCTCAATCGTGAGCAGGGCCTTCGTCATCGCCTCGAACTGCTGATCAACTTCCTGCTCAATCTCGAGCAGCTTCGACATCAGCGATGTGCGGAAGCTGAACTCCTGTCCGACGCCAGCGTTGTGCACCAGCGTACCTTGAACCGCCGAACTCTTGAGAGCAGCCGTGAGGCAGTTCTGGCATTCGACACGGATTGGGGTGTAGAGGAACTTGGCTGATTCCTTGCCAGTTTTGGAATCAGTTACCAGGAAGTACTTTTCGATGGTGGAGGAACCGAGCTGCTTACCCCCAACCTTCAGGGTGAAGAAAACGGTACGGCCACCCTTGAGCACCCCCAGGGTCTCTACCGGCCACGTGTGGGTGAGGTTATCCAAAGCCGCAGCGAACTGCATGTTCTGGATAATTTCATAGTCCGGTGAAACAATACCCATGACTTCGGGCATCGGGTCGTCGTTCACAGCTTCGCGAACAATAGCCATCTTGTCCTTAATCTTGAAAGCGGTGCGAGCCCCGGTGTTCGGGTTCTTGATCGCCGCAACAAGCGGTTCGAGGCTGTAGTTAAAATCAGCACCGATAGCCTTCACTGCGTCGGACGCAGTGATTGCTGTATCGAACGTCTGACCAAGCCCGTGCCAAGCCGGACGCCGGGCATATCCTGCCATCTGGCCAAAAATCTCGTGGGACATGTTTGGTAAAGCTCCTTTTCTGATAGAAACTGCAAGAGAGAAAGCGGTGCAGAAATTGCGCTCTGCACCCTCGGTCAGGTGCGCGACTAAGCCAGGCCGCGCACCCGCCCGAGGTTAGCTATTCCCCGGTATCAGGTACTATTCGCCCTCCTCCTCATCGGGGTCATACTCTTCTTCAGACTCGGGTTCTTCGTACTCGAAGTATTCCACGTCGTTGCTGTAGGCGTTGATTACTTCGCAATCCGCTTCAATTTCCTCACAGTGCAGACGCGCCGCAGTAGTGGCATCAATCCACTGCCAGTACAAGGTATCGTCCGCGTAGTCCCAGTCATCCTTGAGCTTGAACGGGGCAATCTGTCCCTTGTCAAGGCTCTCAGCTCTGACTTCCTGCGGAATCTCAAGCACCCAGATTTCTGCTTCTGCGACATTTACTACGTCGCCCGTAGCGCTGTTGCCGGTGATGTAAATAGTGCTGGGCTTCTCAATCTTGGTAATCAGCTCACTGACTGAGTTAATCCAAGGCTTCTTCTCGAAGGTAACAGTACCTCCGACATAGAAGTGTTGCTCAATACCGTTCTTCTTAGATATCAAGAATTCCGGTTCATCATCGTTGTCCATGGTGGCTCCTCATTGCAGGGAAAGGTGTTGGAAAAAACGGCGGCGCAAGGGTTGCACCCCTCGCACCGCCGGTATTGCATTAGGCCACTGTTGCGGGGTCGAGTTCTTCGTCCTCGAGCTCCAGACCAAGGTCCTCGCTCTCAGCGCTATCGTCCACCTCAGAGAGGTCCAAATCTTCCATGCTATCGTCGTCGTCATCTTCGGCGACAGCAGCCTTCTTCGCGGCCTTGGCGGCAGCGTTCTTCGCCTTCAGCTTCTCAGCCTTTGCGGCCTGAACCTCAGGGTGGGTCAGCTCATAAATGCGGCTGGCCGAGACGTCGAAATCCAGAGAAATCTTTTTGTAGCTTTCGCCGGTCGAGCGACGCTCGATAATCTCAGCTACTTGCTCATCTGTGAGCTTGCGCAGGAATGCCATTTGTACTAACCTTTCTGATATACTAGAAATACCGCGGAAAACTACTAACTGCTACCTGTACATTATATCACGTTTTGTTCCAAGATAGAGCCCCCGAGTTTCATCAGGTCGGAAAACTCGTTTCTCGGTACGTTACTCCTGTACAGGGCCCGACTCTACACCCTCACGTTCTACCTTGAACGCTCTCAGCAAGTCTGCTGCGGTATAGGCCGGCGTGTGGTAAACCATACGGCGGGCCCAGTGCACCCAGTCGAACCATGTATCAAACTTCACCGGCACCTGGAAGTAACCTAATGTCCACTTCGCAGGCAGCACCGCTGTCTCGTCATAGATATGCGCATTCGCACTGTTTACTATGATTGAACCGGGGTGCAAGCCACAGCAACTTGCGATCGCGTAACTCAGCATGCCGAACTGAATGATATCGTACGGCATACCCCAGACAAGGTCGCTGGATCGCATCGTTACATTAGTGTACAGCGTTGGCTTATCCTTGAACACCTGCTGATACTGAATAGACAGGGTGCAAGGGATAGTGTCTGGGTTGTCTTCAGGGTGGGCGATCATCAGCACCCCCCGTCTGGTTCCCCTATTCTCTTTCAGCTCCTCAATGACCCGAGGAATCTGTGATATGACGCGCGGCCCATAGAAACTATTGCTACCAAACAGGTCATGCCTGGCACCGGGTGCAGCTGCCTTGATCGCAGATAGCTCTGCGGTGCCGGCAATGAACTGCAGTCCCTCGATAATACCTATGGCCGCGTTACCACCAGCTCTGTACGGAAATTCGCCGGGCATTGCTACAATGCTGAGGTCTGGCAGGGCCTTGACTGCAAGCTCCCTGACCTCCGTAGCACCCCCGTTATCCCATACGTCATCGTACGCGGTATAGAAGCTCATACCTTCTCCTTATGCTGCCAGCTTTGTATCTTTGCGTACCTAAATACTTCAGCCATCCGTGTTCCCTTATTGTACAGTTCGCCGTAAATCACGCGTCGTATTCCAGCACGTGCTATGACTACTGCACACCGGTCGCAGGGTGAATGCGTTACATAGAGGTAAAGACCTTTAGTGCTGATACCATACATTGCGCACTGCAGTATAGCATTCACCTCAGCATGGACTGCTGCGATGCAGGAACCTGCCGCATCGTAGACACAACCGATCTCATCGCAGTGTTGGGAGCCTTGCGGCACCCCGTTGTACCCAGTAGCAACGATCCTAAAGTCTTTATCAAACAACACCGCACCTACCTTGATGCGGGAGCTGCAGGTACTGAGCTCCGCGAACTGTTCTGCTACTGCCTTAATAACTGATATCTTCTCTGGTCTCATTATTCTCCTTCCGCTACGTACCTCAAATATGCGATCGCTTTAAGACAGCGGGTGCAGGTTACAGTACCTACGGCCGTCCCATGGGAGTAGTACTTTATACTACGCCCATGAGAGCACAGGGATACGCCCGTAAGTGGGTGGACTGCGTGAATCCGCCTCGTTGCCCAGTAATTAAAGTTATTCTTTTCTAATGCCTCGAGCGTTGTCAGATGCTCTAACACCCAGCGTGCCCTATCTCTTAACATACTTACCCCTAGTAAAGGGCGGGGTGCAATCCAATGCACCCCGCCCCTTGCACCCCTTAGTCCAAATCGAAGGCTTCTTTATACTGTGACTCGAACCGCGCCAGCTCGGTGCGACCGCGCTCCGTGTTCCAACGTGCGAAGTAACCCGGGTGTGCGAACGCGCTGTCTAGCGCAATGCTATTAGCGGTGCAGAATGCCTTAGCTTTTTCACCGAAGGCAAACTTTTCCGCGGCACCCTTTATGCGGCGTAGCGGTACCAGACCGTGCTCTATGTCCTCAACGTTGGTCCAAGCGAAGTCGAATGCCTCGTCGCCAAAGTACTTCTGAACAAAGGCGCACATCCTTGCACTGCTAAAGGGCAGCCATGCACCCGCCATTGTCTTAAAGTCATTCTTGTTGCGGGCCTCGCCGATAATCAGACGGGGTGCAATGAGTGACTCCCGATCGTTGGTAAAGTATTTGGGGTGCAAAGCACTGTCTTCAGGTAGCAGGTCAATGACTGCGTTTACGTTGTGCTTTAAGCTATCAGCATCGTAGTCATTGGTAACGATGTGGTACTTAAAGCGCCGGGCATAGGCTAAGTACTCGTAGTACTCTGAGTACGGGTCTACTGGCAAATCAGTATCATCACGGAACTGTATGGAGTGCATGGTGTTGTTTGGTAAGTAAATTATTCTAAGGCCATTACCTACCACTGCCCTACCGTGCAACCACTCAAGTATCCAGGGATTGTTTGCACCCCGCCGTTGCCGGTTGAGCAATTTACCGTACACGGCTTCACTTGCCCAGCCACGGTCCCAGATCGTAACACCAACGGTACTGCGGCTCAGGTCTGATTCCAGCGGTTGGGCGTAAACCCTGTCATCAGGCTTAACAGCACCCCAGCGTCGGACGTGGACTTGCACCCCGTTACGTTCTAGCCCCGCCTTCAGCGCGGCTATGAACGTAGTCTTACCTGCTTTCTCAGGTCCGTCGACATAGATAACGCGGCCCATTATTCAATCCTCAGGTTGTCAGTGATGCGGCGCATGTTGACCTCACTCTTAGCAAGGTAGGCCTCAGCAACCTCTGTCGCATCGATGTTCCAGTTATCCATGTAAATCATCAGGATTCCGAGGAACGCCAAGATGTCAGCGAACTCTTCGGCTACAATTGAACTGTGTTCCTTGAGGTGTGAGTCAGCGTCGTGGTTCTTCCAAGGTTTCCAGTCTACTGTCTGCACCCACTCAGCAATCTCAACCATCATTGCTAAAGTGTAGGTGCGTACCGCATCCTTCGTATTGCGGTCCTCAGGACCGGGGATTGCACCCGGTACAGCCCCGCTCACGACTCGTTGAATCGTTTGCAAGGCCCTAAAGCCGTTCTCAAGGTCCGTCTTATACTGGTCAAATATCTGCATTCGGTTCTCCTTACTGTGTTTGCCATCGTCAGTGACCGCGTAACGGCCATATCAGGGGTGCTAGTGCTGCACCCCTGATTTCAGGCTTATTTTACCTTGCTCTTGACCTGAGCGCGGCGCTCATCGTTCTCAGGTATCTCAACTTCCTCGTCGTACATATCAGGGATACCGCCGTACACTACAGGGCGCCTGATTACGATGACGTTCGGTGTCAGGCGCACTACTGTATAGGTGTGCCTCTGAAACGTTACAACGTCGTTTACTTTTAGCACCAGATCCTCGCTGTGTAAACGTAGCCGTCAGTGTCATGAAACACACTGAGGTCCAACAGTGTGCCGCCGAACGCGGTATCAGCTGCACCGCCCGTAAAGCAGCGACCCTCAATCTTGACCGGAGTCAGGCTCATGAACTCATTGAGGTACATTCTGCCGTGCTTGGTTCTGATGTAGTTGTCACCCTTAGCATTGTACTGCAACTTCTGCGGTCGGTTGCTAACTACCAGAGTCTGGCGAACCAGTGGGAAATCCTCGTACTGCTCAACCCAACGGTAGGTAGTATTACCACCGGTAGCTTTCTTCCAGACCTCACACTTGTACTGCCCCAGTTCCTCATACTTCAGGAACAACCCAAACTTCTTATCCTTCTTTACCGCCAACTTCCGTCTCATTGTTCTGTTCTCCTTACTCTTAGGTCCAACTCCTACCAATCTTAGTTTCGGTAGTTATGGGACAGTTAACTACGTTACTCATTCCCACTATCATCGCCTCACTGAGCTCTGCACCAAAGGTCTCAGCGTATGGCGCTGGGACCATTGCAACCAACTCATCGTGTACGGCGGCCCCTAGGAAAACGTCGAGCCCCCTTCTTCTAGCCTCAGCCAGTCCATGCTTGAGCCCAATTGCGGCTGTCGCCTGCACCGTCGTGTTGAGAACTACCTGCGGGTTCAACTTATCCCCGAACAATACCCTGCGTGCGCCGCCCGGTAGCTTGATAGTCAGGAAGCGCTTATCAATTACCATGGCCTGCGCCTTCTGCCGCGTCGCCCGTAATCCGGCAAACGTCGTAAAAAAGCGCTTAAATACTGCCTCCGCCTGTTCAATGGTCATTGCTGACCCCATACGGCGGCTGTAGTCGTACAGCGTTTTAGCACTGCCACCGAATAGCAGGGTAAAACTGGCGGCCTTAGCCGCTTTGCGCTGCGCGCCATTCACTGCGTCCGGCTCAATACCAAAGATCTGCGCCGCGATTGCGGTGTGCACATCGTCGTGATTGAGGACGTCGAGCAGTGCCTGATCCTGCGATATGGCAGCGGCCACCCTTATCTCTAGCTGTGAGTAATCCACAGAGACTACCGATAGGCCATTAACGTTACCAAACATACCGCGGGCATCTTTCGGCACCTGCTGCAGGTTAGGTTTACTGCTACTCATGCGCAATGTATCTGCGCCTATACTCCAGAACAAGGGGTGCACTACCCCACCGGTAACGTGTTCCATGTACCAAGCGGTGCTGTACATCGACGCCCGCTTCTTAGGGGCCCTGTAATCTACCAAGGCCTTAATGATATCGTACTTAGGCCCCGGTTGCGCGATCGCTAAGTAGTCAACGAGTACGGCATTGTTAGTACTATCTAGCATAATACCGTTGCGGTGCAACGCACTGATTACTTGCTTCGGTGAGTTATAGTTAATCTTACCCATCGCAGCAATCAAGGTATCCTCAGCGGTGCCGGCCAACAGTTCCTGCGCCCTAACGTATTTGTAGAAATCTTCCTGCGGCAGGTGCAGACCGTTCCAACTCATTCTGCCTAGTATCGGAGCAACTTCCATCTCAAGCCTGAGTGCGGCCTGCGATCCTTGCTCCGCCGCTTTCGATAACTGGGCGTCGTACAAATCTACCAGAGCTAAAACGTCCTGCACCGCATACCGCACCTGGTCCTGGGTCAGTACTGTACTGTCCCATGCACCGTGCTGAATATTTTTATCTAATTCCAGGCCAACGCGTCGGCGTACCGAAGCCCGCAGCGACATCGAAACATCTCTGCGACCACTGGTCGATATCAAAGATTCAGCAATTAAGGTATCGAACCACCTTAAATTAAAAATCTCTGCGCCGTACTGCTCAGCCAGTAAC